>P_A23_Liq_2_FmtDRAFT_1000007_pt1 | contig 54675 bp, 55 predicted proteins | sample PonA232FremontCA_FD_10599 | JGI IMG/M metagenome (IMG submission 10599) | reverse complement strand
CCAGCGTGAGCCGGTAGTGACGACCTGATGTCTATGATTGGTGGTCAAAGGTCAGAACCGTCATCAGGAAAAACAAACGCAGTCAACGTCAATTCTATATACTCTGTTTCGAGGGAACTGTACTCGCTGCCCGACGTAGTCGACAGCGAGTCCACTGCCGACGAGTTCGATATCGGCAAACACAGCAAGAGTTACGACTTTGACAACCACCTCATGGTCGCCGTCCGCGAAGGACTTAATCCACCAAGTTCCCTCGCCGAACTTGCGGACAAAACTGAGACTGACAAACAACTCCAAGCAGTGGCTGCCTCCACATTCTCCCGCTACACGAACGACCGCGACTACCGCGCGGTCGTTCGCTTTCTTTTCGCGTTACTCCACACGCAACAGCTATCTCATCAACGTGACGTCCGAAGGCGGACTCGGAAAGCTTACACCGAACTTCGGGGGCGGTCAGCCCCCGAAGCTCGATCAGGCTGAACGACATGAGCTCATTGAATTACTCCGCGAGGATCAGCCATGGAGGAAACAGGAGATTCAGCAACTCCTCAACAATGAGTTCAACGTCGAATACCACCCAAACTACCTACCGACATTCTTAGACGAGTTGGGGCTGCACTACGCAATTCCTCGCACGAAGCGACCTGATCGACCCGAGAATGCCGAAGAGATCCTCGACGAACGCGTCGAGTACGCGTTCGACGAGGACGCTCACGACGATCCACACAACAAACGGGAAGATGACGAGGAAGATGAGGACTGGGAGACTGACGATGACATTTGCACTGATGGCGGAATCGTAGTGGGATTCTTCGATATCTCTCACCACAACCATGGGACAATTCGCAGCGAGTGTACTCTGTTGATAAGCCGCATATTGAACGACCGCTGGTGAAAGCTGATACACCAGCGGCCAGATTTTACGCACTCAACGGGACGAGTGTATTGTCGCTTCCACCCGATCAAACGAAGGAAGAGATTTGTGCGTGTTTCGAGCAGAATCCCCGCAAGCGGAAACGGATTCTACTCGTCTTAGATAACTTCTCTTCACACATTTGCAAGCACACGCGCAAGCGTGCCCACGGGCTTGGTATTGACCTGGTATTTCTCTCAGCTGGGTCACCGCAGCTCAACCCAATCGAACCAGTTTGGAAGAGCCTCAAATGGGAGTCTCCGCCGTTAATTGTTGACGGCGAAGACGAGTACAGAGCATTACTCGACGATATCTTCGGCGAACTAACAGAGCAACTAATTTTTGCCGCATCGTGGATCGACAATCACCTCAGCGGGTTCTTCAGTAAGTTGTCCTAAATACTAGAAGGGTGGCGTGCCGCGAACCATCCAGAAAGTTCGCTCACTGGAACAATTCGTTGGATTCGTTCGGCTGAATTCATCTCATTCGCTTGGGTCAGCCGTCGCTTCCGGCGACGGCTTTGACCAGAACCGGTCGAAGCACGTCGATTGACCCGGATATCAGCTCACTCACCGCTTCAGTTCGATTGAAATCTCGCCTGATGGAATAGTTTTCGCTCAAGCAGTGAACTCAGTCTGACTTTTTAAAAGACACTCTCTCGATGGCTTTATGAGCTCAATCGCAAAAAGTCTCCTCTGATAACCGGACAAGTATATAAGATCAAAAATAAATTTTTATTATCCATCAGCGGGCAAAAGTCGTGCGCCTTGGACTATGCCATCCCTACCGTCTCTGAGCTCATGTCCGCCTTTGAGGACGACATCGTCTCCAGATGAGACTGAATCTCCAATTTGAGCAATAATATTTGCGTCGCCTGGAAATGAAGCGAGCCCGAGTCTGTTTGGCTCTCTAACACCTTCTGGCGTGACATGAACTGTCGATACAGAAATAACCTGTCCTGTTCCTGGGTTTTCACACAGGAATTCATCATTCCCACAGTCAAGACACTGGCTTTTATCATAGAAGCTCCGTTGACCACACGCTTTGCATTCAAGCACACGCATCATTAGACTGCCTCCAGTATTGTGCAGATAGCATTGTTACCGAACCCTGCGACGTTGACTGCCAGTCCACATTGTGGGTCAGTGACAGTGCGTTCATCTGGAAGATCTCCCCGGAGTTGCCAGACTATTTCAATAATCTGTGAAATCCCCGTCGCGCCAAGTGGATGACCTCGGGCTTTTAATCCACCACCCGGGTTAACTGGCAAGTCTCCCCCGATATCGGTACGCCCCTTTCGGGTAAGTTCCCATGCTTTACCTGAATCAGCGAATCCGAGTTCCTCCAATTCTATCCATTCTAAGATGCTGAAAGCATCATGAATACAGGCAAGATCGATATCACTTGGAGAGATTTGAGCACAAGTATAAGCCCTTTTTCCAGCAGTTCTGACGCTCTCAATCCGAAGAAGATCTGAACGATCGGCAACTGCGTGGGTACCAATAGCACCTTCACAAGCTGTGACTTGAATCGAGCCATCCTTGTCATTGGCCGTGAGAATGATCGCGGCTGCACCGTCACTCACAGGACAACAGTCATATAATCGGAGTGGACTGGCAACTACCGGTGACGCAACGACATCATCAATATGAATCTGCTTATTAAAATGTGCGTACGGATTTGCCAATGCATTCGCGTGGTTTTTCACTGCGACCTCAGCAAGATCGCGTCGACAAGCATCATACTTATCAAGATATCGATTTGCTGCGAGCCCAGCAAACGACGGTAAGGTAATACCTTGATTATATTCCTGCTTGTGCGTGATGCGACTGATAACTTCCGTGGATGTTTCTGTATCGACTGCAGACATTTTCTCACCCCCAACCACGAGAGCAGTCTCGGATCGACCAGAGCGGACAGCATCATACCCATCGAGAAACGCACTCGCTCCACTTGCACTGGTATTTTCTACCCGATGAGCGATGCCTTTTGTTCCAACTGTGCTGGCTAATGCGTTCGCTACCCCGGCACGACTATTGAATGCTTTCGCAGCCATATTCCCAACGTGTATGGAGTCAACTTTCTTTGGATCAATTTCTGAACCAGTTAACGCGCGTTCTGAGGCAATCCTGAGGAGTTCCTGGAGACTTCGGTCATCAGACTTAGCGAATGTGGTCATCCCAACTCCAGTGATTGACGGATTGACATTACACGACTGGAATTCTGCTGTCGATTCGCTATCCGTATCGGTATACACCATGATTAGATAGTATGATTCCTATTGTACATCACACCTATGATTTCAAAAGTTATTATCTTTGGAGGATTATTATTTTATCGGGACATGTCACTCAGACATTCGAGATTATGGCCTCATCCGATAGAGTCTTAACATCAAAATATTATCAGACAATAATACTCAATGGCGTCTATTCATTGACTTTGATTTGATACGAACAGAAGCATCACTGATAACACTCAATAACAGTGAGAGATTATAATCCCTCTCTATGGGGGTTCGCTAAATGCACGGCAGTACACCATCTCAATCGACACTGAATTGTTAAGGGGATAAGACATCAATCATAATCACATTTCTCATCTGATACAGTTAGGAGATATGACCCGACCGATTGAGCTTCTGCTTGCACACGGCTTGTAGGACGGACAATAACCATCCCCAGCACAACCAAACAACCAAACCGTGAGCAGATTATATGTTATTCAGATTCTAGCTAGATATTACCGATGCCTTGTCTTAATCAATCTTGCTTCCAAACCAACAAATAGATACTTACCATACCAGCGAGCCCAGCAATTCCAGCAAGAGCCAGAAAAAGCACTCTCGTGCTCATATATGAAAGTGCAGTGCCGGCAAGAGGTGCACCGAGTGCTCCAATACCGAACATACCAAGATATGTGTATCCATAAGAAAGACCGTGTGTGCCGTTCGCTGCGTGTTCAGCAATCACTGTCTGGTAAATAGGTGCAGTGAGATATATAACGAAGCCAATGAGAATGCACATGATTATTAATGATATGAACCCAGTCGTCAGAATTGGAACGAACGCAAGCGCACAGATGACTAGCAATACGAAGGCGAGTATAAGCGCGTACTCTGCCTTGACAACGTCAGTGAGTCGTCCGCCAGCGTATTGACCGCCGACACCAGCTGTCAGTAATGCAGTATAAATATACTGAGTAGGATTGAGGGTATAACCAAATAGTGTGATTTGGTTGAACATTGGAGCATCTAAGAGGATTTGCGGGAGAAACGTCAGAGTGCCGCGATAGTAGAGACCGTAGAGTAAGACTGCTGCGATGATAATTGGAAACCCACTCACGACCAATATCTGTGTGTCTTCGTAAAGTTCTCTATATACCGCGGTTCCATTCTTTTTTTTCTCGACTGCTTTCTTTTCTCCGAGTGGGAGTTTGAACGCGATGGAGATCCCGACAAGAGTGGGGATAACAGAAAGAGCCGCAACGGACCGCCATGGAAGGAAAATGAGTAAAATTGATGTCAACAACGGTCCAAGAACTGTCCCAACGTTCCCTGCGACTCCATGATAAGCGAAGGCGGTGCTGCGATTTTCAATCCTCCGACTTAGTAATGAGAGACCGGCGGGATGGTAAAGACTCGCTGAGATTCCCCAGATAGCTAATGCCAGCGCTAAAACAACGATATTCGGTGATATACTAATAAGTCCAAACCCGAATCCCATCCCGAGTAATGCCACGATGACCACCCGATTAGAGCCGTATTTATCAGAGAGAATCCCACTTGGCACTGCACCAATCCCAATTGCGGCGTACCCGACGCCCACGATGAGACCGAGGAACGCTTCTGTGGTCGTAAATATATCAAGCCAGATAATAATAAAGACTGGAATCGACAGTTCGTACGCATGGAATAGCGCATGACCAACCATCGTGAACTTGACCACAGACCAGTCACTGCCATTCATAAATTCTGCCTGTTCGTCTCGAATGAATAATTCGATATAATCGTGAGAAGATATTCTACAATCTGAGTTATCGATGATATCAGCGGAGCTGCTGTATTATTCAATTGTAATAACGACCTTTCCGAGATTTTTGCCGGTCATCACATCTCGCTGTGCTCTTGCGACTTCTGCCAACGGATATGTCTCTGCAACTCGAACTTCGAATGTTCCGTCGCCAAGCAGTGGCGCGACTGATCGGAGAATTGGTCCCTGGTCTTCTGTTGAGGCCATGATGGACATGAACCGGATGTCGACATCTGCAATCTTTCCAGACATCGACGCCTCTGGTGGGATATGAATATCAGTATCCTCACCGATAACAGTAATACGACCACCACGGGCAAGCACATCGAGATCTGCGACAATATTGCTCCCAGCGTGGGACTCTAATATTACATCTACCGCATTTCTATCAATCGAATTATGTACTTCCGCTGAAAGGTCATCGACGCGGTAGTCAACAACAGCGTCCGCACCAAGTTCCCGCGCCATCTCCGTTGGTTTACCCTCGCGCGCTGTCGCGACCACAGTTGCACCAGCATAGCGAGCAATTTGGACACCAGCGTGACCAACACCACCCGAACCACCATGGACAAGACAGACATCACCAACCGAAAGGTCTCCACGCGTAATAAGACCGCGCCACGAGGTAGCAAAAGCCATGGCTGCGGCTGCGCCATGTTGAAATGACACCGACTGGGCGAGCGGGGCAAGTCTCGATTCGGGGACTGCAACATATTCTGCGTATGTCCCTGGCTCAAATAGTCCAAGCCCGGTCGCGAACACTCTGTCGCCAGGTTCGAACATATTAGTATCATCCCCTGCCTTCTCAACAACACCGGCGACATCTGCACCCCCGATGTGTGGAAGTCCGCCTTGTGGGGGCACATTCCCCTCACGAACGTAGGTGTCTATCGGATTGATACTTGCTGCGTGGACACGCACTTTCAGTTCATCCGAGTCTGGCGTTGGTTCCGGGATGCTATCCAATGATAATACCTCTTCACTGCCGTGTTCGTGGTATCGAATTGCTTTCATTATTTTGTATTCTTCTCTACAAGTGGATTTGGTGTTGCTGATCCGTATCGGTCTTTGAGTAGTTCCGCTGCTGATTGAGTCTGCTTAACGGGATATCGTCCTTCCGGTGGGCTCCCGATGCAGATGAGTTTTGCTGTCTCATGAAACGGGTTGTGTAGTAGATGCGACACACCCTTACAAAAGCGGACGACCTCATCTTCGCGCAAGCAGAAAGCCCCCTCTTCAACTTCTACTTGACATCGGTTGTCCACCATGTAAAAAAACTCCTGTTGGTTTTCATGATAGTGATAGCCATTTTGAGAGAGAGGCTCTCCGCGATCTAGTACTGCGATATTAAAATTGTATTCATCAATACCCAACTGTGGAGATAGTTCCCATCGTTGTCCTGGTTTTTTAGGGTTTGTTTCGAATTCGTCTATCGCATGATGATTATACTCTGACATGGACTCAATCAGTGGTTGTTTGTGCTTGCATCTGTTCACCGAACGCACCCCGCTTGACGAGCTCATCGATAGCTGCCTCGGAGTAGCCGAGTTGTCGAAATGCCTCGCGATTGTGTTCGCCAAGTTCTGGTGGTGCGCCCTCAAATCCAGTCTCTGCGTTCTCGAAATTTAATGGATGCTCTATGACTGGAATCTCGCCGTACTCAGGGTGATCAATGTACTGGACGGTCTCTCGCGCCTGCGTCTGCTCGTTTGTGAGCGCGTCCTCAACGTCCATTACCGGACCTGCGGGGAGACCAGCTGTCTCAACGAGTGTTGCCATCCACTCCTCAGTCGTCTGCTCGCGAAACGTTTGTTCCAGTTCTTTCTCAAGCTCGTCGATATGATTAACCCGATCAGCATTTGTTTCGAAACGGTCATCATCAAGTAGATCTTTCCTATTGATTGCATCGCAGAGATCATGCCATAGCTTTTGATTTAGACAAGCGATATTAATATATCCGTCTGCCGTCTGAAATGTCTGATAAGGAGCAAGGACAGGATCTTTTGTTCCCATCCGCGATGGTGATTCCCCCGCAAATACCTTTCCAGCTTGTTTGGTTAACCACGGGAGAGTCGCATCAAGCATTCCGAGGTCGATGTAATCGCCATCACCAGTCAACTCGCGCCGGTAAAGAGCACCCATCACCCCAAAGCCCGCCCACATTCCAGTAATCAGGTCTGTCATTGGCAATCCTACTTTCACTGGTTGTCTATTGGGCTCACCGGTTACTTCCATGATGCCACTCATACCCTGTATTAATAAATCATAACCAGGACGTTCCTGCCATGGACCAGTTTGACCGAATGCAGAGATGGCACAATAAATGATATCATCGTTATGTTCACGCAGGCTCTCATAATCGACGCCTAATCGTTCAGCCGTTCCCGGTCGAAAGTTTTGAATAATCACGTCAGCTTTGTGTGCGAGATCATAGAATGCCTCCATACCAGCTTCTGACTTTAGATCTAATTCGACACTTTGCTTATTATAGTTGACTGACCAAAAGTATGGTGAGGTTTCATCAATGAAAGGCGGACCTGAGTGTCTAATATCATCGCCTGCCTCTGGTCGTTCAATCTTGGTTACCTGTGCACCTTGACCTGCAAGCATTAGCGAGCAGAAGCCGCCGGTGACGAACGTTGACATATCAAGCACATTGATATCCTCCAGTATCTTCTCGTTACTATCGCGCTCGGCATTAGTTTTCTGAGTCATTTGTAATTTATATTGAATCGATTTCTGTCTATCAGGTCTGTATCCGTTTGGTACTGGCACCTCTGTTGTCGCAGTTACAGTTGACAGAGGAACCAATTCGTGACCTCCAACAGACGTCTCAGTCCTGCTTACTGTAGACCGCTCAGGAACTGGATACATCTCTTGACCGTTAGTCGTCAGTCGTCGCGTAGTCAGCTGCCGTGTTTCTCGCTTCGACCTCGGTAGCTCCACCTGTCCGGGCAATTGTTGATCCTAACTCTCCGTCGAAGACGTAGCCTGACTGCCGGTCAATATCGATCCCGACAGTCGTGTGCTCCTCAACTCCAGATGCATCGCTCGCAAGAACGCGAATTTCGAGATTACCAACATCTAAATAACAGAGATCGTTCTCACCCATTGGTTCGACAAGTCTAAGTTCGGCATTAATATCTCCTTGCTCCCTCTGGACAAGTGAAAGTGCTTGCGGGCGGAATCCAATGTCAATATCGCTGCCACTACGACTACTCCAAGCAGTCTTTCTCTTTCTGCTTGAATCCGATGCGTCATCTCGGGGTGAGAACTCAATCCGTTGACCACCCCCTAGATCGACTTTGATGCTGTCGCCGGCGACGCGGGCATCCCAGATGTTCATCTCTGGCATGCCGACGAACGTCGCGACGAACCTGTTGTTCGGCTCGCTGTACACCTCGTTTGGTGACCCAACCTGCTCTATCTGACCTTCATTCATGACTGCAATATGATCTGAGAGCATCATCGCCTCCTGTTGACTATGTGTGACATAAACAACTGTCTGATTTGTCTCGTTAACAACCCGTTTGAGCTCTTTCCGCATCACAACCTTCAGTTTCTCGTCCAAGCCGGTCATCGGCTCATCCATCAGAAATGCTCGTGGCTCACGGACGATTGCCCGAGCAATGGCAATTCGTTGGCGTTGACCGCCTGACAGCTCGGCTGGATGCTTCTTAACTAACCCACCCACCTCTAGTATCTCGGCCACCTCACGCGCCCGCTCATGCCGCTCATCTTTTGATACACCTCGGACTTTTAATGGATACGCGATATTATCAATGCACTTCATATGAGGATAGAGCGCGATCTCTTGGAATACCATGCTGATATCCCGCTCTTGTGCAAGCTTTGGTGTTACATCATCGTCATCATAATACACCGTCCCTTCGGTTGGCGTTTCAAGTCCGGCGATACAGCGCAGAGTGGTCGTCTTGCCACATCCTGACGGTCCTAATAATGTTAAGAAGTCAGTATTAGAGATATCGAGATTAACATTATCAACAGCAATCTCCTCGCCACCTGGTACATCATATACCTTTCGTAGATTGTTAACTCGTATTCTAGACATACTTGTTTCTTTGTTGTGGTTTGATCATTTGTTTCTTTGTGTGCGTATAGTTCTTAATATTGCTTTTGACTGTCCTAAATATCTGATATTTGCCATGTTGGGCTGATTCGAATTTACTTGAATGTTTTGCTCGTTGATATCCAATTCGCTGCATTATCCAAGCCCTCCAACGCTGAATCCGCGAAGTAAGTAGCTTTGTAAGAAATATACAAGAAGAAATGCTGGGATTGCCATCATAACTGATGCGGTCATAATGAGTCCCCAGTTAACAGCCTGCTGTTCAATAAATCCAATCATCCCGATCGGGAGCGTCTTCATTCCTTCCTGTGTGAGCAAGAGATTTGCAAGCGTGAAGTCACTCCATGAGATAGCAAACGAGAAAATGGATACTGCAACAATACCGGGAAGTGCCATTGGAATAGCGACATCGCGCATCGCCCGAATCCGACCGGCTCCATACACCCATGCACTCTCTTCATAGGAAATCGGCACAGTTTGGAAGAACTTCCACATTAGCCAAATATCAAAAGGTAACGACCGTGCTGAGTGTGCTAAGATAATTCCTGGGAAGCTGTTGATGAGCCCGAAGTCCCGCCAGATCATGAACATCGGAAGTGCAAGTAACAGCGGGGGAAACATGTATGAGAATAGCACTGACTGTGCCAAGCGCTTTTTTCCAGGGAAAGAAAAACGAGTTAGTGCATAGCCGGCGAGCGTCGCGCCGGTCACACTGATGATCATCGTCCCTAGTGCGGCAATAATGCTGTTCAGATAGAATGTCCAGAAATTTGTCCCGCTGAATAGCTCCCGGAAGTTCTCTAGCGTCACGGCTGGTGGAATCCAGTGGAACGTATTCGAAAACAGTGTCACCTCAGGTTGAAATGCCGACTTCAACATAACATATGTTGGGAACCCAATAGTGACGATAGTCGCAAGAACAAAGAACCTGAATGTCCACTTCCAAGCTCGCTTTTGATTGTCTCTTGATACATTTCTTACGTAATAGTCAATTATTCGTTCAATTATTGTCTTGTTTTGTGAATATTCACTCATTCAACTCGAACCTCCTCAGTTGGATTAAATCGGTAGAAGTAGACCACAGCCCCGATGACGAGGGTGAAAAACAGTGTTGAAGCGATTGCGAGCGACTCGCCGAGTTGCCATTGGCTGAAGGCGACACGGTATGCGTACACAGGTAGTGTCGTTGATGATTGACTTGGACCACCACGGGTCATAATCCAGATAATGTCAAATTTATTGAACATCCAGATACCCCGTAACAGAACGACTAAGATTATCATCCCTTTCAAATTAGGAAGTGTGATATCGCGGAAGCGCTGCCATGCATTCGCGCCATTTGCACGAGCAGCGTCGTAATAGCCATCTGGAATCGCTTCTCGTCGAGCAAGCGTCATCATTACGACGAAAATAGACCACTTCCAGCTTGCTGCGACAATGAGCGCATACATTGCGATATCGGTGTTTCCAAGATAATTGATTGGCTCGCTGATCAATCCCAATTGCAGCGGAATGAGATTTAATGCCCCGTATTCAGGATTGAACATCCACACGAAGACAAGGCCAACAACGATAACAGGGATTAGATATGGGAGAAGAACGATCGCGCGCGCAACCGCGTTCCGTTTAAATTGTTTCTGCAGGAGTAACGCAATCGTAATTCCGACAATTATCTGTAGACTGACCGACCCAAAGCCAAAAATGACACTCTTACTGACTGCAACCCAATAGAATGAATCATTGAATAAGATATGTTGAAAGTTATTAAATCCATTCCACTTCCAGACCGGGTTGAACGAATTAATCGAAAAAAGGCTTCCGGTGAGTGCCCACAGGATCGGCAACACAGCGATAAACAGGAACAAGATCATAACTGGTGCCAAGCTGCCGTAACCGAGGACTGCTTCGCTTTCAAGAGAGTCCTTGATCCTATCACGGAAGCGATTATACTCTCGTTCCATCCCGATACCTTCCATTACTTTTGATGTGACACTCATCTAAGATTCCTCGCTATGACATACATGAAAGGTCGTCATTACCATGGTGCATCTGCGTCTAAATACTTTTTATCTAATAGTTTACGCGCTATTTCGCAATCAGGTATAAATTGCATATTTAATATTTAAAACTCCTCGATGATAGAGCGAGACTGGCTTGCAGCATCGTCGATTGCTTCCTCTTTGGTCATATCGCCATGCAATGTATTGAAAATCATGTTCCCAAACGCACCGCTCGAAAATACCGGAGAGGCCAGTGCGTTGTTCGGATTAGTTTCACCGACAAGTGTCTTTGCTGTGTCGACCATCTCAACAACATCACCAATGGCAATATTATCGTTCGTCTTAACCCATGTATTAATAAACTCATTATCAAGGAACTCGTCGTCGTCGACTGCAGCTGGGAATGGTGGTAGATTGTGAAGCGGGGCGATATGAAGCAACTCGATGAGTGGTTCCCTTCGAGACATGAATTTGATGAACTCCCGAGCGCCTTCTTTGTTGTCAGCTCCCTCAAACATGACCCATCCCTCTGAGAAGGCTTGATGAGTTTTTTCTTCTTTATACGGTGGGTGCATCAATCCAGTATCTTCTGCTACTGCTTCGTTGTTCGCAACCGCTTGTTGTAATGGACGGGCACCGAAGTATTTGGTCTCATTTGCCTGTTCGCTCCAGTATGTCTCAATTTGTTGACCATAACCATATCCGCTGCCGTCCACTGAGAACTCATTGATCTCCTCGAAGAGCTCGAGAACCTCCATGGTCTTTTGACGATTTTCTCCTTCATCCATGACGAGTCTAATATCTTCCCCCTCTCGAGTGAAGATATTCCCGCCATTCGAAAACATGTAATCTATATAAAACTCTGTACTCATCAAGGATTCCCCGGCAGGAATAACATGGCCCGCCCGTTCTCCGACGTTATGTGTATCAGCTAATGCCTGAGTGAACTCACTCCATGTAATTTCGCTCGGGGTCATCCCAGTGTTTTCTTCCCATGTGCTTACACGATACCAGTCCATCGTCATGTTGACCCAGATTGGGACAACATATTGACTTCCTTGAAGTTCAAAAGTAAAGTCCTCATTGAACTCATAACCCCATTCATTTTGCATCCATTCTGCTTCATTACTGAGGTCTGCCAGGACACCTTGGAGTGCAAGTCCGCCCCCTTTCTCTGGAGCTGTTGTAGTCAATTCTGGGGGATCGCCTGATTGTATAAGCTTTGAAATACGTTGTGACTGACTTGTGCCGACACCAACAAACTCTAATTCGACGGTGTGATCATGCTCTTCCTCAAATAGACTAGCCCACTTTTGATAGTAGTCTTTGAATGCTTGGCTGTTTTCAGCTGAGAGAAAGTGTATTGTGCCGCCGTTGCTCTCACTACTACCACCGCTATTACTCGTTGATTGTCCAGAACAGCCTGCAAGACCAGCTATTCCTGCAATCGATGCAGCTTTAATAAAAGATCTTCTGCTATTGACATTCCGTGACATGTGTTGTCATCCAGAACACTCTATTCTGGGTACAACAATGATTACATTGTGTATTTATATAATTTTGTTTGATACTAAGAATTGCCGCATAGTACATACCAACACAGATAATCGATTCAGGACATCGCTAGAGATACCTAAATTATATACTTCGAAGTAGTTCCAACTCATTCCATCGAGATGATAGTCAAATAGTAGTATCACTTGACTGAATGCTGAATGTATAGTTCAAGCTCATTAACTGCGCTGAGGAGCTGTTGTGGAAGTGTCTCGGTCAGCAACTCTCCTCTTAGCCGGCGAGCAGGTCCAGAAACACTCAGACCTCCAAGGACCTCGTCATTGGAATCGGTTACCGGCGCGCCCACCGCATGAACACCACTTGTTGTCTCTTGCCGATTGAATGCATATCCCCGCTCCCTGATCTCTTCGAGTTGTTTGAATAGCGCAGATTTGTCGGTTATTGTGTTTTTTCCTGTTTTTGCCAACCCTTTTTGTTCAACAATCTTATTAACACGGTCATCAGGCAATGATGCTAAAATAGACTTTCCGGCGGCACTAGCGTGTAAAGGTCCTCGCTTCCCGTTCTGTGCACCTGTCTCAACAGCACTTTGACCAACTGAGGTATATAAATACACACGAGAGTTATTCTCCATGACTATGAATTGTGTTCGCTCACCCGTATCTGCAGCGAGATCATCAACAGTATTCTTGATTGTCGGATATGCATCAAAACGCCGTTGTGCGTACCCCCCAATAGTGAGAAACATAAGACCAAGCCGATACGCATCATCATCCTTAGTCACATAACCATACTTTTGTAATGTCGCTAGATGCCTGTGAACCGTGCTTGTCGCGAGTCCCATTTCCTCGGATATCTCCCGTAGGCTTCCTCCATCTAATTCAGCTAATATATGAATGATTTTAATCGAAGTCTCGGTCGTTTTCGATTGTGTCTTTATATCTTTCATATCAATTGATTATATTTCAACCGAAATAAATCCTGTATGTTCGGATGCATAAGATCGGAGCATATCAAATGAGTAACGAAAATATACTTTCTATTCCATCAGCAGTAATAATTCATTACAAAAACAGAATAGCTTGCCAGAGTATCGGAAGAATAAAACTTATCCTATGAATATACACACGACTTATTCCGAATATATAGGAATCCAAATCACGTACATTATTACTGGATGACCGATCACCGCATTAATTAAACTAATTTATACGTACAGATTTTTGTGTAACGCTGATATAAATTATTACTAATCTGCATATATCAAATTTAATACTCAGTATTTGTACTGGAGTAATAAACATACATAATTCCCGTTCAGAATCTAACGAGGAAGTTACTCTCTCTAACCGAAATTGATAGAATGAGTATTGATTTTCGGTCTGTTACGGTTCTATTGAATCCACGGACGACATTGGGGTAAGTCGTTAGAACGACTGAAATGAAGCGGAAAAATGCTTCTGTGCAAGAGACACCCTTCCACTTCGTCAAGTAAGCCGTCTCGATCGCATGAAAACTTACTGATGCTGCACTGATGCAGATCAGCCATCCTGCCGGCAACTCGTTGCCGGCTGAAAGCACGCCGTCCTGCATTTTCTCCGGCTTCATACAGATACGACACTTCAAGAAGTCATTGATTGGGCTGAAAAGATGGAGCGGGTACGAGCCGCGCTCGTCTTAGAGCGCGGCGAGTCCCGTGTCCCTTCAGCGCTCTGTAAGTCGTTTGACCGCGCATCGATGTGAATCTGGCGCGAGCTACTCCGACTCTCCTCGGAGCCTCCTGAGTAGTCGGGTCACGTCGCCATCGACGCCACCTATTTTGACCGCCGTCAGGCGTCAACTCACTATCTCAGCCGCTGTAATCACAAGGCACAGACCGTTCAAGTGACGTTCCTCGTCGATACCGCGCAGAGCGCGGTTATCGATGTTCACTGTAGCATGAAGTCAAACGGGACAAACGTCGGTCCACAGCCTCGCCGCCGACAGAGGCTACGACGATATGAGGTTCCGAAAAACCCCGTTTAGAAGGTATGAGACCGTTAATTAAACATCGCGTCTTCGTACCGCACGACCACGCACACAACGCGCGAATCGAAGACGATCTTTACAATCAGCGGTCGCTCTATGACATCGTGAACTTGGTGGTCAAGCGCTTGTACGGCTCCGTCTAAGCGCGTGTCTGGCACCGTCAGTTCCGAAAAGTCACTTTCGCCGCAGCAGTCTCCAACGTCAAACAAGCTCTCAAATAGTGAACCCCGTCGCTGTATGCGGATTAAATAGAACTGTTTGTCACTATTATACTAAATTGAACGTGGCTGATCAATATCTCACAGCGTTCATTCACTCTAACAATCGTACGTATGATAGCCGTGATAGGATAATATTTATGATAGTTAGTACAAAACTCAAAATCATATCGGCGCGGTATGGATGTGCATTACGCATCTACTGTAATATTCTGCCAGACTATTTACCAATTCTGTATGTAGTATAAATATGAATTTATAAATTCGATTTGAATCCTAAATTAGGAGAATATATACCTTTTAATACACGTTTATGTTTATATATTGCAAAATTATCAACGATATGAGTCAATCTATCAGTAGACATTATAAATATGTGTTATATATCGAGATTCGGTGCATATTACCACTAATTGTATTATTATAGTCGTCTTTATCAAGATCAATTTACTATAATCGATGTTGAATTATTATAGACTGACATTATACTCTAATCCTTTATAATAAAAATTTGGATCAAGCTATCAACTAAAAACTACGATATCAAACTAGCGGTGGGAAACATGTAGGGAGAAATCTGTTCAACGGTATGGTGCATCTAGTTTAGATGAACGGACCACATGAGTCCGGTTATGATCAGACACATGCTGAGTATCATTATCCCACCGGAAGTCATCGAGTTATTATTAAATACTGACACGGAAATTTTCAATTATTTAAGTATTGTATGGTTGTAAATAATTCAATCAGCGTCATTGTATATCTCATGATTGTCATTTTGTCTTGCAGGTAGAGATCACAAAGCGTGAATACAATGCATGGATGCATCGCAATCTTGAACAGTAATACATGCGAGTTCACTGAATTCATTATGTATCATTGCCCAATCTATGCTCCCCGAGTGTGGCTCGGGCAACGGTGATATCACGGAATCGTGATCCAGGAGAACAGCAATCGAGAATGTGTTCTAATGTCTTGAGTGTGATTGGTCGATAGTTGAGTAATTCGCTACTCACGTTGATTCGGCGGTCGTCATACGCAATAAACGGGAAATCTTTAGAATTATCACAAACGTAGCCGTGTATTGCCCACTCATCCCAATCGGGAGGAATTGTTTCAGGTTGATGCGTGCAATAAAATCGTCGCTCACCATGTTCTAGAATACACGACTGTACTACTGGAAACGGGGCATCTGCAGCGTCTAAGCTGGCATCATGATCTCCACGGATGAGCATATCACCATCAAGATGATTAAAGAATGCAATCGTCTCACTTCCATCGCGCGTGTCCGTGGCGACATCACCAAGATGAATGATGGTATCATCTTCACCCACTGTCCGATAATGTCGATTCAAGAGTACTCGATTCATCTCAGTAATTGAGTCAAATGATCGGTCTGTGTCCTCGATGATCTGTAAACGCCCAAAGTGATGATCCGAAATAATATATCGACTCATTTCATGATTTTATATGAATATAATATCCTAGTGAGTAGACAGTATTCTAATCTGACATTTCCTTAGTCCTACACGCTAGGGCTTCCATTAATCACTCATCAGCAAGCTGGTATGCTGGCGGGATATCATCAGTTGCTTCAATCATATCCGCCTCGACCTGTTCCTTGCAGACATCTCTGATAATTCCCGTCGTCATATCACGACTTCGCGTTGCGATGCGATGCTGGATTGCTGACGCCGATAGTGGCTCGTCAGCTGATTCGAGTATCTCGAGAACTCGATTTGTCGTCTCTGTATTTGGCACATTAATTATATATCGATGAGCAAAAATAAAATCTTCTAGTCGGGATACTCAGAATGGTATCATTATGTCTGACATGGTTGGTTATGATCATTACTGACTTAGAGTGCCGCTGTTAAGATAGCGACTGTCCTCTCTGGTCTGATAGTGGATTTGATAAATCAAGTAAATACTCATAACGTTTTGTGCTGAGCCTTCTACAGAGAAACAGGGTGTGTTCTGGGGTTGATATGACCCCGAGGTAGATTACTCAGATGTTATTCAATAACTATCACACACACCGTCATTATTATATGAATTTATTAGCAGTCATCTGGCTTTAATTATGATTTCCGGTCCTCTTCTGTGTACCCTCCAGTCTTCCCTTCCTGTCTTGCATGGCTGATATTCTTCGAGGTCGACGCATACGCTTCGGTTGTCAGCGCAGTGTTCTGATTACTGTCGATAAATAAAAATTCTAACCCCTCTGTCGATGGTTAATACGATCGCGAACGACAGTGCGTGACGTTTTGGAGGCGTTCTCCTTGCCATCTGTCAGAACGGCTACATTGACCGTATCGAGGTGGTCACCCTCTGGTGTGTCCCGATTTGATTGGCTGTCCCATCAGTCGCCCACGCGATCGCATCATGAACTGCAGTCTTCTCACCTAGTCGATAGTTCTCAGTATTGAGAGCAGGTGCATCCGCAATTGGAATCCGCTGATGGACCAATTCAACGGTATTGCTAAACTCATACATTATGACCGTGACGGTTCCTCTCCTCTGCACATGATATCTCTCTTGACAAGCGATGAATGGCAAGGAAGTATCCCGATTGATATAATTAAACTGAGTGTCGAGATGTAACCTATGAGCGATCTGATTGTCACTCCACGTGGCGGGGGAGATGAGGTTGGTCGGTCGTGTTATCATCTCCAGGCTGGCGACTATGACTATTTTATTGATTGTGGGCTGAAACAGTCTGAAACCCCTGAGTATCCCCTTTTCGAAGATGTAAGCCAAGGACAGATTGATGCAGTTTTCATTACACATGCACATATTGATCATATTGGTGGACTTCCTGTTGCTGAGCATCACGGACTTCTTGATGATGATGCATCGATTTTCATGACTCGTCCGACAAATGCTCTTGCAAGTATTCTTCTTCACGATTCGTTACAGATTCACAAACAAGAGACCGCAGAACTCAATCAGCCTCAGCAATTCACTGCCACCGACATTGAACAAGTTCTTTCCAGGATTATGACTATTGGTTATAACCGTAATCAGCATCTGAACATCACCTATGAATGTGGGGATGCCGCTCATCTTCTCGGCAGTGCGTGGATTGCTATTGAGTATAATGACCGCTGTATTGTATTTTCTGGAGATCTTGGCGGTCGAAGCGCTCATCTCGGCGATATTGATGACCCCCCTGAGGCAGATGAGCTTTTCCTTGAATCAACATATGGAGAGACATTACAGCATCGCTCATTCACTGACGCTCGTACTGAACTCTATCAACAAGCAAAACAGGCTATTGCAAGTGGGATTCCAGTCCTCATTCCAACGTTTGCTGTCGGTCGAGCACAAGAAATTCTTCAAATCTTTCGTGAGCGTGAGACTGACCTGCGAAATGCCGTTAATGGCGAGCCCTCAATTATCTATGATGGAATGATAACGGATTCGATGTCTGTCTATGAGGTGTTCTGTCAGGATGCATTTATGTCTGAATCGATGCTTAATTATCGAATCAACTCTGGTGATGTCGAACCATTCACACCTGAGTGTGCGAGAACACCCGATACAATGGATGAACGCGAACAACTCCTCACTGGGGATGAAGCATCGATTGTTATTGCACCATCAGGGATGCTGACAGGTGGGTGGTCACCGTACTACCTTCGTGATCTTACGCGACATTATGAGAACGCACGGGTGTTGTTTATTGGGTATCAAGCACAGGGAACTCCGGGAAGACGCCTCATTGAGGCATCAGGCGATATTGCCGATGTGTATGTGACTGCACTGCCCGCTAGTGAGGACTATGACCCTGTGACTGGTGAATTCGCGTTTCAAGATCAAGAAATACATGTGCCAACTGAATGGATTCACGAGATTGGTGGCATGTCTGCTCACGCGGGCGCGAATGATCTGCTGTCATTCGCACGGCAGGTAAATCCACAGGGTATTTCACTTATTCATGGACCTCCTAATGCTGCGGCACATCTGCAGGAGTACCTCTCTGATAACACGACCGCGAGCACAATCCAGGTAGCACAACATCTTGAACCGATTCCAATCGAAACTGAGCGTGGAAACGGTGATGAGCAGCCTGCTCTTGATTCTGCTCCGACTTCGGCTTCTACCTCCAATCCCGATATCACAGACAGTGACATTGAGGAGGTACGACAACGTCAAGAACGACTTGAAGCTGAATTAGAGACACTCCGTGACAAAATTGAATATCTCATCGAAAAGGGGTAATCAGATATGCTCATTAGTATGAATTGTTCTAAAGGACTCCCATAATCAAATCATTTTAATTAATGTTTCTCACTCTGAGAGAGTCTTTGTGGTTATATACCAGATACACCAGATATGTAACCTATGCCAACACAGCAAGTACGAGTCAATTCTGATAATCAATCCGGTCAAGATATACCGAATAATAGNCAAAANCGCCAGAATGGTGAACAGACGCTGGTNATTCGGAATTATGACGCCTCTAAGACCTATACAGTTCATGTGCAAGTTCATAACGCTGCAGGAAAATGTGTATGTGAGCGAACACTACAGGCTACCCCCTCACGGGCAGTTACCGTTGAAATGTGTTGTGAGGCTGCAACATATACCATCACGGCACAGATTGAAACTGGATCAGTCGACATGGCTGAGTGCCGTGTTGGAAGCGGTGTAGACCAGACGGCGCTCATCGAAACTGGCAACGGTTCCGTGAGAGTCGCTGACGGTCTTATTTAATCGGATGCAGTCCAACGTCGGGTTTATATCGCTTAGCTGATGTAGCGCATAGTATGGATTCGATTGGAGAGGCAGTGGCTGAAATTATACATGAACCAACACAGATACGCGATGATGGTGGGGTTGATATCACCGTGAATGAAATATATAACATACAGCAGCCTGGACAACTCGATTTTGGTGGTAGTGAGATTAAGCCTGCAGACGTACAGTCGCATTCAAAACAGCTTCACAACGAGAGCGATACTTACCAGTGGTGGCATCTTGATGAGGGAACATATTTGATTGAGTATAACGAATCACTGTCAACAGAAGCGCATCTTCAACCCCGGACAGAAATGCTTGAACAAGGAGTCACTCACCCATCGATACGCGTCGAATCGCTCCCAATGATTCCATTGTCTGTTCCTTCGACAGGGATTCATATAAAAGAGAATGCACGAGTCTCAGTCATTTTTCCAATAGCGTGATAATATCAAATATACCGTTAGTATCTGTATTACTCTGACTCACTCAATATCTCAACCAATCTTCACTCGTCGGATCGATATAATCATTAAGAGAGGCAGGCTGATAATATCTAAAATACCGTCTAGGAAATCTGTATATGAATAATATGGAGTCATTTGACGGACAAGTCGTGCTTATTACAGGTGCGAGCTCAGGTATCGGAGCAGCGACCGCGCGGCGATTTGCGAGTGCTGGAGCGACTGTTGTGCTCGCTGCCCGGACTGAAGCAACGCTCGAGACAGTGGCAAGTGAGTGTGAGGCGATGGGCGGGACCGCGCTTACGGTTCCCACAGATGTCGTCAGCCATACCGCAGTTGATGCGCTTATTGATGCCACCATTGAACGGTTTAATCAACTCGATATCTGCATCGTGAATGCTGGAACCGGCGAGTCCGCTGACACCGCACTCCCAGAGATACCTGTTGAGCAATTCAAACAAGTAACTGAGACGAATGTCCACGGTGCGTTTTATACAACTCGTGCAGCAATCCCTCACTTGCGAGAAACCAATGGATCACTGATTTTCATCGGGAGTTTCAAAGGTAAATATCCGAGTACATCAACGCCGATATACGCTGCTTCAAAATGGTGGCTCCGGGGATTCGCAGCCAGCGTGGCCGGTCGTGTCGGACCAGATGGAGTTGCGACAACCCTCATCAATCCGTCTGGAGTTACGACAAACTTTGGTTCGCAATTCCGCGAACGTTCCAATAACGAGACGCTTGATTCAGATACAACTCTTGATGTGACTGATGTTGTCGACGCAATCTTATTCGCTGCTCGACAGGGTGCACCTGCAGCGGTGACCGAGCTTGATCTCAATCGAGAAGATATTTTTGACAGATTTTAATTGATGACACACATTTAAACAGTAAAACTCAGTATAACCGAACCACTCATGATACTTTTGCGATATGATCGAAAGACCACAGACATGATTACCGAAGTGCGCTTCGCTGACACATAGAGAGTGCACAATGAGACTGCGAAACAAATTATATGACGAACAAGTGCCATGAGCTCACCAACTCCAGAATCTCCAATCACAATACGGTCCCAGGATATATCATACTCCGACACAAGAAATCAAAACTATCAGCATCATCAGGACCCATCATAGAGTATGCGTATAAGTGTAGTTGGTGGAAGTACGGTTACAGATGATGAGTACGCAAGAGCAGAGCGTCTGGGTGAGGTAGTAGGTGAGCGGGGTCACGAACTCATTTGTGGGGGGTTAGGTGGCGTGATGGAAGCGGTTTGTAAGGGTGCACAAAATACAGGGGCTCATACAATTGGTATCATTCCAGGCAAGGATCCGAAGCAAGCAAACGAATATGTTGAAACAGCGATTGCAACAGGAATTAATGATGCACGGAATCCAGTTATTGTAATGAATGGTGATGGTGTCGTTGCTGTTGATGGTGGTCCTGGGACACTTTCAGAAATAGGGCATGCGCTTACATTTAAGAAACCAGTGGCTGGTCTTGATACACATCGCGTTAATGGTGTTTACGGTATCGAACATATTGAAGTACCAATAGAGGCAGTTAGATATCTTGAAGATAGCATTGAGTCATAAACCACTCAAGCAGATCTGTATACGGTAATTGGTGATATGAGCAGCAGCTAACTATGAAAATATAAAATAAAATCCCATCGTTCAGGTCGGAGGAGATATTAAGAGTCATTCGTTAACTCATATCCCAATCGATGAGCGGCGGCACTCTGAGAGTGATTAGTTCGAATAGTTTCACCGACGGTGTCGAATGACGCGGTTTCAGCGGCTCCTATCACGGCACGGATAATCACGGCGGTAAAGACTTGCAGTAATTACTCTGAGACAATTATGACGAAAACAGTGCACACGCAAAAAGAGATGATACAGCACTGTGACTCAGTTCTCAGAATCGACAAATGTGGTATCAGTATTTGAGCAGAATATACATCTTAGCTCTCCAAGTAAATCTTCTCAATAGAAATGGAACTCACATCCGTGCTCCATACTGACATCCTATCCTGTTGATACTAACTCAGATTCGAGACCCGATATTCAATATGATAACACTCAGAACTAATCGCTTGAGTATCTTGAAATCGGGATTTCGATTACTATGCCATCATTTCTGTTGTCCCGATAACCCGGTTTCGAACCGAATCGGGATGGTTTAGATTGTGGACAATCTGGGATTCCATCGGCTACTGGTGATTTGATATACGTTAGCCGATGACGCGATTTTGGAGATAATCAAGATGTTTTGCGTTGTAAACAATCTTGATATTATCGGCTGCTGGTGATCCGATACATGTCAGCCGAACGTTCCTTTCAGAGACTTCTTCATCGGAAAGAATCTGCTGCATGTCCATGTCGATTTCTCCTTCCGTCACGATTGCAGCGCAGTTTGCGCATGCACCTGCACGACAGGAGAATGGCCAATCATACCCTTGTGCTTCTGCAGCTTCAAGAATGTATTCGCCCTCGTTTACCTCAAGTGATCCGTAATCTTCAGTATCGAGATCGGAATCAGCAGCCTTCTCGAAAAGATCATTATCATCCATTTCCCAGCCCTTATCATCAAGGGTCTCATAATTCAGATATTCTACAGTTGCCATCAATAGATTATATGTGCGTCATGGTATTAGAACTTATTATTTTGTTATTTCTCCATGATATTACGTGCATTCAGACACGATCAGGTCGATATCCTAAATGGCGGGTGTAAGCGCTGGACAGGCGAGGATCGTCCGGTATCATCCACAGTCACCTATCTGAAGAGATCGCTGTGTATGATGGATCACCCAAAGAATGGCGGAATGTTCCTGACCTGCTGGTGGAAACCTCTGATTGAGGTCCGGATCACACATCTCAANCCATGGGAGTCCACGAAGTGGATTTCCTGATTGCACGCTTTTTGATTGGTGAAATAGTTTCATTTGGAGAATCGATGGCTGCTATTTAATACATCCAAACAGATCAATTATGATCTAAAGATAATAGAACAACAGAGGAGTCTGTGGTCGTGATTATCAGTTTGTCAATACTATCTATCAGTAGATACCCATGCCAATTTTGTCGATCTCTGTTGCACTGTATTTGCACGGACGGGTATTCTATGAGATAATTCGACCCCAGCCCGCAGTCACGGCTGAATAAAAAAACTCAATTCCGTGTCTTGATTTGATTTCAAATGTCAAGAATCAGCACACGATGATCATGATTTCGTTCCATGCGCCAGTTGTCGGCACGGTATTATTGATTGCGGCGGTGCTCACTGGGTGGTATAGTCGACGACTTCACCGACGGCAGTCGATTATATCGAAAACACCGACGACTGACCTCGGACAACTCTCTGAAGCCCCAATCGTCGAGGTTCAAGCCGAGGTGATCGATGGGGAAACATTTGACTCACCAATCGGAAATAAGGAATGTGTCCTTTCGGTGTGGGAAGTCGATGAATATGATGATACTGGGTGGGAAACTCGGGTTTCAGGCATCGACGCAAGACCGTTNATNNTTGATGATGGAACNGGGCAGACTCGGGTCGATATTGAGGATCATGTCAAANCGAAATCTAATTCGGAATGGGAAATTAATTGGCGCGGACTCGATATTGACCGGATGCTCTCGGTTGGAGTCTCGATTGATGATGTATATTGTGTGTTTGATGAATTCTCTGTTGAGCACTCCGTGTCATCCGACTGTGAGTTACCACCGCAAATTGCCGCATTTGAGAGCGCTGACCCCGATATTCCAGAGCGGTCTGAATCGATAATCAAACTTGGGGAAATGGATCTGGAAAGCAAAAGTAAACGCCGATACTTCGAGGAAACAATCACTCCGGGACAGGAAATATATCTCCTTTGTGAAGCGACAGCAACAGGCGAGACAACTCATCCGACTGGACCAGATGACATAGTCCTGAAATCTCGACAGGGTGAGGAATTAACAATTATTTCTGATCAGACCCAAACAGATATTATCGCTGATTTTAATCAGTATCGGTGGGGGTATGCAGCAGCAGGAATTATGGCTCTCATTGGTCTGATAAGTTTCATTCCGTCGTAATTCCACAGAGTAGCTAATCGCGGCGGAGTGAAGTTGATTGGAGATTCTCTGGATAACGATCCTGTGGGAGACGGTGTACTCTCTAGTCTCTGAATATGACAGTAATCCAAAAATACTGAATCAATGGTACCATACTAAGCATTTGCTTATATTTCGGTGTCCCAGATCTACTGACATATTTGTATTTGCGCCACTCGCATGTGCGCTCGCCGCAGCATCATATATCCTTGCTGGGTGTGTGCAAGCACAAAGACTGTCGATTTGTTGAGTATCAACTATTTCATTGATTTCGCTGAGATGCTCTTTGATAAGCTTATGTGTTTTGTTGCCGCATAACACACTTATACCTGCATGTGAACATCTTACATGGACAATTATTATACTGTCTCATGCAATGATGCGCCGACCTGCGCCTCTCCCATTTGTGGGGTACATTGATGCGTATCGCTATTGCTGGAGCGACTGGGTGCGTTGGAAGCCGATTAATCCCGAGGCTTCTTGATGCTGGTCATACAGTCACAGCACTTGTCCGCGATGCCTCAGCGCCTCGTTCCGAATCGCTTGTTTCAGCCCCAGGCGTTCGAGTTGTCGAAGGCGACTTGCTCACCCCAGCAGGTGTTGACGAGTGCTGTTGCGATGCCGACATTGGTGTCTATCTCGTTCACTCACTTGGATCAGGTTCAAACTACGCAGATAGAGATTGTCAGGCTGCGACAGCCTTTGCCCGTGCTGCATCAACGGCTAGTATCAATCGCGTTGTCTACCTCGGCGGTCTCGGAGATGTAGACGGAGATGGGGATGATCATCTCCACTCTCGGAGGGCAGTCGAATCTGTTCTCGGTGCTGACCGGTATGATTATCAACTGACAACAGTTCGAGCAGGTGTCGTCATCGGTTCGAATAGCCTCAGTTTTCAATTAATGCGACAATGTGCTGCTCGGGTCCCTGTTGCGCCGGTTCCCCCGGCGATAAATACACCATGTCAGCCAATTGCCGTACGCGATGTCGTGCAGTATCTTACTGCTATCATCAATACCAAGACCACTGCTGAGGTGATTGAGGTCGGTGCACCGAATGCTCGACCGTATGCCGACTTACTGAGAGTGGTTGCTAATGCACTTCAGACACGATTCAGCGTTCACATTATCCCTCGAATGCCACTTCCTGCGGCAGCTCTTGGTCTTGCTGCAGTCACAGATGTCCCATACCAGACGGTTTCGCCACTTGTCGAGAGCCTGTCAACACCTGCTGTCGTTTCAGACCCGAAGCCAGCAATAGCGCTTGGTGTTGACCCGATCAGGTTCGAAACAGCTGTTGATGAGGTGTTGAGACCAACCGAGACCTCTATGATGCCGAACGCAAAATCATGACAACTGCAAATCAAAAAGAATTCGGTGAAACATGGGTGTATGAAAGTATTATCAGCGCACTTCCTGGTATCGATATCCCGAATACCCTTGCGATTGGAATTCAACTTGTCTTTTTCGAGACAGCAGTTCTTGCCTTCGCAGTGTGGGATAATAATGGCGCGATTGCAATCGTTGGGAGTGCTGCGGTTCTGCTTGCCACACTCGGTAGTGTCGAGATGCTCCGTATCAGTCGGCTTGTCCGCTCGCGGGCAGTACCAACAAGCTATAAGCGGTTATTGTTTGGTTCAAAGGTAGAGACTGTTCTGGGAGTGTTGGTTTATGTGGCACTTATCACCCATCTGTTTGTATTTGAGCCCCAACAGAGTGTACGACCGTTGTTGCATTCGCTTCTCGGAGCGAACCCACCAATTGTTGTCATGTATGTGCTTTTGCTCGTTGGGTGGGATATCTCATATCGCATTGGGACGAACTGGTGGGCAAGCTTGCTTGGACTTTGGCGAGCAGGTAGGTACCGAATTTCAAATGAGGGTTCGCATGAATTTAATCTTGATCCAGAAACGGCTCGCCTTCTTCGCCGTGCAGACTCTGAAACAGCACTTTTTGGTCTGCTCCAACTATCGATCGCTCCCGTTCTGAAAACAGGGTCAGTACTTCAAAATGTCCTGATCATCCACGTCATTGCTGTTGTTATTGTCTCTGGGACAGCAGCGATATTAATGAGTCCAAGCTTCTATTGATGTTGTCGTCGATCGGTGTTTTCTCATCAAACTCAAAAGAAAGACTCCCTGAGCAAGCAGCGATTATCGGAGAGGATAGGGTGGGACAGTTTACATAGACCGCTGCGCAACCACTGAGAGATAGCCAATACGATCCTCTGCAACAGCGGCTTCCGCTTCGTGAATTCCATCAAGTAACCGCCGTCCGCGCTCACCGAGCAGTCCAAGTATTTGTTCATAATCAACTTTCTTTTCTAATTTCTCTTGCATCGCTAAGATGTCATCACGATGGTTCTGAACGTCTATCACGTCATATCCAGCCGCTTCAATTGCCTCGATTGTTCCCTGTCGACTGCGGCTGGATTCTAAACAGAGTCCAGTGGTAATTGGGGCTGGTAAATCAGGCAGTTGTCCCTCAACAGTCACATCTGAAAGCGCAAGATATCCGTCTGGCTCGACGATTCGAGCCGTTTCAGTGAGTGCGGTTTCATGTTGTTCAGTGAGACACATTACACATTCTGCAAGCACGACCTCGACGCTATTATTTGAAAGCGGAAGCTGTCGCATATCACCGCGGACGGTCTCTCTCCCGCTTGGTGAACGATCAACTCCCACAACATTAGCCCCACGGTCACGCGCTATGGAGAGCGACTTACCGGCTCCACAGCCAATGTCAGCAACTTGCGTTCCTGTAGTTACCGCGGCGCGATCTAACAGCTCCTCTGTTGCCTCGCGACCGCCTGGGTGAAGCGGATCATCAAGAATGCTGCGAAGCGTATCCCACGGGTTTGCAAGCGCAGTCTCAAGCATTCCCTGCATATTATTCACCACGTGATGCTGATTGATCGGTGACTTCTATTGCCTCAGTGACACTGGAATCCTGCTCAGCCTCCTCAACAGAACACCCAGCGTCATCATCAATAGGTAATGGCTCATTGACTCCTGGTCTCCCTCCCCAGTTGTTTTGATTCCGAAGTGCATATTCACCGTCATCAGTCGTCATATTATATCCACAAAATGGGACTAATTCACCATCTTCGGTCGGCACAGAAATACAGCAATTATCTAATCGACCGGCATCGGCAGCATCGGCATCCATGAACCCGGTTAATGATATTGGAAGCACACGATCAAGCATTTCATCCGCGCCTGCTGGGAGCGAAGGAGCATCTCCTCCACAACAATTAGCCGTCTGACAGGCAGCCTCACCACCAGCCGGAGTTTTTGCAATTAATTCCATCCAGTCACTTTCATCAACCAGACCAGATATGTTAGTGAACAGATCCGCTGAGAGGAATTTTGTCACTGGAACTGGACCCTGTTCACTAGGGAGTAACCCAGTGGCTGATTGACAGTATGCCGAACAGCACGGAACGGGCATGAGATCCCGTGGCTCAATCACTTCAAATCCCTCAGCAAGACGTTTCGCAGCCGTATCTAATGAGAATCGACCGTCATTCGTCTCATACCGACCAAAGTGAGCCACCGGCTGGAAATTGACGGACTCAACAATATCGCGATTTTCTAATGCATATCGAACAATATCTCCCATCTCGTGATCATTCGTACCAGGAACAATTGTCGGTACTAATACAACAGAGAGTCCAGCTTCTCGACAGGTCTTGACTGCTTCACGCTTAAGATCGACTAAGTCAACCCCTCGAATTGCTTCATATGTCTCTGATTGAAGCCCATCGAATTGTAGATATATCGCAGTAACCCCAGCGTCAGAGAGTCGACTGGCATACCCCTTTTTTTCAACAAGCTCAATACCATTTGTGTTGATTTGAATGTGTTCGAATCCCATCTGACCTGCTCGTTCAACAATCTCTGGGAGGTCATCGCGAACTGTCGGCTCACCACCAGAGAACTGAATCGGTCGTGGACCACCACTCTTTACGATTGTCTGTAACAATTTTTCAACAGTCTCGAATGATCGATGTGTCCCACCGGGTCCCGAACTTGCAAAGCAGAATGAACATGAAAGATTGCAGTCAGAGGTCACCTCAATGACTGCTAAACAAGCGTGGTCATTACTGACAGTGAAATCCCCATCCGGATTAAATTCGGCATCAGGCTGAAATTGCTTTGCCCACTCCCAGTGATCAAGTGAATCCCAAACCTTCCGCGTCGTCTCACCGTGCTCTGGACATTCACGATGAAGATACACTGAGCTATCATCGGTGACATATTCACCCGGAATGCGAGTAAGACAACTCGGACAGAGGCTTGTCGTTGACTCCAGTCTCCGTTTGATTTGACTCATATCAATTCGCATTGTGGGAAGAATATATACGTTATTCCTATGTGAAATATATACAACTGTGGCGAAGCAAAATATATCTCCAACGTATATATTNATGCATGATACACGAGGAGCTGACAATATCTGTGTCNTCGGACCCTGCTCAGGANCTAGTCGAATCAAATGAACCAACACAGGAGATGACGCATCATATATCTCATAACGAGNAGTCAAAAGAACACTTGAGTGATTCACCGTCGNCTCCGGTGGCATCGCTGTTACCATGGCGGTCATCTGGACCGGAGTCANGATCGAAGTCTAAATTTGGGTCTGGGTCTGAATNTGATATCGAGATTAAATTATATATCGTGACTGGATACCATGGAAAGCTNAAAATCCCGGAGAGCTTCTGTCGGGAGTGCAACTTGTTTGTCCNAGCCGCAGATGCTGCGGCCGCACAGGTTGATGTAGATGTAGATGTATCAGTTGTCTCGTGGTGGACACACTTTCCTTTTGCACTTCGCTATGGTGGCTATCATCCGCCTGTTATCGTTGTTGAGGGGACTCGTCTTTCACAGGGACACCAGGTTCCGACAACAGAGTCGGTTGTTGAGGCAATTAAGAAATCAATGAATCGGTGAGATAAAGTCTCATGAGGGACTCTTTTTCGTATGTCAACTCGACTAACTGATTTTTCATTACCTAATGTATCCGCTGGACCGGACCCGTTTTCGGTAGCTACATTATCGGAGGAAATTGAGTTTGTCGTCCTCTTTTTTCAACGTGATCACTATTGCACCAACTGTCGTAAACAGGTACAGGCAATCGCCGAACAAATAGATGCTTTTCACGAGCATAACGCAGAAGCTGTTTCGATCGTCCCTGAACCTGTCGAGCGTGTCGCAGAATGGCAGTCGAAATATGATCTTCCATATCCATTATTAGCCGATCCAGCGGCCGAAACTGGAGAGGCTTATGACCAACCTGTTCGGTTTGGGATATTAGGACGATTCAGCGACTTCTTCGGTCGGATGCCAGCGGTTGTCATTCTCGATCGTCGTCTCTCACCAACGGAAATTGCGTATACATATAAAGGAAGTTCAACGTTTGATCGACCTGATATTGAGACCCTTCTCACTGAATTAGAATCACTTCAGGCAGCACCCGAGGTTGATGTCTCATGACCAGCACTTTCGTCATATTCACTCTTCTGACGATTGTATAGTCAACCTCGCTGTATTGATCATTCCTCCAACTTCTCGAAGATGAAATGTATCTTACTGCGTTAATCGGTCCTCTAATGTCCTGTATTGATTCCAGCCGGTATTTTGCATCATCATAACTCTCAAATCCTATTTCGGGTTCAATCGGCTCCCCAAATATGCATGGCAACTTCCAATCTTGATCAGTGAGTGTTAACTCGTTGCCTTCTTGAAATTGTTCGCCGATTTCAATCAGGAACCGACCAGCCTCGGCGGCATTAAGTCGATATTCCTGCTCAAAATCTCATCCTTCTCGAATAAACGTTCGTTCAGTTTCAGTTTCTCTTTGATTATTGGCGTTTGATTGTTCTATCGCGGATATGATTGAATGAGCATAAATAAAGAATGTGTACCAATAGACAGAGATACTCATAGCCACTCACTACCAGATTTAACTCAGAATAAGACTAATGAACAGTTGAACTGGCTTTATTCGGTTCGTATAGTGTTAATACGCTAATCGTCGTTGATAATGGGACTCAATGTGTGGGGTGATTCGATACACCCAAACCAATCGTCCAATTCATTCTATACATGCTCGGATACGCTGGTCGTAACAACACGCTTCGGGATCACCAACCCCCAGTGAGATGCAACCGAGGGATGCAAAAGAAAACCTGGGAGGACAAAGGACTCCCATACGCTGGTGAACTTGCTGAACAGAACTTCCGCGACCTGCTAACTATTCTTCAATGGAACTATGAACACGATATCGGGTTCTATCGATGTACATCACAGTCATTTGTCCCGTGGAATTCTCAGTATAATATTGAATCACTCCCAAATATCGACACGATTCGAGAGATCGCTGAACAATGTGGTGAATTTATTCAAGATCACGATATGCGGCTCTCATTTCATCCAGACTATTTCGTTAAACCGGCTTCCACAACAAGAAGTACCCGCGAGAAAGCTCGAAAAAGTCTTGAAAATCATGGCTCATGGCTCGACTTGATGGGTCTCCCACAAACGAATGAATATCCGATTAATATCCATATTGGCGGTCATTACGGTGATAAAGCGAGTACAGCAGACCGCTTTATCGAGTTTATGAAGACAGTTTCATCAAGTGTTGCTGATCGACTTGTGATTGAAAATGATGATAGCCCGAATCTCTGGTCTGTGACGGAACTTGTTGAAAGTATCTCGACTGTCACTGACTGTCCTATCACATTCGACTATCATCATCATTCGTTCTCTACGGACGGGACCACATATCGTGAAGCATTCGCGTTGGCTGCAGATACGTGGGGTGTATGTCCAGTAACACACTACTCCGAACCGGCAATCTTGCATGCAGAGAACGCAGATCGACCACAGACTCATGCGTCGTATGTTGACCGTGTACCATCATGGCTCCATACTCAGGCTGATGTGATGATTGAATGTGATGGAAAAGAACTTGCTGTAAACCAGGTCCAAACAACTACTTGATAGTTTCTCTCATTACCTCGAGACGATTTATTTATCAATCATATTAGGTATTTGATGACATAACGGATAGACAGTGTGAACTCACAGATTGATATTGAGTCCCAGAGCAATGAATTCATCAAGGCTTGATCAATATCGAAACAGTCCTGTCTTTATCAACATCATATAATGTGTGCACAGACTGATTACGGAATCTCAAGAAGAAAGCTTCGCGCTTTGTTGTGGGGGAAATCCGACATGAGGGACGCCAACCGCGAAGTATTAATTTGCGTGATAGCACATTCAGTCGTAAGTGCATCAGACGAAGATTAGAGTTGAGTTGAGGTCTCCAGTATCACAAAGCAATCCTGCGTCGGATGACCACTCATCTTTCGTGGGTGAGTCGGATCGATGGTAGTCTGTGAGATCCAAACGGATACTCAGCCCCAAGCATGTCACGCCTCGCCTCGCCTCGAGCGAGACCCGATATAGTGAACTCACCTCGGGGTAGTTGCCTTGACCGCCTGTATACAAATCATAACTAAAATCCCGATGGTCTCGGTCAGGGTCCTGTCGAGGATGCACAACCCGCGTGCTGCTCCACGAGGGAAGCCTCGTGCTTCAATCCGGTGAGAATATCAAAGCTGTCACAGAAGGTATATCACACTACATTTCTTATATTCATGTATGAGACCGAGCGTCGACATTGAGCAGTGTGAGATGTATGAATGTCCTACCTGCGGCGTACGCGCAAGCGAGCGAGGGGAATGTGAGTCGTGTGAAACAGAGCTCATTTCAATTGGTTGCGAACGAGACTTGTAGGATCCGCTTCCACGTGCGGTACCGTCAGGAACAGTGTCATTGTTTTCTAGACATGTAGTGTATTGATAATGTAGCGGATAGCTTGCGTGCCCTATTTACCGCTCCTCTATATGACATAGAGTGATTCCACAGCACCACGTCACTGGATATGGGTCCGACGACTCCAAGTCTCATCCCTCTGCTCGTGTAGTTGGAACCCCCTAAACAGAATCAATTGAATAAGATCAGATAAACTAGATATAGTATATATTATCCGAATCATAAGATCAATAAAAACGAAGTTGTGGTGACTTGCTGACAACATTATGAGGTTCATGAGATATCATTGATCTCTGGTTGGACCACAATCGCCAATTTCAAATCTTTCTCACTGTCGGAGGAGAATCACACGATTCGGCGCCTCAAGATCGTAGCGCGTCTTTGTCGAAACGAATGTCCCAGATTATACACTAGTCGTGTGCGACAGTCGTATTTCTCATTGTGCCGCCACATTTTGGACAACGACTCTGCTCTTCTGCATCCTCGACACCAGTTCCACAATCACGACAGATATGTAAATCGCCGACAGAATAGTTTGGATCCGTTCTCATCATGTTTTATAATCAATATCTTAACATACTTAACATATGTGCTATATTTCTGTAAGTGAGCTACTCCATCTCACTTGTCAGTCGCATCAGTAGTTTGAGCCCTAGAGTTATTCTCAGTGGCGCTTTATTACAGTATTACGGAGAATCGAGGAGAAAGCCTCGCGCTTCAGCGCGGGGAGGATGTCAAAGCGAGTGCTGATTGCTTTCATCAAATAATTCCGGGCACTTGCTAATCTATTTGAACAGGATGACCTCACCATCGAGATTTGATGTTCTCCCTATCCTGGAGGGCGAGGATTCTCAGGCGTTGGGATATTGAAATTCGCAACCTGCCATTCCCTGGGTGGAGCAATCCAGAGGTTTGAGCAAAGAAGTACACCGCCAACATAAAATGACTGAGAAGAGTGGACGGAATCACCGATCTATAGTTTTCGTATACGGCCAATCGCCAATGACTTGCATCCCTTCAGCGCGATTTTCACGCTCAAGTTGATCAGCAATCGCTGACGGTGGGCGATGGGCGACTGTCGTATCGTCGCTGGCGAGTTCGATAACCAGCTCGGTCAATAAAATCGCTTGCTCACGGAGGTCACGGACCGATAATTTATCAAGTGTATCGGCGTGAGTATGACCCCAGCCACGACCGACATCGCCTGTATCTGCTCGAATATGATACCCCGGGACACCCCATGTGACGTATGGCCAATGGTCACTGTGTGGATTCAATTCAGGTGGCACATCAATCGGATGATCCATGCGGGCAGCAACGCGGTCAGCAGCGTCGATAAGATCATCAAACCCATGTGCATGACACACGAGCGTTCGATTCCGAACAACCCCGTCATTATTTACAATTGCTTTAATCGTCTCATGATCACGCGAATCAGCATCGTATTGCGACCCAACGAGTCCAATTTCCTCGGCTCCATACACAAGAAGATGCACGCGGGTATCAAGCTCAGATTCACGCTGTGCAAGTGCGCGTGCAACTTCGAGCACTATTGCGGTTCCAGCAGCATTATCAGCCGCCCCTTCTCCGATATCGTGGGCATCAACATGACTCGTCAAGAAAACAGCATTTTCTGTCTTTGGACCAAGGTCAGCATGGATATTCTGACTTGTCGTGTCATAAATATCGACATGAGTGTTGACAACCACATCATCCCCTGTAAATCGTCGAGAAAGCCGTTTTCCGACCTCTTTTGAGACACCAACTGCTGGGATTTCTCCGATCGGAGCTTCCTCAGTTCCAACGCTACCGGTTGGGGGTAAGCATCCGTTGACGTGGTTCCGATAGATGAATGCTGAGGCTCCAGCATTGACTGCTCGGTAATATTTCTCTCGTCGATGAACGTAACGATCGTGCCAATCTGGGATGTCACTGGCAGCAAGGATGACCTTCTCATTAAGATCACAATCAAAGTCAGCGGGGAGTCCGTGCCCAATATCAACTAATTCACCCATTGCATTTCCGCTTGGACTGCGAGGAAGGGCAATGCAGTCCTGCGCTGTATCCCCAGCATGTATCGCAGCAGACTCACGCGCCCAGCCCTGTATTTCAAATTCTTCGAGATGTGCATTTCGTGCACCAACATCTGTAAGTGCATCACGTGTCACCTCAGCAGCATGGCGTTCCCCACCGCTGCCAGCCATCCGGATATCGATATCAACAAGCCTCTCAAGATGCTTCCATCCGATGTTACTTGTGAATGTCTCACCAATCCAATCAGTCATATATGACTGTTGACGGTGTTGATTAAATGCTCTTTTGTACAGGTAGGACAAGGCAAGTGTCACAATCTTAATCCCGCAAAAGTAAAATAGCATATGTAGAGCATTTATTCGTGTCAAATGAGTACTCAATATGGCTCATTCCTGACCGTGACTCGGATGCATATCGGCGCTTATCAAGTATAATCAGTGAGTATGCTGAGGTGTATGACGATGCCCCTGAGTTCAGACCGCACATCACCATCCTTGGTGGAATTGACCGCGATGTCTCAACTCTAAAAAAGGATGTCAAAAATCTCGCTGAGGAATGTAATCCAGTGCAAACTGTGTTGACGGGAGTACAGTGTTCGACAACGAAACACCAATGTGTGTTTTTATTAGTTGAACCGACGGTGAACATTCTTTCTGCACATAAAGCAATGAGAGATACATGCAATATTGATCACAGAATGTATGTTCCACATCTTAGCATCATATACAGTGAGATGAATATAACGGAGCGACTACAAATTATTAATTCGATTGATGTTTCATCATTGCAAGGTACAATCTACTCTGACGAGATTGCACTCATTAATACAAAAGAAGAAGTCCCAGACTGGGAGATAATCGAGAGCTATGATCTATCATTGAAATAATGAGAACACTAGATCTAGATACGAATACCAGAATACGATTGGACAGTCAGGATATTACGATACATTTGAGTGACACATACAAATCAGAGCACGCTAGAATAGTTGGTTATTTAATACCCATGCAGATATTCAACTGAATTATGATATTACAGACTGAGGGTCTCTAAGGTTGCCAGAATTTCCTCAAGTGCACTGATGAGACCTTGGAGTGCTGATAGAGGATCTCCACTGCCCGTTGCTGCAGCGGCAGTCCCACTTACCGCAATAAGACCAACAAGCACAATCAGTGCCGCAAGCATAATTTTTCTCATATCTTATAATATCATATAGACGCAAAAAGATGTTTCGTATATCAACTGTGAAGTGCCTCAGGGTCAAGCCTTGTAGCATCCGGCTTGTAACTTTGTGAATATGCTATGAGCACTGCAGTTCAGGAGCGACCGAATAGTATCTATAGTACAATCGATTGTCACTTGCATGGTTGTTGCAGTATTGCGTTGTCAATCTCAGCAATACGATAGTGGATATTACTACCTTTGATTAAATCTCTCGAGCGAGAACCGCTATACAATCAAGTGATTAAAAATATAACTGCCATCCAACAATGTATTCAGCGTGCGTATGCAATAATGAATAGATGAAACAATCCGGACGGCGCCAAAGGATGGCGATATTGACCATTGTTGTCCTACTTTTGCTGACAGTGTTTGCCAGTGGCGTCGCGATTGGGGTTCCTGCTGCGCGAGTTGCAGTGTCTGATGCGACAGTGACACCTGCAACACCAACAGCAGGAGCTCCAACGACGGTCACTGCAACGGTCCGATTGTCAGGTGGGAGTACCTCTGCTGTAACACTTGATCGTGTTGACCTTGTTAGTTCAGATGATGACAACTTCCGTGACGATGTAGTGGCTCGTGCGACTGACCTTGGGTCACTCTCAGCTGGTGAGACACTAACAGTTCCAATCACAGCAACATTCGATACGCCAGGTGAGCATGATCTCCGAATCAGAGCGACTGTTACTGATGCTGACAATGACGAAACGACAGTCACGCGACCAATTTCTGTTATTGTTGAACAGGGTGTTCCGCAGGTCTCATTTGATGCACCAAATGCTGTTGTGGGAGCAGATTCATCTGTGCAGGCAACGGTATCAAATCCAACAAATGCTGCCTTACGCAATCTATCGGTGCGTATTATGACACCTGAGACAGGTGAGCGCAGTGTTCGTGAAATCCCAGTCTTAGCTGCTGGAACGACAACAACGTTGAACCTTTCAGTTCAACCCCGGCAACCTGGACAACAGCAACTAACTGCTGATATCTCATATCTAACACCTTCGGGGACGGTCCAAACCGTAGATGAAACGGAATTGATGCGCGTGAAACCATTGGCGAATGACGTTGGTGTTCGCGTTAGTCGTTCCACAGGAAATAATCAAAATAATGCAGGCGGAGTCGCAGGTGGGATTGGTGGGATTCTTGGTGGACAGAGCGATCTTCAAGCTGGTGGGTCACAGCAAGATGGGGCTGAACAGGGTGAAGTGGATGTGACTGTCTCAAACTTTGGAAACGCTCCGATTGATTCCGTTGTTGTCATTCCACAAACAGCTAATGGAACGATTGTCACGGAGATAGGGCGTGTGATTGTTGATGAGACATTGTCACCAGGAACTGCATCAACTGTCACTGTCGACACAGCCCAAGCCGAGCAGATTGGACAACTACGATTCGCTGCAGCATATGAACTTGCCGGTGAACGTCACACCGTGTCCGCGAAATTTAATCGACAGACTCCTGGTGCGGTTGATCTCACTGGCGTGGATCTTTCGGTCAAATCAAATGGATCGGTTGATTTACGCAGTAATCTCGCCAATACTGGCGGCAGTGAGATTTCTGGTGTAGTTGTGCAAGTGGTGAGCAGCGAGTACGTCACACCCGAGTATCCAAGACGAAGTTACTTCGTTGGAACACTTGGTAGCAGTGAATTCGCACCGGTTGAATTAACTGCTTCAGTTGATGTGCAGAATGCAACAGAGGTTCCAGTTCGCATTCAATATACTGTCGGTGCTGACCGCGTTGTTGAGACGACTACGATTTCACTTCCCCCGAATGATGAAACAGATGGGACCACTCCAGGTGGAGGCGAAGTAGGTGTCATATTGAGTGTGCTCCTTGTTGGCGCAGTAATTGTGATTAGTGGTGTATTCATTATGAGGCGTCGAGAATGAGTGAAACTGAAGGTATAATCAATACAAAAGCGACAGGAAAGACAGAGGAGACGCACTCGACCCCAATTGAATTACGACACGTAACGAAGTCTTATGCGAGTGGCATGGACCGGGTGACGGCACTTGACACAGTTGATTTTTGTGTCAACGCTGGAGAGGTCGTTGCTGTGATTGGTCCTTCAGGGTCAGGCAAGTCGACAATGTTGAATATATTGGGTCTTCTTGATGAGCCGACTGAAGGGAGTATTCTCCTTCATGATGAGCCTGCGACAGGGCTGTCTCCTATAGAGAAAACGACTGCTCGGCGTGAGACGATTGGATTTGTCTTCCAGGATTTTCACTTGATTCCGACTCTCAGTGCTGTTGGGAATGTCCGGTTACCCACAGCATTTCTTCCGGGGGATGCGACGGCACGTGCTGAGGATCTGCTCACTCGGGTCGGTCTTGGTGACCGTCTCCGCCACACTCCTGATGAACTCTCTGGGGGACAGAAACAACGCGTAGCGATTGCTCGATCGCTGATTAATGAGCCAGATGTGTTACTCGCAGATGAGCCAACAGGGAATCTCGATTCAGAGACCGGCGCGGCAGTTCTTGAAGAAATCAGGGCAATCGCTGATGAGGGTGTTAGCGTTGTCGCTGTCACACATGATGATCTCGTTCGTGAGTACACTGATCGGACGGTTGAATTAGTTGATGGTGTCTTAACAGATGCTTCGTAAGCTGTTTGAGCAGCGATTCCCAGCGGCTGTGTTAGCTGGACAAAATCTCTCTCGACAACGCGCTCGGGCGGCGCTTGCAGCACTTGGCATCGTCATTGGCGTGTTTGCGGTTGTGACCCTTGGGACGCTGGGAACTGCCCTACAAGTGGCAGCAACTGCTGAACTTGGGGGATTAGGGAATCAAGTTATTATTAGCCCGTCTGAGGAGTCATCAAATGAGGCATTAAATAGTCGCGATCTTCAGGCAATCGAACGTGCTGCTGCTAGTCGAGGAACAGTAATTCCACTGCAGACGACCGGTACCACAGCGAGCAATGGCGAGGCTCAGACTGCCACACAAGTGTATGGGACAACAACACCCAAAACATTGTTTAATGCCGATGATTCAATTCCAGAATTTCATCGCCAAGGGGCAATTGTTGGGGCAGACGTAGCGAGTTCACTTAATGTCCAACAAGGATCACAGGTGCAAGTGGGACCGAATTCCTATCGCGTGATTGCTATTCTCGAGGCTGAAACCGGTATTTCACCAATTCAAGGAAATTCTGCAATCATCCTTCCACCGAGTGCATTCACCACAAGTGGTTACTCACAAGTAGTAATCAAAGCAAATTCAGGGGGCGATGCAACCGCAATTGCAACAGAGGTTCGATCGAGACTTAATGGACGAGAAAATCGGGTTTCAGTATTCTCACTGCAAAGCGTTCTCACACAGATTGAGGAGTTTTTCGGCTTGTTAAACGGATTTTTACTCGCAATCGCAAGCATCTCATTGGTCGTTGCGGGTGTGTCAATATTTAATATTATGTTGATGACAGTCTCCGAACGTCGTGGGGAGATTGGTGTCTTACGTGCAGTGGGAATTCACCGCCAACAGGTGCTTCGAACACTCATTATTGAATCAACACTGCTTGGCGTCGCCGGTGGGTTTGTCGGAGCATGTGGTGGAGTGATCACAGTAATCGCGGTTGGGATGAATACACAACTCCCGATTTCAGCGATATTCGTTCCATTGAATGCACTTATTGTCTTTATTGGATTTGGATTTGGCGTTATTGTTGCCCTTATCGGTGGACTCTATCCAGCATATAAAGCAGCATGGGAACCACCGGTGGAATCGCTGCGTGGGTAAGTTTGATTCTCATACGTATCATATCACTTCCGATCATCTTCTCACGCCCGAACGTCAATCATCAAAAAAAGGTTCATGTGAAGCGATGATACACCACCGCCAATCGAGTGAGATTATCTCACGGAAGGTATCATCTATTCTGCTATTGTCGGTTTATATCGGATTATTCATATAACAGTCGCAATCTAAGACGTGAGTGATACAGTCCTCCGAGTAGCTTCGCTTCAGTTAATCGTCGGGTGGGTCTCAGTCTGCATCGACGGGAAGAACCGACCATGAAATCCGAATGGCTCTGAGTGCGGCAGTTGAGCCCGTGCTTGTATTTCGAGTGTTGATGCGTCAAATATCATCACCGTCGTTCGATCTTCTTCGACATCGAGTGCTGGCGCAATCACGACACCATCATCATCGGCATGACCATTGGGGTCTCGGATTGGAAGAGGTTCCTCAAGATACACAGATGGCTCCCACCACTCACGTGTTTCTCCAGTATCACAATCAAGCTTCACAAGTCCATTTCCNCCCTCTTGATCTGTCAACTGTGCATAGGTGTATCGATGACGTCCGCTGACATCAGGTTGTGCAATACGTGGTAATTCCATACCAACATCGCTGAGTGGCGAGCGTTCAACGGACCCCGTTGTTATATTAATTTGATATCGGATAGGGTTCCCATCTGGGGCTGGACTTGAACTGAACGCATCGAGTTGCTGCATTTGCATCGCATCAAGAACACGGTTATCCGAGTACTCAATCAAGTCTAATATAATTGTATCATCATCAATATATGCATTAATATGATGAAAGACAAATGCTGAGTCCACGATTGGGTCTGCAATGAGTTCACCAGATTCCCGCTCGATTACCAGTAATCTCATTCCACGATCGGGTTCCCAACTAAGAAGATCCTGAATTCCCTCAGAAAATGGATTAAGCGTCTGTAACGCGGAAATAACGAGTGGTACCTCAACAAGAACGATATGTTCGTCTGTGACACTACAATCGTGCATATAAGCCGGTCCACGTGCGTCAACTGATGTAATCCGCTCTCGTTGTCGACTCTCATATGGAATTTTATAAATGTGATATTGGGGTACGCGCCCAAACTGTGTTGCGAATCCAATAAGCTCACGCTGGTCTTGATCATCAACAAGATGCGCTGCGGTAAGATGTTCAGTTATTTCATCAGTAAACTCAAACTCGGTTTGCGTTTGTAGTGTCTCAGGGTCGAATGATACTCTGCGCGGCGCCTCGGTCAGTGCCACATACTCCTGGTCGATACGTGCAACGTGTACATTTGTGTTATCTGTGGGTGTTGGGAGTCCTGAGCGAAGCGGTTCAATCAATCGCCGCCATCCTCGTGTATCGGTCCCAAATTGACCGGTCAGTCGACCATCTGCCGCATCAGCATATGCATCAGTTCGGAGGAATCGATTACTATATCTGATGTTTCCGTTAGAAAAATGATATCGCCGTAACATCGCCAATCCGTCGAACCAGTGGCTGACACGCGTCCCATCAATATCAAACAGCCCTGGTCCATTCCGGATCAATGTCCCCTCGAGCCACGCAGGAACCGTCCCTTGAGTCTCAAGTTGTTTATTATCGACCTCTGACTGAAGAGAGCGGAACCCTGGGTGAGTCGACATAAATGTATATGATTGCTTCAGAGGAAATTGTCTTTCGACAATCATTCACTATGCTGATACCACGCGTTCACACCTAGCAAAGAGACTATGTGTCAGGATCGTACTAAACCGAATTATATCTATATTTAGGGGTGTATATTAGATCAGCTGTCGATACTGTGAGTTTCTTTGTCAGTATGTGAAACCGAATGGAGCGCTCCAACTCAACTCAATTGAGTGTGGTTTCGGAGAGAAACACTGTCAATGCATCAACAACTGATATGAGGGTGATTATCACGTACGCACACCGGTGTGAACGTAGAAATGATAAACAAACACGGATTTGCGGATTTACAGAGTACAAGGAGAATGCCCCGGGGTTGAATCCGACAACCCAGAGTGCAAATCATTAATCCAATATATTTTTCATCAATAGATATCGGTGGAGTACAGTCACCGCTACCCTGCATACCCGACACATGAGCTAGCGGCTGAACTTGACTATCACATCGACGTTCATCGCCAAGCGTACAACTACACCCTCTGCGTGCAACCACCACTCCCGACTTCCCGGCTGGAGGCTATCCCGACTTCTCAGAGGTCCACTCGAAAGCTCTGCAACGGACCGTAACGCGGTTCTACCAGAATCTCACTGGACTCTCCGAGCAGAAGCAAAACGGACGCAAGGTCGGGAAGCTCAACTGGAAGTCACCGCGGGAGTTCCAGAGTCTGACGTATTCGCAGTCTGGCTTCGAACTCAAAAACACGAGTGACCGACACGCGACACTCTGGCTCTCGAAAATCGAAGATATCCCGATCCGCTACCACCGCGAGACCCCCGACGAAGCAGCTACCAAAGAAGTCACCGTAAAGAAGCAAACGACCGGCGAGTGGTTCGTCTCGTTCGGTCTCGAAACTGACGACGCCGACCTGCCCGAGAAACCCTACGTGGACTCACTGGACACCAACAAAAGTGTCGGTATTGACCTCGGTATCTTGAATTACATTCACACGTCGGATGGCAAGACCGTGGACTGGCTTGATCTTGAAGACGAGTACGAACGACTTCAGCACGAGTACCACAAGCTCTCACGGAAACAGAAGGGATCGAACAATTACGAGAAACAACGCCGGGAGGTAGCAACGGTCACGCGTCAGATCAAGCGAAAAGTGTTGGACTACCAGCACAAGATTACGACGTGGCTCGTCCGCAAGTACGACGCCGTGTTCGTGGAGGATCTTGAGGTGAAGGAGATGTTAGAGCAGTCGCATAACGCTCGGAACAAGCAGGATGCGGCGTGACGTCAGTTCATCACACTCCTCGATACAAGACTGATCTGTACGGCTGTCACGTCGTTCAGATTAAACCACGAGAGACGACCAAAGAGTGTGCATCATACGGTGTGGAGACGGCGAAACCCATCCGGGTCAGGGAACACTCCTGTCCGAGCTGTGGGCTCGAGTGTGATCGTGAGTTGAACGCGGCGATAAGTGTCCTCCAACGCGGCTTTTCCAGTGTGTGGGTCTCAGAGAAGACTATCCAGACTATCAAAGTGGGTTGCTGAGTAAAAAAGTATCAATAGACAGCATGAGATGGTGAATCCAGCATATCAACAAATGTTTTTCACAATAATTACTCTCAGTCATTCCGACAGAGCCTGTATCGACTCCCGGTATTCTATTGAAGTATACTTAGACTACACTCCCAGGATTATGACTTCAGAGGTTATCCCAGACTGATTCAGACAGAACGAGGTGTGGTTGTTGATGTTGGCTCGATTGATCAACGCGATGTTATCGCTGTGGTGATCAACAGCGCAAGGCGAAAGTCCACACATTGAGGGACAGACCACTGTTCAGCGGTCTGTTGGGAGTTCTCTCCAAACCGTTCATTTTGACCCTCCCGTACTCTATTGTGACGGCGTTTCCTGGTGTGGCATTTGGTCATCGACCCCTACAGACGCATGATGCATCGCGTCCACAGTCCACGGATAAAGAAAGCCGAATCCAACCCACGACCTAATGGCTTGACCGACGCGAACCGTGGAGCCCAGTCGGTTGAATCTCCGACCGCGGAAGGAAACGGACTGCTGTTCCGTTGAGGCGCCCACCGCGGGTGGGAAGGTTCGTGTGACATTTGACCAGGCGACATGCGCTGGACAGCATATCTTCGGGAATAATCGGGCGGGCGACTGTCGACGTCCCACGCAAAAGCGTCTGTGCGGACCGAGGAAGCGCGCAACCCTGGATTCTGCTTCACAGAATCCCAGAAACGGTGCGAGGAGGTCAATATTGGACTGACTCCCGGTCGTTCTGGTTTATTTTGACATCATGCTTCTGCATCCTGGATCTGTTCAACGGTCACGACGGGTGTGTCAGCATTTGCAAGCACGAGTTTTGAGACACTCCCAAGGAGAATCTTCCCGAGACCTGTCCGCTTGCGTGATCCGATAACAATATAATCGGGGTCAAGCTCTTCAGCCACCTGTAAAATATTGTTTGCTGTTCGTCCAGTCGGCAGGTCTCGGTGGGTCTGTTCCGGTATGATTCGGAGATCAACGGTATCAAGATCATCGATCACCGACTGCACGATTTCTTGAATTTCCGCTGTTGCTTCCTCCTTGCCGCTTTCTTCCGGGACGACATGGGTGATCACTAACTCCATATCCAGACCTGTTGCAAGTTCGTGTGCTGTCTCAATGACCTCTTTACAACCAGGGTCTGCGTCAATGGCTGTTAATATTGTCATGTTAGTCACCGTTTCTAGCTAGAATTAAAGATACTTTTGGCCGCANCGATTGTCTGTTGTTTTATCATGAGGATCAAACACATTTAACGAATTTTAGGAGTATAACCTCAATGATAAATAATGCAAAATATTCCCCTTCCCGATTTTATATATCTATCATGTTCTTTAATGTAGTTGTGTATGTGGGGAAAACCTCCTCAACTCACGTCATGGTCACTGGACCAAGGCGTGACAGGGCGAATCGACAGTCACGATATCAATCTTCTGAGTGCAGACACAGAGGGTTCAACTTGACATGAGCACAGAAAGTGCAGATGCGGTTCAGACCAGCATGGGCGCAGAAGGTGTAGACGCAGCCACAGATGCTCGCATTTCCGAACCGCCAGCGTCGTTGCGGGAGTTCTTCAGTTACATGGGTCCAGCATGGGTATTTACTGCCTCACAAATTGGTGGTGGCGAGGCACTCAGCGTCCCTGTCGGTGGTGCGTACTTGGGGATGCAGGCTATCTGGCTGATTCCCCTAATCACGTTCACGAAGATCTTTGGTCAGTACTATCTTGTCCGTTATGGCGTTATGAGCGGGAATACGTTTCTTGATGCGCTTTACAGCCAGCCAAAGTGGCTAAAATGGATCTTTTATTATGTGTTCTTAGGCGGATTAGTGTACGCTATTGGTCTTTCCGGACACCTCGGTGAGACCGCCGGTGCCGCTCAGAATCTTCTTTCCGTCGGCGCTGTTGGAGGACTCAGCGGGACCGACTTCTGGATGATAATAACGGTGGTTGCTGGGCTCGGGATTGTTATGCTCCGATCGTATGAAATAATCGAAAAAGTCTCAACGGTGCTACTCTGGTCATTCCTTGCATTAATTGCGTTTGTCTCCCTCTTCACAGCCGAGCAATGGATTGGTGGTCTGGCAAGCGGATTGGTGCCATCTATTCCTGGCTATGTTGATGGTCTTGGTGTCGGTGGATTAGCGTTCGTCGCGACTATGTTCGGTTGGATTGGAGCGGGGTTTGGTCCGACCGTCGCCTACGTCTGGTTTGCAAAAGATAAAACCATGGGTATGTTCGAACCCAAGGCTGACGGCGTTAACATAAATAAATCGGATCTCTCTGATGAGGAGATTTCCCGGCTGAAAGGCTGGGGCGACATGGTGCTCTGGCAGAATATGATATCATCTGTCATCCTCGCTGTGTTTTCCTTCTTCATGTGGACGGCCGCAGCCGCAACCCTGCATGGGACTGAAATTGTGGCCTCTGGCGAGCTTGGTGGCTTCGAGGTTGTTCCACAAATGGCAGTCATTTTCACCACTGTGTATGGCGAGTGGTCTGCGATAATTTTCCTGTTGTCAGTGATGGCAGCACTATTTTCAACGCTGATCGGTCCACTATACGGTATGTCACGGCTATGGGAGGACGCCTTCGCTATTCATGGCGTGTTTGATAATTATAATATTACACGCGAGACCGTGTTTCGACTGACGGTCGTTCTGTTTGCGGTGATTCCATTGAGTCTGAACATTCTTTTCGAAGCACCACTGTTCCTATTTGCCATTTCAGGGATTCTCTTTGCTCCTGCAGTTGGTCTCATGTATCTCGCTGCGCTATACATGTCCTATACGGACGTTGACCAACCAGGCTTGGTACCAATCCGACGATGGGCAGTCGGGCTTGCTGTCTTCGCTGGCGTTGCTTTGATTGCCGCAACGATGTTTGAGGTGTATCCCACCATAATGGATCTCATCGGATAATGACTGCAGTTGTTGCACAAACGGTTGTTGGATTCAATCTGTGGCGTGTTTCATNTTGATTCCTCCGTTTTAGAAACGTTCTCTTAGCCGGTGANCGNCGTCTGTTTCTTTTAGCTCCATGAGTGCTCCCAGGGAACGGTTCAAACTGAACTGCCTAGATGTGAGGACTCCGGGACTCACGTTTAAGTGACGGCGGACATCGTTCGGGAGTTGCTGACTGCTGACTGAGCGCGTGTCGAATTACGTTCTCGCTCACGTAGTGCGGGTGATCGGTGTAGTCCATCTCCAGTTCCCACCGGAGCTGCTGGGTGCGCGTCGTCGGTCGAACGCCTCTTGGAAATCGACGTCACCAGTGAGCCTGAGCCCGAGAGTGAAACCCACGAGCGCCGACACGAGAATGCCACGGCTGAGATGTCGATCTAGTGCAGAAACAACTCCTCAACGACCGGTGAATAGACCGATGAGGATACACAGTACTACTATGTGAATCAAACTGAGACGCTTGTCCAGCGGATACAAAACATAATATAACGATCAAACACTGGTTCCGTGACCTGACGCCGGGCATAACGCTCGTTAATATTGAGGGTTCCCACCGGTCCAGGTAGTCGTCCGGGAGCTGTGCTCGGAGAGCTTCAAAACCGAGATTGGATACCAGTGAGCGTGAGCGCAACAGCAGACAGGAAACGACAGTATTCCTTCATTCTCTTGTTGCTTCCCATTTTTGATTCCTCAGTCCGGAAGTGTCGGTCCATCTGACGTGTCACGCACTGCGTTGAGGAGAAGTTCCTGTTCAGCACGGGCGACGACGCGACGAACATCGTCGACAGCATCGATATTTGATGAGAGCGAGCTGATTCCTTTCTCAGCGAGGAACTTTGCCATTTCGGGGTCTGACCCGGATTGACCCGTAATGGTGGTGTCGACATCATGTTCGTTGCATGCTTCGATAACCTCCGCCATCGCTTCAAGTATCGTTGGATGATAGTCGTCGAAACGGTCTGCAACCATTGCGTTATTCCGGTCGACTGCAAGCATGAACTGAACGATATCGTTAGTCCCAAGCGCCACAAAGTCGACACCCTCATCAATGATTTCATCAATCGAGCGAATACTTGCCGGCGTTTCAACCATTGCTCCCCACTCATGTGTGTCCCGGTCAATTCCTACCTCATCCATCAGTTCTCGCGCCCGACGCACATCATCTGCATCATTAGGGAGCGGGAACATGACCTCAATATTATCATAGCCTATGTCCTGTAGACGTTTGAATGCCCGCAGTTCGAGTTTGACCATCTCTGGCTCTTGCAGACTCCGTCGGATCCCACGGTATCCAAGCATCGGATTATGCTCAATAGGCTCAGATTCTCCTCCCTCAAGTTCGGCAAGTTCATCTGTTGGTGCATCGAGAGTGCGAGCCCGTACCGGGCGAGGATAAAAAGCGTCCGCGACCTTCCGAATCTCCTCTGAAATCTCTTTAATGAAGGCTTCCTCGCCGTGATCTGCAACATACTTCTCAGGCGTTTTGCCCGTCGAAAGGAGAATATGCTCCAATCGGAGTAACCCGACACCATCCGCACTCGTGTCAGCAGCTCGCTGAGCTGCTTCGGGAATAGACACATTCACCTTCACTTCTGTGGCTGTCGTTGGAATGTGCCCAACCGGAGCTTCGACGGAGTCATTTGTTGGGTCACTCTCTGCGATGTTTTCTTCTTTGGACTCCGATTCAGGTTCCCCAACCACGACCGTTCCTTTCTCACCATCAAGNGTCACTCGTTGACCGTCGGAAAGAGCCTCTGTCGCATCGCCACAGCCAACGATAGCCGGGACTCCGAGTTCGCGCGAAACGATGGCTGCATGTGAGGTCATTCCGCCATTGTCAGTGATTATCCCAGTCGAACGTTGCATCGCGGGAACCATGTCAGGAGCGGTCATCTCAGTGACAATTATATCACCATCCTTGATCTGACCGGCATCTTCGATATCCTTGATAACTCGTGCTGGTCCCGTTGCAATGCCTGGACTCGCCCCGTATCCACGAGTTAGCTCCGTGCCCGCTTCTGGTTCCTCGCTGATTGCTTTAGTCTTTTTTTCTGTCATTTAAGATATATTAGATGTCGCCAATCCCCATCACCTCATTCGTCAGTTCAATACTCTCGACAGCGTCTGCATCAGCTAACATCGCCCGGATAGCGTCAATACTTTCAGGCACCACATCGCTCTCGCGGTGAATACATTGGAATAAATGAAGTTGGGTGCCATCCATCGTGATTGAGTCTTCGAAGATTTGATTCTCATATAGATTCATCCGGTCACGACCACGATCAAGAGCAAACTCCTGAAGTTCCCATCCTGAATCGATACCAAGATCGTCGTCAATGACGTGAATTCGCGATTCTGAAGCGAGCAGGTCACGAACCTCCGCAGCAGTTGGCTCTGCGCCAAGTGTCACATTGATACCATGGAAGTGGTGTCGCACTGAGGGTGTCTTCATACCCATCGTTGTGATAGGTCCCATATCTGGAATCACCTCACGTGCATCTGGACCGTGATAGGACGGGATTGTCATGGGATCCGCTGAGGTCACAGCGTGCTCGCCACGACACCGAACGAGCGTGATACTTGCCCGTTCGACCCCATACTCCTCATGTAGCGGCGCAAACATCCGGTTCAATCCTGTTGTATTGCAGGAGACAATCCGGACATAATCTTTGTTTGTTGCCTCTGAGTAGTTAGCACGGGCAGTGAAACTTGCCTCAACCGCATCTGCGCTTTCACCGCCTTGAAAGAGCGCAGGTGTATCGTGTTCTTCATAAATCGGACGATATTCAGCACCCATGCCAGGCGGCGTTGTATCAGCGACAATATCGCTGATTTCAATTAACTCGTGAACGTCGCCGGTGACCGTCATCTCGGTGTCAGCCCACCGATCGTGGCGCTCTTCAGGAACGTAGATATCATATCCTCGATCTGCGGCTGCGTCTGCTGTGTGGTTCGGACTTGCCTTACTCACACCCGTTAACTCCATGTCGGGCATCATATCGACCGCATCAGCTACTCGTTTGCCGATGGTACCATACCCGTTGACGCCTACGTGTATCATAATTTAACATGAAGTCAAGCTCATATAATACTAGTGTCTCTCCCATATTTTGCATTATTTTTTATGTTTAAATAGCCCTCCAGTGAGAGATTAATTGAGACACCGATTACCAATGGTTAATCCGAAACAACAGGTTTCAGCACGAGGAATTCGTATCCTCGGATCGTTCGTCGTAATATACTTACTGATTGGATCATACATGCACTTCTATATGAGTCTCCCTGTTATCGTGTATGCTGGATACGGTATCTTCAGTTGGGCTGCCGGGATGGGACTGTTCTACTGGCTGCATAAAAACTATATGTCACAACTTNGCTGACGGGGACATTTGAATATTCATTATAATATTTTATCATACTAAAATAAATTTAAGATTATCCGGCACTAATGTATAATAACTGTACATGAGTGCAATAAATGCCCCCCGTGACGACTCTAGACACACATCAAAGGACGCGCCATCTGAACCACGGGTCACACTCGGTGTATTGATGTTCGCTACGATTGCTGTTCCCGGAGCCTCGCTGCGGTATTTCGATCCAGAGACCGCTGCAAAGTTACTCACTGCAATGATTCCGATACTCCTGGTTGCTATCTTTCGCACCTCGATTAGGTCATATACTGTCTACGAATCGGAATCATAACACAGGAAACAATTCTCTCAACGGGGGGTTGGAGTGTCTGCGATTGGTCTTACCCCAGCGGAACGATATCAAGCATATTTCATCTTATCACCACTCTCAGTCTTGATTTGTAATCGTGCTAACAATATGATTGTCCGATATTCACATGTATATCATGTCCTTTCAGTTGATAGACACGTTTGAATATCTCACGATCTCCAGACTCATCGCAGCCGCTCATGACTGTGTTAGAAATGAATACGATGATAATGATTAAGACGAATAGTTTCATCGACGGTGTCGGAAGGTGCAGTTTCAGCGACTCCAGTCATTGATACGGATCGCCACGGTGGTAAAGACCTGCACTAATTACTATGAATTAGGGCTGGGATGACCCGAATCAACGTCTGTGGAGACTGCGATCCATGCAGACACCACTTGCGTGTCCGCAAAGCGCGTCGAAGAAATAGGAAGCCTCGGGGCTTAGTAGTTCACAGAAGAACTGGGTGCTTAATTAGACGCGCATCAGTTAGCATAGTTCTCTCGCATCGAATTAGTGAATCAGTTCACCCAGAAGTTTGTTGAATCACTAGGCCCCGAGGCGATTCACATGTTCACACAACTGCATCTGATGGGGTTGACACGCTTTCTGAACGATGTGCCCGTGCTAGGGAGGTCGATCTTCCTATCTTTGCTGTAACTGATCATGACTGTGTTCATCCAGCGTTCTCGGAACCAATTATGAAGCGAGATCATTGTGCCGTTATTAATGGGGCTGAAATTCGAGCGGGTGTCGCAGGTCATGAGATCGAAATTCTCGGACTATTTTTAGATCCGACATCATCAGAGCTTCAGGATGTCCTCGAGCGCGTCCAACAACACCGAATCAACCGCAATCAAACCATTGTGAGTGCACTCCGCACTCACGCCGGACTGGAAGCCACATACGAAATGCTCATTCATCGTGTTGATGGTGTTTTGACACGTCCGCACTTAGCCGAGCAACTCGAACGTGAGGGCATTGTTGAGTCATATGACGAGGCGTTTCAGCAATATCTTCAATCCGGTGTCAAAACATATGAGCCACTCAAGTTAGTTGCGTGTGAAACAGTCATCAGCGCGATTCATGCTGCGGGTGGCGTTGCATCGCTTGCACATCCCGGATATTTTCAACCACCTACACCAGAACATACATTTGATTCACTTGCGTCATTAATTCAGAGACTCAAAACGGCAGGATTAGACGCAATAGAGGTGACATATGAGTATGGTGCATCTGGATTCAGCTCTCCAAGAGCAGCGGCACTGGCGAATAAGACCGATTTATTGCAAACTGGTGGTTCGGACTGCCATGGGGTGGATACATCAATAACTAGCATTGGCGATGTTCGAGTCTCTCGCTCACAATTTCGTCGTCTATATGAAAGATCAGACACCACTATCCGTCCGCACTGATATTCTCGCTGAGCACGCAGTATATGATAAAAATCGCTAACACTTGATACTACCTCGCAATTCTATGAGGACATTATAAAATAAGATTATGCGACGCTGATGGACGCTCTCATAAGCGTTGTATATACGACATTCTTATTAGTAATATCAACAAATTAATATAATCATAGACATTCAATATACTAATACGTAATTGCCGATGTTTGTGTATGAGAGTACAAAATCTGGATTCTTAGATGATGTCCTAGCAGGTCGGTTAGTTTCAGAGATTAAGCGGGGATATCAATCACACGGGATTGGGATGGGCGCTTCCAGTGAAATTCGGTCTTGGAAGAACTCACTGCAGTACATGCATACAGTCTTGATTAACAGTTCAGTTCCAGACAATGCAGGGGTAGCAATCGAATTTAAAATCCCACTTACCTCACGCCGAGTCGATTTTCTTCTTTCAGGATATGATAATTCGGATAATGCGAATGTCATAATCATTGAACTTAAACAGTGGAGCGGCGACAGCACTCAAATGGTCGCAGATAAAGATGGAATTGTAAAGACTCCCCTGGGGGGTGGTATACATGAGACAACCCATCCAAGTTATCAAGCAAGTTCATACGCTCAGTTGTTAAAAGATTTCAACGTTACTGTTCGTGAAAAGCCGATTAATCTATATCCACTGGCATATCTTCATAACTTCGAATCAGAGCATCGAGAAAAGCTCGATAATGAGACATATCAGTCATATATTGCGAAAGCACCGCTCTATATCCGTGAGGATACAAGACAATTGCGTGAATTCGTCGCATCACAGATTGATACTGGAGACAACAGGAAGAATCTCTATGAGATGAGCAACGGGAAAATCAGACCGGCGAAATCATTACAACGCTCATTATTGTCAATGCTCGAACGTCAGGACGAGTTCACATTAATTGATTCACAAAAAGTTGTCTTTGAGAAAGCCGTTGAATTGGCAATACAGTCACGACGTGATGGGCAAAAACGTGTATTACTCATAGAAGGTGGTCCGGGAACAGGCAAGACAGTTGTTGCAATCAATATCCTCGCTGAGTTAATTCAACAGGATATGATTGCGCAATACGTCTCGAAAAATCGAGCGCCACGAGATGTCTATGAACAGAAACTTCGTGGAGATAAATTAGTTAAAGAGATCAAACACCTATTCACAGGCGCGGGTAGTTTCGTTGAGACAGAGACAAATACAATTCCTGCATTGATTGCTGATGAGGCTCATCGGCTAAACGAGGAATCGACATTTTTTGGTCGCGGTGAAAACCAAATTATGGAAATTATCAATGCTGCCAAATTTAGCGTTTTCTTTATTGACGAAAATCAGCGTGTCCATATCGACGATATCGGTTCAAAACAAGAAATCCGGCAGCATGCACGCAATTTGAATGCTGATATTGAAGAGATGACCCTTACATCACAATTCCGATGCAATGGGTCAAAAGGATACGTCGCCTGGGTAGATGATATGCTACAGATTCGACAGACAGCCAACGCAGATGGATTTGATCTTGAGTTTGATATACATGTGTTTGATTCCCCACATGCTCTTCATACGGCGATTGAACAAAAGAATAATCAGAACCGAGTTTCGCGTATTGTAGCGGGATACTGCTGGGAGTGGGAAAAAGACGGTCGCGCTGATCCTTCTATCAGTGATATTAAGATTGGTAATTACGAACGGAGTTGGAATCTTGATACAAATGACCCCTGGGCGATTACTGAGGGGTCAATTGATCAAGTCGGGTGCATTCACACGTGTCAGGGGCTTGAGTTTGATTACGTTGGGGTAATTATTGGTGAGGACTTGAAATATCGCGATGGAGATATCATCGTAGATCATGAAGAGCGAGCGAGCACCGACAGATCATTATTCGGGATTAAGAAAATGTTTCGAGAGAATCCTAACAAAGCGGCTGAGACCGCTGAAGAGGTAATTAAAAATACGTATCGGACACTGTTGACCCGTGGGATGAAAGGCTGCTATCTGTACTGCTGTGATGATGAGCTTCAATCATATCTGAAAACTCGAGTTGAAAATATCTCTATTAATTCATAATCAAAGTGCACGGATGCTGTGGCTGTCATCAGATGAACCTCATTGGTGTCTGTGCAGGTGAGTCGTTGATTCTTCTCTACTGACCACAACCTATTTCATTAAACCCTGACACTGCTGGTAATGGAATTCAAAAGAAAATATGTTTTGCAATTTGTTATCATATGTCTCTAAGATATCGAATGACCAGCAGAATCAGTTATATTCAGAACTTCATGCTTCGGGGGTTGCATCCAGTCACTGCCGAGACTAGCTGTTATGAGACAGTATATGAGATTGCTCAAGGAACTCCACCGTTGGTGGCAAATACAAAATTCAGGATACTAAATCTGTCATAACCGGTTACAATGAAATATCACCGATATGATCATCATCCATCCAATGCATCAATCACAATCTGTTTATGATCGAATCCCATCTCAGGGAGGTCATTTGAATTGAATGTCCCTACCTCAGCGGCTTCCTCCCGTGGAACTGGTGTTTCATTGGTATCGCTTCTGCATCGATAGGCTGCGGTCACGTTTCCGCGCTTATCACGGTGAGGGTCGTCATACAGACCAATAAATTCCTCAATGACAATGCTAAGACCAACCTCTTCTTTTGTCTCACGGACACATGCCTCTCGTGCTGTCTCATCTTGCTCAACGAATCCACCAGGAAGTGCCCATGATCCCTCAAACGGGGGATGAGTTCGCTTCATGAGAAGTACTTTTCCATCAAATTCAATGACGGCATCAGTTGTCAGTGTACGAGGTCCTACCATAATAGATGGTCAGCCCTGTTCATAATGAGTTCTATGGCATCTATTTCTATCCAGTGAGTCATCTCCAATTTATATTTAAGTTTGATCATGGATATGTGAGTTTTATCACCCCCGTACAAGATAACCGTCAAATAAACTAAAACGTGAATCCGTCCGGCGATCTATTGTTGATGGATAAACCGTGTATCACTATGCATATCAAAATATAAACACAAAGCAAGCATATACTGCATGTGATGTTAGAATTAGCAAATGAAGCGTGTGAGGCATGTACCTCAGAAGATGAACCGCTTGTTGAGAGCGAATATGCAGAGTATCATACTGAACTCAGAGGTGATGTTTGGGAGGTCGTTGATGATCATCATCTTGAGGCAACATATAATTTTGAGGACTTTCGTGATGCACTTGAGTTCACATATGAAATTGGTGAACTCGCTGAGGAAGAATGGCATCATCCAGATATCTCCCTCGAATGGGGGGAAGTAAATATTGAAATGTGGACACACAAAATCGACGGACTGCATAAGACGGACTTTGTGATGGCCGCACGCATGGACCGTATCCACAAACAGTACGCCTAGATAAAAACGAGCAATCGACAGTGCGGAATCGATGCCAAAGGAAAATCACGTAATACTGAGTCTGTCAGTCTTACGTATCAAATAGTTGTATAATCAATAATTATCAATCACTCACTATAAGCTAAGCCTCTGACATTCATCATGGACACTGTCGTGTGGATACAACGGATAATTGATAAAATATTATTCTTATTCGATATTGCACAATCGCTTGCTAGCCGCTTCAGAATCATTTAATCAATTATCTGATGAACAGGCGCAATCCCACGCAGACCGTGGATACGCGCCATCACTTGGGAATCTATCCACGTGATGTGACCACGCTAAGATGTGAACGCTCACAGTGAACTATGTAGGAAACACACTAAAAACAGAGCGATTCCCCGCGCAGTCCTGCGATGGCGACCTGCCCGCCCACGGTACCCAAGCGATTATCGGAACCAGTCGATACCCAGCGTATTCTCATAGAAACTGACTGGAGTTGACTACTGGAAGCAGACACGCAGTAACTCCGAGTCCGCTGATGTTGACTCGACTCTCGCCGGGCAACACCAGCTCCGAGGGTCGGTGGGACTGCACCCTGCAATCTCCAACACTCCCACGGAGGAAACCGCGCCGTTCACAGCGCGGAGGATGTCATGCTCTAGAATCCAGAGAAACCCAGTAAGTGATCTTACCACAATTCACTCTATTGAAATACATAAACAATACATACATAACATCATGACTGTGGCGGGACATTCTGTCCAAGTAGTGATGGAGTCTTGAGCACTGCCACTGTCTCAACGTTAACAGTAACAATATCTTCAGATGGTGTTGTATCCACGCTGATATCATTACCAGTAAACTGGTCTGTCGTATCAACAACTGCCCGAAGGTCCACGTATCGGGACTCTTCAGCGAAATTAATGATAATTACTCGCTTCGGCTCATTCATCCCCGCGTTTCGAGCGAAGACAAGCACGTCCGTGGGTGTCTC
>P_A23_Liq_2_FmtDRAFT_1000006_pt1 | contig 54796 bp, 59 predicted proteins | sample PonA232FremontCA_FD_10599 | JGI IMG/M metagenome (IMG submission 10599) | reverse complement strand
CCCGCCGTTCGTCTGTGTCGACACCTCTCCGTCACCGACCGCGGCCGCCGGTCCGTCGGTGGGGGCGACAGTGCCCGTCACCACGAACGAGTAGTCGACTCGACCCCGTGCCTCGACCCGCACTGTCCGCTCCGGACCGATGTCCGCCCGAACGTCGCCAGCCTGGTAGAGCGCGTCGGCCTCGCGCAGTGCACTCGCCGTGCCCGTCATCGAGAGGCTCGCCGCTCCGGCTGCTCCGATCGACTTCAGTACGTCCCTCCGACTTCCGTCCTGTATTCCAGTCACGAGAGTGGCTTTTACTCGATTTTACTTAAACTCTTTCAACTGAAGATATTTTCACTTTTGCACATTTTCATTTGTGTACGGGAGACCACTTACTGACGCCACACACCAGTCGCCGTCCTCGCCGGGGCTCACTCCCCGATCACGTAGAAGTACGTATCTCCTCGCCGTTCGACACTGCCGCTGGCGACGACGGTGAACCCAGCCGACGCGACCAGTTTCGACCAGTCGCCCAACGGGTCGTCCGTCTCCTCGTGACTCGCTGCCAGCTCCACCACGCCGAGCGTGCCGGTCGGGCGGAGCACGCGCCGGGCCTCCGACAGGGTCGCCTCGGCGTCCGTCCGCGGGAGGTCGTGGAGCAGCCGGCAGGCGGTGACGGCGTCCTGTGAGTCGGACGCGAGCGGGAGTCGAGCGGCGTCACCGCGGATCGGATCGGCGTCGAGACCCGCGGCCGTGGCGTTGCGTCTAGCGCGTTCGGGGTCGTTGCCGGCGAGCGCCCGACTGTCGAACGGATCCAGCGCGGTGACGCGAGCGTCGTCGACGGCGGGGGCTACCCCGACGAGCGACCGCCCTGTCCCGCTCCCCAGATCGAGCCAGTCGTCGACGGTCTCCCAGTCGATTCCCTCCGCCAACGGGGCGTACTTCCAGCGTTGTGGGCTCCACGGCGCGGGGACGAGCAGTCGTTTGGCCGCCGGCTGGGCGTACCAGGTGCCGAGCACGACCGCACCGAGTCCGGCGACGTACCCGACGTCTGTCGCCACTGTCGCCCCGGCAGCCGCGCCGAGCGCGGCGATCCCCAGCCCGACCGCGATTCGTCGCCCCCGTCGGCGGGCGTCCACGATCCCGAAGTAGTAGTCGAACACGCGCTCACTCGCCGACCGGTCGGAGGTGTTCACAGTCGCCGGCGGTGACGACCCGTTCGTCGCCGGCGTCCGTCTGGACGAGCAACGAGCCGGGGTGCTCGACACCGACCGCTTCGCCGACGATTGTCTCCCCGGGCGTCTCCACCCGCACCCGACGGCCGAGTGTGTCGGCGTACTCCCGCCACGCAGGGAGAACGGCCGCGGGGTCAGCACGGAGCCCGACCAGTCGGTCGACGACCGTCTGGACCAGCCGGCGGCGGTTCACCTCCTCGCCGTCGCGTTCCGCACGGAGCGTCGTCGCGTCCGCCTCACTCGGGAGGTCGTCGACTGCGACGTTGGCGTTGAGACCGACCCCGACGACGAGCCACCGGTCGCCGTCCGTCTCGCCCGTCTCGGTGAGGACACCACACAGCTTCGCACCACCGCGTTCACCGTCGCCGACGATCACGTCGTTGGGCCACTTGATCCGGGCTGGGACGCCGGCCTGGCGGCAGCCCTCACACACCGCGACGGCCGTCGCGAGGGTGACGGGCGTCGCTGCCGGGTCGCCGTCGGCCCACGAGAGGAGCGAGAACCACACCCCGCCGCTGGGGGAGACCCACGCGCGCCCCTCGCGGCCCCGCGGCGCGGTCTGTTCGTCGGCGACGACCAGCGTCTCCGGGGCACCCTCCGCGGCGAGTTCCCGGGCGCGGTCGTTGCTCGATCCGAGCGTGTCGTGGTACTCGACCGCGAGGTCGGCGTCGAGTCCGTCCGCGATACCGGCGGCGTCGTAGCTCACGGCTCGTGGGTCGGGCGGCGGCGACAAGAGCGTGCCGTCCGGCGACGACAGTCGGCACCCCAGACCGCGACGCCCCGGCGAGTCGGAACGTCTATTCGGGACACGCCCGCAGTTCCGGACATGACAGAGCCGACGGAGCCGCGCGCGGTCGCGGAGCTGTCGCCGGACGAACGCCGGGCGTTCTTCCGGCGTGACGCCGGCGTCGACGCCGTCCGCGAGGACGTTCGGGAGATTCTCGACGAGGTCGAGACGACCGGCGACGCCGCGCTCCGACAGTTCTCCGAGGAGTTCGACGACGTGACCGTTGGGAACATCGACGTGACCGACGAGGCCGAACGGGCCGCCGAACAGGTCGACGACGACGTACTCGCGGCGATTCGCGATGCGGCCGCCAACGTCCGGTCGTTCCACGAACGACAGGTGCCCGACGACTGGACCGAGGCGGTCGCCGACGGCCGGACGCTGGGCCGGCGATTCCGCCCGCTCGACCGGGTCGGGGTGTACGTCCCCGGCGGGGCGGCGGCGTACCCCTCCTCGGCGTTGATGGGTGTCGTCCCCGCGAAGGTCGCGGGTGTCGACCACGTCGCGGTCGCGACCCCGCCGGCCGAGGAACTGAACCCGGTGACGCTGGCGGCGATCCACGAGGCGGGCGCGGATGCGGTGTACGCGGTCGGCGGCGCACAGGCCGTCGGCGGGCTCGCGTACGGGACGGAGACGATCGACGCCGTGCGGAAGATCGTCGGGCCGGGCAACCGGTGGGTGACGGCCGCGAAGAGCGAGGTGCGCGGCACCGTCGAGATCGACTTCCTCGCGGGCCCCTCGGAGGTGCTCGTGGTGGCCGACGAGGGGTGTGAGCCGGGGTACGTCGCGGCGGACCTGCTCGCGCAGGCGGAACACGACCCCAACGCCTCCGTCGTCGCGGTGACGGACGACGAGGCGGTGGCAGACGAGATCGCGGCGGCCGTCGACGACCGGCTCGCGGACCGCGAGCGGGCGGAGACGATCCGGGCGGCGTTCGACAACGAGGCGAGTGGCGTCTTGCACGCGCGGTCGATGTCCGAGGCGGTGTTGTTCGCCGAGGAGTACGCGGCCGAACACCTCTCGATCCAGACGGCCGACCCGGAGGCGTTGTTGGACCGGATCGACAACGTCGGCAGCGCGTTCCTCGGGCCGTACAGCCCGGTGGCGGCCGGGGACTACGCGACCGGGACGAACCACGTCCTCCCGACGAACGGCGGGGCGAAGGCGTTCGGCGGGCTCTCCGTCGACACGTTCCTCCGGTCGTCGACGGTCCAACGGCTCGACGAGAGTGGGCTGGCCGATCTGTCGGAGACGATCACCACGCTCGCCGACGCGGAGGGGTTGGAGGCCCACGCCGAGAGCGTTCGCGAGCGGACGACAGACGAGTAGTCGGCACGGGACGACTGTCCGGGCCGTCTCGGAGCGACGGAACAGCAGACGGCTTCGTGGCGGCGACGGCGAATCCGATACCGGTTACACCGTGGCGTCAAGACTAAGCGGTCGCCGGTCGAACGAGGTCGTATGAGTACGGAAGCCAGCGAGGGAGGGCCCGGGGAGACGGTCGTCGTCACGCGACCGGCTGCCGAACAGGCGTTGTCGCTGATGGAGTCCGAGGGGATGGACACCGACGTCGGTGGACTGCGGTTGTTCGTCCAACAGGGCGGCTGTGCCGGGCTCTCCTACGGGATGCGGTTCGACACCGAGCCGGAGACCGACGACCGGGTGACCGACCACCACGGGCTGCGGGTGTTCGTCGATCCCGCCTCCCTGGAGTACGTCGGCGGGTCGACACTCGACTACGAGGACGGGCTCCAGGCGGCCGGGTTCCACGTCGACAACCCGAACGTCGTCAGCGAGTGCGGTTGCGGGGAGAGCTTCCGAACCTGACGCGGCCGCGTTACTTCGATCTGTCTCTGGTTTTCCGTCTCGTTAGGGCTCCGTAACGAGTTCTGGTGTCTCCTCGCTCGCCACTCCGTCGACCTCGCGGGCCGCCGCGAGCACCTCGTCGTGGACAGCGCCGTTGGAGGCGACCAACCCGCGGTCCCCGACCCGCCACGGCTCGCCGGCGAGGTCGGTCACGCGGCCGCCGGCGACCCGGACGAGGTGGACGCCGGCGACGGTGTCCCACGGGTTGCAGTCGACGTTCGTCACCACACCCTCGACGGAGCCGGCCGCGAGCCGGGCGAGCGCGGCCTGTGCGCTCCCGAACCGTCTGAGGTCGGCGAACCGCCGGACGATCGCTCCGCAGGCCCGGGCGTACTCCTCTCGGCGGTCGGGTGGCCACCAGACTGTCGGCACGACACACGCCAGTTCCGGGTCGGTCACGTCCGACACCGAGATCGGCTCGTCGTTGCGCGTGACACTCGTCCCGTCGGCACAGTAGGCGTCACCGTGGGCGGGGAGCACGACCGCTCCCGCAGTCGGGTCCCCGTCGGTGACGGCGGCGACGGCGGTCGCGAACTCCTCGATGTCGCGCACGAAGTTGTTCGTCCCGTCGATCGGGTCGACGATCCAGGCGTCGCCCGTCTCGGGCACCGTCTCCGGCTGGTCGTCCTCCTCGCCGACGACGGTGTCGTCCGGGAACGTCTCCCGGATCGTCTCGATCACTCGGGACTGTGCCTCCCGGTCGGCGGCCGTCACCACGTCCGTCGCGCCGTCTTTCGTCTCGACGGGCAGGTCGTCGCGGAACCCTTCGGCTGCGACTCGTGCACCCGCACGGGCAGCCGCCGCCGCGACTGCCGCCCGACTGTTCTCGGTCATGCCCCCGCCCGTAACGCTCTGCGGTTGGAATAGCCGTCGTTTCCGACGGACTGGTGGTGTCGGTCTGCGCGGGAGCCCTCGCGGCGGCGCGGGGAGAGCCCCACCGTCGAACCGCAACGCAACCCCCAAAACTGCCGACCCTCTCGGTGTGGTCGATGGAGGTCGACACAGTCGTACTCGACGTAGACGGCGTGCTCGTCGACGTGGCCAACTCCTACCGCCGAGCGGTCGTCGAGACGGTCGCGCGGCGTCACGGCGGGGAGCCACCACGCGCGGCGATCCAGCCGTTGAAAGACGCCGGCGGCTTCAACAACGACTGGCTGGTCACGGACGCGCTCACACTGTACACGCTCGCTCGACGAGCGGGCTACGACGCCGACCCGGCGGCGTTCGGGGCGGCCGTCGGCGACGCCGGCGGCGGACTCGACGGTGTCCACGCGACGCTGTCGGCGGCACTCGGTGACGGCTACCCCGACGTGCGCGACCGGTGGGACCCCGACGCGGTGCGAGCGACGTTCCAGGCGCTCTACCTCGGCGCGGACCTGTTCCGAGAGATCGAGGGTGGGGAGCCACCCGTCGAGACGGACGGGCTGGTCCACGACGAGCCGGTGCTCGTCTCCCAGACGACGGTCCGGGCGCTGACCGACGACTACCCGGTGTGTGTGCTCACCGGCCGCCCGGCGGCGGAGGCCGAGATCGCCCTCGACAGGGTCGGGCTCGACGTGCCCGACCACCGGCGGTTCACCATGGACGACTGGGACGCGGGGAAGCCCGACCCCGACGCGCTCGTGACGCTGGCCGAGCGAACGGACGCCGACCGGGTCGCCTTCGCCGGCGACACGCTCGACGACGTGCGGACGGCGACCAACGCCGACGCGGTCGACGACCGGACGTACCACGGCGTCGGCGTGCTCACCGGCGGACTGACCGGCGAGGCGGGCCGGGAGAAGTTCCGCGAGGCCGGCGCGGCGTCTGTCGTCGCGGAAGTCGACGATCTGCCCGATCTGTTGGGGTGACGGGGGGACTCTCCAGAGTGAATCTTGTCACCTATCTGTACACCGGTCGTACCGGACGGCGGTGTCGCGACAGGGCACGCTAGTCGTCGGCGCGCGCCAGCAGCCAACGTATCCACCTGTAGACCACCAACCGACTCTCGTTCGTTTCACACATCCGACAACTCGCTGTGCAACTCTCGTCGCTAGTTCAACACCAGCGTAAGCTTTACTACCCGTAGTCACATTACGGTGAAGCACGACGCTGTGGTGCGCGCCGTGAAAACGGCAGGGCGTGCCTACCGCCCTACCACCGCAGTGTCGTGGCTGTACACGACATGTGTTCGAACGATTCACCGTCAGTAAAACCTGACGGCACGACAGCGGCGGCAGAACTCGCAGCAGAGTACGAGGAGTTCTCGCTGGACATCGAAGAACAGCCACTTCCGAGCTACCGCACCGAGGAGTTGCGGGTGCGGATCGAGGAAGTCCGGCAGACGCTCGCGGCCGAGGGCGTCGCGTCGGCCGGTCAACTCCAGCAGTTGTTGCGAACGGTGACCGAGGCGCTCGCGGACGTGCGGGCGGCCCAGGTTGTCCCGGTCCCGGAAGGTCGCGACCTCTCGCAGGCGGTGCCGGGCGCGAACGACACCGGCGCGGCCTACGAAGTGACCGAAACGGAGCAACCGAAGGCGACGAACGTCCTGGTCAACCTCCTGTTCACCGTCGTCGAGACACCCACCTACGAGGAGCGGCGGCACGACGAGCGTGCTGGTCGTGAAGACGAGGCGGACGGTACGGACGCCGAGGCAGACGACACGGGCACCGAGGTGAGTCACGGCCTCGGGGCGACGGGCTACGCCGGCCCAGAGTGACGCACGGCGGGTGCGGGTGACGTCGAGTGTCCCGCACCCGGTCTCGACGCGTTCCGGGTCACTCGCGGCACCGGCTACTCGTCGGCCTCGGCCGGCTCCGAGTCGAGTGCGCCGTCCTTCTTCAAGAAGCCGTGGTACGGACAGACGTACTCGCTGCGGACGAGTTGTTCGTCGACCACGTCCAAGCCGAGTTCGTCGAGTTCGCCCGCGATCCGGTTGAGATCGTCGTGTGACTCGCCGATGGCGTTGACGTAGACGTTCCGTTTGCCCGTCATCACCTCTCTGACGGCGGTGACGCCGTGGATCTCCTGTGCCCGGTCCGCGAGCGTGTCGCGTTCCGGGACCGCCGCAGTACAGACGATCTTGGTGTACAACGGGTAGCCGGCCAGTTCGTAGTCGATGTCGATGTGGTACCCGCGGACGATCTCGTTCTCTTCGAGCTTGTTGAGCCGCGTCCGGATCGTGCTCGGCGACAGGTCGAGCCGGTCTGCGATCTCGCTGGAGGAGATGCCACGAGCGTCCTGCTGGAGGTGGTAGAGGATCTGCTTGTCGACCGAGTCGAGCTCCCCGTCTCTCATGCTCGAAGCGGACGGTTCGACGCGACATGAGTCTTGTTCACTCGAGAGCCGACCGGTGACGCCAGCCTGCCGCGACCCGAGGGTCGGCGACCCCACTCCGGTCACTGCGCGGGAACTGACGGTAGAGGTCGACCCGGTATCGACGCGACAGTAATGGTCTTTGATGCTCGTTCGGTCGACGATCCGTCAATAAAACCGGCGTGTTTATGCTGATCCGTCTTCTACGGCGGAGTGTGACCGCGGTGACGAGACACAGCTGAGGAACCCCACTCATGACAGAGACACGATCGACCGACACCGGAACCACGGAGGAAGCGAGCCACGTCGTGTTGGGTGACACCGCCCGTGGCACGGTGATCGCACAACGGCTACGGGCCGACGGCTACCCCACAGCCGTCGTCGCGGAGACGGACGAGGAGGGAGCCGACGCGGCCGACGTGCTGACAGACCCGGCAGCGCTCGCCGACGCGGGTGTCGACGAGGCCTCGACAGTGATCGTCGCGACGCGCTCGGACGGACGGAATCTACTGGTCGCACAACTCGCCCGGGCACACTTCGACGTGCCGCGACTGCTCGTGTTGGCGAACGATCCGAGCCGCGCCACCGCGCTGGCCGAGGCCGGCCACGAGCCGGTGTGTGTTGCGAGTGCCGTCTCCGAGTCGGTGGTGGAAGAGGCGTGAAAGAACTCGAACGCGACCTGGGGCTGCCGTCGGTGTTGGCGATCAGTATCGGCGCGATGGTCGGGAGTGGGATCTTCATCCTGCCGGCGTTGGCGCTGAAGATCGCCGGCCCGTCCGTGATCGCCGCGTACGCGCTCGCCGGCCTACTCGTCGTTCCGGCGGCACTCTCCAAGTCGGAGATGGCGACCGCGATGCCGGAGGCCGGTGGGACGTACATCTACATCGAACGCGGAATGGGGCCGTTGCTCGGCACGATCGCGGGTATCGGTACCTGGTTCTCGTTGTCGTTCAAGGGTGCACTCGCGCTCGTCGGCGGCGTCCCGTACCTCCTGTTGGTGTTCGACCTCCCGGTGACACCCGTCGCGTTGGGACTGGCGACAGTCCTGATCGTCATCAACTTGCTCGGTGCCGAACAGACCGGGCGGCTCCAGTTGGGGATCGTGACGGTGATGCTGGCGGCGTTGGGGTGGTTCGCGGCCGGGAGCGCCCCGGGCGTCCAGTCGGGGAACTTCGCCGGCTTCTTCGACGCCGGCGCGGGCGGGCTGTTCGCGGCGACCGGGCTGGTGTTCGTCTCGTACGCCGGTGTGACGAAGGTCGCCAGCGTCGCCGAGGAGGTCGAGAACCCGGGGAGGAACATCCCGCGCGGGATTCTCGGCTCGCTGGCGTTCACGACAGTGTTGTACGTCGGGATCGTCGCCGTGTTGGTCGGGGTGACCGACCCCGGCACTGTCGCCAACTCCGAGACCCCGGTCGCGGTCGCCGCGGAGGTGACACTCGGGCAGGCGGGCGTCGCGGTGGTGATGGTCGCAGCAGTCCTCGCACTCGTCTCGACGGCCAACGCGGGGGTGTTGTCGGCCTCTCGGTACCCGTTCGCGATGAGCCGGGACCAGCTCGCGCCGCCGTCGTTCTCGGAGATCAGCGACCGGTTCGGCACCCCCGTCACGTCGATCACGCTGACGGGCGCGGTGTTGCTCGTGCTCATCGCGTTCGTCCCGATCCTGGACATCGCCAAGCTCGCGAGCGCGTTCCAGATCCTCGTGTTCGCGCTGATCAACGTCGCCGTCGTCGCCTTCCGCGAGGGGACCGTCGAGTACGAACCGGAGTTCACTGCGCCGTTGTACCCGTACCTGCAGGTGTTCGGTGCCGTGACGAGTCTCCTCCTGTTGACACAGATGGGGACCATCGCGTTGGTCGGTGCCTTCGTGATCGTCGCGGCGAGTGTCGTCTGGTACTTCGGCTACGTCCGTCCGCGGGTGGACAGGGAGGGGGCGGCCGTCGGTGCGGTTCGCCAGCGGGTCGACGAGGAGGTGTTGACGGAGACGGCCGACGACGCAGACGACGCGCCAGAGACGGTGTTGGTCGCGTTCACCAACGACGTCGACGAGCGCCGCGAACGGTCGTTGGTGTCGCTCGCGGCAGATCTCGTCCGGGAGAACGACGGCCGGATCGTCGCCGTCCGGTTCCAAGAGGTGGCCGACCAGGTGCCACTCACCGAGGAGGTGACGACCCAGTCGTCGGCCGACCAGTCGTTCGAGAGCCGGATCGCGGCGTTCGGCGAGGAGTTCGGCGTCGCGGTGACGGCAGACGAGGTGGTGAGCCACGACACGAAACACGCCGTCGTCAACGCCGCACAGAGCCGCGGTGTCGACACGGTGTTGGCGGAACACGAGCCGCTGCGGCTCCGCTCGCGGGTGTTCGGCGACCCGATCGACTGGGTGGTCCGCCACGCTCCCTGTGACGTGTTGTTGGTCGACAACCTCGGCTACGACGACCCGGAGCAGGTCGTGTTGACCGGTGACGGTGGCCCGCACCCACCGTTGGCGGTGAACGTCGCGGCGGCGGTCGCAGGCGAGAACGACGGTGAGATCTCGCTGTGGCGCGGCGACCGCCCGGCGACCGTCGAGGAGGCAGGCGACTATCGGGCGGAACTGTCCGGGCTGTTGTCCGTCCCGGTGGCTCCCCTCCCGACAGAGTGGGAGCCGCGGACGGACGGCGGCGTGCCGGCGGAGCCGGACGTGGTCGTCCACCGCGGCCCGGATCTGGGGCTGCGTGGCGCGGTCGACACCGGCGGCGCGCGCCCGGCTGTCGGCTGTACGACGGTCACCGTGTACCCCCACGAGTCGCGTCGACCTGGCGTGGCCCGGCGGCTGGTCGAGCGAGTGGCGTTCTGAGCCGGCACCGCGGGCCCCCAGTCGTGTCGTCGGGTGGGGTGGCAACGCCGTCCGGTCACACAATCCTTACCGGCGTCTCGGCCGGAGATGTGTCCATGCGAATCGCACTACTCGGTGGGACCGGCGATGTCGGCGAGGGACTGGCAGTCAGGTGGGGTCGTGACACCGCTCACGAGCTGTTGGTCGGGTCGCGCGACCCGGAGCGGGCACGCGAGGCCGCCGAGAGCTACCGGGAGGCCGTCGCCGACCACGGGAACGACGCCGACATCGGTGGGTACGTCAACGAGATGGCGGCCGACCGCGCGGACGTCGCCGTGTTGGCAGTGCCACCGTACCACGTCGTCGACACGGTCGAGGCGGTCGCAGACGGACTCGACGAGACGGACGTCCTCGTCACGCCCGCCGCGGGGATGTCGCGCGACGAAGACGGCTTCTCGTACAACCCGCCGGGCACGGGGAGCGTCGCCGCCCTGGTCCGGGAGACGACACCAGACGCCGTCCCGGTGGTGGGTGCGTTCCACAACCTCGCGGCCGGCCGGCTCGCCGATCTCGACACCGAGTTGGGGATCGACACGCTCGTCTTCGGCGACGACGACGACGCGGTCGCGTCGATCACCCGGCTGGCCGAAGAGATCGAGGGGCTACGCGCGCTCCACGTCGGGGGACTCGGCGCGGCCCCCGAGGTAGAGTCGCTCACCCCGTTGTTGATCAACCTCGCACAACAGAACGAGGGACTCCACGATCTGGGTGTGCGGTTCCACTGAGTCCGGCCGAACAGCCCGTATCACGGGTCGCCACCTGTCCACGCGGGCGAGAAGACCGCACCGCACGGGGGAGTGACTACTCTTCTCTGACCTGCTCGCTGTCGCAGTTGTCGCAGTAGCACCCACAACACCCGACACACGGGTTGTTCCACTCACAACAACCGATGTAGCAGCCACACTGCTCGTCGAAGTCGATCGTCGTCTCCGACTCGTCGACGATCACAGACATCGTCGTCGGGTCGACACCGTCGCTGGCCTGTGCCAACTGCTCGTCCGTCGACGGTTCCGACATCGGTACCTGCCCGGACCGATCCGACACGTCGACCGAGCCCATCCCCTGTAGTGCCCCGCCGAGTGGGGGTGTCTCTGCGGACGCGACGCTGCTCGGCCCAGCCAGCCCCGCGGACGCGGCACCGAGTCGTCTGAGTACAGTTTTTCGTTCCGTGTTTGCAATTGCCAACCGTCGACGGTGTGTAATAACTGTAACGCAAGTGTGGCGCAAACAGGTTGTCGAATACTTATATTTGGTCGGAGGTTACACGAGACGCGTCCGACGAGAGAACAGAGCCGTCGACAGACCGTCGCCGCACATCTATTCTCCTGCGACAGTTTATACTTATTCATTGACAGTACGATGACGAAATATGTGTCAGATGGCGACTCTGTCGATGTAGCTAATAGTTCATATATCGGTGGAGACTCACCGTCCGGTGTATGTCGGACGAAGACGCCGAGATTCTCGGCACCACGAAAGTCGCACGGCGCTGGCGCATCAGTCTGATCAAGGCGGTCCGCGAGGAACTGGGCGAGGACGACGAGGAGCCGGAGGTCGGCGACCGCGTCGTCTTCCAGAAGAAGGACGGGGAGATCGTCGTCGAACTGGCCTGAGCCGACGACCACCCGGTTGCGAATCGACTCGTTCTCTCGACGCGGAGTCGGCCGTCCCTCCGCCACGACGGAGAGTCGTCACGAGTCGTGTCGGTGGCGGAGTGACGACCCGACGGCAGCGACAACACCGAGAGTTGTCACCACGAGAGCCAGCGACAGTCGACCCGACGACACCGCCAACGACAGTCCGGCGACTACCCAGGCACCACCCGGTGTCCACGGTGGGACGTCCCAGCCGAGGTGTCGTCGGCCACGAGACGACACGACACCGGAGAACACGAGCCCGGCAGCGACGAGCACACCCGGGGACTGGTGCAACACCGTCGTGTCGCCGGTCCGGACCGCGGCCGCGACCAACGGCGCGGCGAAGACGACGGCTGCCAGGGAGAGTCCGGCGAGCCTGAGCCGACGCCACTCGTCTGTCATCGTCGGCCTTCGAGCACGCAGAGAGAAAACACACCGGGGTCGGTGAGACGGCGATCAGCTCGTCGGGGTCGTCACCGGGTCACTCCGCGGAGATCACGTCGTCGATGCGTGCGAGCATCGTCGCGGACTCCGTGGCCGACCGGATCGCCTCGCGCTTCACCGAGGCGGGGTCGACGACACCCTCGTCGATCGGGTCGACGACCGCGGTCTCCTCGCCGTTCTGGACGAGGCCCGCGCGGCCGTCCTCGTTGGCGGCCCGCAGATCCACCAGCGCGTCGATCGGGTCCTGGCCGGCGTTCTGTGCCAGCGTCCGGGGGATCACGTCGAGTGCGTCCGCGAACACCTCGACTGCCAACTGTTCGCGCCCCTCGACGGAGGCGGCTGCCTCGCGGAGCGCGGCGGCGACGTGGAGTTCCGTCGCGCCCGCACCGGGGACGATCTCGCCCGTGTCGGCGGCCTCCGTGGCGGCGTCGACGCCGTCACGGATCGCTCGCTCCAACTCGTCGGTGACGTGGCCCGTCCCACCGCGGACGAACAACGTCACCGTCTCGGTCTCGCCACCACCCTCGACGAACACCAGATCGTCGTCGAACGTCTCGACGCGGACGGACTCTGCGGCACCGAAGTCGTCCGCCTCGAAGTCGTCGAGATCGCCGATCTGGGCGGCACCGGTCGCCTTCGCGACCGAACTCGCCGTGTCGGAGTCGACGGAGTCGAACACGAGCACACCCTCCTGTGTCAGTGCCGCCGACACCTGGTCGTTCACGTCGCCGGTGACGAACAACGCGTCGACGTCCAGATCGAGAACGGTCTGGGTGAACTCTTCGAGCCGTTCGCGCTCGGCAGCCAACGCCTCGTCCAACTGGTCGCGGGAGGACACCTGCCACTCGGCGTCCACGTCCGGCTCGGCCTGGTCGAGATCGGCGTCGAGCACGCCGACGGAGGCGTCCGACAGATCCGAGGGCGCACCCTCGCGTGCCGGGGACTCCTCGGCGATCACGCCCTCGACGAGCTCCGTCGCGCCGGCGGAGCTACCGGGCTGGGTCGTGATCGAGATGGCGTCACGGTCGACGCCGGCGTCCGTCTGGACGCGTCGGACGGCGGTGACGATGTCGCCGGCCAACGACTCCGGCGTCACGCCGCCGGTGCCCTTGCCAGTCATCGCGGTCGTGACGATCTCGGTGAGCGTCTCGTCGTCGATCTCGCCGTCGACGACTGCCTCGTCGATCGCCTCGACTGCGGCTCGCTCGGCCTCTTTGTACCCCTGTACGACCGTCGTCGGGTGGATGTCGTCCTCCAGGAGGCGCTCGAACTCCGACAACAGCTCGCCGGCGAGTGTGACGGCGGTCGTGGTGCCGTCACCGACGTCGTCGGCCTGCGACTCGGCGACCTCGACCAACATCTCCGCGGCCGGGTGGTCGATGTCCATCTCGTCGAGGATCGTCGCGCCGTCGTTCGTGATGACGACGTCCCCGGAGTCCGAGACGAGCATCTTGTCCATTCCGCGCGGTCCGAGTGTCGTCCGAACGGACTCGGCGACCGCCTTGCCGGCCTCGATGTTGGCCGACTGTGCGTCCTCACCGGAGGTCCGCTCGGCGTCCTCCGACATGATGAACAACGGCTGTGCTCCGCCACGGCGTCGCTGCGCGCCTTCGGATGACATGTTCAGTTCGAAATGTGGTTTCGGTTCTATATAAACCTTGCGTCAAGCGGCGAGAGATCGCCTCACGGCGGGGGATTGCAGGTGTGTTGACTTCTCACACGGCGGCACTTTAATACCGATCGGAGGTACTGGCGTGGGGTGCAACACTCTTGTAGTCTGCTCCGCCAGAAGAGAGCATGGAGCAAGCGAACACGCCAGAATCGACAGACACGACCGGGACGGGACGACTCCCCGAGTCGGTCGTCGGGGACGCCTACACCAGTTCCTTCGGGTGGGAGACACTGACACGGCTCGTCGACGTGGGCGACCGGATGGCCGGCCAGGCTGGCGAGCGCCGTGGTGCAGAGGTGGCCCGCGACGCCTTCGAGCGCGCCGAACTCCGTGACCCCCGGATCGAACCGTTCGAGATCCCGGGATGGTGGCGCGGTGAGTCGTCGCTCACGGTCCACACCCCGCACGAACGGACACACACGGGCCAGCACGACGTGCTCGCGCTCCCGGGATCGCCAGCGGGCGCGGCGACCGGCCCCGTCGTCGACCTCGGACCGGGTGGCTACGACGACTTCGACGCCGCCGGCGACCTCTCTGGCGCGGTCGTACTCGCCTCCTCGCGCACACCCGACACCACCGACCGGTGGATCCACCGGATGGAGAAGTACGTCTCCGCGGCCGACGCCGGGGCCGCGGCGTTCGTCTTCCGCAACCACGTCGACGGCGCGGTCCCGCCGACCGGCGAGGTCGGCTACCACGAACGCCCCGGGCCGATCCCCGCCGTCGGGGTCTCGAAGGAGGTCGGCGCGCGACTGGCGCGGTACGCCGACCGCGGGAGCGAGGTGACTGTCGATGTCGACTGCCGCTGTGAGCCGACGGACTCCCGCAACGTCGTCGCGGATGTCGGTCCCGACACGGAGGAGGCTGTCTTCCTCACCGCGCACGTCGACGCCCACGACATCGCGGACGGGGCGAACGACAACGGTGCCGGCTCCGCGCTCGTCGCCGAGGTCGGCAGACTGCTCGCTCGCGACGCCGTGGATCTCGACACCCGTGTCCGGCTGGTCACCTTCGGTGCCGAGGAGGTCGGACTGTGGGGTGCGTACCACGCGGTCGACACGCACGATCTCGACGCGATCCGCGCCGTCGTCAACCTCGACGGTGCCTGCTCGTCGCGGAACCTCCGCGTCGGGACCAACGGCTTCGGCGCGCTCGGCGAGGTGTTCGCGTCGGTCACGGACGACCTCGACGCCTCGCTGTCGACGGACGACTCGATCTCCCCCCACGGCGACCAGTGGGCGTTCGTGCAGGAGGGTGTGCCGGCGGCGATGGTGTCGACGACCGCCGAGTCCTCGGGTCGCGGCTGGGGGCACACCCACGCCGACACGTTGGACAAACTCGACTCGCGCGACCTCCGGGCGGTCGCGGTGCAGGTCGCGGAGGCGGTCGTCCGGCTGGCCGACGGCGCTGTCTCCCCCGAGTCGCGGTCGCGGGCCGCGATCCGCGACCGGATCGACGAGGGGTACGTCCAGGAACTGAAGCAGGGTGGGCGGTGGCCGTACGGGGAGTAGAACCGAACGGCAGCAATCGACACGCAGATCACCCACCCCGTTGCTACCTGGTGTCATACACCAGAAGAAGCTGATTACAGACTGGGACGTACGACGACATCGAGTGATCGAGGGAACCGATCAGTAGGCTTCAGGACTAGTCAGTTGTCTCGGACGCCAGTGAGTCTCGACCGGGGCCGTACACGGCAGACACAAAGAAGCCGAAACTAGCAAGAAACAACAATGACGAGTACTGACTGTTGAACAGCCACAACAACGCGTAGTAGCTGCTGAAGCCGAGTGCAGCGGTAATCGCTGTGATAGTACCGACCTCACGACGGATGTTTTCACCCCAGTTCGAAGGCTGTGATACAGAGACGACGCCGATAGTGCTAACAACTGCTACAGCTAGCCGGAAGCCCACACTGAAGCCCGCTGTGACGAGTAAAGTCAACCAACCGGAGAGGGGTGCCAAGACGCTGGCAGTTACGACTGTCAACGGGCGGTTCTGTCGCACTTTAACACACCGGCGTTAGCTTACATCCTGTTGAGATCACACCACATGCAAGTGAGCCACCGACCCAGTTGTACTCTGGCTCGTCTTGACCGGAGTGTTCACCACTCATCAGTTGCATCTTCCGCTACCCTACCCCATATATAAGAAATCTTCGTAATCTGGGATTCTAGATCTGTACATCTATTGCATACGTAGACTAGAGCAGAGTTTTCACTCTGGGGGCATTGATAATCTGCTCTGGATTCGTGCACTGCGGTCCGCGACCGGATCAGCAACGGCCACGTGCAGAAACTGGAGCAGAGTGGGCAACGGCCGTACAGGTAGTAGGTTTCGGTCGGTAGCAGCTCCACACGGGTTGTTTCCGGAACTCGTCTCCGAGGCTGTCCCTCACCCGTCAGATTCGACGAGCGGTCGCAACGCCTGCAGGACGATCGACGCCTCCAACGGAGATACGTCCACCTCGCGGGCGACGAGCCGGTGGTTCGTCTCGCCGGCGACGTACTCGCGAGCGTGGTCCAGTGCGACCGCCAGACCGTCGATTCCGTGGTGGTCGCGGAACGTCGCCAGGTCGTCGTCGGTTTCCGAGCGGGCGACGGCCGCGACGAGCGTCGCGTCGACTCGGCGGCGCTCCCCGCCCGCGTCGACAGCGAGGTCGATCGGCTCTGCCGCGTACCGCTCGGGACGACTGTCGTCACCACTGACGGACCCCGACTCGCGCAGCGTCTCCAGGTCGTCGTAGACGGTTCGCTCCGGGAGGTCCAGCGCTGCAGTCGTCCCTGCGACGGTCGACGATGCTGTCTCGTGGAGATGTGTACAGCCGCGCGAGCCGCGACTGTTCGACGAGTCGCGCCACCGGCAGCGTGTCACCCAACGGTGTCGCGCGGTCGTCTGCGGTCTTCGACATCGATTGCGAGTCGCAAGCGGCTCGCAAAAGAGTGTTGTGGGAGAGAGGTTCCGCGTCCGTTCGGCCACGACCCGCGGTCGACCGCGTGCCGACCGTTTCGGTTCGAATCTCCAGACACACCTCGCAGCCCGCGCGTCAAATTGCCAGACGCATCACCAGATTCTCGCGTCAAATTGCCAGACGCATCTGGTAATTCTCCTATAGCCGGCAACAATAGCTGCAAAACGGGTCGGAAGCTACCCCTCCGACCGCCCGTGCGCTCGAACCGCTCGCTCTGCCGAACCCGGAACACGCGGCCGCCTGCCGTGACCTTTTGCCGTCGACCCACCACCGGGAGGTATGGAACCAGACCCGGACAGATTCGAGTCGCGCCGGTCGACCGTCTACGGCCAGCAGGGGGTCGTCGCCACGAGCCAGCCGCTGGCGGCACAGGCCGGACTGTCGACGATGGCAGACGGCGGGAACGCCTTCGACGCGGCCGTGGCGACGGCGGCGGCGTTGAACGTCGTCGAACCCACCTCGACGGGGCTGGGTGGGGACGTGTTCGCGTTGTACCGCACCGCGGACGGGGAGGTCGGCGCGATGCGGTCGTGTGGCCACGCCCCTGCCGAGGCGACGATCGACAACGTCCGGCAGGCGGTCGCGGACGATCCCGAGACGGACGCCGACGACCCGAGCGAGGCGACGATGCCCGACACCGGCCCGCACACGGTGACGGTGCCCGGTACCGCCCGCGGCTGGGAGGCCACCGCCGAACGATTCGGTGAGAAGTCCCTGTCCGAACTGTTGGAGCCGGCGATCCGCTACGCGACGGAGGGGTACCCGGCCTCGGAACTGATCGCCGGTGCGTGGAGCCACGCCGAGGAACTGTTCACGGACGAGAACGCCCGCGAGGCGTATCTCTTCGACGGGGAGTCGCCCGACGTGGGGCAGACGGTGACGCTCCCGCGGCTCGGCGAGTCGCTCCAGCGGATCGCCGACGAGGGGGCGGACGTGGTGTACGAGGGCGAGATCGCCGAGGCGATCGCCGAGGAGGTGCAGTCGCACGGCGGGTTCATGACCGTCGACGACCTCGCCGGCTTCGAGCCGGAGTTCCCCGACCCGGTGTCGACCACCTACGACGGGACCGAGGTGTACGAACTCCCGCCGAACAACCAGGGGCTGATCGCGTTGGAGGCGCTCAACGTCGCCGAGGAGATCGCCGCCGGCGACCACCCGCTCGACTCGCCCGAGCGAGTCCACTACTTCGCCGAGGCGATGAAGGTCGCCTTCGAGGACGGTCACCACTACATCACCGACCCGGCGTTCGAAGACCACCCACCCCTGGGGTCGGAGGAGTGGGCGGCAGACCGCGCCGAGTTGATCGGCGAGACCGCGAACCACGACGTGACGTTCGGTGTGCCGGACGCGAACGCGGAAGACGCCGACACGGTGTTGCTGTGTACCGCCGACGACGAGGGCAACGTCGTGGCGTACATCAACTCCCGGTTCGCCGGCTTCGGGAGCGGGCTCGTCGCGGGTGACACCGGGATCGCGCTCCAGAACCGCGGGTCGTCGTTCTCGCTGGACTCGGACCACCCGAACGCGCTCGCACCCGAGAAACGCCCGTTCCACACACTCATTCCGGCACTAGCCGACTTCGCGCCCGACGCGGACCGCGAGGACTGGGCCGCGTTCGGCGTGATGGGTGGGTACATGCAGCCGCAGGGACACCTCCAACTGATCTCGAATCTGGTCGACTACGACCTGCCGTTGCAGGCCGCACTCGACCGGCCGCGGTGGCGCTACCGCGAGGACGGCTCGCTGGCCGTCGAACCTCACTTCGACGGCCATACGGCCGGCAAACTGGTGCGGAAAGGTCACGAAGTGCAGACGCTGCCACCGGCGTTGTTCGGCGGCGCACAGATCGTCCGCAACGAGGACGGGACGCTGTCGGCCGCGACGGAGCCACGAAAAGACGGGAACGCGGTCGGGTACTGAGCGATGTCGTGTGACCTCCGGGTGGGTCGTCGGCCGGGTCAGATCGCGGAGCCGAGGTCGATCTGGCCGGCACCCTGTTCGTTGCCCGACAGGCCGAGATCCGTGGCGGTGTTCTTCAGCCGTTGGCGAGCCTGCGAGGCGGAGTAGCCGTTGGCCATCAGCACTGCCGCGGCACCGGAGACGTGCGGACACGCCATCGAAGTGCCGGAGAGGAACTCCGTCCCGCCGCCGGCTCTCGTCGACAACACGTCGGCACCCGGCGCGGTGAGTTCCACTTCGCGGCCAGTCGACGAGAAGCTGGCGAGACGCTCTCTGTCGTCGACTGCGGAGACGGCGACCGTCTCACTGAGCGCGGCCGGGTAGCCGACACAGTCGCGACACGGGCCGGAGTTGCCGGCCGCCGCCGAGAGGAACACGCCGTTGCCGGCGGCGAACGAACAGGCGTCTGCCACCGCACGGGAGTAGCCGCCGCCCAGCGACAACGAGGCCACGTCCCACCCCTGGTTGGCGGTGTACTCGATCCCGGCCGCGATGTCGGAGTAGGACCCGCCGCCGCGGCCGCTCAACACCTTCACCGCGTGGAGCGTCACCTCCGGCGCGACGCCGACGACGCCGCGGCCGTTGTTGGCCGCGCCGACCGTCCCGGCACAGTGGGTCCCGTGGCCGTTGTCGTCACCCCAGCCGACCGAACAGGAACGACACTCGACCGCGTAGGCTCCCTGTCCGAGATTCGGTTCTAGATCCGGGTGGTTGGGGTCGATGCCGGTGTCGATGACGGCCACGTCCGCGCCGGCACCGGTGAACCCGCCGCCGATCGACTCGTCGGCGTTCACCTGGTTGACCCCGTACGGAACGTCCTGAGCGAGCGCGAACATCTGGCCGTTCTCCTCGACGTACCGGATGCTCGGGTTGGTACGGAGCCGCTCGACCGCCTGCTTCGGCATCCGCATCGTCGCGGCACCGAAGTCGAACGTCCGGACCGTCTCGACTGCCGCGTCTGTCGCCGCCACCCGTCCACGGTCGTCGGAGAAGCCGACGTTCACCTCCACTTCGTCCCCGGGGTCTGCGGCCGCCAACCCGGACAACGCGGCTGCACCTGCGCCCGCACCGACCGTTCTGAGTACGTTACGCCGTGACAGTGACGCCCCATCTCGTGACATGCGAGTGGACACTCGGACCCATCAGTAATAGTTTTTTCTCATGTTTTACGCACATTTCTTCTTGCAAGGTAGATTCCACTTCTTTCTTAGTAATCTTCTGCCGCCAGGTAGTGTCACGCCGGGCCGTCGCGGTAGCTTTTCGACGGCAGGTCGTCTGTGGACGGTCGATGTTCGACCGTTTCAGGCTCGCCGCCTCGACGGCCGATCCGGCCGAAGAACCGCGGGCACGGAGCGACGCCGACCTGATCGAGTTCCGTGCCGACCTGGCCGACGACCCGCGTGCGGCACTCTCCGCTTACGACGGGGAACTGCCGTTGCTCGTCACGAACCGGCCGAGTTGGGAGGGTGGAGCCGCCGAGAGTGCCGACCGACTCGGGGTCCTGACAGACGCACTCACACACGAGGCCGTCGTCGCCGTCGACGTGGAGCTCGCGACGCTACGGGGTCGGAGCGAGTCGGGTGACATCGACCCCGTCGCGCTCCGGCGTCGGGCCGCCGAGGCCGGTGTCGACGTGATCGCGTCGGTCCACGACTTCGACGGGACGCCGGACGACGAGACGCTCGACCGGCTGTTGTCGGCGGCCACGGCCGCGGGCGACATCGGGAAGCTGGCCGTCACCGCGGCCGACACCACAGACGCACTCGCGTTGCTGTCGGCGACGAGGCGCGCGGCGGAACGGGGGGAGCGAGTCGCGACGGTGGCGATGGGGGCCGCGGGCGCTCACACGCGTGCGGTCGCTCCCGTCTACGGCTCGCGGATCGGCTACGCGCCGGTCCGGGCCGAGGCCGCGACCGCTCCCGGACAGTACGACCTCGCGACGCTCCGTCGGCTCGTCGGCGACCTCGTTCCCTCGGACCGTCGGTGACTACTCGAACGTGATCGTCCCCGCCGCGGGCTCTAACCGTGCGGTCGCCCCCAACGGCAACGGGAACACCGGCGAGGTGTGACCGAAGTCCACGTCGAAGACCGCGGTCGTCTCGGGCGCGTACCGCGCCAGTTGTGTCTCGACGTGGTCTCTGATCGCCGTGCGGTAGTCGTCGAACGCTCGGTCGCGCGACGAGACCGGGTCGTGTGCCCGTGGTCGGCCGACGACGAGTCCGTCGAACCGGCCGAGCCAGCCACGTTCACCCAGCGAGCGGAGGAGGTAGCCGACCTGTCTAGCCGGCGGGAGTGTCTCCGACGTCTCGACGGCCAGAACCCCGCCGTCTAGCCGTTCCGGTGTCGGCAGGTAGCGGTCGGCACACAACTGCCACCGGAGAACGGAGAGCGTCCCACCCCACACGGGGCCGGCGACCGAGCCACGGTCACGCCACGTCCACCCGGGCGCGTCTCGCCACGGCCGCGGGTCGCCGGTCTCGAAGTCGAACCACTCGTCGGTCCACTCCGTCGCCGGCGACACGGTCCCGAGTTCGCCGAACAACGCCCGCGAGACGTGTGTCCGGACGTACGGGTGGAGCTCGGGGTCGACGGCCAGGTCGGGGTGAGCAGTGATCCCCCACGACACCTGACCGAGCCGCCAGAGGAACAGCCTGAGGTTGTCGTTGTCGGAGTAACCGAAGAACCGTGTCGGGTTGCGCCGCAGTCGTTCTGGGTCGAGGTGGTCGAGAACGCGAAGTTGGTCGTCGCCGCCGGTGGCGGACAGGACGGCGTCGACCGCCGGGTCCGCGAACGCCCTCATCAGTTCCTCGGCACGTTCCGGTGCCGGTGCCGGTCCGTCGTCCGGATCGCGCCGGGCCGTCGGGTACAACACCCCCTCCACGCCGAACACCGACCGGAGTCGATCCGCGACGCGGTCGAGCCGGGCGGTCGGCACCGGAGCCGACGGAGCCACCAACGCGACTCGTCCGTCCTCTGGCACCGGGGGCGGCCGTTCGTGCGCCATACACCGCTTCTACCGCGTATCGGTCTAAATACGTTCGGCCGCCAGCCGTGGACGACACCGGACCGAGACGTGTCGACGGCGGCGTGTCGGAGACGGCCCGTCGCGGGAGACCCAGACTGTCACCGCGGGCGTAGGCGGACACCGCGAGTACCGTCACTACCGACGACGCGGTGAGCGGCGTCGGCGCGTCCGCGGACTGTCACTGCCGGACCGACGGTCGGGAGCACACCGTTCTTCGGGCCCGCGGGGACCGAAGTAGTCAAGCGGACACACGACGTGGATCTGCCCGTGTCTCTGTGTCCCTCCACGCCCTCCGCCGGGACCACCCGTGCCGTCTCGCCAGTGATCGGCGTCGTCCTGATGATCGCCGTGACGGTCGTGCTCGCGGGCACCGTCGCCACGTTCTTTGTCGGAGCCGACCCCGGGCTCCGACAGCCAGCCCCGCAGGTCGCACAGGCGAGTGCCGATCTCGACAGACAGGGTGAGGGTGTTAGCGGTGGGACCGTCACCATCACCCACCAGGGTGGTGACCCGGTGACCGTCGCGGACATCCGTGTCGTCGTCGACACGAGCGACGTGGCCGGTTGTTCCGTAGATCAGGCGACAATTGAGAACCTCCCGTCGACGTACAGCGAGTTCGGGCAGCGGGGTTACGCCGACCAGAATCTTGCGAACGGCAACAGTAGTCCGATCAGTCAGGGGACTGCTGACTCCTCGTGGTCACCGGGAGCACTCCACGCCGAGACAGGTGGAACGTTCGCAGCCGGCGATAGTTTTCAATTCCGGATTAAAAAAGGCAACTGTCAAATGAAAGCTGAGGACACCATCCGCGTGACCGTCGTCCACGAGCCGAGCCAGCAGTCGATCGTCGTCGTGACCGCGACCGCGCGGTGACACCGCGGAGCCTCAGTACAACAACGAGTCGTCGTTCTCGACTGCGAACCTCGTTCTGGCCGCGACGTTGACCGCGTGGTCGCCGACGCGTTCCAGGTCGCGGATCGTCAACAACAGCCGAGACACTTCCGAGAGCAGGTCGTCGGCGTCGTCGGCCTCGCGCGTGACCAGTGTCCGGACGACGGTCTCGCTGGCGGCCTCGCACAGCGCGTCGATCTCGTCGTCGGTCTCGGCGACGGTCACACACGCCTCGGCGTCCTCCTCGGCGAACGCCGCGGTCGCCGCCTCGACACTGTCGATCACCGCGTCGCCGATCTGTCGCACGTCGACATCTGGCGCGAGCGTGTACTCCGCGTCGAGCGCGTACTCCGCGAGGTTGACCGCCAGATCTCCGATCCGTTCGAGATCGGTGAGGATCTTGAACGACGCGACGATCAGCCGGAGGTCGCCCGCGACCGGCTGTTGGAGCGCGAGCAGGTCGACACAGTCCCCCTCCAGTTCGAGGTAGAGTTCGTTCACCTCGTCGTCCGTCTCGATCACGCGCCGTGCGGTCTGTTCGTCGTGTGCGTCCAACGCGTCCAACGCGTCCCGCAGCCGGTCGGTGACCAGCTCCGCGAGGTAGAGCACGTCGTCGCGCAGCGCCGTCAGTCGTTGTCTGTAGTTCTCTCGTGACATCTCTCGTCTCCCGTATCACACCCCCCGGCGAAGTGTCTGTTGCCGTCTCCAGCCGTTGGAGACTCCGCGGGCCGCCGTCCGTGGGTCACCGCAGCGCCGGCGGGACCACGTCGAGTCCGACGACGACCGCCAACAGGAACCCGAAGCCGATCAGCGCCGCGAGCCCGACGAGCAACAACGCGACGGTGGCCTGCCCACGGTGTCGTGACACGATGTCACGGGTCGGCCGGACACACCAGCCCGTGGCGTCGGCGACAACTGTTGCTGGATCCGGCGGCGCGCTCGTCTCGCGACTCGCGACACCGACGGTGGATACAGGTTGCTGGCGGGCGTGTCGCCGACCAGTGACGTCACCGACAGACGGCAGTGAGAGTGGGGGACGAGCCGACGCGGACGCCGGCACGGTCGCTGCCGACGATGCCGAGACTGGGAGCGACGCGGACACTGAGAGCGACGCGGACACTGAGAGCGACGCGAAAAACGGTGTAGACGGCGACACGGACGCCGCTGGCGACGGAGCGGCGACTGGCGACACAGACCCCGAAGTGGCCGCGCGGCAGTTGGTGACGGAGTTGTTGGCGGGGGCGACAGAGCGCGTCGAGACAGTGTTCGCGTCGCCGGAGCGGGTGTCGCTACACCTCCGCGACGGGACGACCCCGTCTTCGACCGCGGACCTCCGGGCGTACTTCGACTGGTTGGCCGACTGGTACGGCTGCTACGAGACCCGTGTCGACGACACCTTCGGAGGCGGCGACACCGCAGTCGTCCGGTGGCGGCTCTGTCCCGACGGAGCGTCGGACGGCCACACCGCGCTGACGGAGGTGACGGTCGGCGCGACGGGGATCACCGAGGTCGCCGGGGATCTGGAGCCGACCGCGGTCGTCCCCTCGTCGGCACAACTCGGGTTGTCGGCGGTCGACGATCCGGTGGTCGTCCTGTCGCCGGCCAGCGAGATTGTCGCCGTCAACGACGCCGCCGTCGAGACGTTCGATCGCGAGCGAACCGCCGTGCTCGGCCGGCCGGTGGCGACACTGTTGGGACCGTCGCCGGCGTTCGAGGCCGGCGACGAGTACCTCGTCACCGGTCCCGCCGGCCGACGGGCGTTCGAAGTGCGGGTCTCCTCGGCCGACCGACCGCGCCGTCCGTCGGCCGTCGCGGGAGCGCAGGTGACGGCCGACGACGGCGACCGGGGGAGCGAGTCACGATCGACCGAACTGACGGCCGACCGGGTGCTCGTCGCCCGGGACGTGACCGCGCGCCGACGCCGGACACAGCAGTTGTCCGTCCTCGTCCGGGTGTTGCGTCACAACGTCCGCAACGACCTCGACGTGATCCGGTCGCGAATCGACGTGGCCCGGCGTCGAGGCGACGACGCGGTCGCGGAGACACTCGCTCCCGCCGCCGCACAGACCACGGCACTGTTAGAGACGGCCGACACCGCCAACACCGTCCAGTCGTTCACCGCGGAGCCGGACCACCACCCCGTCGACCTCGTCGCGGTCGCGCGCGAGGTTGTCGGTCGTGCTCGTGAGTCGTTCCCGGGGGTGACCGTCGTCTGTGAGAGCGGCGTCGAGACGGCCGAGACGACCGTCGCCGAGGGGTTCGAGCGTGCCGTCTGGGAACTCGTCGAGAACGGCTGTGAACACGGTGGGTCGACCGTCCGGGTGTCGGTGACGCGCCAGGGTCAGTTCTGGCGGCTCTCGGTGGCCGACGACGGGCCGGGTGTCCCGGACGACGAACGGATGGTGCTCAACCGTGCCGTCGAGACCTCGTTGGAACACGGGAGCGGGTTGGGGCTCTGGCTCGCGAAGTGGGTCGTCGACGCCTCCGGCGGTGCGCTCACCTTCGCCGTCGACGACGGGACGGACGCGCGGGTCGACCTCTTCGACGGCGACCGTCTCACAGATCGGGACTGGCCGCCAGAAACAAATAGCTAACACGGCTTGTCTGCAAACAACGTGCCGTCGAACGAATTCGCCGGGGACCACCGCGAGCTGATCGCGCGCCTCCTCACGGACGAGCCGTGTCTCCTGATCGACCCCTCGGCGACGGTGTTGTCGGCCGTCGCCGCCCGCGTGACCGACGAGTCGGCGGCGTTGCCGGAGATCCGAGTGTCGGCGCGACGGGCCGTGCTCAAGACGATTCGGAATCGACTGTGGCCGGCGACGGCGCTGGCAGAGGCCGCCGCCGACGGGCGGCTCACCGCTCGCGTCGTCGACGAGCCGGCCCCGACGACTGTGCTCACGACGGCCGACCGAGTGTACGCGCTCGTCGACGGCGGAGAGGGTGTCGCCGCCCTCGCGACCGACACCGGTCGGCTCGTCGACGAGGTTCGAACGGCCTCCGACGGACGGTTCGACGACGCCGAGCCGTTCGACTTCCGACGCCCGCCCCGCTCGGAGATGTTGGCCGAACTGGCAGACCGGGTCGGCGAGACGACCGCGACGGAGTTCGAGACGGCCGTCGACGGCGCAGACCGGATCGTCGGGCTGGACGCCGCCGTCTCGTTGGCGCTCGTCGTCGCCGCCCGCAACGAGGAACTGTTGTACGACCTCAGTGCGTGGAGCGAGGACGTCTCGCTCGCGAGCAAGGCGACCGTCTCGCGTCAGAAGAGCCGACTCGTAGACGCGGGCGTGCTCGAGACGGAGAAACAACCTATCGACATCGGCCGCCCGCGGCTCCGGCTCGTCGTCGACGACGACACGCTCGCGGCGACCGACGCCGCCGACCTCTGGCCGCTGGTCCGTGACCGGCACCCAGAGACGTGACCGCCGGGAGCGACGAGACGCTCGCGGGCGACCCGGTGGCACCGCGACCGGGCTCAGGGTGCGTCGACGACCTCGTAGCCGACCGCAGAGTCGCGCAGTCGATCCGTGTGAGTCGACACGCGGTCGGAGACCGCGACGAGTAACACGTCGAGCCCCTTGGTCGCCGCCTCCTCGACCGCCTCGGCCGTCCCGAACCGCTGGTCCGGCTCGACGTCTGCCCGTCGGAGTGCCGCCAGCGCCTCCGTCCCCGCTGCGGCGACGAGATCCGTGTCCGCGGTACACTCTCGCAGTGTCTCGGTGTCGACGGCACGGCTCCCGCCGGCCTGCACCGACGGCACCTCCACGACCGTCACCGTCCCCAGTTCGTAGTCGAGAACGCCGTCGAACTCCGCGACGGCCACGTCTCTCTCCGCGTCCGCGTCCGTCACCGCCACTGCCGTCGCACTGGTGGGTGTGTCCCCGCTCGGGTCGTCGGCGGTCGACTCCAGCGGGTCGTCACCCGTCTCGTCGGCGTCCGGGGAGCCGTCACCCGTCTCGTCGGTGTCCGGGGAGCCGTCGGTGGCCGTACCGGGCAACGGCGTCGCAGTCAGAACACCGTCGGTCATCGAGAGGGCGACACGCTCCCCCTCGTCGATCCGACCGGCCGCGACGGCGGTGTCGACCTCGACGTCACCGATCACGTCCGCGGAGACGTGGCCGACGTACGTCTCCAGTGCGTCCGTCTGGGAGATGAGCCAGTCGACACCCTCGACGGTCACCTCGTAGCGGCCACGCGCCTGTCGGTCGACGTAGCCGGAGTCCGCGAGGTCGCCGAGGTGTTCGGAGACGGCCTGTGCGGTGACCCCGACCGCGTCGGCGATCTCTCGCTGGCTCACGGCGGGCTGCCGCCGGGCGATCTCGACGAGTACCTGGTAGCGCGTCGCCGCCCGCTTGCTCCGCAACAGCTCGGGGCCGCCACGCTCGTCGCTCATGACGGGTCATTCGTCCGGCTCGTTTAAGTAGGTTCGTCTCTCTGCCGGACGGGTCCGGGGGAGAGCCGGCCCGTTTATGTCGGTGCGTGACGACCGACGAGCGTGCAGACGCCCAGACTCGACGCCGTCGACGCGCCGGATCTGTCCGGATCGACGGCGTTCGTCACCGGCACGACCCGTGGTATCGGGAAGGAGATCGCGCTCGCGCTCGCAGAGGCGGGCGCGAACGTCGTCTCCACCGGCAAGACCGTCGACGACTCCGACTCCGAGTTGGAGGGGACGATCGGCGAGACCGCAGACGCCTGCCGAGAACGGGGCGTCGAGAGTCTGGCCGTCCAACTGGACGTACGCGACGAGGACGCCGTCGAGGCAGCCGCCGAGGCCGCGATCGAACGGTTCGGCGAGGTCGACATCGTGATCAACAACGCCAGCGCGATCCAGTTGGCGAACGTCGCCGACCTCCCGGCCAAGCGGTTCGACCTGCTCAACGACGTGAACGCCCGCGGGAGCTACCTCGTGGCCCGGGCGTTTCTCCCACACCTCCGCGAACGGGACGGAGCGTGGCTGTTGGCGAACGCGCCGCCGGTGACGACCGACCGCGCGCCCGGGAAGGCACCCTACGCCTGGTCCAAACTCGGGATGAGCTTCCTCACGCTGTCGTTGGCCGACGAGCTCGCGGCCGACGACGTGGGCTGCAACACGTTCTGGCCGGTCACCGCCATCGACACCCGAGCGACACGCTACTTCGGGCTCGGGACCGAAGACGACTGGCGACACCCGCGGATCGTCGCCGACACCGTCTTGGAGATCCTCTCGCGTGATCCCGCCGCGTTCACCGGCAACGCAGTGTACGACGAGGAACTGCTCCGGGAGGCCGGGGTCGACGACTTCGGGCCGTACGACCTCACCGAAGGGACCCCTGCCCCCACTTCCGCACAGATGTTCGACGAGACGTTCTCGCGGTAGGGTCGCCACGGCGGCTCCGAGGAGGAGTCGACGGAGACCACACGGTTGAACAGGCGTGGAGCCGAAGTGAACTCGATCGTCAGTGACGACAACAGACAGACAGTACGACGTACTCGTGTGGGGCGCGACCGGTGTCGCCGGTCGACTCGTCGCCGAGCACCTGACGGACCGCTACACACCCGACGAACTGGCGCTCGCACTGGGCGGCCGGAGCGAGGACCGACTCGCGGCGGTCGCCGAGGCGTTCACCGGCTCCGACAGCGAGTGGGACGACCTCCCGCTCGTGCTCGGTGACGCGACCGACCCCGAGCGACTCCGAGAGATCGCCGAACAGACGCAGGTCGTGTGTACGACCGTCGGACCGTACACGACCTACGGCTCGGGGATGGTGGCGGCGTGTGCCGGTGCCGGCACCGACTACTGCGACCTCACCGGCGAGGTGAACTGGGTTCGAGAGATGGTCGACCGCTACCACGAGACGGCGGTCGCGAACGGCGCACGGATCCTCAACAGCTGTGGGTTCGACTCCGTCCCCACCGACCTCGGGACGGCAGTCGTCCAGGAACACGCACTCGAGGCGTTCGACGCGCCGTGTGACGTGGTGCGGGTGTACCTGGAGGCGGGTGACGGGGGCGTCAGCGGCGGGACGCTCGCGAGCTTCGCGGAGCTGTTCGACGAGGTGTCCAGCGACCCGATCGCGCGACAGACGCTGGAGAACCCCTACTCGCTCGCACCACCGGGAGACCGCGACGGTGTCGACCCGGGCGAACAGACCGGGCCACGACGAGACGGCCTGCGCGAGGAGTGGACCGGACCGTCGCCGATGGCGGTCGTGAACGAGCGGATCGTCCGGCGGAGCAACGCGCTCCTTGACTACCCGTGGGGTCGGGAGTTCCGGTGTACCGAGTCGATCCCGACCGGCGACGGAGTCGGCGGGGCGGCCGCCGCGACCGGGCTGTCGGCCGGAATGGGAGTGGCGACGACCGCGCTGTCGGTCGACCCCGTCCGCGAGGCGGTCCGAGAGTACGTCTTTCCCGACCAGGGAGAGGGGCCGACCGCCGAGGAGGCGAAGGAGGGCCGATTCGAGATCGGGGTGCTCGGACGCGGCACCGCGACGGACGGGCAGTTCGTCGTCGAGGGGACGTTCGCAGCCGACCGGGGGCCAGGGTACGGCGCGACCGCACAGATGCTCGGTGAGTCGGCGATGGCGCTCCTGCGAGACGACACGGACTCCCCGCTGTCGGGCGGTGTGCTCACACCGGCGTCGGGAATCGGCACTCCGCTGGCCGGCCGGCTCCGCGACGTCGGCTTCGAGATCACGGCCGAGACACGGACGTAGGCGAACTCCCAACCGGGCGGTCGAAACCCACACCCCGCCCCGGGGCGTGAAACAGTCGTGCGAGTCAGCGTCATCGGCGGGAGTTCCGTCACCGACGAGGAGTACGCGACGGCCGAACGACTGGGCGAGGAACTCGCCGAGCGAGGCCACGAGGTCGTCTGTGGCGGCCTCGGTGGGGTGATGGAAGCCGTCTGTGTGGGCGCACAGCACGCGGACGGCCACACCATCGGGATCGTCCCCGGGAAGGATCGCGAGGCGGCGAACGACTACGTCGACACCGCCATCGCGACCGGGATCAACGACGCCCGCAACGCCGTGATCGCGATGAACGGTGACGGTGTCGTCGCGGTCGACGGCGGCCCCGGGACGCTCTCGGAGATCGGCCACGCACTCACCTTCGGGAGACCCGTCGCCGGGCTCGACACCCACCGTGTCGACGGGGTCTACGGGATCGAACACGTCGACTCGCCCGCCGAGGCTGTCGCGCATCTCGAATCGGAAGTAGACGAGGAGTGAGACGACCACCGAACGGGAGACCGGGTCGGCAGTAGAGACACGTTCCCCGACTCGCCAGACGGCACACAGTTCTCTCGACGTGTTGTGGAGAGACGTTCTCGTCGCCACTGTCGGGGCTCGCCGGAGAACGGAGTCGCCGAGCCTCCGGCCCCCGTCGGTCGAGACACCAGCCACGCCGCCGAGAGTTGCTAACCACAATCCGAGATTATAGTAAGGTTGTTAAGACTGGGTACGGTCTTAGCAAGCACGATGGCACACATCCACCTCGGCGAGGGGTCGTTCCCGCTGTGGGCGTTGGCAGTGTGGACGGCACTCGGCGTCGGACTGTTGAGTGTAGTCGTCTCCCGGCTACGGACGGGTGGTATCGAGACACGACAGGTCGCGCTCGCGGGGATCGGTGCGGCCGCGAGCTTCGCGATCTTCCAGTTGAACGTCCCGATCTGGGGCGGGGTGCACATGAACCTCACCGGGCTGGTCGGGATTCTCGCGGGGCCGTTGCTCGGCACGCTCATCGCGTTGGTGGTGAACGTCTTCTCGGCGGCGATGGGTCACGGCGCGGTCGGGTTGTTGGGGGCGAACGTGTTGGTCAACGCCAGCGAGGCGATCGTCGCCTACTACCTGTTCAGGACGCTCGTCGGACTCGACTGGGACGCGTTCCCGGCGGGCGCGGGCGCGGCGACGGTCGGGCTGTCGGTCGGTGCGGTCGTCATGGGCGGGATCATCGTCGTGAGCGGCGTCAACGGGAGCGCGCTCCCGCGGGCGGATCTGGCGGTCGCCGTCGCCGGACTGGTCGGGCTCAACCTCGGGGTCGCGCTCGTCGAAGGGGTGCTCACCGGGTTCGTCGTCCAGTTCCTCGCGTCCGTCCGCCCGGATCTCGTCGGGACCGGCGCGTCCGACGCGGCCGCGGAGTCGACGGGGGTGACTGCCTGATGGACCGTTGGAAACAGTACGGCAGTCTCGGCGGGTTGTTCGCCGTCTGTCTCGCCGCCGGGCTGTGGGGGTTCACTGCTACTGGCGGGGCGCTCCCGTGGGCGAAACGCTCCGCGAAGACGCTCCAACGCGGCGTGCAGGAAGGGAGCGGGGCGCTCGTCGATCTCGGCCGCGGGATCGTCGTCGCCGGCCCGATCCGGAAGGGTGGACTGGTGACGGAGTTCGCCGCCGTCACGGGGCTGTTGACGCTCGTCGGCGTCGGTGTCTACCTCTACGTCGACCGCTACGCGGCCGACACCGACAGAGACGAGCGGGCGACGCGCTGAGATGAGCCTGTCGAGTCACGTTCCCGACCCGCGGCTGGTGACAGCCTACGCCGAACACCGCGACGGCCCGCTTCACCGCGTCAACCCGTGGACGAAACTCGCGGTCGTCGGTGCGCTCGTGCTCGCGGTGACTGTCGTCACCGAACTGGTGGTGTTGGCAGGGGTGTACGCCGCGACGCTGGCGGTCTACGGTGTCGCCGGGCTCCCGTACCGCCGGCTCGCCGCCTGGTACACGCTGCCGGCGTTGTTCGTCGTCTCCGTCGCCGGCCCACTCGCGTTTCTAGAGCCCGGGACACCGATCGTCGGCGCGGTCACGACGCCGGTCGGCGAACTGTCGGTCACGTGGGCCGGCGCGACGTTGTTCGCGGAGTTGGCGTGCCGGTCGCTGACGGTCGCGACGTTCGCGCTGACGGCCGTGATGACCACCCGCTACGCCGACGTGGCCCACCTGCTCGGGCGGCTTCTCCCTCGCCCGGTCGACCAGGTCGCGTTGCTCACCTACCGGTTCACGTTCGTGATGGTCGAGACGTTGGAGCAGTTGCTGAAGGCAGTCGTCTCGCGGGGCGGAACGCTCACCCAGTTCTGGCGCGAACGGCGGGTGTACGCACGCCTCCTCGGCACGACACTGCTCACCGCGATCGAACGCGCCGAGCGGTTGGTGAAGTCGATGGAGGCGCGCGGCTACGACGGCGACATCACCGTCTACGGGCACGTCTCGCGGCCGCCGGCGACGGAACTCCTCGCGGTCGCCGGCTGTTACGCGGCGGTCGGTGGCTACGTCCTCCTCGACGCGGGGGTGATCGCGTGAGCGACAACACGACACCGGTGGTCGACCTCCGGTGTGAGGCACACACCTACCCGGACGGCACCGTCGGGATGCACGAGGCGTCGCTGACCGTCCACCCGGACGAGACGGTCGCACTCGTCGGCGGGAACGGTGCCGGCAAGTCGACGCTACTGGAACACCTGAACGGGACGCTCGTGCCCGACGACGGGGAACTCCGGATCGAGGGGGAGCCCGTCGACCCGGACGACCCGACGCGGGCCCGCGAGGCTGTCGGGTTCGTGTTCCAGGACCCCGACACCCAACTGGTCGCGCCGACGGTGCTCGACGACGTCGCCTTCGGCCTCCAGAGTCGGGGTGTCGACCCCGAGACGGCGAGACGACGCGCCCGGCGAGCGCTCGCGGATGTCGACGCCGCCCACCTCGTCGACCGGGTGCCACACTACCTCAGCGGCGGGGAGAAACGACTCGTCGGGTTGGCCGGCGTGCTCGTCACCGACCCGAGCGTGATCGTGCTCGACGAGCCGCTCGCGGGGCTCGATCCCGAACGCTCCCGGTTGGTCGCCGACCGTATCCGACAGGTGCGCGAGGCGGGGATCAGTGTCGTCGTCTCGACACACGACCTGTCGTTCGCGGCCGAGATTGCCGACCGGGTCTGTGTGATGGCCGACGGCAACGTCGTCGGTCGCGGCACGCCACGCGAGGTGTTCTACGACGACCCCCTGCTGGAACGGGCGAACCTCCACCCACCGGCACCGGTTCGAATCGCTCGGGCCGCCGGACTGGAGACGACGACCCAGCCCGTCACGGAGTCGGAGCTCGCGGCCGTCGCGGGCGACACGGTCGTTCCCGGGCCACCGGAACGCGACTGACCGGCAGGCCGTCCAGTCCCTCGCCGACCCCGACGGACAGCGAACCCCGGGTGATTTACCCTCCCGTCCGACACACCACACACCGTGCGCGAGTACCTCTACCTCGGTGGGGCGATCCTCGCCGAGATCGTCGGAACGACATCGTTGAAGCTCACAGACGGGTTCACCGACCCGGTGCCCACCGCGGTCGTCGCGGTGGGGTACCTCTGTTCGTTCTACTTCCTGAGCCTGACACTCCAACAGTTGCCGATCGGGCTCGTCTACGCGACGTGGTCCGCGGTCGGCATCGTCGGCGCGGTCGCGGTCGGTGTGGTGGCGTTCGACGAGTCCGTCGACCTCGCCGGCGTGGTCGGGCTGGCGCTGGTGATCGGCGGTGTCCTCGTGTTGAACCTGTTCTCGGACGCCTACAGTCCGGCCGCCTGAACGGACACGGGGGCTACTCGGTCAACAACGTCTCGTACTTCGCCAGCGCGCGGTCCCAGTCGGTGTACTTGCCGACGATCTCCGTGCCGGTGTACACGTCGTACTTCCCGCGGCGGAGGTCGACCACCAGCCGGTTGTCGCCGGCGGTGACGACACAGTCACTCCCGTCGACGAGTGACTGGACGCACCCCTCGGGGACGTGTTGTCGGGCGAGGTCGACGGCCCGCTCCACCAGTCGGTCGCCGTCGTGGACGTAGTAGTTCACCATCGTCGTTGTCGTTGTGTGGGTCTCTACGGGTATCAACCGTGCGTCTGCGGCGAGTGCCGCGTCGGGACGACGGCCGCTCAGACTGGCGTGTCGGCCGACCGCTCAGTTCACCTCGGGGAGGTGTCCCGCGACGGTCTCGACGCGTTCGAGCCCGTCGGCGTCGGGCGCGAGCGGCACCTCGACGACGTCCCGGCCGACCGTCTCGCGGGCCTCGTCGAGCACCGACTGTTGGCGTTCGTACCGTGGCGCACAGTTCGGGCAGTCCCCCGGCGGCTCCGCGAGTGTCTTGTTGACGAGCACGGTGTCCGTCGGCACGCCCGCCTCGTCGAGCTGTTCGAGGAGGCGGTTCGTCTCCGCCAACGCCATCTGTTCGGGGAGGGTGACGACCCGGAACTCCGTGTGGTGGGCCTCGCGCAGCCGGTCCCCGACCTGGTCCATCGCCGACTGGAGGTCACTCGCCCGGTCGCTGTACGACCGACTGCTCCCGCCGTCGTCGCTCCCCCCGCCGAGCAGCCGCCCGACCGTGTCCGTCACCGAACTGACCCGTTCCCGCACCGACAACAACTTGCCCACGGTCGTGTCGAGCACGTCCGGTAGTTCCAACAGTCGGAGGGTGTGGCCCGTCGGTGCGGTGTCGAACACGACAACCTCCCAGTCGTCGTGGTCGTCGTACTCTGCGAACAGGTCGACCACGGCCACCTCGTCGGCACCCGGGATCAGCCCGCGCTCGGAGATGTCACCCACGTCGCCGCGGTCGACGTCCAACCCGACGGACTGGGCGTCGCCCAGCAGTTCGTCGAACGTGTCGCCGTAACGGCGTTGGAACCGTTCCCGTGGGTCGATCTCCAACGCGTACAGATCCCGAGTCGGCGGGACGCTCGTCGGGCGCTCGCCCACGCGACTGTCGAACGCGTCGCCGACACTGTGTGCGGGGTCCGTACTCACGACGAGTGTCCGCCGCCCGGCTGCGGCTGTCTTCACCCCCGTCGCGGCCGCGAGGGTCGTCTTTCCGACGCCGCCTTTCCCGCCGTACAACACGAACTCTGTCACTACCAGACACTGGAGCGTCGAACGGATAAACTACCAGTCGGTGTCCACCAACTCGCAGTGCCAGACGGAGACGGCCCGTCACCCCACGACCACGGCGGCTCAGGCACTCACGAGCCGTTCGAGGTGGGCTGGCGGAACCGCCCCGCGAGCGGCGTGGTCGTCGTAGACGAACGTCGGGATCCCGCTGATCCCTCGCCGTTGTGCCCGCTCGAACCGGTCGGTCAACTCCGCGGCGAGACGCTCGTCGACGATCGCGTCACGCACCTCCGTGTCCGGCACGCCGACATCGCCGGCCACTGCGGCGAGCACGTCCGGGTCGGCGATGTCGCGCCCGTCGCGCCAGTAGGCGTCCATCGTCGCGTGGTAGAAGGTCTCGAACGAGTCCGGGTACGCCTGGCGGACGTACAACGCCGCCTGCTGGGCGTCCCAGGAGTCCACTTCCGGCAGGTCGTCGAACGACTGCATCTCCACGTCGTACTGCTCGCGGAGTCGGGCGACGTTCTCGCGTGCCTCTTCGAAGTAGTCCTCGTCTTTCCCGTCGTCGACGTCGCGGATCTCTCCGTCCGGTCCGCGCTTGTAGCCACGGAGGTCGAACAGTCGCCACTCGACTGTCGGTGGGTCGTCCGCGTCGGCGAGATACTCCCGCAGAGCAGCACGACCGAGGTAACAGAACGGACAGACGAAGTCCGAGTAGACGGCCAGTGTGTCGTCGCTCACACGACACGTTCGTGCCGTGGGGATTTCAGCGGCGCGACTCTGTCTCCCGCCGGCTACCGCTCGACATCGACCGTCACGGGGTCCATCTCGCCCGAGACGCCGCCGAAGGCGGTCTCGTACCCCTCGTGGCGCGCGACCTGCGGCTGGACCGCCGGCGTCAGGCGGAGTTCGTCACCCGACTCGACGGCCAGCGTGTCGCCGTAGTGGTAGCCCAACTCGGGGTCGAGTGTGCGTGTCAACTCCGTCTCTGTGGCCGTCGTCCCGTCGCGGCGCACCGCCGCGGTCAGCGCCATCGCCGGGATCACCCGGCGGTTGTGTGGGGTGCGGGCCGACACCGCGAGGTACGGCCCCGCGCCGTCGACACCGGCTGGTGGCTGGTCCAACAACGTCGTCGCGAGCACCGCGTCGTCGCTGGTCGGAGTCCCGAGGAGTGTTCCCGGGAGCGCGTCGGCCGGCGGGAGCCGTCCGTTCGGGAACCCGCCCATCGACATCGGATCGAGTGCGTCCTCGCTGCCGGCACGGTCGTCGAACCGGTCGACGGGGAGAGCGTCCCGGTCGGCGCGTGTGTACTCGAAGTCGACCGACAGCGTCGCCGGCTCGTCGAACCGGTCGCGGAACCCACCCGTCCGGCGGGTGCGGACCGCACCGACCGTCACGTCGACCGTGTAGCTACCGTCACCCGCGAGCGAGAAGTTGCCGCCGTAGTGGAACCCCATCGTCTGTGACAACATCGGGTACACCACCTCCTGGGAGACGAGTTCGTCGTCCCGGCGGATCGCCACCTCGACACCCGTCTCTGGGAGCACCGTCTCGGTCTCGGGGTCCCAGACGAGTGTCATCAGGTGGATGTCGTCGTCTGACTCGGCGTCCGTCTGTGTCGTGTCTCCGCCGTTGACGTTCCAGAACCGGTGGGCGTACGAGTAGGTCACTGCGACCGCGTACTCGCTCGTCTCCCCGCGGCCGAGCATCCCCATCCCCTCCGAGTGGCCGGGGACGTACACCGCACTCGGACGGTTCTCGACGACCGGTGGCGGCGCGAACCCGTCCGACTGGAGCTCGAATCCGAGACAGCCGGCCGTGGCCGCCGTCAGTCCACCCCCGGCGGCCGCGAGGAACGCCCGGCGACTGTGTCTGCTGTCCGTCGTACCGTCCGCGTCACCGTGTCGATCGCTGTGGTTCACACTGGCGCTACGACTGTGGAGTGGTGTGTGTTCTGGTCGCCTCCCAGTCGCTGGGAACGACACCGGAAGACTGTCACCGTGTGGGGCTCACCTCCCGACAGTGACGGCGAGTCGACTCGCGACGGCAGTCGCCACACAGACGAGCGGGGTGATCGCCCACACCCGTCACGGGACGGTCCACACGGCCGAAGGGTGGGTGAGTGTCGCGCTGCTGGGGCTCGCGGGAGTGGCCGTCCTCGCCGGTGTCGGACGGCTGTACACCACCGACGCCGTCTCCGTGTGGGGTGCGACCGCCGGGGGGACCATCGGTCTCGTGCTCCTCGTGGCGGCGGGGTTGCTGGTGTGGCCGGTAGTCTGAGCACGCCCCCGACTCGAGGTGTGCCGAGGCAGTTCAGCCGTCGGGACGCGGGAGTGCGCGCTCTGACCGCGGCGGGACGAGGAAGTACCCTCGCCGTCTGACGAAGACGTACTCCAGGATACCGTTGTTGACGCGTTGTCTGACCGCGGGGGTCGCCTCGGTCGCGTCGACCCCGTTCATCGCACGCCGGACCGCCTCGAACGCGGAGATGTCGCGTTGGAGCGACGGGAAGTGGAGACTCGCTACCCCCTCGTCGGTCGACTCGAAGTGTCGCCGGAGCAGTCGGACGGTGCCGTCCGCGTCCCGGTTCGCGCGCGCCGCCTTCTGTGCGTGGCCGATCCGTCCGTGCTCCCGAGCGACCTCGTCGAGGTTCTCGAGGAACGCGTCGATCCCGCTGTCGTCACCGAGCCCCGCGCCGACCCCGTCGACGAGTCCCTGTTCGGCGTGTTGTGGCGAGAACAGTTCCATCACGCGCTCGTCGTCGTCCTGTTCCTCGTACCAGTCGGCGAGCCGTTGTCGCCAGTTTGAGATCGCCTTCGTCGTCCCGCCCGCGAACGGGCCTCGCTCGAGCGTGACGTACTCCTCTGTCGCCTGGTTCTGCCGGAAGCCGGCGACGAACCCCATGAACAACGGGGACGCCTCCGGGACCGGGTTCCCCTCGGGGACCCCCTCCAGATCGGCCGCACGCTCGCGAGGCATCCCCGCACCGACGAACCCGGTCCGGCGGTCGGCGACGGAGACGGCGTCGGTCAACGTCGGGACCGGCACGTCGTTGGCCCGGTCACGCTGGCCACGCAGTGCCTCCTCGGCCGCGAGCAGCGCCTCCGGTCGGTCGGACGCGAGGTGGACGAGCGCGTCCTGCTCGTCGAGCGTCGGGTTCTCGAAGTCCGCCAACGGCCCCGGCCGCGGGAGGTCGACCCCTGCCGGGCCCGCGCCGTACCGCTCGAAGTACGCCCGCGAGTAGGCGACGGAGTGGAGCAACCCCTCGTTGCTCCACGCGAACGCGTCGTCGAGCGCGTCGAAGGCCGCACCGACCCGTTCGCGGGCCGCCTCTGTCGGCGGGCCGTCGTCGGGCAGTTCACAGTAGAGCAACAACTGGTGGCGCGGCAGGAGCGTGTTGCCGTGGTCGTCGGTCCGGACGTAGTCGTTCCAGGCGTGTTGGCCCGTGGGGTGCGTGTCGGGGCCGTCACCCGTCGGGATCGGCTCGCGCTCGTCACCGAACCGATCTAGACACGCCGACAACGCCGCCACACCACCGGTCGCGACGGCGGCCTTACAGAACTCTCGTCGGGGGAGCGAGTCGTCGAGGTCAGTCACGCTCGGCGTTCGGAGCCCAGTCGAAAGCGTGTTGTGCCCGTTCCCGACGAGAGGGAGTCGGCGACGGACGTGAAACCCTTAGGCCGCGGCCGTCGTACACCGGTGGAGATGTACGACGACATCCTGTTACCCGTCGACGGGAGCGAGGAGGCGGCAGCGACGCTGTACCACGTCGCCGAACTGGCCAACTGGGCAGACGCGACGGTCCACGTTCTGTACGTCGCCGACACGACACGCGACAGCGTCACTGTCGTCGACGGACAGGTCGTCGACGCGCTCGTCCGCGAGGGGGAACGGGCAGTCGAGACGGCCGCCGAGACGCTGGCGTCGCTGGGCACCGACCACCAGACGGACGTGCAGCAGGGAGACCCCGCACCGACGATCGTCGCGTACGCCGAGGAGTTCGGGACGGACCTGGTCGCGGTGGCGACGCGCGGTCGGGAGGGGGTCTCCCGACTCGGCGGGAGCGTGAGCGAGCGGGTCGTCCGGCTGTCGTCCGTCCCGGTGCTCACGACGCGTCGCCAGTCCGACGAGACGCTCGCGTTCCCGTACGAGGAGCTGCTCGTCCCGACGGACGGGAGCGAGGCCGCTCGGGTCGCCGCCGACCACGCCTGTTCGTTGGCGGCGACACTCGACGCGACCGTCCACGCGCTGTCTGTCGTCGACGACTCCGGGCTGGGGCTCGATCTCCGAGAGACGACCGGTGCGGACGACGAAGAGGTTGCCCGCGAGGCCGTCGAGGGTGTCGTCGGTGTCGCGGAGGCGAACGGCGTGACCGACGTCGTCGAGTCGGTCGAACGTGGGCAGCCAGTCGAGGCCATCGCCGACTACGTCGAGGCGAACGGCGTCGACGCCGTCGGGATGGGGACGACCGGCCGCCGTGGCACCGAGCGGATCTTGCTCGGGAGCGTGAGCGAGGCGACCGTCCGTACCGCGCCGGTGCCCGTTCTCACCGTCGGCGACGGGGAGTAGCCGCCACCGCTCGCCGGCCGGCGTGTTACCCAGTGCAGGCGGCCGCCACTTTCTCCGCGGAGGAGCGACGAGTCGGCAGTGAGGTGGAGACAGTCGAGATCGTCGCCATCGAGTTCGGACTGACCCGTGCGCGGCAGTTCACCGAGTCGGAGTTCCTCGACGGGAGCGACCGGTTGGAACGTGCGTGGAAGATGACACAGGGCTTGGAGCTGTACCTGACGACCTGTCAGGTCGGGATCACCGCCTCCAGCATCGCCGTCGGGATCGTCGCGGAACCGGCGCTGGCGGCGTTGTTCGAACCGTTGTTCGGTGGGACCGCGCTGGCGTCCGTCGGTGCCGGGGCGCTGATCGCCTACTTCATCATCAACCCACGAACAGTCGTCGCGACACGGCCACTCGCGCCGGAGGGACTCGCGTCGAGAGTGCTCACTCCTCTCCGTCTGCGGTCGCGTCACCGAACGCGTCCGCGACGGCGGCGAACACCGGGAGGATACGCTTCACCGCGGCACCGTCGGGGACGAACACGAGCGTCTGCGGCGGGGTGACGGCTTTCGGACGGCTGCGGAGGCCGGCCTCGCTCGCGGCCTCGGCGGCGACCGACGGCAGGTCCGCCGTGTCGTCGACCGCGCGGAACGCGGCGTGGGCCCGCTCCGGGTGGACCGCGACCGTCGCGACCGGGGTCTGGTCCGGGTCGAGAACCACCCGGTAGGCCCGCGCACCGTCCGGTGACGGCTCCACGTCCGGGTCGGCGTCGACGACGGAGAACGGTGGTCGGACGGCATCGCTGGACAGTTCGGAGGCGAGTAGCTGCGCGATCCGAACCCCGTCGTTGAGGCGTTCCTCGACCATCAGTCGTCACCCCCGACGGCGGTCTCGCCCTCTCTCGTGTCCGTCCCGTCGCCCGCGTCGGTCCCACCGTCGAGTAGCTCCGACCGGGCGGCCGCGGCGGCGTCGTCGACCGTCACGTCCCGCTCGCGAGCGACCAACACCGCAGCCGTCTCCAGCGTCACTCCCACCTCGCTCTGGCGTTCGTTGGCGGCCGCGACCGCCTCGCGTTTGTCGACACCGGCGGCGACGAGTCGGTCGATCGCGCGCTCGAAGGTCGACTGCTCGGTGAGCACGTCCGCGTCCGGCGTGAAGTTCTCCGGCACCGACACCGCCCCCGGGTCGAACGTCGTCCGCAGGTCGTCGTCCTCGTAGGTCAACAACCCCCGTCCCTCGGCGACGTCGACGAGCCGTTTGGCTTGGTCCGGCGAGAACCAGTCTCTGTCGAGCGACAACGCGACGACGAACGCCCCCTCCCCCATCTCGCTGGTCCCCGCCGCCCGAAACGGCACCGCGACAGTCGTCTTCAGACTCACGCCACGGCCTCCGGCCGGCGAGGGCAAAAACTCCCCCCTCTGTCCCGCCCGTGACTACGGTGCCACCGACCCGGGGTCGGCGGGGGCGACGGCTACGAGCGAACAGAACGGGTGTCCACACCGGCGGTCAGCCGAAGCTACTTCAATCTACCTACGCCCCACGTTCGAAATCCGCCGGACGAGACGGTGACGCAGTGATCCCCGGCGGCAAAAACTTTATCAACGAAGAGTCTGGTAGAGTAGGGTATGTCCCGTGAGGCGTTGTTAGAGAACGTGGCCGCGCTGCTCGCAGACGCGGGGTTCCTGACGAGCGAGCGGTGTGCGGTTCGCCCGCGGGGGTTCGACCTCGCCGCCCGGTCCGGCGAGGATCTGTTGTTGATCAAGGTGTTGGGGAACGTCGACGCGTTCGACGCCGCGACCGGCGGGGAGATGCGTCGGCTCGGACGGTACCTCTCGGCGACGCCGTTGGTCGTCGGGCTGCGGACCCGCGACGAGGACCTCAAGCCCGGGGTGGTGTACTTCCGACACGGGGTGCCGGCGATCCACCCGGACACGTTGTACGACCTGGTGATCGAGGACGTCCCGCCGTTGATCTACGCCGCCCCCGGTGGGTTGTACGTCAACATCGACGGCGACCTCGTCGCCGACGAACGGGAGGACCGCGGGTGGAGTCTCGGTCGGCTCGCCGACGAGCTCGGCGTCTCCCGGCGAACCGTCGCGAAGTACGAGGACGGCATGAACGCCTCCGTCGAGGTGGCGGTGAAGTTGGAGGAGATGTTCGACGAACCGTTCTCCGACCCGGTGGCGGTGTTGGACGGCGCAGAGAAGGTCCGGGACGGGGAGCCGGACCCCGACGAGCCGGACGCGGACCCGGACCCGGCCGCAGAACGGGTCCACGCCGTGTTGTCGGCCGCCGGGTTCGTCGTCCACCCCACGGAACGGGCACCGTTCGACACCGTCGGGGAGGACGACGGGGGTGTCGAGTTCACTCTGTTGTCGAGTCACGCGGCGTTCACGAGTGCCGCGGAGAAACGCGCCCGGCTGATGGCGTCCATCGGACGGGTCACGCGCACCCGTGCGGTGTTCTTCACGGACGACGCAGACCGGGAGTCGGTCGACGGCACTGCCGTCGTCGGGTTGTCGGATCTGGACGCCTCGGACGACCCCGACCGCCTGCGGGATCTCATCCGGGAGCGCTCCGAGGAGCCACAGGAGGCGTAGCCGGCCTCAGCAGCCGACCGACTCGACCGACGCGAGGAGTGTCTCGCGGTCCAGTTCACCGGCGAGGGTGTACTGCGTGTCGCCACACGTCCAACTCACACTGGTCGTCGAGCCGTACTCGGTGACGGTCACCTCCGTCGAGTCGACCGTCACCGTCTCACCGTCCATCGTGGCGTCCGTCCCCGGCGCGACGGAGTAGCTCAGTCTCCCGTCGGAGTCGTTCGTGTACACGACCGTCGCGGAAGTGTTCCCGTCGGTGGTGAACGTGTTGGCAGAGTCGAGCGTGTAGCTGTCCGGTACCGACGGTGTCGGTACGTCGAACGCCGTCGCCGCGTCGAGCTGTTCGACGGAGTCGAACTCCTCCGAAGCGATGCTGTTCGTCTGCTCGAGGGTAGCCCCCTCCGGCGGATCGAAGCTGAACCGGTCGTCCGCGACCGGCTCGTTGAACGTCACGTTCCGGTGGGTCGTCGTCACCGTCATCTCGGTGTCACCGAACTGCGAGGTGGTGGTGTACTCCAGGGGGAACCAGTACTCCTGGTCCACCTTCAGCGTCGTGTTGGACGTTCCGGCCTCGTTCTCGCTGTCCAACGAGACGACGTACACGTCCCGACCGGCGACCGTGTCGGTCCCCTCGAAACTCACGTTACTCCGGTTGAGTGTGCGTTCGATCGCCTCGGCGGTGACGATCTGGCTCGGGCCACTGGAGGCGAGGTCCGTCTCGAGAACGGTGTAGTTGTTCTCGCTGGCGTCGTAGCTGACGACTCGCCCGTCCGTCCGGACGACTCGGTCACCCGCAGACTGGTAGGCGGTGTCGGCGGAGACGACTTCCGACCACGACTCGTTCGGTGGTCGTTGGACGAACCGGGTGACCGTCCGGTTCGTCTCGCCGTCTCGTTGGGTCGTCGTCACTTTCTCACCACGGACGGAGTCGATCTCGTCGGTTCGTTCCTGTACCTCGTCTGCGATCTGTTGGGCGTCCGGCGCGCCGTCGCCGGTGACGGCGGCCGAACAGCCGGCCGTCACGGCCAACAACGCGACCGCGACGACCGCGATCAGGGACTGTTTCGACAACACACGTACAACCCAATCGGAACCGACCGGACTTAAACGTGTAACCAGTGTCTCGCAATTAGAACACGCCGAGCGGTCACCCCCGGCTGTCTCTACGTGCGTTCGACGACAACCTGCACCCGGTCGTCCGCTCGGAGTCGGTAGTCGCTCGGGGTGACGGAGTCGCCGTTCACGGTGACGGCGACAGTCGTCGCCGAGTCGCCGTCACGGTAGGTCGTCCCTCCGAACGAGAGCTGCGACCCGTTCGTGTCGATCCCGAGCGTCGAGAGGGCGTACTCGAGTGTCACCCCGCGGGCGTGGACGTGCCACCGTTCCCCGTCACCACCCTCGAAGTGGAAGGCGTCCGCCCGAAGCTGGTACTCCCGCTGGGAGAAGTCGAGCTGCCGACCGTCGATCACCACCTCGATGGTCCCGTGGTAGTGGGCGCTCCCCACGTCGGACGGCTGGGTCGGTGAGTCGTCACCGCCGCCCGTCGACAGGAGGATCACGCCGCCGCCGGCGACGACCGCGACCGCAAGAATCGCTCCGAGTACGAACGCCCCAGTCGCGCGCCCTCCGTCCGTGTCGTCGACCGCCTGCGCGACTCGACGGCGGTCGACCGCACCCAACTCTCCGTCGTGTGCCGCTGCGAGGTGTGCGAGGTAGTCGTCCTCGTCGTCGAACGTCGCGTCACAGTAGTCACACGAGTGCACTACTCTCGTGGTAAGACGGGTTACGACAGGAACCTTGCGCTCCCGGAGAGACGTGAACGCGGGGACACCCGTCGGAGTGAGACGCGACACGAGGTACTTCTCGGAGTGGGGCGCGGAGGCGAGATACCCGTCGGAGTGAGACCCAGACACGGGATACTTGTCGGGAGGGTGTGAATCGAGCGGGTGTGGAAGCCGACGAGATCGACCCGCAGGCCGCGGCGGCCATCGAGTGGCGCGAACGAATTCCGTTGCCACACAGCCGCCGGGGTGTGCGACTGTTCCGACTGTTCGAGCGCGTGACGACCTGGTTCCAGAACCGCGACCTGCCGAGCGTCGGCCGGGCCGTCGACCGGACGGTGCCCGGTCCCGGAGGGTCGTTGGACGCGCGGCTCTACCTCCCCGAGGGTGAGGGCCCGTTCCCGACCGTCGTCTACTTCCACGGCGGCGGGTTCGTCTTCGGCAGCGTCGCCAGCCACGAGTGGCTCTGCCGCCACCTCGCGAACGAGAGCGGCTGTGGCGTGTTGTCGGTCGCCTACCGGCTCGCGCCCGAACACCCGTTCCCGGCGGCCGTCGAAGACGCCGACGCCGCCGTACAGTGGGCTGCCGACCGACCGGAGGCGGTCGTCGGCGACGGCAGCCTCGCCGTCGCGGGCGACTCCGCCGGCGGGGCGCTGGCGGCGATCACCGCACTGATGGCCGCAGAACGGGGTGACCCGGAGATCGACTACCAACTGCTCGTCTACCCCGGGGTGGGTGTCGACCGGGACCACCAGTCCGTCGCGGACCACGCGGGGATCGTTCTCTCGGAGGCGGATCTGGAGTTCTTCCAGGACTGTTACTTCGGGAACGAGATCCACCGCCGGAACCCGTACGCGGACCCGACGAACGCGGCGGACTGTTCGGGTGTCGCACCCGCGACGGTGTTGACGGCCGGCTTCGACCCACTGCGTGACGGCGGCCGGGACTACGCCGAACAGCTCGTCGCCGACGGCGTCGACACCCGGTTCGTCAACTACGAGGCGATGGTCCACGGGTTCGTGACGCTCCGGGATGTCGACCGCGCTCGGGACGCGATCGCCGACGTGGGTGCGGATCTCGCGGACGCGCTCGGTGCGTGATCTGTCTCTCCGGACGGCGTGCCGGTCGACAGAGACCACGCGGTTCTAAGTGACGGCCAGCAGAGGCACGCTCGTGACACGAGGCCCTCCCTCGACACGTCGCGGGCTCCTCCTCGCGGGCGCGACGCTCGCGACGGCGGGGTGTAGTGCCGTCCGACCGGCACGCGACCACCCGCCGGAGTCGACGGACTGGCCACAGGCCGGTGGGAACCCGGCGGGGGACTACCACACGACGGCCGGCGGCGCACCGACGGACGAACCGCAGGTCGAGTGGCAGGCCGACACCGGGGCAGCGGTCCCGACAGGGGAACCGCTCGCCTACGACGGGACGGTGTACCCCGGCCGCCGGACAGACGTTCGAGTCGACACCGAGACCGGCGACCGCGACCGGCGTGGCGTCTCGTTCGTGACCACGCCCGGGGTCGCCGTGACGGACAGCTACCGGAACGCGACACTCGTCGGGCTCCGAGACACGACCGTCAGAGAGACCTTCACCGGCGGCGAACGGGTCGGCTCGTTCGTCGCGGCGAACGCCGCGAGTGTCGCCGGCGGAGAGACACGGCGACGGTGGCGCTACCCCGCACCCGCCGGCGGGATGGCGACCCGTGACCGCGAGAGTCCGGTGCCGCCGGTCGTCGCCGGCGACCGGGCCGTTCTCGGCGGGCAGTTCCTCCGCAGGACCGCGACCGGCCAGACCGCCTTCGGCGGCGTGGTCGTCGCCGACGCCGGTAGTGGGCAGGTGGCGTGGCGACACACTCGCCGGACGGACGACGGTGGCCCGGTACCGGTCGGTCGGCCGTCGGTGGTCGACGGACGGGTGTACCTCGGGACAGTCCGTGGCGCGGTCGTCGGCCTCCGGCTCGGAGACGGCACGACCGTCTGGGAGCAGTCCGTCACCGACGGCGAGACGACGCCGCTCCAGGTCGTCGGACACGACGGCGTCGTCTGTGTCGTCGGCAGAGAGACCGTGGTCGGGCTCGCGGCTGCCGACGGGACAGAACTGTGGCGGACGACGCCGCCGGCTCCGGTCGAGTTGACCGACCGTCGGGCGACGACTGTCGCGAGCGGGACGGCGGTGCTCCCGTTGGAGGCCGGAACCGACGGCGGGAGCCAGTCGTTGTTGGCGCTCGGCGTCGACACCGGCGAGCGAGTGTGGCGAGTCGACGTCCCACAGGCCGCCGGGACGCCGGTCGTCGCGGACGGCGTGGTGTACTACAGTGAGTCGGACGCCGTCGCCGCCCGGAACGCCGACGACGGCCGACTCCGCTGGCGGACGGCTCCTGGAGGGGGGTCGGCGTTCGGAACACCGGCCGTCGACGAGACGGGGCTGTACGTCGCGGGCACGGCGAACGTCTACGCACTCCAGGAGGGTGGGTGAGCGTGCTCCGACAGCTCGCTACGGACACCCGGGATCTCCTCCGGGCCCGACCACGACTGTTCGCACCGTTCCTGTTCGTGGCGGTCGTCGCGGCCGGCCTGGACGCCGTCCGACTCGCCGGGCCAGTGCCGGCGACAGTGACGACGGCCGCACAACGCGGGCTGGTGTACACCCAGTTGCAGGTGGTGCCCGGGGTCACGAGCCCGGTCGGGCTGTGGCCGTGGGCAGTGTTGGGGCTCCAGCCTCTCTCGCTGGCGCACCTGCTCGTCACTGCCGGCGGCACCGGTGTCGCGGGGGCGACTGCCACTGCGCTCGTGCTCGCCCGGACCGAGGGCCGGCCGGTCGTGTCGACACCGCTCCGCCGGCGGCTCCTGCGTGCCGTTCCAGTGATCGTCGGCTTCGACCTACTCGTGTGGGTCGGAGTCGGGCTGGCGACGCCGTTGGTGCGGAACCGGGGCGTGGTCGCAGTTCTCGGGGGCGGAGTCGTGTTACTACTCGTCGCGCGAGCGTTCCTCACACCCGCCGGGGTCGTCGCCGGTCGGTCGCTGCCGGCGGCGTTGCGGTGGAGTTGGCGGTGGACGGCGGGCCACGGCTGGCAGTTGGGGCTGATCCTACTCGTCGTCGGCGGCGCGACACACCTGCTCGTGAGTGTCCCAACTGTCCTCTCGGTGCCCACACCCGCCGGAACCCTGCTGGCGACCGCCGTCGTCGGGCCGGTACACACTGCCGTCCTCGCCGTCGCCGCCGACCGAATCGGTGGCGAAGAGCGTCGCGACCCGGTGACGGCCTGAACGCGCCGGCGAGGGGAGCACTCGAGGCTACAGTCTGTCCAGGGCGTCGTTCACGTCGAACGCCTCCGTCGTCGCCTCCCCGTCCGCGTCGGCTGTCCCCTCACCCGCCGCACCGTTCGTGTCCGATTCGTCGGCCGCGTCGTCGCCACCTGGTGTGTCGTCGTCCGTCGGCGCTCGGTCGACGATTCGGACGTGTTCGTGATCGACCGTGTCGGTGGTCACCGTCGCGTCGTAGCGGTGACGGTCGCTCGGAACCGCCCCCTCCGGATCGGGACCGACCCGGTCGACACCGTCGAAGTGTGCCTCCACCCCGGCGGCGATCACCGCGAAGTGTGTCCACCCGTCCGGCAACACCCGTGGCAACTCTGCCACCTCGAACGCCCAAGAGTCGACCGCCAACGTCACTCGCTCTGCGTTCGCCGGTGTCTCCCGTCCCGCGTCCGTCTCGGTCACGTCTGTTCCAGTCGCCCGAGACGTATCGGGCTCACGGTCTCGCTCGAGAACCGAAAGAACCACGTTCGTTTAGGCGAGCCTAAAACCCGTGAGCGACCAACGACGAGTCCAGACGGCGGTCGACACCGCTCGCGAACGCGTCGCCGCCGAGCGCGAACGGACGGCGGCGAAACGCGAGGCAGTCGACGAGTTTCGCAGACGGGTTCGGGAGATCGACCCGGAGCCGCTCGGTGGGGCTCCCTCGGACAACACCGGGACACCCGGCTCGGTGTCGGGTAGTGCGGCTGTCGGACCACGGGGCGGTGACGGTGGGACGCGGAGTCGAGCCGCCACCGGTGGGAGTGGCTGTCGGGCGGTGCGGCGTGCGTTCGCCGACTGCCTCGGTGACGTGGCCGGCGACGCGGACGAGCGGCACGACACCGTCCACGAGGCGATCGCGGCGGAGTTCTCCGAGGAGGTCGCCGTGGCGCTGGCGACAGCCGACGGCGGTGGGCGGCTCACCCCCACGCTCCGGTCGGGCGTCCTCGACGAGACACGACAACGGCGGGCGGAACTGTCTGTGATGGCGAGCGCGCTCGAACGAGAGGCCGGTAGTCTCGCGGCCGCAGCCGAACTCGTCGAGGAGACGACCGACTGGCTGCGCGAACACAACCCGACCCCGTTGTCGTCGTTGTCGTTCGAGGAACTCGCGGCGCGACACCGGACGCTCGCCGACCACCGCGACCGAGTAGACCGGGCCGCCGCCGCACGACAGTCGTTCCTCCGCGAGTCGACCGGCGAGGCCGCACGAGTCGGGATCAGACACGAGGACTTGATCGCGTACCTCTACGACGGTCGCGACACCGACCACCCGGTGCTCGTCACGCTGGGACGGCTCGACGAACTGTGCGACGAGGCCCAACGAGCGCTGCGAGCACACCTCGTCCGCCGGGCGTAGGTGGTGACCGCGTTGCTGCAGCGATCACAGCCGTAGACAGTTCTCCGTCCGGGGGAGCAAACCCCGGATGAGACGGGGACAATCACGTCGCGCACCCCGAACGCGCAGAGTGTGAGGTGGTCGAAGCGCACCGACGCCGGCTCACCACCGGTGGAGAACGGACGGTTCGAGTAGTCGGCGGCGCGGTCGACAGTTCGTCGATACGACCGGACAGTTCCGAGAGAACGAGTGGTTCGTCCTCGGTCGCGAGTGTTCAGAACGTGTCCACTCGGATCTCGTCGACTCGAGGCTGCGAACGCTCCTTCGAGCCGCAGACCCTTCGTCACCTCGGCTACACGCGTTTCGACCACACGTAACTCTTCGGACGGCGTGTGTCCGCGTGATACGCGGGTACGGTGAGACCGCGCCGGGGACGTGGCAGTGGGCGTGGACGGGTGACAGCCGAGTCAGTGGTGGAAGAACCGAATCAGCGGCTGCGGGTCGCCGGCCGTGTCGTCCAACACCGGCTCGAAACAGACACGGTCGAAGCGTTCGTTCTCTGCGAGTGCGACCATCAGCCCCCCGGTGTGGTCGGAGACAGTCTCGTAGGGGTCACCGCACACCGAGCAACGTGCAGGTGGGTCGTCGGGGTGGCGACTCGTCCCCGTGGCCGCCGGCGGGAGCCCCTCGCCGGTCGGGTCCGTCTCGGTCACGAACGGCCGGTTCGGCTGCGAGACAGAAGAGCGTCCCGACTCCAGCAGATCCGGTTGCACACTTGAACGTTTCCCCGGTTCGCCGGCCACGAACCGAACGAGTTCCCTTTATACCCGTTACTGTGTGAGAGACAGGGGAGAGATGCAACGCAGTCTCGCTCCGTTCGTGACGCTCGTACTGGTAGTGTCGGCAGTATCCGTCGGTGCGACACCGGCGGCAGCCGACGGGCTCGTCTCCGTCTCTACGACGGTGGAGCCGTCGCAACCGATCCCCGAAGAGGAGTTCTCGATCCAGACCACGATCACCTCCTCGTCGGACAGTTCTAGCGAGTACCGGCTCGTCGAAGCACAGGTACGCCGCGGTCCCGGACCCGACGACGAGCTCGTCTCGGAGGAGGGGTTCAGAACGAACGTCGGGCCCGGTACTACGGAGACTGTCGACGTAGAGGCGACACTCAACGAGACTGGAACTCACGACGTGTTCCTCCGACTGGTCTTCCGCGACAACACCGGTGACCGCCGGGTCGTCGTCCAACAGGAGACGATCCAGGTGATCGAGGGGCACCCGCAGGCCGACGTGTCGACGGACGCGGCACTGCCGGGGGACGACCAGACGATGACGGTCCGGCTCTCCAACGGGCTGAGCGGGTCCGTCGACAACGTCGAACTGGGCGTCGAGGGACCGGGCCTCGAGATCCGCAATCCGCGGCAGGTGACCGCGAGCGTCGCGAGCGGTGCCTCGGAGTCGTTCGACTTCCGGGTGACGCCGACAGCCGAGACGGTCCAACCGGTGAACGTGACGATCGGGTACAGCTTCGAGGGTGACCGCCGGTCGATCGAGTACCAGCTCCGGCCGGACTTCACCCCGACGAGCGACGTAGAACACCCGCAGGTGGCGGTCGACGCAGAGGCCGGTGAGGCAGGCGAGTCGCGGACCACGGCGGTGACCCTCTCCAACGGGCTCGACGAGCGGATTCGGAACGTCGAGCTCATCGTCGCCGGCGACCAGATCGAGATCGACGACCCGCGTCGTGTCGCCGCGAGCCTGGAGGCCGGCGTGACCGAGCAGTACGAGTTCACCGTGACACCGGAGGTCGCGGAGCGCCTCCCGATCGAGGTGTCGTTGTCGTACACCGTCGGGAGCGAGCGACGCGGGACGGAGTACACGCTCGAACCCAGCTTCGGGACGGCCGACGCACCGGCAGAACGGCCACAGCTCCAGCTCGGTGTCGAGAACGCAGTCAGTGGTGCCAGTCGGTCGGTGACCGTGACGATCGCGAACGGGCTCGACAGCGAGGTGCGACAGTTGGACGTGAACGTCTCGTCGTCCGACGTGGCGTTCGAGTCGAACGAACGGGTCCGTTCGGCACTCCAATCGGGCGAGACTGCCGAGTTGAACTTCACTGCAGTCGCCGAGGAGTCCGGCACATACCCGGTGACAGTGACGTTCGACTACCGTGACAGCGGGGTCCAACAACGCGTCACCCGGACGTTCGACGCCGAGTTCGCTCCCCCGGCCAACCCCGGACGGATCAGACTGACCGACGTCGACGCCGTCGCACGCGGGAGTTCGCTCGAACTGTCGGCGACCGCGAGCAACGTCGGCTCCGAGCGCGTGGAGTCGGTCGTCGTGGGTCTCGCCGACTCCGAAGACGTGGGTAGCACGGAGTACTTCGTCGGTGGGATCGACGCGAGTGACTTCTCCTCGTTCACGCTCTCGACGACCGTCGACGGGAACACGACGAGCGTCCCGGTCGAGGTGACCTACGTCGTCGACGGTGTCCAGAAGACGGTGACGAGGGACGTCCCGGTCGAACAGATCACACTCCAACAGACGGGTGGGGCGTCTAGCGGTGGCGGCCTGCCGCTTATGCCCATCGCGGCCGTGGTACTGCTCGTGATCGTGCTCGGTGTCGTCTACCGGGTCCGGGGGTGAACACACGTGTCGAGTGAGGAGCCGACGGACGACTCTAGCGTGGACGGAGAGTCGCCGGTGACGGACGGCGGCACAGAGTCGGGGGTCGAAGCGCCCGCGACCGGCGGGTTCGACCAGAAGGCCGCCAACACGGTCGACCCGGAGATTCCGGACGACTCGATCCTCCGGGGTCGGAACGTGATCAAGGAGTACGAGACCGGCGACCAGATCGTCAGGGCGCTGAAGGGGATCGGCTTCGGGATCGCTCCCGGTGACTTCGTCGCCGTCGTCGGGCCCTCCGGCAGCGGCAAGTCGACGTTGTTGAACCTACTCGGGCTGCTGGACATCCCGACGCGTGGCGAGGTCTCTCTAGAGGGGGAAGACGTCGCCGAGTTCGACGACGCCGAGCGGACGAGACGCCGGAAGGAGGTGATCGGCTTCGTCTTCCAGAGCTACTACCTGATCCCGACGCTGACCGCACTCGAGAACGTCGAGATGCCCCGGATGCTCGACCGGACGCCCGAGAAGACGCGCGAGCGGGCGACGGAACTGCTCGAACGCGTCGGACTGGGTGATCGGCTCGACCACTACCCGGACGAGCTCTCTGGCGGGCAGAAACAACGCGTCGCCATCGCACGGTCGCTGATCAACGACCCGAAGCTGTTGTTGGCCGACGAGCCGACCGGGAACCTCGACCGCGACACGGGCGACCAGATTCTGGATCTGTTCGACGAACTCCGCGAGGAGGAGGGCGTCGCGGTTGTCACCGTCACACACGACGACTACGTCGCGGAGGCGGCCGATCGGATCGTCAACCTGATCGACGGCGAGCTCCGGGAGAGCGGGGGCCACGCACACCACGGCGACAGCGGGCGTGAACACCGGAACGACGCCACGGCCGAAGAGGCTCCGGCCCAGACAGACGGTGACGGGGGTGAGACCGGGTGAGTCTCCTCCGGCGGCTCACCGCGCAGGTTCCGACGGTGGTGTTAGCCCGCCGGAACGTCGCCCGGGCCAAGACCCGGTCGGTGTTGGCAGTGCTGGCGATCGTCATCGGCGTCGTCGCGATCGGCGGGATCGGCGTCGGCGGCGAGGCGTTCAAACAAGACCAGTTGTCGGCCTACGAGAGCTTCGGCGGAACGGCGACCGTGTCGCCGGTGTTCTACCAAGACCAGCCGGAGCTGCGGACGTTCGACGAACAGGACATCCAGGAGATCTCCCAAGCGGCAGACAGTGCGACGGTCATCCCGGTCCGTCGTGTGAGAGGGTTGATACGCGGCCCGGACGGGGACACGATCGTCTTCGCGACCGCGCAGGGGATCGACGATCCCAGCCGGTTCTACGAGACAGAGGCGGGTGAGATTCCGTCGAACTTCGAACGGGTGGCCGTCGTCGGCTCGGCGTTCGCAGAGTCGAACGATGTCTCGGTCGGCGACCAGGTTCGCGTCGGCGGCGAAGTCGACGAGTCGTTCCGTGTCGCCGGGATCATCAGACAACAGGGGAGAGGTGATCCACTCGGAGCCGACCGGTCGGTGTTCGTCCCCAACACGGTGTTCGACCGTGACGGGTACGACGAGATCGTCCTCCAGGCGGACGTCCAGGTGGCCGGTATCGAGGCTGTCTCCGAGAGTGTTCGGTCACAGATGAACCAACGCCGAGACCGGGTGCGGGTGACGACCAGCGCGAGCCGGCAGGAACAACAGGAACAACAGTTCGAGATCATCAACCAGTTCCTGTTGGGGATCAGCGCAATCTCGTTGCTCGTCGCGGCGGTCACGATCGCCAACACGATGCTGATGTCGGCGATCGAACGCGAGGGTGAGATCGGCGTGCTCCGGGCCGTCGGGTACTCGAAGTTCGCCGTCGTCAGACTACTGGTCGCGGAGTCGACCTTGTTGGGTGTCGTCGGCGTCGGGATCGGTGCCCCACTGGCGCTCCTGATCGGTGCCGTCGCCAACCAGTTGTTGATCGGGAACCCGCTCGCGTTCACCGTCACCGGACTGTCGTACATCGCTCTCGGCGTGGTGTTCGGCGTGTTGACCGCGCTCGTCGGGGGGCTCTACCCCGCTTGGCGGGCTGCGAACAAACGACCCGTGGAGGCACTCGGATGAGCGACCACTCGACCCGGAACGAGACGGCGATCGTCGACGAAGCGAGCGGGAGATCGATCCAACCGGCCCCGGAGGTGAGGGTGTGAGCCTCTTCTACCGGATCGTCGGGCGGTTCCCGAGCGTGATCATCGCTCGCCGGAACATCTCGCGGGCCAAGACCAGGTCGGCACTGGCAGCGCTGGCGATCGTCATCGGCGTCGTCTCTATCGGCGCGATCGGTGGCGGCAGCGTCGCGTTCAAGGAGAGCCAGTTCGCACTGTTGGAGGACGCCGGCGCGAACAACGTGTTCGTCCAGTCCGGCTTCGACGCGCGGGCGGAGGGTGACCAGACGATCGACCGCGAGGAGTTGTTGGCGATCCAGGAGGCGAGCGGTGCAGACGAGGTCGTCGGCACCTTCGGCAGCGAGGCGCAGTTCCGGGAGCGACCCGGAGAGACGACGGACGTCGGGGTGACGTACATGGAAGATCCCAGGGTGTTGTACGACATCGCCTTCGGGGAGATCCCGACGAACTGGCGCGACAGTGTCGTGCTCGACGCCGGGTTCGCAATCAACCGCGGACTCACGCCCGGCGACCGGGTGTCGTTGACCTTCGAGGAGGAGATCGACGGCCAGACCGTCACGACCACCGAGTCGTACCGCGTGAGCGCGCTGTACGAGGCTCCGGGTCAGGGGCCGGGCACCAGCGAGGTGATTCTCCCACTGACGGCGGCACCTAGCGACGACTTCAGTGAGGTACAGATCCTCACGGACGATCCGGACGGTGCGTCTGCACTCGCCGACAAGCTCGACCGCGAGTTCAACGAGCGCGAAGACCAGTTGTTCATCCTCGAACTGTCGTCGATCGTCCGGTTCCTGGAGAACCTGGTCGGCTCGATCAACCTGTTCTTGGTCGCACTCGGGGGGATCTCGCTGCTCGTCGCCGGCGTCGCCATCGCGAACACGATGTTGATGGCGGTGATCAAGCGCCGCGAGGAGATCGGCGTGCTCCGGGCCGTCGGCTACCAGAAGGGCGACGTGTTGCGGGTGTTGTTGGTCGAGTCGGCGATGTTGGGGGTCATCGGGACGTTCGTCGGGACCGTGTTGGCGACACTGGCGACGATGTTCGTGAACACGCTCTTCCTCGACGGTCCGTTCGCGTTCACCGGCGAGGCGTTGTCGTACCTCGGCGCTGCCGCCGTGTTCGGCGTGTTGATCAGTCTGCTCGCGGGGGTCTACCCCGCCTGGCGGGCTGCAAACGACCGACCGGTGGAGGCGTTGCGCGGGTAGTCTCCCGCGCTCAGACGCCCGCGTCGGGGCCGTTCTCGTCGACGCGGTCGCGGTACACCCGTAACAGTTCCTCGAGAATCATCCCCGGGCGGTCGGTCGCGTCGTAGTTCTCGTCGATGTACGCCTCCGCGGCCTCGAAGTCACTCCGCAGTCCGTACTGTCGGACCGTGATGACGGCGTCGAGGAAGTCGCGACCACCGTCGGCCCCCAGCAGCCGTGGTTGCTCGTCGAGTTCGAGTTCGTCTTTCAACTCCCTGTAGTTGAACGTGGAGGGATCGTACTCGTCGTCGACGAGCGCCAGAACGTACTCCGCAGAGAAGCGGTAGAACTCCGACTTGCTCTCGAACACGCCGTTCTCGACGAGGCTGTCGATCTCGTCGACCACCTCGTCGGGGTACCGAACAGTGTCCTTCGCCATAGTCGTCTCTGGTTTCGAAGTTCACCCCCTGCGGTAAAGAAAGTTCGGACGAGCGACACTGACACCCGCCGTCGTCACCCCGCCCGCCGGCGTTTACGCGCGGTGCTGTCCGCCACTCGTCTGACGGACAGCAGACAGGCGTACGCCGGCCGTCCGTCGCGTCGGGTGGGACGAGGCGTCAGATTCACCCGCGGAGGGCGACAGCCACCGACCGATGTCACTACTGTCCGAGCTGTTCGGCGGCGGGGAACAGTCCACCCGAGACCGGCTGGAGCGGCTCCAGGAGACCGCCGACGAGACACTCCACGACCGCCTACCGGA
>P_A23_Liq_2_FmtDRAFT_1000005_pt1 | contig 64160 bp, 58 predicted proteins | sample PonA232FremontCA_FD_10599 | JGI IMG/M metagenome (IMG submission 10599) | reverse complement strand
CTTCCCGGTGTACGGCTCGCTGGCGGCCGCCGCCACGACGCTGCTCGCGGCGCTCCTCCCGACGCTCCCCACCGTCGCGTTGGCGGTCTTCCTCCTCGCGGCGGCGGTCCACGCCGTCAGCGACCTGTTCGGCGGGGGGTTGTCACTGCGGCCGTGGGAGGCCACCTCCGACCGGGGGGTGTACGAACACCTCCGCGGGCGGTGGCACCCGCCGCGGCGGGTGATCCGCTACGACGGCGCGCCGGAGGACGCACTGCTCGCGGGCGCGTTGGCCGTGCCGTCGCTGGTCACGCTCGACGGGCTCGGCCGGTGGGTCGTGGTCGGGCTGGTCGCCGTCTCGCTCGTCTACGCGGCGACACGCCGGCTGCTCGTCGAGGGCGGGGAGGCGCTGGTCCGGCGACTCCCGTCGTGGGTGTTGCGGCTGGTGCCGGAGACGCTGATCGAGGATCTCCGGTGAACTGGCGCGCGGTCGTCTCGGAAGAGTGACACGAGAAGCTAACTGTCTGGACGCGCTACACCGAGGTATGCGCTACCTCGTCGCAGTCGACGGGTCGGACGCGAGCAGCGCGGCCGTCGGTCACGCCTGTGAACTCGCCGGACGGGTGGACGGGCGGCTCTCGTTGGCACACGCGGTGAACCCGCAGGTGTACGAGGAGGGTGGCGTCCGCCGGGACGGCGACACGCTGATCGAGAGCGTGAACGACGCCGAACGCCGAGGAGAGCGGCTGCTCGCGGAGGTGGAAGACCGCGTCTCGGACCGCGGTGTCGAGTGTGAGGCGACACACCTCCTGTACGGCGAGCCGACGGAGATGATCCCGGAGCTGGCGGCCGAGGAGTCGTACGACGGGATCGTCGTCGGCCACCGCGGGCTCTCCGACCGGTACGAGCGAGTCCTCGGCAGCGTCGCGAAGGGGTTGATCGGGCGGACGAGTGTGCCGGTGACGGTGGTCCGCGACGAGTGACGGGCGTCGTCACCTTCGTCTACGGGACGCTGACGGAGCCTGCTCGGGTCGGCGAGGTCGTCGACTCGTTCGTCTTCGTCGGGTCGGCAGTGGTGTCTGGACTCCACGCCGTCGGCGGTGAGTACCCGACGCTGGCACCCGGCGGGTCGGTCGCCGGGCGGCTGCTCCGGACGGACAGTCACGACGCACTCGACAGCTACGAGCGTGTCGAAGACGGGCTGTACACACGCGTCTCCGTACCGACTGACGACGGGTTCGACGGTGAGACAGCGTCGGTGGCAGTCTACGTCGGCGACCCCGACAGACTCGGTGCCGACGCGACGTGGCCCGGAGACGGAGCGTTCGCCGAACGGGTCCGTCGGTACGTCGACCGCGAGGCGGTCGTCGTCACACGAGACTGACTGTCGGAGACGAGCGGAGAGACGACTCGCGTGTGACCACACCGCGTCCGCGGACGGACGGCACACCGGCGTCGGACGGCTCGACCGCCCGGCTGCCGTCCTGCGGTTTCACTTTCACCGTGCGAGGGAGAGCTTTACACTACTCGGGGGAGACCCAGAGAGTGCACGTCACACGCGTGTTTCCTCGACCCCTCACCTCCCCCGGTGAGGTTCACCACACACGGAACGCCGGCGATCGGACTGATCGTCGTCAGTCGTCCGTCTGTCCGTGTTCAGTGCTGTCGTCGTTCTCCAGTGCGGACACGACATCTTCGCTGATGGGGAACCGAGTTGGCATACTACAGTAGAGGGTTGGATGTGTATTGGGTTCAGTTGCTAATAGCTTCGACTGTCCGAACAGTTAGAGTATAACAGTACAGACACCGGAGAGACAGTCTCGTGGGAGCGGAGGAAAACCACTAACCCCGTTCATCGGATCGAGAGTGGTGTGCTCTCTCTCGAAGACGTTCACACGGCACGAGAGCCCGTCGGAGAGGTAGCCAGACAGACACCACTCGAACACTCCAACACCTTCTCACGGCAGACGGGCGCAGAGATCCACCTGAAACTGGAGAACGCCCAACGGACGGGGTCGTTCAAGATCCGGGGTGCGGCCAACCGGATTGCACAGTTGACCCCGACCGAAGCGGACGCGGGCGTCGTCACCGCCAGCGCCGGCAACCACGCACAGGGGGTCGCGTTGGCGGCAGAACGGGCAGGCGTGGACGCGACGGTCGTGATGCCGGAGTACGCCCCCGTCTCGAAGGTCGACGCCACGCGGAGTTACGGGGCACGAGTGGTGCTCGACGGCGTCGACTACGACGCCGCACAGGCACGCGCCCACGAGATCGAACACGAAGCGGGTCGGACGTACGTCCACGCGTTCGACGACGAGACCGTGATGGCCGGGCAGGGGACCCTCGGACTGGAGATCGCCGACCAACTCCCGTCGGTCGACACCGTAGTCGTCCCGATCGGTGGTGGTGGGCTGATCAGTGGCGTCGCGACGGCACTGAAGGGCACGCTCGACGACGTGCGGGTCGTCGGTGTCCAGGCGGCCGGCGCAGACTCTGCAGCCCGGTCGTTGGACGAGGGTCGACGGACGGAGACGACCGGTGTCGACACCATCGCCGACGGGATCGCAGTCCGTGCCGTCGGTGAGGAGACGTTCCCAGTGATCGAGGACCGAGTCGACGAGATCGTCACCGTCGACGACGAGCAGATCGCACTCGCACTCACACTGTTGTTGGAACGTTCGAAGACGCTCGTCGAGGGGGCCGGCGCGGTCGCACTGGCGGCCGTCCGCGAAGAGGCGTTCGACTACGACGACGGCGAGGTGATCGTGCCGGCGTTGTGTGGTGGGAACGTCGACCTCAACCAGCTCACGACGGTCGTGATGCGGGGACTCGTCCAGATGGGGCGGTACCTCCGAGTCCGCACGGAGCTGAAAGACCGTCCCGGTGCACTCCGGGGGTTGATCGACCTGATCGCCTCACACAACGCGAACATCTACGCGATCCGTCACGACCGGACCTCCAGAGACATCGCGGTCAACGCCGCCGACGTGGTCTTAGACTTGGAGACCCGCAACGAGGACCACGGCGCGACCTTGGTCGCGGCGTTGGAGGAACACGGCTACGACGTGGACGTACTCGTCTGACCGGTGTCGTAAACCACACACCGCGATATCGAATCGGCACACCGGCGGCGTCTGGGTGCCGGCGGCGAGAGCCAGCGCGATCCACCCCGATTTATGTTCGGGCGTGTCGAGATTCGAGTGTGAAACGAGTCGTCTCCACCGACGAGGCACCCGCGGCAGTCGGCGCGTACAGTCAGGCGACCACGGACGGCGATCTGTTGTTCACGGCCGGACAGATTCCGCTGACACCCGACGGGGAGCTGCGCGACGACGCACCCGTCGCCGAACAGACGGAACTCGCGCTGGACAACCTCACCGCGGTGCTCGCGGAGGGCGGTGCCGAGCCCGCGGACGTACTGAAGGTGACCGTGTTCCTCGACGACATCGCGGACTTCGACGAGATGAACGAGACGTACGCGACGTACTTCGACGACGAACCGCCCGCACGGTCGGCCGTCGAGGCGGGCGCGCTCCCGAAGGGGGTCGCCGTCGAGATCGAGGCGGTGGCGGCAATCGAGTGACGCCGCGTCGGAAGGCGGCCCTCCTGTGGGGCGCGATCGGGGGGTTGTCGTTCCTCGTGGCCGCACAGGGGTACGTGCTGCTGGTCGCGCGGCTCCCGATCGGGACGTTGGGGCTGTTGGGTATCGCCGTCGTCGTCGGTCTGGTCACGACGGTCGCGACCGGCGTACTCCGGCGGCGGCTCACACAGAAGGAACAGCGTTAAGACGCAGAGAACGCCTACTTCAGTCCGGGCCGGGATGGCCGAGTGGTAAGGCGCACGCCTGGAAAGCGTGTTCCCTCACGGGATCGGGGGTTCAAATCCCTCTCCCGGCGGTGTACGGTTCTGCGGACGGTGTCGTCGGCCCGCGAGCGTCTGCCTTCGCCGGACGGCTCTCTGCGGTGGTCAAGGGGAACTTACACGCACACGTACGTGTGTGGGAACGACGACGATTTCACTCCGTGACGAGGCCTATGGTCAGTTGGCGGCGGCCAAACGGGACGGAGAGAGTTTCAGTGATGTCGTGCTCAGACTGGCCGAGTCCACAGACACAGCGGAGAAGATCGCCGAGTTGGCCGGGGGACTCGGGACGGAAGTAGCAAAAGCAGTCACAGAGTCGTCGGCAGAAGTGCGTGAGTCGTTGGCGACGAACTCCGGGGAAGAGTGAAACTACTCGACACGAGTGTGCTCGTCAGACTCGGGGACCCAGAACGAGAAGCGACAGTTCGCCCGTACCGACAGCGACACGGTGCGTGATCTGTTGATCGCTGCACACGCTCGGGAACTCGGTTCGTCACCTGCGACAGTGGGGACTTCGAGAGCGAGCCAGTACAGCAGTTGCTGGATGTCGACGTGATCGACTGAGAGACGGCCCGGTGGTCCGTCGCGTTACTTCCCGCGGCGACGGTCGCCCGACACCGACGGTCGGGTGTGTTCCGTTCCGGTGCCGCGTTCCGTCTGGCCGCGGCCCTTGCGGCCGGCGTTCGTCAGCCCGCGGAACGCGCGCCCCTTGTGGTCGTCACTGCAGATCCAGTCGAGGTCGTCGTCGTTCTCGATCGCGGGGTGGTGCGGGTCGATCAGGATCGTCTCGAACCACTTCTGGGAGCCGTCTTCGCCGACCCAGTAGCTGGCGAGCACGCGCAGGTTCGGGTACTTCCGCGAGACGCGTTCCTCGCCGATGCGTTGGGTAGACTTCCGGCGACCGATCCGGTTGACACCCTGTCGTTTCGACCGGCGGCCGGCCTTGTGTCGTTGTTTGCGCGCGTTCCCCTTCCGGACAGAGACGCGAGCGACGACGACACCCTGTTTGGCCTTGTAGCCCAGTTCGCGGGCCTTGTCCAGCCGAGTGGGGCGGTCGACGCGGACGATCGCGCCCTCGTCGCGCCACTCCTGTTTTCGTTGCCACTGCAGTTCGGCGAGTTTCCCGTCGCCCGGGTCTCGCCACGCCTCCTTGATGTGGGAGTAGAAGCTTCGTGCCATAGTGTCTCCTGCGGGCGCTTGCGATTCAGTCGTGGCGGCGCGAACGCCGTCCGCGCCACCCAGACCACATCTCCTCCCGGCGAACCGGGTGCCCGCCGGCGGCCCACTGGCCGACGAGTTACCCGTCGTTCGCTGTCGTCGGTCTTGAACACTTCGAAGCACCACGGGGCCCCCCCAGTTCGCGGGGCAGCAGCGACACGGCCGACGGCCGCCGCGTCGCGGACTCATCACACGGGACGCTCGGAGCTCGATCGGGGTTCGTGTACGCCGAGAGAACGGGGCCGAGAGCCGCCAGATCGGCAGTTTGTGAGCGCCGCCTGAACGGACGTTTCGGCCGGGTGAGCGGCGTGTCGAGCCACGGGGCTTATATTTCACCACACCCTGTGTGTGCCTGATGAGCGACCCAACAGTGACGCGCCTGTTCGGCGGCCCGGGGAGCGGGAAAACGACTGCGCTACTGGACCGGGTCGAGGGGTTGCTGGAGCAGGACGGCGTGGACGTCCGCGACGTACTCGTCGTCTCGTACACGCGAGCGGCGGCCGCAGAGGTCCGCGAGCGGCTCGCAGAGCGGCTCGACACGACCCCACGACACCTCCAAGGCAACGTCTGTACGATGCACGCGAAGGCGTACGAACTGCTCGATCTCTCTCGGGGCGACGTGGTCGGCGAAGACGAGAAGGAGGGGTTCTGTGACGACTACGGACTGGAGTTCGAAGACGAGTACTCCGGTGCCGGCCGCCGCACCGCTCGGTCGACGACGCTGGGCAACAAGATCATCGCCACCTCACAGTGGCTCCAACGGACGGACAGAGAGGTGGCCGACTGGTACGACGTGCCGTTCAAGTGGGACGACGAGGAGGTGCGGCTCCCGCCGGAGATCGACGACAACGCCCAGGAGGGGAACAAGTACACCCCGACGTGGCCCTCCGACGACGACCGCGTGAGCGTCCCGGAGGCGATCCGCGGGTGGCGTAGCTACAAGGGAGAACACGACGTGGTCGGCTTCGCCGACATGCTCGAACGGGTCCACCAGCGGTCGTTGCTCCCGAGCGTCGACTACCTCGTGATCGACGAGTTCCAGGACATCACCACCCTCCAGTACGCGGTGTACGAGGAGTGGCGGCCACACGTGGACCAGTGTCTGATCGCGGGCGACGACGACCAGGTGGTGTACGCCTGGCAGGGTGCGGACCCGGACCTGTTGTTGGACACCCGGGTCGACGACGACGAGGTGTTGCCGAACTCCTACCGGCTCCCTTCGCGGATTCTCGACGTGGTCAACCGCGAGGTGCGGCACATCGACAAGCGCCAGGAGAAGGATCTCGAACCCCGGAAGGAGGGGGGGATCGTCGAGGCGATCGACTCCCCGTCCGTGTTGGACCTGGTGCGGAACGTCCGTCGGACGATCCGCGACACGGACGACGAGACGGTGATGGTGTTGTTCCGTGCGCGCTACCAGATGTTCCAGTTCATCGACCAGTTCATCACGGAGGGAATCCCGTTCTCCTGTCTCACGGACCAGCGGATGTGGACCGACCGGCTGACAGACTACGTCCACGCCATCGAGAAGGTGGACCGCGACGAGGCCCTGACCGCGTTGGAGGCGCGGCGGCTGGCGGACATCCTCCAAGACTCGGCGTTCGGGACGGCCGACCGGGAGGAGCTGTACGACTTCCTCGACGAGGTCGAGGAGACCAGCGAGGAAGACGACCTCACGGAGATCCCGGTCTCGCCGGAGGACGTCACCGACCGCGTGCCGTTCATGCCGAAGCCGTCGAGCGCGGCGGACATGGCCCGGAAGATCACCTCCTTCCAGCGGAAGTCGCTGAAGGCGTACTTCGCGGCCGACTACGACGGGATGGCACCCGACCGCGTCCGGCTCGGGACGATCCACTCCGCGAAGGGTCGCGAGGCCGACCACGTGTTCGTCGGGACGGATCTCACGGAGAAGGTGGTCGAGCAGATGGCCGCACAGGCAGACCAACGAGGGATCGAGGCCGACGGTGTCGGGGAGTTCACGAAGACCACCGACCCCGTCCCGTTGCTCACGGACAACGAACGCCGTGTGTTCTACGTCGGCATGTCGCGTGCTCGCGAACGGCTCGTCCTCATGGAGAACCTGATCGACGGCGCGCCGACGCTGCCGATCTCCGTCGTGTTGGAAAACGAGCTCCGCGAGGAGCCGCCGGCGGAGCTGGTCGAGGAGACGGCAAACGACGAGGAGACGGTCGAGGCGGAGTAGCCGGCCACCGCGAACGCGTTCTTTTTGTCGGCTCGCGTCTCCGTACTGACCGTGACAGACGGGGGCGACCAGCCGACGACGACGTACGACTTCCTCGCCGCGACACTCGCCGACCACGCCGCGTTCGTCCACGTCGGGGACCGCGCGGACGACGACCTGCGGTACCTCACTCGGTTCCGCGGCCCGGACCGGCAGTACGCGTTCGTCGCCGTGGCGAGTGCAGACGGGCCACAGACGACGTTGTGTGCGCCGTCGTTGTTCGGCGAGCAGGCCCGCCGGGAGTTTCCCGGCGAGAAGGTGGAGACGGCGACGACTGGTCGTCCCGCCGGCGAACGTGCCGCGGCAGTCCTCGACGAGGCGGGCGTCGCCGGCTCCGACGGTGACACGACGGTCGCGGTCCCGAGCCAACTTCCACACGACGCGGTCGCGTACCTCCGACGAGCGGGCTACGAGGTGACCGCGACCGACGCCGTCGCGAGCGCGCGCCGCGAGAAGACGGCCGCCGAGGTCGAACGACACCGGCGCGTCCAACGGGCCGCCGCGGTGGGGATGGCGCGCGCGGAGACGGTGTTGGCCGAGGCGACGGTCGACGGCGAACGACTCGTGTGGGACGGCGCGCCGCTGACGACCGAACGGCTCCGACGGGCGGTGAACGCGGTGTTGGCGGGTGCCGGGGTCGACCCCGTGGGCAACAGCGTGATCGGGGCCGGCGAGACGGCCGCAGATCTCCACTACGTCGGCGACGAGCCGATCCGGGCCGGCGAGACGGTTCTGATCGACCTCTCGCCGCGCGGACCGTCGGGCTACTACGCCGACCTCACCCGGACGTTCGTCGTCGACGGCGGCGGGTGGGACCGCCGGGCGTACGTCGCCTGCGAGGCGGCCCGCGAGGCCGCACTCGCGGAGTTGGAGACGGGGGCTGGCGTCACTACCGCGACCGTCCACGAGGAGACCGCCGCCGAACTAGCCGCCCACGGCTTCCGGATCGACTCCACCGAGGTCGGGTTCACCCACGGCACCGGCCACGGGGTCGGACTCTCGCTCCACGAACGACCGTCGCTGACCGGCGAGGCGACGCTGCGGGCCGGCGACGTGGTGACCGTCGAGCCGGGGGTGTACGACCCCGGTACAGGTGGTGTTCGACTGGAGGATCTGGTCGTCGTCCGGCCGGACGGCTACGAACTGCTCCAGCCGTACCCGTTCGGGAGCACCCCACAACGGCGCGACATCGACGGGTGACGAGACGGCCGGTGTCGTCGTCGTCCGAGTGAACTCGGTCACTCCGTCGTCCGGGCGGGACGGGCGAGTGGCCGCAGTGTCCGAAGCGACTTTACCCACTGCGGGTCACCAGACGGTGATGGATCGCGAGGAGGTCTGCGTGTTGCTGCCGACGTACCAGGAGGCAGAGACCGCCGGACGGGTGGTTGAGGAGTTCCGCGAGGCGGGGTTCGACGACGTGCTCGTGATCGACGGGGGGTCGACAGACGACACCCGGACGATCGCACGCGAGGCGGGCGCTCGGGTCGCCGTCCAGTCCGGCGAGGGGAAAGGGCAGGCGATCCGTGAGGCGGTCGCCGACCACGTCGACCGACCGTACGTCCTCCTGGCGGACGCCGACTGCACCTACCAGGTGTCGGACGCGGGTGCGATGTTGGAGCCGTTGTTCGACGGGGAGGCAGACCACGTGATCGGCGACCGGTACGGCGACATCCACGAGGACGCCATGACCCGGTTCAACGACGTGGGCAACTCGATCTTCAACTGGTTGTTCCGGCTGATCCACGGCGAAGACTACGCCGACATCCTCTCGGGCTACCGCGCGTTCACCGTGTCGTCGTTCCGGCGGCTGCGGCTGCGCGCCGACGGGTTCGGGATCGAGACGGAGATGGCCGTCGAGTGTGCTCGGCGGGGGCTGTCGGTGACGGTCGTCCCGATCACCTACCTCCCACGGCCGGACGGCTCCAGCACGAACCTCCACCCGTTGCGAGACGGTTGGATCATCTTCGCGGCGTTGTACCGGAAGGCCAAGACCGCCAACCCCCTGTTCTACTTCGGGAGTGTCGGTGTTCTGGTCGGGCTCGTCGGCGTGGTGTTGGAGCTGTACGTCGCCTACGACTGGTTCGTCCGCCGGATCTCGCACGAGGTGATCGCGCTCGCGGGCGGGGTGTCGATCGTGCTCGGCATCCAGTTGCTGGTGTTCGCCGCGTTGTCGGATCTGATCGTCACCCTCCACGAGGAGCTACTCGACCGGATCGACGGGCTGGAGGAGGGTGTCGGCCCGGTCGACGCCGAGCGCGGAGACGAGCGTCTGTTCGACAGCCGACGGGACGACGAGGGTCGTCACGAGACGGCCGACAGTGCGCGTTCGGAGACGGGTTCCACGGGCGACGGGCACGAGGAGACGAGCCGGTCAGAACGGTAACAGTCCGCGGAGTTGGGCGACGATCGAGTTGCCGTTCTGTTCGCGGTGGCGTTCGAAGACGGGGTGGAGCACGTCCAACAGCTCCGTCTTCCGTTCGAACTCGCGTTGTGACACCTTGTCGAGTGCCTCCGACAACGCGAGAGTGTTGCCGGCCGCGTCGTACGGGACCGACGGCTCGTCGAGTGCGTCGAGCACCTCCTCGGCCGTCGCCGGGAACGTCAGCCCCGCCTCGTCGATCCGTGCCCCCAGTGCCGCGATTCCGAACGCGACCACCTCCGGCTCGTCGTCGTCGTCACCCTGCGGCGGTCTGACTGCCATCACCACACCGTAGGAGACGGCCCACAAAAAGACGTGCGGGACGGACACGCCGGACGGCGCGGTGCGACCACGCCGCTTATCGGCACCGACCCGCCACCACCAGCCGTGACAGACTACACCACAGTGTCGATCCCGAAGGATCTCGCCGACCGGGTCGACGAGACGATCGAGGGGACGAGCTTCTCGTCGACGAGCGACCTGGTCCGGTTCCTCCTCCGGAGTATCGTCATCCAACACCAGCAGGCCGAGGAGAGTCTCAGCGAGTCCGACTTCGACGAGATCACCGACCAACTCAGAGATCTGGGCTACCTGGAGTGACGCTCGCGAGCGTGTCGGCCACCTGCTCCCAGTGACCGCCCCTCCAGAACCACTGCTCGCAGTCGCCACACCGCCACACCGGGGACTGTCCGTCCGGGACGTACGCCGGCCGGGTCGTCTCCGCGTCGTCGACACGAGCGAGTCGGCCGTTGCAGGCACCACACCGTGCCGGCCGGGTCGACAGTGTCAGCTCGTACCCTGCTGCCGCGACCTGTGCGAGCTGGTCCGTGACGGCGTGCGCCTCCAACAGGATCGGGGCCGGGCTGTCGTCACCACGCGCTCGGCGGGCCAACGCCACGTCACGGGTGACCAGTCGACGGCGTTCGTCGGCCGCGAGTCTCCGGAGTCGGTCGTCGGCCTCCGTGTCGCGGTCGAGTGCGAACGCCGTGTCGTAGCCACACATCCGGAGGTACGTCGCCAGCTTCCCCAGCATCGCGTCCAACAACAACCGGTCGTGCGGTGACTCGTCGGTGTCCGTCTCTCCGCCAGTGTGGTCGCTCACAGTCCCAGGAACGACCGCAGGCGGTCGTCGTCCCAGGTGTTGACCACGTCGGCTGGCTCCGCCCACCCGCGGCGGGCCGTCCGCACACCGTAGCGGACGTTGTCCAACTCCGGCGGGGAGTGGGCGTCCGTGTCGATCGCGACGGGCGCGCCCGTCTCGACGGCCGCCCGCACCGCCTCCCCGTGGAGATCCAGCCGCGCGGGGTTGGCGTTCACCTCCAAGGCGGTGTCGGCGGCGGCTGCCGCCTCGGCGAGCCGCTGGAAGTCCACCTCCAGCCCCGCGCGCTCGTTGATCAGCCGCCCGGTCGGGTGGCCGAGCACGTCCACTGCCGGGTGCTCGACCGCACTGATCAGCCGGTCGGTCGCCTCTCCCTGTCCGAGCGCGGCGTGTGGGGAGGCCACCACCACGTCGAGTTCGGCGAGCAGGTCGTCGTCGGTCGTCACCGTACCGTCGCTCCCGACGTTCGCCTCCACACCGTGGTACACTGTGATATCGGCATCCGAGGCGGCGTCGTCGACGGTCGCCATCTGGTCACGGAGTTCGTCGTCCGACAGGCCGACGTTGCCGAACACCCCCGGCCCGGCCGCGTGGTCCGTCACACAGTGGTAGTCGTACCCCGCCGCGGCCGCGGCGTCGACCATCTCGCGGACCGTGTTCGCGCCGTCCGACCACTCCGTGTGGGTGTGGAGGTCGCCACGCACGTCGTCGACGGTCACCAGATCGGGGAGGTCCCCTTCGTCTGCGGCCGCGATCTCCCCCGTCCCCTCTCGCAACTCGGGTGGGAACGCCGGCAGCCCGAGGGCGTCGTACACCCCCGTCTCGGTGCGACCGGCGACTCTGTCGCCGACACGTTGGTCGGCTTCGGTGTCGTCCACGCCGGACACGTCGAAGACGCCGTACTCGTTGAGCTTCAGCCCGCGGTCGATCGCGCGGTTCCGGAGGACGACGTTGTGGTCCATCGACCCGGTGAAGTACTGGAGCGCGGCACCGAACTCCGCGGGCACCACGACCCGGAGGTCGACGCGGACACCGTCGGCACGCACACTCGCCTTCTGGTCGCCCGCCTCGATCACCTCGTCGGCGGCGTCCCACTCTCTGAAGTGGTCGACGACGGTCGGGCTGTCGGCACTCGCCGCGAGCACGTCGACATCGCCGACCGTGTCGCGCCACCGCCGGATCGAGCCGGCGGTCTCGACCCGTTCGACCGCCTCGTGACGCCGCAGGTGCGCGAGCAACGACTCCGCGACCGGCCGGGCGTCACCCAGCCGGGTGCGGTCGGCCGCCTCGCGGGCGAAGGCGACGTTCTCCGCGATGTTCTGTTCGGTCGTCGCGCCGAACCCGCGCACCTCGCGAATCTCGCCCGCCTCCGCGGCCGCTTCCAGATCCGCGAGCGTCTCGACACCCAACTCGTCGTAGAGGGTGCCGACGGTCTTCGGACCGACACCCTCGACCCGCGTGAGTGTCTCGATGTCGGCCGGCAGCTCTGCGCGGAGTGTCTCTAACTCCTCGATCTCGCCGGTGTCGACGTACTCGACGATCTTCGACGCGATGGCGTCGCCGACGCGGTCGATCTCGGCGACTGCGTCGGGCCCCTCGGCGACCAACCCCTCGATCGCACCGGGGTACTCCCGGACGTTCTCGGCCGCCCGGCGGTAGGCGCTGGGTTTGTACTCGACACCCGTCGCCTCCAACCGGTCGGCGAACTCCGCCAACAACGCCGCGATCTCGTCGTTGCGCATCGCTACCGCCCCCTGCGGCCGTCGTCGTCGTCGCGACCCAGTGCCTGTTGGAGGAACGACACCCACCGTTGTTGGTCGGCCCGTTCCTGACGCTGGCTCTCGGCCTCCAGATCGACCGGTCGGAGCTGTTCGAGCGCGTTCAGCGCGCGGTCGATCCCGACGATCCCCTCGACCAACTTCTCACCCTCCTCGAAGGAGACCGCGCCGTCCTCGATCAACTCCAGCCGTTCCTGCCGCTCCCGGCGGAGGTTGCGCTTCGCGCGGTCCACCCGGTCGCGCTCCCCCGACGGGATCGTGTCTCGGCGTTTGATCTCGAAGACGAACTCCTGGAGGTCGATCCGGTCACCCTGCACCTCGATCTCGTCTGGGAGCCTGACGCCGACCGTCGCGGCGTCCCGTTCTGCGCGTTCGAGCAACTGTTTGCGCTGGTACTCCCGCACACTCCTCGTTGGGTCCGGGTCGTATTCGTTCCTTCGGCGTGGGCGGCTCGGGACGACTCACCGTAGCGCCGCGAACGTCTCCGGAGTTCTGGTCGGTCCCGTCGTGGGCGTTCGGAGCCGACGGAGCGACCCACAGTCTGGAGACTGGCGGTCAGTTTTACACCCAACACGACACCACGCACGAGCGTGACGACAGTTCGAACCGCCCGGGAGACAGAGCTCTCGGCGATCCGAGCGTTCGACGAGGAGCACGTCGGCAGCGACCGGTCTCTGGGCGACCTCCGCGCGATGTTCGACTCTCACCCGAGCTTGTTCGTGGTTGTCGAGAACGGAGCGGAACTGTTGGCAGTCGCGTACGGCCGCGAGACCCGTCCAGCAGAGTCACCCACCGCCACCCACCCGGGCGAGGTGTCGCTCCTGTCCATCGGTGTTCGTCGGGAGGCGCGTGGCGAGAGCTACGGCCGGACGGTGCTCGGAGGGTTCGAGCAACGGGCTGCGAGACACTGGGACACCGTCGGGGCGGCGGCCGCGAACAACGTCGAAGGGTTCTACCGTGCGTGTGGGTACGAGCCAACACTGGTGTTAGTTCGGGTCGCCGAGTCGGACCTGCCAGCAGGCGATATCGGAGCAGAACGGATCGTCGGTGAGCGTGTCCCCGAACCCGGAACGCGGTTCCTCTACGTGGCGTTCGACTCGTACAGCGCGGACCTGCGCGACGACCTCGCCGAACGGTTCGACGCCTTCGAGGTCAACACCATCTTTCGGAAGTCCGTCTCGGAGTCGGCGACTCACAACTGATGTCGGAGCCTCCTCACCCGAGACTCGGTGGTGGGTCTGTGAGATTCCGTGCATCGGAATTGAAGCACAGACGCCCGTGCCGATCGAACTCGAAACCGGTCTGCGCGTCCGGCGACGACAGAGACGGGGCTGATGGTAGTTGACAACAAAGAGGGACCGCGTCACTGCGGATCGGCCGCGACTCAGTCGTCGGCCGGGCCGGTCTCGATCGGAGCGCGCACGAGGTTCCCCCACTCCGTCCAAGAGCCGTCGTAGTTGACCGTCTGGTCTGCGCCCACGAGTTCGTGGAGTGCGAACCAGGCGACCGACGACCGCTCGCCGATCCGGCAGTAGGCGACGATCTCGTCGTCACCGTCGGCCAGCACGTCGGCGTACACCTCTTCGAGCTCCTCGGCAGACTTGAACGTCCCGTCGTCGTTCGTGACGGAGGTCCACGAGATGTTGCTGGCACCCGGGATGTGACCGCCGCGCTGGGCCGTCTCCTGGAGGCCCGGCGGGGCGAGGATCTCGCCGGAGAACTCCTCGGGCGAGCGGACGTCGACCAACGGCGTGTCTGCGTCGATGGCGTCTTCCACGTCGTCGCGGTACGCGCGGATCGACTCGTCCGGCTCGCTGGCCTCGTAGCTCGTCTCCGAGAACTCCGGCACGTCGTCGGTGACGGTGTAGTCGTTGTCGACCCAGAACTCGCGACCACCGTCGAGCAGGCGGACGTCGTCGTGGCCGTAGTACTTGTACTGCCAGTAGGTGTAGGCGGCGAACCAGTTGGAGTTGTCGCCGTACAACACGACCGTCGAGTCCTCGCTCACGCCGTGCTCGGCGTTCAGCGCCTCGAACGCCTCGGGCGAGAGGATGTCGCGTTGGGTCTGGTCCTGGAGGTCGGTCTCCCAGTTGAACCCGATCGCGCCGGGGGCGTGGCTCTCGTCGTACGCCTCCGTGTCTACGTCCACCTCGACCAGTCGGTGTTCGGGGTCGTCCGACTGGAACTCGTCGAGGTGGTCTTCCACCCAGTCCGCACTCACGAGCACGTCGTTCGCGTAGTCTGACATTGCAGTCGACAGTACGGCGGCCCGCGTCATAAACACTGTACACGCCGGAGAGAGCGGCCGTCCGTCGGATTTGTAGGTAACTGTTGCCGCGTCTCGCGGGCCGAACCGGACGGACGCGTGTGTCGACCGTCGCGAACCCGACGGGGTCGCGGTGTGTCGGCGTGGCGACGTTCCGACCGCCGTTGTGGTCGTCAGTTAGCCGGCAACAGTTGCTGGTTCGGCGGACGGTGCCGGGGTCGTAAGACGTGAGGGTCGGGGGGACAACGGTCGGGTATGGACGTGTTCCTCGGCGCGGAGACAGTCGCGGACCGCGAGGACCTGCGGCTCGTCGACGTGCGCGACGGCTGGGAGTTCGACGGCATCGGTCACCTCCCGGGGGCGGTGTCGATCCCGTTCGCGGAGTTCCGCAGCGCCGACGGCGACGGAGACGCGGCGACGGGGATGCTCCCCGGCGCACGGCGATGGGGTGATCTCCTCTCGGCGGCCGGTGTCGACCGTACGGACACGCTCGTGGTGTACGACGACACCCACGGCGTGTTCGCGGCGCGGTTTCTCGTGACTGCGCTGGCGTACGGACACGACCCGGCACGGTTGTTCCTCCTCGACGGGGACTACAGCGCCTGGAGTCGGGAGCGTCCCGTCTCCAGAGAGGCGGTCGAGCCGACACCGACGAGCTACGAGCCGACGACGGCGACGGAGCTGTTCGTCGACTTCGAGGACGTGCGGGCGGCAGTCGACAACGACGAGGTCGTGATCGTCGACACCCGCGAGCCCGAGGAGTACGAGGCCGGGCACGTTCCCGGCGCGGTCCAACTGGACTGGCGGGAGTTGGTCGACACGGACGGGACACGCGGGCTCCGCTCCCGGGCGGAGCTGGAGGCGACACTCGCCGACCACGGGATCGGGCCGGACCGTCGAGTGATCCTCTACTGCAACACTGCCCGCCGCATCAGTCACACGTACCTCGTCTGTAGACACCTCTCGTACGACCGCGTCGGCTTCTACGAGGGGAGTCTGACGGACTGGCGGGACCGTGGCGGCCCTGTCGAGACCGGGAACTGAGGCTGCGTTCGTCGTTCAGAGTCGAAATTATCCGCAAAACCCACTGCCGGCGTGGGGTTCGGAGGTAGCCGGCAGCTGTGGTTTTCAGCGACTGGGAAGGACCGAAAGTGGCGGTGAACGGCGGTGAAGAGTCGGGCACTTTTATTATCCAGTCGGACGTGTCTCTCTGTACCCGGTCACGGCCGGGCAGCCCGCGACGGTGAGCGGGTGTGGAGCGACGGACCGGGCGCGCGTCCGGGGACCGCGCCGTCCGTCGACCGATCGACCGCCCCCGAGCGGGGCTGTGTGCTAGCTGCGCGGTTTCGTGGCGTCTACCCGACGCCACACTGTCGTCTCTCCGACTCGGAGCCCGACAGCGACCGCTCGATGCGCCGACGAACGGTCGGCGTGCCGTTCAGACGTGTTCGGCGAGGAAGTCGGCGACGCGTTCGAACTGTTCGATCAGGTTCGCGCGAGCGGTGGTGTGGTGGCCCTCGTCGTCGAAGATCAGTGAGCCGACGGGGACGTCCTGGTCGCGTGCGGCGTCGATCACCTGTCGTGCCTCGCTCACCGGGACCCGTGAGTCGTTCGCGCCGTGTTGGACGAACAACGGGCACGTCACGCGGTCGATCTGCCCGAGCGGGCTGATCTCCCGGAGCAGTTCTCGGTCCTCGGCCAGCGAGCCGTACTCCGCTTCGCGGTGGCCGCGACGCCACTCCCCGGTGTTCTCCAGAAACGTCTCGAAGTCGGCGATGCCGACGAACTCGACGGCGGCCGCCCACAGGTCGGGGTACTCCGTGATCGCCGCGAGCACGGCGAACCCCCCGTACGAGCGGCCGTACGCGACGACGCGGTCCTCGTCGACCCGTGGGCGGGCCGCGAGCCAGTCGACCGCCTGCCGTACGTCCCGGATCGCGTCCATCCGCCGGTCCACGTCGTCGAGCGCCGCGTACGCCCCGCCGTACCCCGACGAGCCTCTGACGTTGGGCTCCAACACGGCGTAGCCTCGGTCGAGGAAGAACTGCGTCGTCGGTGCGAACCACGGTCGACGTTGGTGCTCCGGTCCGCCGTGGACGTCGACGACCACCGGCAGACTCTCGCCCGCGTCCGCCGGGAGGGTCCAGTAGGCCGGGATCTCTCGGCCGTCGAACGTCTCGTAGTGGATCGTCTCCGGCGCACGGAGCGTCTCGGACGGGACGCCACAGGTGCCGGTTGGAGTCCACCGCTCGCCGCTGGCTGCCACAGCCGACTCGTCGCCGCCGTACACCGCGACTCCGTGCGGCTCCGTCGGAGTGGTGTGTGTCGCCGCGATCCGCTCCCCACCGGGGGCGACAACGAGGTCCGAGAGGACGCCGTCGGTCTCGACGCGTGCGGTCTCGGTGAACGTCCCAGTCTCGACACGGCCGCGGTGGAGAACGCTGTAGCCGCCGACGTTACGACAGAAGGCCAGCGTGCCGTTCTCGTGGGACGCCAGCGCGTCGACACCCCAGGCGTCCGTCTCCGGGCCACCGGGACCGTCGTCGAACCCCGCGACGGGTGTCAACTCCCCAGTGTCGAGGTCGAACCGGCCGACGTACCTCGTGTCTGCCCCCTCGTCGGTGATGCAGTAGAGCCCGGCGTCGCCGTCGAAGACGGGGCTGTGGTACCGTGCCGGCGCGTCGCTCCCGAACGACTGGCGCGTGTCGCGGTCGCGGTCGAGGACTGACAGCCGCACGTCGTCACTCGCACGCGGTTCCAACAGGGTGAGTCGGTCCCCGTCGGGGCCGACCGCGCCGACGTGGAGCCACCCACCCGAGCCCGCCAGTTCCAACGTCGGCGTCGTGTCCCCGGTCACGTCGAGACTGTAGACGTCGAACCGACCCGCCTCCTGGCGGTTGGCGGTGAAGAAGATCGTCTCGCCGTCCGGCCCCCAGCCGCCCCAGGCGTGTTTCGCCGTCGGCTCGTCGGTGAGTGCGCGTTCTCGGCCGGTCGTCAGGTCGTAGTAGTGGAGTTGGTCGCGTTCGTCGCCGCCGGCGTCCATGCCGAACACGAACGCCTCCCGAGTCGGCGCGGCTGCGACCGTCGACACGCGTTCCTCGTGGGGCGTGAGCCGGCGTGGCCACCCACCGGGCTCGTCGACGGTCCACACCTGGTGGGTGCCCGTCGTGTCCGCCCCGAAGAGGAGTCGCCCCTCGGGGGTGAACGTCGGCTGCCGGAGTTCGTCGACCGCGAGGTACCGCGCTACGTCGAAGGAGTCGCCGCCGGTGTCGGCGCGTGCGCCGTTCTGTCGCGGGTCGTCGTCTGTCTCCATGCCGTTGTTCCGGACGACCGCGGTCAAAAGCGTTGGTCAGGCGGCGAAGCCCGTGGGACGGGCGGCTGGTAGTGACGACGAGTTGCCGACGGGCGCACGGCCGCCGGGGTAGGACGTTCGGCGAGGCAGTCGCGTCGGTGCGGGGGGTCGTCGACCGTCACGGGGAGCGGTGCCGCAGCGACCGGACGGCGTAGTCGGCGGCCAACCGTTATCCCAGTGGCTCGCCAACGGTGCGTATGGACATACTCGTCACGGGAGCGACGGGGTTCGTCGGGAGTCGGCTCGTGCCGACACTCCGTGACGCGGGTCACGACGTGACGGCGCTGACCCGCGACGCCGCGAGCTACGACGCACCGCAGGGAGTGACGGTCGCGGAGGGTGATCTGTTGGAGCCGGGGTCGTTCGACGACGCGCTCGAAGGGCAGGACGCCGCCTACTACCTCGTCCACTCGATGGAGGGTGGTGGGGACTTCGCAGAACGGGACCGCCGTGCGGCGCGGTACTTCACCCGCGCGGCGACGGACGCGGGACTCGACCGCGTGATCTACCTCGGCGGGTTGGGCGACGAGGAGGACAGCCTCTCGGAACACCTCCAGTCCCGCCGCGAGGTGGAGTACATCCTCTCGGAGGGTGACCCGGCGGTGACGGTGTTGCGGGCCGGCATCCTGGTGGGCGAGGGCGGAGTGTCCTGGCGGATGGTCCGCCAGTTGGCCGCCCGGCTGCCGGTGATGGTGACGCCGCGGTGGGTCGACACGAAGTGTCAGCCGATCTACGTCGACGACGCCGTCGCGTACCTCGCCGGCGTGTTGGCAGAGCCCGCGACCGCGGGGGAGACCTACGAGATCGGCGGGCCGGACGTGCTCACCTACCGGGAGATGCTCCGGCGGACCCGGAAGATAATCGGTGGTCACCTGTTCGTCTTCCCGGTACCGGTGTTGACACCCAAACTCTCCGCGCGGTGGGTGAGTCTGGTGACGGACGTGTCGGCGGACATCATCCGACCGTTGGTGAAGGGGCTGCGCAACCCGGTCGTCGTCTCGGACGACTCGATCCGTAGCCACGTCGCCCCACAGCTCACCTCGTTCGACGAGTCGGTGCGGCAGGCGTTGGCGACGCGGGCAGAGCGGCGGTCGACGACGGCGACGGCGACCGTCGAGACGGTCGAACCGGACCGGACGACCGGCACAGACCAGACCAGCGAGGGGCGAGCGACAGAGACGGAGGCGGCGGGAGGCGCGGAGGCGTGACGGACGAGCCGGGACGACACGGTGCGGAGAGCGGCGCGACAGACGGCAGCCGGGGACGCGACGACGGCCAGTTGCGTGACGACAGTCGGGTGCGTGGTGACGGCGGCACCGCGACCGCGGGCGACCCCTCGTTCGGCGACGCGTGGGTGTACGAGAGCATCGTGACGGCGTTACCCGGTGCGAACCTCGCCGGCGGACCGGCGATCGCGCTCCAACTGGGCGTGTTCACCGGCGCGATCCTGATCGTCGCGGCCGCCTACGGCGTGTGGGACGCCGTCGTCCCCGGGATGGCCGCGATCGTCGTTGCCGGCGTCGGGAGCTACCTGATGTTGCAGTTCGGCGACGCCAGCCGGACTGCCGAGGCACCGTCGAAGTACTACCGACTCCTGTACGGCTCCAGCATCGAGGTGGTGTTGGCGGTGTTGGCGTTCATCGCGTTGCTCACACACCTGTTCGTCTACGAACCACAGTTTGTCGGCCAGCCGTCACCGTTGGCGGCACTGCTCCCGCCGGGTGTGACGGCCGCAGACGAGCCGTTGGTCGAGGTGTTGTTCGGTGACGAGCCGCCGGTGGCAGCGGTGTACCTGACGATGTTGGTGTTGTGGGATCTGTGTTACCGGATCGGGACCTCCTGGTGGGCGGCGGTCGTGTCGTTGTACCGCGAGATCAGACTGGTCCGTGGGGCGGGCGCGGCGTCGGCGTTCCGCCGGCTCGACGTGTTGAACGTCGGCTTCGCGGGCACACAGGTCGTGATGTTGCCGTTCCTCCTCGACAGACCCGTCCTGTTGGTGGCAGTCGCGGGCCACATCGTCGCCGTCGCCGTCGTCTCCGGGGCGGCGCTGACGTTGTCGCTGTACAACGGTGAGGTGGCGACGACGTGACGGGCGGGTCACCCGCCGGCCCGGACGACAGGTCGCGCTCGGGAGACGACGACGGGTTCCAGTGGGTCACCGACCCCGCCTCGGGAGACGAGACGGGCCCGGACGGTGGGCGCGTCGGAGCCGACGGGTCTGCCGACTCCGAGGGTGTGCGGGNCGGACTCGACGGTGTCGCCTCGGAGCCGTTGGGTGGGTGGGACGCAGTCCCGGACGAGCCACCACAGACGACGGAGACGACGAGCGAGTCGGCGGCGTCGACCGGAAACGCGACACTCCCGGACCCGCCACACGCGTGGCGGGAGGGTGACCCGACGGGAACTGGGTGGTGGCGTGTGCTGACCCGGACGGCACAGTTGTCGGTGACCCTCTCGTTCTGCTGGGCTGTCGCGGCCGTCGTGGTCGGTCCGACCGTCGCGTCGGCACCGGGTTCGGTCTCGACGTGGACCACAGTCGGGGTCGGTGGGCTGGCGGTCCTCACGGGGGGAGTGCGGTTCGTCGTGTTGCCGGTCGCGTTGTACCGCGACGCGACGTTGGTCTGTCGGACGGACGCGGTGGCGTGGACACCACGGCGGTGGGAGTTCCTCCTGGCCGGGGGAGTGTTCGCGACGCCGACGTGTCTCTACTACCTCTACCTCCGGGGGCGGCACGTCGGCAACCCGCAGGTGCCGTTGCGACCCGCCGTGTTGCGCTACGAAGGACAACGTGTCGGCTCGAACTGGTGGCTGACAGTCGGAGCGGCGGTCGCCGTCGGGACAGTCGTCGGGGGGGTGGCGACGGGGCTGTCGGAGCTGTCGGCACCGACGGCACTCGCGCGAACCGCGCTCGGCGGGCCGTTTCTCACGGTGGCCGGCGCGGAGGCGTTCGTCGCGACGACGACGACGCTGCCGCGTCCGGTCGACGTGGCCGTCGGCGCGCCGGCGTTGGTGCTCGGGGGAGTGGCGGCGTTCCTCCGGCTGGCGGTGTTGCCGGTCGCGTTCTACGCGGACGCGACGGCGGTGCGGCGGTCGGACGCACCCTGGAACCCGTTGGCGCTGTGGTACGCCGCCGCCGGGTGGGTGTTGGCCGTCCCGACCGGGCTCGTCTACCTCGCGCGGCGACGCGCTCGGACCGACGTGTCGCTGACCGGCGGCGGCGACGGGTCGCCACCCGGTCGGGACCGGGCGCGCGAGGGCGAATAGAAAGGACTTTGCCGGGAATCGCCGAACCCTCGTGGGCATGACGAACCTCTGGGAGGACCTCGAGACGGGGCCGGACGCGCCCGAAGAGATCTACGCGGTCGTGGAGTGTCTCAAGGGCGAGCGCAACAAGTACGAGTACGACAAGGACGTGCCGGGCGTCGTGTTGGACCGGGTGCTCCACTCGAACGTCCACTACCCGGGCGACTACGGGTTCATCCCGCAGTCGTACTACGACGACGGCGACCCGTTCGACGTGCTCGTGCTCGTGGAAGACCAGACGTTCCCCGGCTGTGTGATCGAGGCGCGGCCGGTCGCGCTCATGGGGATGGACGACGACGGCGAACAGGACGACAAGGTGATCGCCGTCCCGAGCGAGGACCCACGCTACGACCACGTCGAGGATCTCGACGACGTGCCCCAACAGACGCTCGACGAGATCGAGGAGTTCTTCGCGACCTACAAGAACCTCGAGGAGGGGAAGGAGGTCGAGACGCTCGGCTTCGAGGGCCGCCAGGCGGCACTCGACGCGATCGAACACGCACAGGAGCTGTACGACGAGGAGTTCGCGTAGTCGAGCGCCGGCGGCACGCCCGCCGCGAACGGTATTCCTCGTGTGCATCCGACGACCGGCTCGGATGCGTTATGCCTATGGGTAATCTCTTGTGTGGTCGCCGTGTAACAGCAGTCGATGGCAACCAGTGACAGACACCGTCGGCCGGCAGTGGGCGTCGACCACCCGACGGTCGTCCCGACGAACCTGGACGAGACGGAGTCGGACGGCGACACGGGGACAGATCCGGAGACGGACACGGAGTGAGCCGGTGGGCGTGTGCCGTCGGGCGTGTCGTTGGCCGTCTGTCCAGTGAGGTCGTTCTCGGGGTGCGCAGGCGAGCCGAAGGGATATACCGACCGCGAGACAACTGCGTGTAATGGTCGAGTGTAGCGAGTGCGGCGAGTACGAGAACTTGCCGTACCAGTGTCGCCGCTGTGGGGAGACGTTCTGTGCGGAGCACAGACTCCCCGAGAACCACGACTGTCCGGGGCTCCAGTCGGGGTGGAACGACCCCGAGGGAGTGTTCGAGTCCGACTTCGACGACTCGGTCGCCGAGTCGTCCCAACCCGGGCGAGAGGGTGTCGTCGCGAGCGTCCGGTCGTCGGTGCGGAACGCGACCAGCACGGGCGGGCTGTTGGGCTACTTCCGCGGCAACGTCAGCTACACCGTGTTGGGGCTGATGTGGGTGACGTTCCTGTTCCAGTACCTGTTGTTCCCGGCGGTCGGAGTCCGGGGGCCGCCGTTCGCCGACCCGTTGTGGCGGGCGACGTTCGTGCTCACCGGGGCGAACCCGGAGTTCGTCTGGACGTGGATCACCTCGATCCTCGCACACGGCGGGTTCGGACACATCGTGTTCAACAGCATCGCGCTGTACTTCTTCGGGCCCGTCGTCGAGCGCCGGTTGGGATCGAAGCGGTTCCTCGCGTTGTTCACCGCCGCGGGCGTGCTCGCCGGGCTCGCACAGGTCGGCGTCGGCCTGTTCCAGGGCGCGTCGACGGGCGTGCTCGGTGCCTCGGGCGCGATCATGGCCGTGATGGGCGTGTTGACCGTGCTCCGGCCGGGGATGAAGGTGTACCTCTACTTCGTGCTCCCGGTGCCGTTGTGGCTGTTGACGTTCGGGTTCGCCGGCTTCTCGGTGATCTCGGGGGTCTCCAGCCTCGGTGGCGGTGGGGTCGCCCACTTCGCGCACCTCGTCGGGCTCGTGATCGGACTGGCGTACGGGGCCCGGGTGAAAGGTGAGCGGCGGGCTCCGGAGGAGCTCCGCTTGGGTGGTCCCGGTGGCCCGGGCGGCCCCGGTGGGCCGGGTCGCGGCCGGTTCTAGCGTGGTCGAACTCGCTCGCCCACGGTTCCGACCGGACCCGGCGGCCGACCGCGACGCGATGGAGCGACTCCAACGGGAGATCGCAGAGACGGCCGTCTTCGACAACGGGTTCGGGTTCGACGCGGACGCGGTCGGCGGCAGCGGTGCGGGAGACACCGAAGACGGCGACCCACCGCTCGTCGCGGGGGTCGATCAGGCGTTTCTCGACGACCGGGTCGTCTCGGCGGTCGTCGTCTCGTGCGGCGGCGAAGTCGTCGAGCGGACCCACGCAGTCACGGCGACGCGGATGCCGTACGTGCCGGGGCTGCTCTCCTTCCGGGAGGGGAACCCGATCTTCGCGGCGCTGGCGACGTTGGAGACCGAGCCGGATCTGTACGTGATCGACGGGAGCGGGCGGCTCCACTACCGACAGGCGGGGCTGGCGACACACGTCGGCGTAGCAGTCGACGCACCCGCCGTCGGCGTCGCCAAGAGCCTGTTGTGCGGGACACTCGACGCAGACCCGGACGGCCGGCGGGCGGGGTGGCGCACACCGATCCGCGCAGACGAGGCAGTCGACGCCCCCGACGGCACCGTGGTGGGGCACGCACTCCAGACTCGGCAGTACGACAGCCGGCCGGTGATCAACCCGGTGTACGTCAGTCCCGGCCACCGGGTCGGGGCGACGACGGCGACGGATCTGGTCGAACGGCTGTGTGACGGGTACAAACTCCCCGAGCCGACGCGGCGTGCGGACAGTCACGCCGACACTGCGAAGTCCGAGGTCGACACCGACGCGACAGGCTCCGAGGTCGACACGGCGTGAGCAGCGCGGCCTACAACACGACGCTGTCGCGGCCCGACAACGACTGCGGGACCGAGATTCGGACGACAGTCTGGCTCCCGTCCGGGGTGACGAACGTCGCGGAGACGGCGTCGCCAGGTTCGACGACCGCGTCCGTCCCGAAGCTCCCCACGCTGACGACGACTGCGACCCGGTCGGACCGAGAGTCGACGATCGGCGCGGAGTCGTCGGTGTCTCGTTCGGGGACGTAGGCGAACTCGGAGCCGTCGATACTCGCCGGGTTGTCGGGGTCGGCGGCGGCAGTCAGTTGGTAGGAGCCGTCCGGTCCGGCCCAGACGACCAGCGTGTCGTCGATCGCGAGCCGCTGGCCCGACCCACCGGCGGTGACGATGAACCGGACGCGGTCGACACCGGTGGTCCCGTCGACGGTCGCGACGTTGCCCGTCGTCGCCACCACCGACACCTCGCCGGTGAGCTGTTCGCGCACTGCCTCGCCCGTCTCCTCGGACTGGCCTCGGAACACCTGCGAGACGTTGAGGAACACCCCGGCGGCGACCGCGGCGATCAACAACAACGCGATCAGCAGGATCAGGGTCCCGACACCCGCCTGTGCGCGCCGGCCCGATCTCTCCGGCGTCGTGTCCCCCATCGGGGGTACTTCTGTGTCGGCAGACAAGAGTCGTGGGGTCGCGCGGCCGCGACGCAGACAGCTTTTTGTGCGCCACCCCGGAATCGCCGGGTATGACACGACGGCGTTGGGTCTGGGGGCTCCTCTGTTGTCTCGCGGTCGTCGGCGCGGTCGCCGGCGTCACGACGAGTGTCGCCGGCACGACGGAGCGGTGTCAGGCAGACGGTGACCAGAAGGTGTGTCTCACGGACGTGCAGATCTCCGAGGAGACGCTCGTCGTCAACCAGACAGGGACCGTCGAGGTGACACTCGAGAACCAGGGTGACCAGCTCGTCGCGCCGCGGGTGACGATGAACACCGCCGGGCCGGACAACACGACCACCGTCGTCCCGATCGGGCAGCCGGAGCTCCAACCCGGCGAGACGACGACCGTGACACAACCGGTCGCCGGCGAGACGCCCGGGCAACACGGCGTGCAGGTGCTCGTCACCAGTCCGGACGGCAGCCACCGGTTCGACATCTCCGCGATCCAGTTCCTCCAGGTGACCGCCGACCCACCGACGGAGTTGGGTGGCCGGATCGACGTGACGGAGATCTCGTTGGGAGTGTTGGTGGTCGCGTTGCTGGGTGCTCTCGTCGCCGGCTACCGGTACTTCGGACCGAAGACCGACCCCGAAGAGTGAGCCCCCCGGAGGCGACTCGCGACGGCGCGTGACCCGCTCCGGGTGGGACGACACCGACAGACGGTGTGGTCCCCGGAGGATTCAACAGTCACTCGGAACAACGACGGCCGTGACACGACGGGAGACGGGGGGGCGTGTCGAGGTCGGGAGCGAGCGAGAACTCGTCGAGAAACGGCCACGGACGAGCGTCCGGAGAGAGACCACACGACGCGGAGCCGCGGGGGGAGAAGTGTGAGCGAGGCGGGGGGACGGCGTGCCCGGACACTGCTCGTCTCTGGGGTGTACCTCGCCGGCAGTGCCGCCGCCGTCGGGGTGGTCGTGTTGGTGGCGTTGTCGCTCCCGGAGACACAGCGGCTGGTGTACGGGCTGTTCGTCGCGACCCCGAGCCTGTCGTGGTGGCTCCTCGTCGGCGGGGTCGCGACGGCACTCGCGGCACGACGGCTGTCCGGTGACTGGCGACGGAACGTGCTCGTCGCGGTCGTCGGGGTCACGGTGTTGTTCGCGGTCGTGTTGGGGCCGGCGGTGGGGAGTGCGTACGCGAGCGCGGCGTTGGCCGACCGGACCGACCGCGAGGTGACCGCACTGCGGTCGGTGCCCGACACCTCCGGAGACCACGCCCGCACCCGACCGGAGTCGGCGGCTGCGACGGCCGCGACCGCTCGGGTGCGCGAGCCGGGGTTCGGGACCCGTGACGGCCGACTCGCCTACCGGAACGGGACGTACGCGTGGTCGTTCCCGGTGGTCCCGGACGAACTCACCGCGCGGCTGACGGACTCACAACGCGGCGCGGTGTACGTCGCCGCCGACGGCTCCGGCTCGCCGGTCGTCCGGGAGACACCCTTCCAGAACGGACTCGGAGGCGTCTGGCTCGGAGCCTACGAGTACCAGGCGCTGTTGGCGGAGCCGACGCTCCAACGACAGCCGGCGACACGGGTCGTGTTCGAACACGACGACGAGGCGTACATCGCGGAGTCGACCGTGCGCCACGAGTGGCGGTTCCGCGCGTTCCCGGTGCCGCAGCCGTACGCCGTGCCACGGTTCGCCGGCGTCCAGTTGACCAACCAGTCGGGCGTCACGGAGTTCGTCCCCGCGAGTGCGGTCGCGGACGACGACCGGCTGGCGGGGCAGGCGGTGTACCCGCCGTCGCTCGTCCGCCGGGAGATCGCGGCACTCGCCTACCGCGACGGGCTCGTGGACGGCGTGCTCGGCGGCGGCCGCGACACGCCACGGCCGAGCGAGTTCCCGGGCGGGTCGGGCGAGTGGCCGGTCGCCGCGCCGACGGGGAACGCGAGTGCGCCGTCGCTGACCTACTTCGTGCCGACGGCAGCCGGCGGCGACGGGGTCGAGCAACTGTGGACTGTCGACGCTCAGACCGGGGCGGCGGGTGTGGTGTCGTTCCGGACGCCTCGGGTCGGGCCCGACCGGGCCGCACGTCTCGTCTCCCAGTCCGACCGCGCCGCCGGCTTCGGTGCGCGGGCGGCTGGCGACCCGGTTCCGGTGAGCGTCGAAGGGAGTCTCCACTGGCAGATCTCGACGACGACGGCCGGTGGGGAGGCTGCGACCGGGTTCGTCGACGCCGAGAGCGGTCGGACGACCGTCGCCAACGCCTCCGTCGCGAGTCGACTCGCCACCAACGGGAGTCTCGGCGCGGACGACACGAGCGGCACGACCGACGCCAGTGTCGACGGCGTCGACGACGCGGGCGGGCGAGAGAGAGACGGGGTCGCCGTCGCGGTGGTCGTTCGCGACGCGAACGGGACGGTCGTCTCCCGACGCAACGTCACGGTCCCGCCCGGCGGGCGGATCGGTGTCGCGGTCGGCGGGACGAACAACTCGACGGTGGAGGCTCGTCAGACCGGGGTGTCCGTTGCTGCGTCGGCTCCACGGTCGGTCTCGCCGTCGTCAGTTCCGGACGGTGTCCCGGTGGGCGACCGGTCGTCACCGCCGAGTTCCCCGAGCGCGATCTCCGCGGCGTCGGCGAGGGAGAACGTCCCCAGCGGCTGGATGCGGAGCGTGTAGCGGTCGCCCGGCGACACGTCGAAGACGAGTGCGACGTCCGTCGGCGAGTCCGGCGCGAGCGTGAGGAAGCTGAACCCACGCGCCTGGACCCGTCCGTCGCTACCGAGGTACGGGACCACACTCGTCGAGGGAGTGAACTCCCGGCCGTCCCCGCGGACGAGCGTGAACGGGTCGGGGGTCAGCTCCAACGGGCCCGGCGTCCGGTTGGTCAGACGCAACGAGACGACCGCCCAGACACCGGCGGTGCTCCGCGGGTTCGTCTGACCGAGCTCCGAGAGCGCTTGGACGCGACGGACCACGTACTCGACGCGCTTGGGATCGTCACCGACGAGCACCGACTCGCCGACGTTCGCCGGCTCCCTCTCGCCGCCGAGCCCGGCACACCCCGTCAGCGTCACCGTGCTACCGATCCCCAGCCGTCGGAGCGCCGTCCGTCGGTTCATGCACGGGTGTTCGGCCGGCGTCGGCACGGGCTTTTCGCTCCGGAGAACTGTCGGAGAGAGCCCGTGTCAGTTCGTGTACTGTGAACAGACCCGTTCGATCCCGGCCGCGAGGTCGATCTCCGGCTCCCACCCCGTGGCCTCCTGGAACTTCGAGTAGTCCGCGAGCGTGTCGTGGACGTACACGTCCAACGGGTTCTCGACGAACGTGGGCTGCACGTCGGTCCCGAGTTCCGCGTTGATCAGTTCGACGACGCGCCGGAAGGAGTGTTGTTCTCCGGTGCCGACGTTGTAGATGCCCTGGAGTTCGTGGTCGGCGGCGAGTGTAGTCGCGCGCACGATGTCGTCGACGTGTGTGAAGTCACGCGTCTGGTGGCCGTCACCGTACACTTCCGGACTGTCGCCGTTGGCGATGTCCTCGGCAAACTGTGCGATCACGTTGGCGTACTCGCCTTTGTGGCCCTCGCTCCCGCCGTACCCCTGGTAGACGGAGAAGTACCGCAGCCCGGCCGTGGTCATGTCGTGGTAGTTGTGGAAGTACTCCGCGTAGCGTTCGCGGGCGAGTTTCGACGCCTCGTAGCCCGTGTTCGCCTCCACCGACATCGTCTCCGGTGACGGCTCCGTCCGGTCGCCGTAGATCGAGGAGGTCGTCGCGTAGACGACCGTGTCACAGCCGTCGCGACGTGCCTGTTCGACCGTGTTGACGAACCCCTCGACGTTGACCCGTGCGCCGCGGACGGGGTCGTCCTCGTGCATCGTCAGCGAGGACAACGCCGCGAGGTGGAAGAGCACGTCTACGTCCGTCGGGAGGTCGTCGTCCGTGACACTCGCGTCGACGTACTCCACGTCGTCTGTGAGGTTCTCCGGAGTGCCGAGGTAGCCGTCGTCGACGACGGTGACGTGGTTGTCTTCGGCGAGGCTGTTGGCGAGGTTCGAGCCGATGAACCCCGCGCCGCCGGTGACGAGGACGCGTTGGTCTTGCATAGTCGGGTGAGTGGGTGCCGACGGTTTATCCCTACCGGAGTCTCTCAGTTGTCGACGCTACCCAGAGGGTGCGGTCGGTGTCCGGACGAGATCGCTCTGGCTCCGATTGTCCGCTGCAGTGGTACGCTCGGTTGTGTCACGACTGTGGGAGAAGGCCGTGTTCGGCAGGGTTTATGTGATAGTGCACAGATACTGTCGTAAATGTGTTCGTGGGGCCTGACGACCACAGAGGTGTACGACTCCTACGCCGACACGCTCTCACTCGTCGTCTGGACGGCCGCCGTACTCGCGGTGACACTGACGCCGCTCGCGAACGTCGCCCCGCTCCGGATCGCCACCAGCCTGCCTTGGCTGTTGTTCGCTCCGGGGTACGGGCTCGTCGCCTGCCTGTTCCCAGCAGACACGCTCGACGGCCTAGAGCGGACGGCGTTGTCGGTCGGCGGGAGCCTAGCCGTCGTCTTGTTCGGCACACTCGTCGTCGCCCGTGGCGGGGTCGACACCCTCTCGGCTGTGGCGTCACTCACGCTCGCCACGCTCGGGCTGACACTGCTCGCGGCCGTCCGGCGACGCCGCCTCCCTACTGGGGAACGTTACACGCCACCGAGGCCGGACATCGCTAGCCGACTCGGTGAGCTAGAACCCTCGACAAGTACGGACGGGCTGTTGAACGCCGCGCTGTTGCTCGCACTGGTCGTCGCGGCCGCGACTGCTGGGGTCGCCACTGTGGCCCCGCCGGAGGGTGAGCGGTTCACCGAGGTCGCGCTCGCCTCGCAGACCGACAACGGAACGTACACCGTCAACGAGTACCCCGAACGGCTCACTCGTGGGGAGCCGACTCCCTTCGCCGTCACGGTCGGCAATCACGAACGGCAGGAGGTGAGGTACACACTCGTCGTCGCGCTCCAGCAGCCGACGAGCGACGACTTCAGTACACTGGAGCGACTCCATACGAGATCGTTCACACTCGCGGGTGGAGAGTCCGTCCGCTGGGACCACTCTGTCACACCGACGACGACAGCCTCACGCGTCAGACTGTCGTACCTGCTGTACCGCAGTTCACCGCCAGCAGCACCGACGCCGACGAACGCCTACCGGGACCTCCACCTTCGTGTGAACGTCACGGCGTCGGCGGCAGCACGGCTCCCACCTGAACAGAAACGATTTTATTAATATCCGCCGAACCCAGATACAGAATCGATTCGATGTCTGTCGACGAGCCCACTCACACTGACCGTTCGGTGACACTGGAGGAGTCTACGGTGCCCGAGCAGGCTGCAGTGCTCGTCGACGAAGACACCGACACGGAGCCGACGCTGTCGGTCGTGATGCCGACGCTCAACGAGGAGGCTGGGATCGAGGAGTGTATCACCCGGATCAAGAACGCGGTCGTCGAATTAGGCGTTCCGACGGAGATCGTCGTCAGCGACAGCTCGACCGACCGGACGCCAGAGATCGCGAGAGAGATGGGTGCCCGGGTGGTAGAGCCGGACCGTGACGGCTACGGCTACGCCTACCAGTACGGCTTCGACCACGCTCGCGGGGAGTACATCGCGATGGGTGACGCAGACACAACGTACGACTTCGAGGAGCTCCCCCGATTGTACAACGAGGTTGCCGACGGCGAAGCTGACCTCGTGTTGGGGAGCCGCTTCGCGGGCGAAATTCGCGACGGTGCGATGCCGCCGCTCCACCAGTACATCGGAAACCCGGCACTGACGGCGTTCCTCAACTTCTTCTACCACACGAGCGTCTCGGACGCACACAGCGGCTTCCGAGTGTTCACCGCGGAGACACTCGAACAGATGAGCCTCCGTTCGACCGGGATGGAGTTCGCCAGCGAGATGGTGATGGCAGCCGGTGCCGAAGAGCTGGAAGTGGCAGAGGTGCCGATCACGTACTACGAGCGCGAGGGGGAGGCGACGCTCGACAGCTTCCAGGACGGGTGGCGACACGTGAAGTTCATGTTGGTCAACGCGCCCGGCCAGTTGTTCTCTGTCCCCGGAGTGACGATGTGTGTCGTCGGTACGGTGTTGATGCTCGTCGCGACTCTCGGCATCGAGTTGGTCGGACAGTCACTCGGGGTACACTCGCTGATCGGTGGGAGCCTACTCACGCTCGTGGGCTTCCAGGTCGGGACGTTCGGAGTGTTGAGCGACATCGCGACCGATCCCGTCCAACGACCACAGGACGGGGTGACGCGGCTGATACGTGAAGAGTTCACGTTGGAACGTGGGATCGGTGTGGGGATGGTGTTACTCGCGTTCGGAGCGACCGTCGCAGGCCAGATGTTGTTCCGGTGGGTGTCGAGTGGCTTCGACGTGCTCCCGCTGGTCACCGGAGATATCCTCGCGTTCACGACGATCCTGTTGGGAGTCCAGACGGTGTTCAACTCCTTCTTCGCGAGCACTGTCGCGACCCTCCGCCGGGACTGACGCGTCAGTCCCGGGCGGCCAACAGGTCGTAGTAGTGGTCGATCGACGCCTCGGCAGTGAACGAAGACTCGAACGCCTCGCGTGCGTTGTCTCCTTGCCGGTCAACGCGCCCTTCGTCTGCCATCCACCCCTCGACCGCTTCGACGACGCCGTCGACATTACCCTGCGAGACACGGACACCGGCGTCGTTGCTCTCGACGATCCGTGCTTCGTCGTCGCCGGGTTGGGCGAGACACAACACGGGTGTCCCGGCCGCCATCGAGGTGTACAGCTTGCTCGACACGCAGACGCCCTCGAACCCCTCTTCGACGGTGACGATCGACACGTCGCCGCTCGTCAGACTGTCGGGCAACACCTCGTACTCCTGATACGGGAGGAACCGGACGGTCTCGCCGGCCACGCCCAGTTCCTCGGCCAGCGAGACGATCGTCTCTTTGTTGTCCCCCTCGCCGACGATCAGGACGCGGAGCTCCGAGGGGTCGTACCGCTCGCCCAACGCCGCGGCGGCCTCGACGACGGTCGCAAGATCGTGGAACTCGCCTAGGTTCCCGGAGTACAACAACGTGAACGGCTCCACGAGGTCGTGTTCCCGGCTGAACGGATTCTCCGGCTTCGGTTGGGGCCGAACGAACTCCGGGTCCGCCCAGTTGTGGATTATCTCCACCTTCGAGTCGTCGAACCCGGGGTTCGCCTGTCGACAGATGCGGTCGCGCATCCGTGGTCCGAGCGCGACGACTCGCCGCGCGTCGTGGAACGTCTTCCGGTGGAGCCACCGCCACGCGCGAGCGGGGAGCCCGTCGGGGTCGAGGTATTCCAGCTCTACCGGCTGGTCCGGGTAGAGGTCGTACACGACGTAGGTGTACGACCACCCGCGGAGCCGTGCGACCGGCCACAACGCGACCGGGAGGAACGGTGGGTTCGAGACGAACAACAGCTCTCGGTCGCGGTCCGTCGGCGCGTCGGCGACGAGTAGCGCTGCCGCCATCCAGACGGTGAACACGACCCAGTTGAACAGTCGTCGCGGGAGGGAGGACTGTCGGAGCTGTGGCGCGCGAATCCGGCGCACTTCGACTCCCTCGTGGGTACTCACCTGGGGCTGTCGCTCGTTGTCGCCGCTGTGGTAGTTCGGCTGCCCGGTGTACACCGTGAGGTCGAGCCCGCGTTCGCAGAGTCCGACGGCGAGGTCGGTCATCAGTTGCCCGGTCGAGGCAGTGTCCGGGTGGAAGTACTCCGTGACGAGAACGTACTCTGTGTCTGTGTCCGACATCAGCGCGGAAGTTGGACTATCGCTCGTGGAGGAGCGTCTCCAGGTTCTCCCGAACGTAGTCCGGATCTCGCGCCTCCGTGTACCAGTCGAGAGTGCGTTCGATCCCCTCCTCGACGGTGTACTCCGGCTCCCAGCCGAGCAGTTCCTCCGCGCGGGTCGTGTCCGCCGCACGGTGACGAACACCCTCCGGCTTGTCGGTCATGTAGTCGATCTCCTCGGGCTCCCAGTCGAGGTACTCGAAGATCGACTCGACTGCCTCGTTGATCGTCACGTACCGCGAGATCCCGGCGTTGACCGGTGTCGCGTCCGTGATGTTCTCGGCCGCGAGCCGCAACGCACGAGTGATGTCCTTGACGTACGTGAAGTTCCGCGTCTGCTCGCCGTCACCCCAGATCTGGAACGGATCCTGACCCGCGTACGCCTTCGCCATCAGCGCGACGATGGCGTGGGTCTCGTTCTCCCGCGGGCCGTACGCCGTGAAGATCCGGACCATCGAGGCGTCGATGTCGTACTGCTCGTGGTACGCCTGGAGGGAGCGTTCTCCCATCAGCTTCGCCCAGCCGTACACCTCGTCGGCGTACGCACCCCCGCGCTCCTCGAAACTCACCATGTCCTCGCGGAGCCGCTGGCGCTCCTGCTGGATGTCCGTCGGGTACGTGCACGCCGAGGAGGCGAAGCAGATCCGGCCGACGCCGTTCTGTGCGGCCGCCTCGTAGACGACGTTGTCTAGGGCCATGTTCGTCGCGCAGTTCGCCGGGTAGTTGGCGATGTAGCCGCGCCCGCCGTGGTCGGCCGCGAGGTGGAACACGGTGTCGATCTCCGCAGTCGCCTCCTCGGCGAACGGCATCCGCTTGAGGTTCCCCTCCAACACCTCGATCTCGTCGTCGACGGCCGCGAGGTTCTCCCGCTCGCCACTCGAGAAGTCGTCGGCGACGCGAACGTCGGCCCCGTGATCGACGAGATCCTCGACGAGGTGTGAGCCGATGAACGACGCACCGCCCGTGACGAGCACGCGCTCGTCCGTCCACTCTGTCATTGCTCGCCTCCATCCGCGGCGACGGCTTGACTCTTCCCGTTCAGCTCCGACTCCGCGTACTCGTACACCTCGCGGACACCCTCTTCGAGCGTAACTGACGGCTTCCAGTCGAGTTCCGCCTCCATCTTCGTCGTGTCGGCGGCGTACTTGTCCGTCCCCGTGGGCTTCGAGAGATCGTGTTCGATGTCGAGGTCCTTCCCGCTGATGTCGATGATCGTCTCCGCGAGTTCGTTGATCGAGACGACCTCCTCCCCGTTGCCGAGGTTGATCGGCTCGCCGTCGGTCTTCCGGTCGATGGCGCGGAGCATTCCTTCGACTAAGTCGGTGACGTGAATGAACCCGCGCTCCTGGCTGCCGTCGCCGAACATTTCGATACTGTCTCCATCGTTCGCTTCGATCACTTTCCGGCACATCGAGGGGATGACGTGACTCGACTCGGGGTCGAGACTCTCTCGGGGGCCGTAACAGTTGAAAATCCGCACAGCGCCGGTGTCGAGTTCCGTGTCCGTGTGGTAAGCGTCACACGCCACCTCGCCGAGCACCTTCGCCCAGCCGTACGTGGAGTGTGGGTCCGCCGGAATCGCCTGATCCTCCGAGAACCGGTTGAGGTCGTCGTGCTGCTGCCGGTAGAGACAGGCGCTGGACGCGAAGAGGAACCGGTCGACCCCGTTCGTCTCCGCGGCCTCCAGCATGTGCTGGTTCATCAGTACGGACGGGGTGAGCCCGCCGACGTTCTCGCGTTTGATGTAGTGAATCCCGCCGACAGAGGCGGCGAGGTGGAACACGTCGTCGACGCCGTCGGTCGCCTCGACACACCCTTTGTGGGTCGTCAGGTCCGTCGGGAGCAGCTCGATCTCGTCTTCTAGGTGTGCGATCCGGTCGGGGCCACCGCGAGAGAAGTTGTCCGCGACGACGACATCGGCACCGCGGTTGGCGAGGTCCTCGACGAGGAACGAACCGATGAAGCCCGCGCCGCCGGTGACGAGGACATTGCGGTTCGTCCAGTCAGTAGACATACTGTCAGTCTTTGCTTGTTGATTAAAAACTGTTGCTGTTTCGACCGCGCGGTCGGCCCGCGGTACCACGGATATTTAACACGCCGTGGGAGATACGGCTCAGTGTGAATTGGAATGTTCTCTTCGTCTGCCTGGACACTGTCCGTGCTGACTTCTTCGAGGAGGCCGCCTCTGCGCTCCCGGAGATGGCGGACGTGCGTGTGCAAGGGGCCAGAGCGCCGAGTTCCTGCACGGTCCCGAGCCACGCGAGCTTCGTGAGCGGCCGCCTCCCGTCCGAACACGGGATTTACTCGTTCGACGCCGACATGCGCCGTCTCTCACAGTCGGACACGCTGTTCTCCTCGCTGTCCGACTATCGGACTGTCGGCGTCAGCGCGAACCCGTACGCCGGGAGTGCGTCGCACTTCGACACGTTCTTCGACGAGTTCGTCGACATCTCGCCGCAGCGACGCTTCCCGAGCGGGATGGACGCCGGGACGTTCGCGCTGACGACCGACACCGAGGGGCCGCTCCGGTACGTCGAGTTTCTCCGCGAGGCGCTAGAACACGACGCCACCGTAGCGAGTCTCGCCAACGGCGTCGCGGGGCTACTCAACGACAGGCTCCTGTCGACCGACCGTCTCCCCCGTCTGTTCGACAACGGCGCGAAGTACGTACTCCGGGAGGCCAGACGGCGTCTCCGCGAGGGCGACGACAGCCCGACATTCCTCTACCTCAATCTGATGGAGGCACACGAGCCGGTCGCCGACGCCCTCGGACGGGACGTGGACCGATCCGTGGTGCCACGCGGGTGGAGTTCGGACTCGTTGCCTCTCGACGAAGTCAACGCCGGACTCACGCCGTTCGACGAAGACGCAGTCGAGACGTACCGTCACCTGTACCACACTGCAATCGAGTACATGGACGAGCTACTCGCGGAGTTCGTCCAGTTCGCCGAACGGACGCTTCCGGGAGAGACGACGACCATCGTGTTCAGTGACCACGGAGAACGGCTGGGACACACGCCCGGAGACCGTCAGCTCGGCCACAACGTCTCACGGTTGACGGAGTCACTCCTCCGTGTGCCGTTGTTAGTCCGTAACCCGCCTGTCGAACTGGACCACCTCTCGGACGGGGCGTTCTCGCTGCTGGACCTCCCACGTATCGTGTCGTCGACTGTCTCCGAGGAGCCGTTCGGCGACCGGAGACGGCCCGTTGTCGCCGAGCGTCTCGCCGCCGTGGTCGCCGAGAAGTTCGACTTGGAGCCGGCAGAACGCGACCGACTGAACCGGACTCGACGCTGCGTGTACGAAGACGGCCAGAAGATCGTCTGGGACGGGGAACGTTCCGTGACGGTCGTCGAGGTAACAGAGGGCCGCAGCGAGGTCGTCTCGGATGAGTCTGTCGACGTGCCCGACGCCGAGACCGAGGTGTTCGGTGTCCCCGTCGAGACGGCCGACAGGCGGTTCGACACGGAGGGTGACGCCGACGCGGGCGTCAGCGAGGCGACACAGGAACGGTTGGAACAGTTGGGGTACACCTGAGTTCCCTCGTGGCGTTCGGTGACTCGCTGGCGTCTCCGGGGCGCTGCCGGCTCTCACGAGCGACGGCGCTACGGTGGTCCCGGAGATTCCTCAGACGCTTCGGTTTAGCAGGTCCTCCGACGCCAGTCCCCAGTCGTCGCCGTTCGGCTGCCACACCGGCCGTGGGTCGTCACCGACCTTGTCACTGAGAACTTCGTCGAGATCCGGCTGTGGTCGCTGAGCGTGCATGTTCTCGTGTTCCTGGTGGTACAGCCTGTAGTCGTCCCCCAGAACCCGTTGTTCTAACCCCGAGTTAGCCATGTTCAGTACCATCAGGCGGTCGACCCCCCAGTTGAACTCCGTCTCCGGGAACCCACGCAACTCGATCCACCGCTGCCGGTCCGCGAGTACGAAGTCACCGGCGACGTGTGTGAACAGCTCTGGTGGATCGAACCGACTCCCGTTGTCTCGCCCAGGCGTGAGGGAAACGAGCGTGTCGAGAGTCGCGTCGCGGAGGTACTCTCCGTAGCGTTTCAGCCATTCGTCGGCCGCCGGACCGGGCTTTACCGTCTCCGAACGGTTTTGGACCGCGTACGTGTGCTCTCGACAGAAGTCCGTCAACTCTCTCCCCTCTAAGTGCCTGTCTGGAACAGTGTCGACATCGTAGCGGTTTGCACGGTAGAAACAGTCGTCCGTGGACAGTTTGGGGGTCTCACGCACGAGTCGCTCGCCGTACACCAGATCAGGGTTGGTGACGACCACTGGGCCGTCGGCCGCACGCCTCACACCGACGTTCTTACCGATGTACTCGAACACTGGCATGTCGTCTGCACCCTCCTGTTGTCGGTGGAGTCTCGGTGGCACTTCGACGAACCTGATCTCGACGTTCTCTGGCGTGTTGGGCCAGTCGAGCGCGTCCGACATCGGCGCTTCGTCTACGGGCGGGTTCCACTCCACGAACAGGAGCTCGACATCGTGTCCAACGCCCTCGGCGGCGTGTGCGATGGAACGTGTGTAGTTGTACACCCTGTCGAGAAGACGACCCCCATAGTTGTCGTTTCTAGTTACTGAGACAAATGAGGGGGTCCGTCCATATCCCGATGAACTTTCGCTGTGTATTATACCTGACGACTGCCGTTCCCTGATTCCCGTAATGTTGAAGATACTGTCTGTGGGTAACGAAACCACACAGACACATGCGACCCGATACAATCACCAAGTCGGTCGTCGGCACCGTTCCCGACGAAGCGAAGCGACTGTTCAGGCGCTCTGTCCCGCCTGCCGTGTTCGACAGGGTTGCAGACCGACTCGACCCCGACCGACGTGTTCTGACGGACATCGAGACTCCGGCAGGGACGATCACGCTTCGGCTCCCTGCGGGAGACAATCTCCGGAAGACCGCCGAGAATCCGCGTGAGAAACCGCTTCCTCGGGTTCCTGGTGTCGGCTTCGAGCCCACTTTCGTTCGAGACCTGTCTCGTCGACTAGACGGCGAGACGACGTACTACGACATCGGGGCTGCGAAAGGATACTTCGCCGAAGTGGCGAAGCTAGCCGGAGTTCCGGAGAGCCGTCTCCATCTGTTCGAGCCCTCGTCAGCTGCCGACCGACTCGAGTCGAAATATCCCGAGAGTACTGTCACGACCGAGCTGGTCGGCAGTGACTCGGGAGAAAACTGTCTCACGCTCACAGAGTACGCGCTGGAGAAGCCGGATCCGGACGTGGTGAAAGTAGACGCGGAGGGAGCAGAGTTCGACATTCTCCGCGGGCTCACACCTCTCTCACCAATCGTCTACGTCGAAGTTCACCCACTCTTACTCTCGGCCAGCGACAGCGTTCCAGCACTCGTCGACTTCCTCACGGAGAGGGGATACGACGTGGCGTGGGCGGACCACCGTCGTGTCGACGGCGACTGGCACGACGCGGCCTCCGTCCCGCTCCCGTACCTCTCCACTCTCTCGACGAACTCCGAAGGGCCGTACATGCTCCGCGGTCTTCCACCGGAGACGTGACGCTAAAGTGTATCGAACCGGTTATGATGCGGTCAGTCGACAGTAGTAAGTATGGCAGCGAGATCCGTCGAGTTCGTCACGACCACGATCAACGAACCGGTGTTTCTGGAGGGGTACTTGGAGAACGTCGTCGCGCACGGCCACGACCCGACAGACATCGGCGTCACGGTCGTGGGTGATCTGAAGACTCCTCTGAGCGTCCGCGAGTTCTGTGAGGGCCTGACAGACGAGTTCGGAATCGACGTCGACTACCTGAGTGTCGACGACCAGCGACGGCTGATCGAACAGTGGGAACTCCTGGAGTTGGACCGGTACCTCCCGTACAACTCGATTCAGCGGCGTAACGTCGGCTACCTCGCCGCGGCCGCCGAAGGTGCCGACGTGATCGTCTCGCTCGACGACGACAACTTGGCGCGAGAAGACGACATCGCCGGGCTGTTCTCGACGGTCGGTGACAGCCACGAGGTTCTGGAGGTGACCACCGAGAACAACTGGTACAACCCCGCTTCGATGCTGACGTACGAGGCAGAGTCGTCACGAGACATCTACCACCGTGGATTTCCGTACAGCCGTCGTGATACGTCACAGACGTACGACTACGAACGCACGGAACGAGAGGTGATGGTCCGTGCCGGTCTCTGGTTCGACGTTCCGGATATCGACGTGATCACACACTTGGAACGTGGTCCACGCGCGACATCCCTCCGAGAGGAGTTCGAAGACGAACTCGTCGCACTCGGCGACGAAACGTTCGCGCCCGTGAACACACAGAACACCGCCTTCCACACCGATCTCATGCCTCTGATTCACACAATTCCGATGGGACAATCGGTAAGGGGGATGGAAGTCAGTCGGTTCGACGACATCTGGCTCGGCTACTTCCTCGACCGGGTCCTCCACGAGACTGGAGGGACTGTCGCATACGGAGGGCCGATCTCGACGCACGATCGGAACACCCACAACCTCAAGCGCGAACTGGAGCACGAAGCAGTCGGCGTTCGGCTGAACGAGATCGTCGTCGACACACTGGAGTCGATCGAGATCGAGGGCGACGACCACGGCGACTACTACCGAGACCTCATCCGGCAGTTCAGAGCGGAGATCGATGGCGAGGTCGACTACGAGTTCGAGGCCTACTTCAACGAGATGCTCGACGGGATGGAGACCTGGGCCGACGCCTGTGACACCGTGTTGAACTGATTACAGGTACCCGAGTTCCTCTAACCGTCCCTCCACGTCGCCGTCCACGTCCGACTGGAGGTACGCCGCGCCGACATCCAGTTCCGACAGCCGACGTTCGACGACCTCGCGGACGAGCCGGCCGGCGTCGGGCCGTTCGTCCGGATCGACTCGCTCTCCCGTCGAGAGGTCGACGAGCCGCCGTTCACCCTCGATCTCGTCGACCGTGTAGCGCCACTCCCGGGAGCGGGCACCGACGACGACATCGCCCTCCACCTCGTGTTCGGCCTGCACGCACTCGCGTGGGTCGTCGACACCGGGACGGCGACCAGTGTACACCGCCGGCACGTCGAACCCGAGCGCATCGTAGAACAGCGGGGGCAGGTCAAGGAGGCTTACGAGGTCGTCGGTCGCCTCGGACAGAGCAGGCGGTCCGTTGCAGACGACCAACGGCACGCGGAGCAGTTCGTCGTACAGCCGTTCGGGCTTCCCGTACCCTCCGTGGTCGCCGAACAGCTCCCCGTGGTCGGAGGTGACGACGACGAGCGTGTCTTCGAACCGGCCCTGACGACGGAGCAGGTCGACGATCCGGCCGAGTTGATCGTCCGTGTACGCGATTGCGGCGTCGTACAGTCGCTCCATCGCGTCGAGTTCGTCGTCCGAGAGCATCTCCGGCTCGCGCAGCAGTGCCGAGTACCACTTCGACACCTCCGTCTGTGTCACGTCGCCGACGCCGAACCGCTCGCGGTACGACTCCGGCGGGTGGCAGGGGTGGTGGACATCCATGTAGTGGGTCCAGCAGAAGAACCGCTCTTCGGTCGACTCCAAGAACCTCAGGGTGTCGTCCGTGACAACCTCTGCGGAGACGTACGGCCGCGGTTTGCCGGCAACGGCTTGGTACGCCCACTTGATCCCGTCTGTCAGTCCGAGCAGTTCGTCCAGCCGTTCGAGCTTGGGGTTGTTGAGTTCGATCCCGCGAGGAAAGATCCGCGTGGCGATCCCCATCAACGGGTTCTGGTAGTCCTCAAACTCGTCGAACCCTTCGTCGTACGCGAAGTGTGTCGAGAGAAACGGGTTACACTGGAAGCCACCAGTCCGGAGTCCGGCCGAGCGAAGCTGCTCGGCAACTCGTGGTCGGTCGTCCGCGAGTGGCCCCAGTCCGCCGTGAGACAACGGCAGTGTCCCCGTCAGCATCGCGGGGAACGACGGCGTCGTGCCCGGGCCCGTCGCGTAGGCGTGCTCGAACCACTCGCCGGATGTTCCGAGCGATTCCAGCGTCTCCGCGGGTCCGGTGGCGTCGTACCGCAGCGAGTCCACGGTGACGAGGAGGACGTTCTCGACGGTCACGCCGTCACCCCCCGTCCGACTTCGGCTGTCTCGCGGCGGTTCGTCCGACTCATCACACACAGCCACTCGGACAGCCGAAAAAGTCCTTGCGTTCTACGCACCGCCTGCCGTCCGGTTCGCCGGGGGGACGACACGGTACACCTGGTCGTCGTCGTACAGCAGTGCCACGTCGCCGCTCGTGTACACGCGACTCTGGTCTGACTGGAGCCGGTCGAGACTCTCCTCGGAGAAGTAGACTCTCGCCAGTCCGATCCCGGATTCGTACCTCGCCTTGAACATCCGTTCGGACCAGTCGGACTCGACGAGCAGCAGCCGTCCCTCCGCGACCACGACTCGCTCGCCGAACTGCGGCTGGCTCGCGCTCGCACCGAACGAGCGAAGCGACCCATCGGCGATCCACGGCGCCGAGACGTTCGCGTCCCGCCGATCCACGAACGACGCCAACTCGGTGTACTGGTTGTAGTCGTCACCGAGCGCGACCGCCCGGGTCTGGTCGTCGGTCAGTTCGACGGCCGACACGTCGTCGGCGGCCCCGAGTCCGCCGCTGACTGCGGCCAGTCCCACCACGAGCACGACGGCGACCGATGTCGCCGTCTCCCGCTGTCGGAGCGCCCACGATACCCCGACGGCGGCGAATCCGACGAAGAAGACGACCCAGACCATCTGGAGTCGACGCATCGACCAGATCTGGATCGGGGTCTGAAGCATGAGTGCGGTCGCCCCGGTCCCCAGAAACAGCAGGCTCGGGAACGAGACATCGTACTCGGAGCGAGCGAGCGCGTACACGGCGAACAACACCAGCGCCACAAGCGCAACTTGGTACAGCAGCGTCGGCTCCGCAAAGGAGACGAGCGCCCGTTCGACCGTGTCGAGCCGTCCCGTCGTCCCGTACGTGTACGCCTCCAGCGTCGTCTCGATGCTCCCTGGATCGACCTCACCGCCAGTCGGAGTCGTCACGGGCGTCTCGGCAGTCCCCGGGGTGGAGCCACTGGTGGCGTCAGGCGTCTGTGTGCCAGTGTCGGATATCGGCGTGGTGGTGGCACTGCTGGGGGTCGACTGGCTCTGTCCGGAGGCCCCTGCTGGAGTCGCCGTCGCAACCGCGTTCGTTCCGCCACTCCCCTCGGTGGCTGTCTGTATTCTTTCCCCGCCTCTGCCAGTGTCGCTCGTTTCTAAGAAGTTCTGGCGCAGCGTGTACGCGACCGCGTCGAAGATCCAGTCGTCGACGACGAGCCAGTAGAGTGAGACGATACCGACCCACCCGGTCACGACCTGCGCTGCACGCGACTTCAGCACCGTCGCAGTCGACAGCCCGCCGCGGAGTAGTTGGCCGACAGCGATCACCCCCGCAGCCGGGAACAGAAGCAGCGCCGTGAAGTGGTGTGTCGTCGCCGACGCGACGGCGAACAGCCCGGCGAGGAGGTACCCTCCTAGGTTGCTGTCATTCGTGAGCGACAGCCCGAGGTAGAAGACGACGACAGCGAACCCGAACGCGAGCGTCTGCGGGAACGTATACGTGGAGAAGAACACGGTCTGCTCGAACGTCGCGTAGAGGAAGGCGGCGACGACGGCTGTCCGCCCGTCGACGAACTGGAGTCGGTAGAGGAGATAGACGACCGCGACGACCGTCGTCATCACCGCGGTTCCGACCAGCGTGTACGCGACGTACACGGGGAGGCCACTCACGAGGTGGAGCCCGGCGGCCGTGACGTGGAGCCCCGGAAACGAGGCGTACGCCGTGTACGTGATCGCGCTCGGCCCCTCGCGGAGGAGCTGTCTCACGCCCAGCGTGTGTCCGAGCACGTCACCGGAGCCGTAGTAGTACCGGGTCCCGGCGAACTTCGACACCGAGAACAGTCCGTACAGCAGTGTGACGCTCACGGCCGCCAACCGCGGGCGGGAGTCGGCTCCGACGACGACCCCGACAAGCGCGAGCAACGCCGGGAGGAAAAACAGGAGTGAGACCGTTCGGTCGACGAGGAAGGCGACGGACACGCCCAGCAGACCCAGGGTGACGACGACCTTCGACAGCCGAGCCGGATCTCTGTCGAGCACGCCCGACAGATCACGCTCGACCGTTACCGTCCCGACCAACACGATCCCAGCGCCGACTGCGGCGTACAGAGCCCTGATCCCCGTCGTCAGGCCGACCACGGCTGCGACAGCCGTGGCACCGGCCAGCGACGCGAGTAGTGCCAACGCCGCGAGCCCCCGCAGCCCGATCGTCTCGGCCACACCCGCGATCCGTCGTTGGAGCGCGCTCGCGCTCACGACTCGTCACCTCTGCCCTCCGCCGGGCCGCCGGCGGTCTCGTTCGCCAGTGCCGCGATCTCGGACGGATGCAAGGCGTCGCGGTACACCCGCACGTCGTCGACAGCGCCGTCGAAGTACACCCGCGACCCGGTGTACTCACTTCCGATGGCACCCCGGTCGTTGGTGTCCCTGACGACACCGGTCGCCGCCTGGCTAGAAACCACCTGGCCGTCGACCCACAGCCGGAGTTCGGTGCCATCGTACTGGGTGCATATCGTCTGCCACTCCTGTGGTCGTTCTGGAGTTGACCCGACCCCGACCCGCTCGCCAGACTCGTTCCAGAACCCTGCGATCCATCCATTCTCTTCGTCCCAACCGAGTGTCACTTCGTACGAGCCGAGATGGACGAGGTCTCCACGGTGATCGGTGTCGTCAACCCGCGCACGTGCGCAGACAGTGAACGAGTCACGACCACTTACTTCGACGCTGCCGGCCGCGAGTTTGACGTGGTCGTTCTCGTCGGCCTCCAACTCGACCGCCGATCCGACCGGCCCGTCGACCCAAGCTCCCCCGACCACCCGGGCGTCGCTCCGCCCGACGGCGTCGGCGGTCGTGTTCCCGCCCCCCTCGTCGAAAGAGTAGTGCGCGACGTAGTCAGTCACGGTCCGTCCGTCGACGACCGACTCGGGCGAGACTGGAACCTCTCCACCTTGGACCTCGTACGTCCCGGCGTACGGAACTGTCACGGCGTAGTCACCGTACCGGTTCGTCTCGATCGTTCGGCGGTAGGTGAGAGTCGTGTTCCCCCCACGAACGTCCGTGGCAACTGACACGGACTCGTTCGGCGCCGCCGATCCAGTGATCCGCGCACCGCGGACGAACTGGAACACCTTTTGACCGTCTCCGGCGTGGAGCAGCCGGAACCGTCCCAACCCGGCGACACCGTCGCCGCGGCTCGCGTGTCGGTCGTACAGACGGCTGTGGACGGTCTCGTCGTCGAATCCGTCTAGATCGGGGACAACGACGTACCCTGTGTCGTGTTCGTCGAGACGTCGCTCGAAGCTCCCGACCGCTCCGGGCGCTCGCGCCGAGAGGAACGCGGCGTAGTTGTCTTGTGCGAACAGGTACGACTTTGAGTCCCCACTCACGAGGTAGTTGTACACTCTGTTCCGGCCCCACTCGCTGAACACGTAGTCGTCCGAAGCCGCCTCCTCGCCGGCGTAGTCTGCGATCATCGTCGCGGTCTGGTACGTCTCGTCGGCGACGGAGACTTGGCTCATCTTAACACCGGTTTGGACAGCCCCAAGCCCGCCGACGACGAGGAGCAACAACGAGAGCGACGCGAGCGTCGACCGATCCGGCAGCCGGAGTTCCGGGCGCGGCTCGTCGCCGAACACGTCGACAGGGGGGAGGATGTCGACCCACGCCGCAAGCTGAAGGAAGCCGACGCCCGCACAGACGCCGGCGAACATCGCGAGCTGCCCGGCGAACCGAACCTGAATCGTCGCCATCAGGAGAAAGAACCAGGCGTACGACGCGACGACCAGCCACCCGCCCCGGCCGGGGTCCAGCCCCGCCGGGACCGCCCGGACCATCGCCGGGAGCGCGAGAAACAGACTCAGTCCGAACAGGAGTACGGGCCCGACGAACGTCCCGACGGCACCGCCGAACAACGACGCGGTCTCGGCGATACTGCTCTGGCCGGTCTCTCCGAAGTACGCGACCAACTCTCCGGCGACCCGGACGAACTGCGGGATACCGACGGCGACGCCACCGAGGAGGGCGGCGAGCCCGGCGGCGTCTAGTACGACCATCGTCCGGAGTGACCCGTCTCTCGCGCGGACCGCCTCTGCCACGGCGGCGACGGCGACAACCCCGAACGCCAATAGTGTCGGCGCAAAGGCACGGACGAACGACAGCCATCCGAACACGAGGCGGGCCGCCGCCGCCAGCGCGGCCCCACCGGCGAGCCCGAGCAGCACGCCGTGGTTCTGCCACAGCGGAGACTGATCTCGCCGGAGGGCGGCGTGTATCCGAACGACGAGGAAGAGCCCGACGGGCAACAGGAGGAGGGGACCGCCTCGCCACGCCGCGGTCTGTGCCGCGACCCCGACAGCGAGCAGAGCGACCACCCCCGATTGTTTGACCGACTGCCACACCGGCCGCTCATCGTCAACGAGCGTCACGACAGCGTACGCGGTGACGACGAGCCAGACGTAGTCGAAGGCGTGGTGGTCGCCGAACCCGAGTGCGGTTCTGAAGGCGTGTGCCGGCGTGACGGCCAAAAGCAGCGCCGCCGCCAGCCCGGCTCGACGGTCCCTCGACACCGTGGTCCCGATCAGGTACACCATCCCGGTCGTGAACACGCCGACGACGACGGGTAGCCAAGCGGAGACGAGACCCGCGGCCGTGGCGTCACCGCCGACGAGTGCAGCTAGCCACCACAGCACGACGAGATACAGCGTGTCGTGGTCCGGGAGCCGTCCCGGGAGTTCTCCGAGGTCGCCGACGGAGAACGCAGAGAGATCGCCGGCCAGGAGCGTCTCGGTCCAGTAGCGGTAGAAGTACGGGTCGTTCCCGGCGAGAACGATGTCGCCGCCACGAAACACCGGTCCCAACATCGGAACGACCCGGACGACGGCCGCGAGCGCCAGGACGGCGGCGACGGCGGCGAGCACGCGCACATCAACCGAGGGAAGGGCCGGGAGTCCTGGCTCGTGCTCGTCGGTCGATACGGCGTCGCCGCGTACCGCCGCCGCGACCGCCGCTCTGTCGGCGAGCCTGTACCCCTCGTCGGTCTCCTCGACGATCCCGCGGGAGACAATCTCGCCGAACGTCCCAGAGTCCAACTCCGTCTCGTCGAACGTCCACGGGCCTCCCTCGTCGAGTACGAGGAGACGCTCCAGCGACTCGGCCAGTTCGGGCCTGTCGTTGAGGAGCGACACTGTCGCCCCGTGCACGTCGTTCATACCGCTTCCGTGATAGCGTGGAGTAAAAAATGGTTCGGGAACGACTCTGCGGATCATCCGGCGCACAACGGCAGAGTTAATTGTGCATCTCCTGATAGCCGGAGTAGGAGGATGAAGATCGGTGTCGTTCCCCGCTTCCCGAAGGTTCTGAACGACGGGCTGTTTGAGTTCGAACAGTACACGCCGATAGAGCTGTACGGCGTCGACAAGCCTGGGTTCAGCCGACTCCGCGAACGCTTCGACGCGGGGAGCCACGAGATCGTGACTGTCGACAACTACCGACTTTCCGAGTACAATATTATTTTATTTATTGACACTAACTTTTACTATCTCAATCGGCTGCTCTCGATGCGCGACCCACCCAAGCTCGTGTACATGATGCGGGAGCCCCCTTCGGCGGTCCCGTTCAACAGCACCGCATCGCTCCTCGCCAACCGGTCGCTGTTCGACCGAATCCTCACCTGGAACGACGACCTCGCGGCCCAGACGGACCGTGCGGTGAAGTACGACCTCCCGTACCGGTGGACCGAGAACCGCGCCGACGAGCGGGCCGACTTCGCTGACCGGACGCTGTTGACGAACGTCTCCAGCCGGAAGTACTCACAGCACCCCAACGAGCTGTACACGGCCCGGAAGAACGCCGTTCGGTACTACGAGCGCCACCACCCCGAGCAGTTCGACCTCTACGGCCGAGGCTGGAACGACCCGCCGAGCCCGATGGAGGTGTTCCGCGGGAACCTCTTCCCGGAGACGTTCGAGACGTACGGCGGGCTGATCGACGACAAAGTCGAGACGTACCACGACTACCGGTTCGCCCTCGCGTTCGAGAACGTCTCCGACGTTCCGGGCTACGTAACGGAGAAGATCTTCGACTGTTTCCGGGCCGGCACCGTGCCGGTGTACTGGGGGGCCAACAACATCGAAGACTACGTTTCCCCGGAGACGTTCGTCGACTACCGGGAGTTCGCGTCGCCCGCAGACCTCCACGACTACCTCGCCGGCGTGTCGGCCGCAGAGTTCGAGGAGTACATCTCGGCGGCCCAGTCGTTCCTCGCCGACTCCGGTCTGTTCACGCCCGAGCGGTTCGCAGAGCAGTTCGGCGACGCGCTCCTCTCGACTCCGGAGACGGACGACACAGTTCCAGAAGATGTCCGCGAGTGGGTGGCCGAGCGTGCACACCTAGACCGGATGATGTGGGACCCTCGTCGCGTGCCGAAGGGGGAGTACGTCCGGCGGTACGTCTCGCTGCTGCGGTCGAACCCGAAGCTGCTCGCGGAGACGCCACAGGCGACGTACTTCGGGCTCCGACGGCTCCTCCCTGGAGAGATGAGTGCGATCCGCTGATCGGCGATGTGGCTCCTCCAACTGTCACCGTTCACTGCCTACCCACCGACCGGCGGGGGTCAATCGCGTGTCCACGGTCTTCTCGCTGGCCAGAGGGACGACGACACGGTCGTTCGACTCGCGGTCGCGGACCTGGCGGCGGCCGGCGATACCGTTCAGATCGACGACAACTACCGGGAGGAGCGGATCGGTTCGTACCGGAACTCGTTGATCGGGACAGTCACGGGGTGGCTCGGGCTCGGGCAGGTCTACGCCGGGCTCGGACTCCGGTCGACCCGTCCCGCCCGTCTCCGCGAACTCGTCAAGCGTGCAGACGTAGTCCTCGTCGAGTTCCCGTGGTACGTCCCATACGTCGCGCGGCTGACCGGGCCGGAGACGCCGCTGGTCTACTCCAGCCACAACTTCGAGCCAGAGTTCTACGCACACCTCTCGGAGCGGCGCACGACCGCCCTGGCCGCGCGCAGGGTTCGACGGTCGGAACGAACTGCCGTCGAGACGGCAGATCTGGTCGTTACGACGACGGAACGGGATACCGACCGGTACCGGGCGGCGTTCGACCCCGACACACCGTTCCACGTCGCCCCAAACGGGGTGTCGGCAGACGCTGTCGTCGACACGCCGCTCAACCCTCTGTCACGGCTGTACACTGCGGTGTTCGTCGGGAGCGCACAGCCTCACAACGTCGCCGCCGCGGAACGGGTCTTGGAAGCGGCCCGAGACGAACGGGTCCGGCGGCACGACGTGCAGTTCCGTATCGTCGGCTCCGTGTGCGACACGCTCGACCCCGACGACTGCGGCGACAACGTCGTCCTCTCTGGCTTCGTCGACGACATCGAGTCCGTGTACGCGGACGCCGACATCGGGCTCAACCCGGTATCGGAGGGGGGTGGCTCGAACGTCAAGCTCCCGGAGTACCTCGGCCACGGGTTGGCTACGGTGACGACGCCGTTCGGCGCGCGGGGGTACCCGGTGGAGCCAGGCACACACTGCGTCGTCGCCGACTCGCTCGTCGACGGTCTCTTGTCACTGTTCGACGGCGATGCGCCGTCGATGCAGGCGGTGACAGAGCGTGGTCACAGCCTCGCCGCCGGCCGGCTCACCTGGGAGCGGATCTCGGAGGACCTGTTCGAGCGGCTCCGGGCGCTCTGCGCCTGAACTGGAGAGTGGCCGTCGGCCCGCCAGTGGAACACTTCGACCGCCGGAAGCGTGGCGACACAACGGACAATATCGAGGAAGACGCTCCCCTGCCACTGGGGCGACCTAACTATGTGGCGAGCACACCGTTTATTGACTCTGGCGTCGAATCGTGGCTTGATGGAGTGTCTCGTCGTCGGGGTCGATGGACTCGATCCGAGACTGGTCGAAGAGTGGCGAGACGATCTACCGACGCTGTCGAGGCTCGTTGAGCGAGGATCGTTCGGGCGACTTCACTCCGCGTACCCCCCACTGTCGTCGCCAGCGTGGCCGACGTTGTTCACCGGGAAGCAGGGGGGGAAACACGGTGTGTACGGGTTCACACGGGAACGGGAGTCAGGGTACACACGTGTCCCAGTCAACTACGACGACATAGCCGCCGAGTCAATCTGGGAGACGTTCGACGACGCGGGGGTCTCGGTCGGTGTCGCGAACGTCCCGCTCACGTACCCCCCTTCCGAGTTGGACGACGGCTACGTCGTCTCCGGATGGCCCGTCCCGAACCGAGCAGATGTTGCCAGTCCACAGTCAGTCGTCGACACAGTCGAACGGGGACTTGAGGAGCGGTACCGTGTCCACCCGTTCCCAATGGAGCCTGAACTGAAGGAGTACACACCGGCGGAGACCCGCAAGGCGATCGTCGAGGGGATGCGACACCACGCCCGAGCGTTCGAGGTCCTACTCGAACACCACCCGGTCGACGTGTTCTTCGGCGTGTTCATGGCAATCGACCACGCGAGCCACCACCTCGCGTGGAACCGCGAGGAGCTCCGACGGGCGTACGTCGCACAGGACGCCGCGCTTGAACGGATACTGTCGTACGCAGATGACGACACGGATGTCGTCGTGTTGAGCGACCACGGACACGGCGCACGGGGTGACCTGAACTTCCACACGAACGAGTGGCTCGCCTCGGAGGGCTACCTGGAGAAGGCAGACACCACAGTCGACAGCGACGGCCTCCTCCGGTCGGTCGGTCTCACGCGCGGGAACCTGATCACGCTGAAGAACAAGCTGGGGATCGACGACGTCCGGCAGCTCGTCCCACAGTCGGTCTTCTCGCTGGCCGAGGCGGTGGTTCCTCCGGCCGACGAGACCGATGCCGGGTTCGACCCCGACCGGATCGACTGGTCGGAGACGGTGGCGTACTCGGGGATGCAGAACACAATCTCGCTCGCCGACGGGGTACCGGACTCCGATCGCGCCGCTCTCCGCGCGGAGATCGTCGATAGACTCGCCGAACTGGACCACCCACGACGGGGTGGCGGTCTGTTGACCTACGCACACACCTGCGACGAGATCTTCGACGGACCTCACACCGACGACGCGCCAGAGATCGTGTTCGTCACCGACGAGATGCGGTGTAAGGCGAACGTCGGGTTCAGCGACGACGGGAGCGTCTTCACCGACCTCGAGTGGGGCGAACACCGACAGCGTGGCGTTCTCCTGACCGCCGGACCGAGCTTCGTCGCCGACTCGGACTCACCGGAACGCGACATCACCGACGTGTTCCCGATGCTGTGTTCGCTGTTGGGCGTCTCGGCACCGAATCGGATCGACGGTGATCTGCCGACGGAGCGACTTGCGGGGGAGGCGAGCCTCGAGTACCGGGCGGAGACAGAGCGGGCGACGGGCGGGGGCGACTACTCCGACGAGGAGACCGAGGCCGTCAGGGATCAACTCGAGGACCTGGGTTACTTAGAGTAGCTTCTCGGAGAACGATGGGTGTTCGACTGTCGTCTTTGACCGCCGAGTCTCTTCTCGTGTGTTCGTAGTGGGTCACCACGAGCCCCCCGTCGAAGTCAACAGTGTCCAGTCTTCGGTACTGGCCGGACTCGTTTAGCACCCGTCTCGCCGCATCTGCGCGCTTGGAGTACCCGATTACCCAGACCGTCTCGGGGCCTATCACCTTCGATGAGACGCTCTCTTCGGTCCACCCGAATTGTATCCCGACGTGGTTGTAGTCGTCGTTCTCTTGGTAGTACCAGACCTCTGGCTGCGGATGTGGGTTCCCGCTCACGACCAGGTCGTCACCGTCTGCCCCTGCGTCCACGTAGTTGACACCCTCGTCCCACGCCGGGTTCGTCACCGGAGCCGTCAGCAGGAGCGATCCGGCGACGAACACGACCACGAGACCGGTGACGACAGCTACACCGAGCCGGGGGCTCCTCACACGGCCGGCACCGATCCCGATCACGAGGTACAAGAACGGTGCGAAGACTGCGAGTCGCCGCCCGGCCCACATCGGTTCGATCAGTGCGGAAACGCTCGCGAGAGTGCCGAGCGAGACGACCCCCATCACCAGTGGAACGGTCACCGACCGGTCGGTGACCAGGCGCCAGTCTCGGCTGTAGAGACTGCGAACCCCAAGCCCACCGACAGAGAGAAGAACGAACAGTGCGACGACCTCCCGTGCAGCGTCGAACGTCTCGTGGCTCCCGGTCCAGACACCCAACCGCACCAACCCTTGTAACGTGACCCACACGGTCTTGAGCGTGAACTCCGGGGTCCCACCCCCGGTCTGTCCCGACGCGACCCGAGCCAGGACGATCCAAGCGACAGGGATAGTTCCGACGCCAGCGGCGACGAACCCTTCTATCACTCCTCGTAGACGACCGACCTTCCACGGTCGTTCGAAGACGACAGCGTGTACTAGGTGTGAGGCGATCACGAGGACGCCGAAGGCGTGGATCCAGACTCCGGTAGCGGCCACGAACCCGTACGCCGCCGCACTACGATGTGTCCCCGTGTCGACGAGCTGAAGATACAACAGGGTCGCAACGATCGACAGAAGCGCCGCGGTAGCGTACATGCGGGCCGTCTGTCCGTGATGTGTGAGGTACGGAACCGTTGCCGCGACGAGTCCCGCCGCGAGAGCGCCCTGTCGTGTCGTCAGCCTCCGCCCGAGGAGGTACGTGGCCGGAGCGACGAGCGCTGCAGACAGGAGCGCGGGTGCCCGGAGACCCATGTGCCCGGATCCCAGAAACTGCCGAAACACGAAGGTGATCGCGTAGTAGAGCGGACTGTGTGGCTCTATCGTCGGTTGACTGGCGAGTGCTGTCAACCCCTCCCACGTAGAGAAGTACTGTGTCCGCTCGGAGTCGAACGTGACGGCCTCCTGTGTCAGAAACGGCAGCTTGAGTGCGAATCCGACCAGAGTGACCGCGATTACGTCTCTGTTCCGTGACACGTAAACATCTGTGCAGGGTCAGAGAATATGTCTTACGAATACCCTCGGATACACTGCATCGAATCTCTCACCGACAGCCTCTCGGCCCGTTCCAGTGACGCTAATCAGGGTGACCCGTACACCCGTTGACGAGTGAGCGTGTACGGACCACTGATCGACTCGTCCGAGGGAGATCTCGACCCGACCTGTTCAAGCGGCTCCAATCGCCCCACACGTGAGTCAGACGCCGGCCGCCAGTTCGCGGACGCCGGCGGTAAGTCGCCGACGCAGCGGTCTGATCAGGAGAAGGGCACCGCCGTAACAGACGACACCGAGCAGGACGTGCCCGCTCAACCGTATGAGCGACGTGACCGGGAGAACACTCCGGACGGCCACGAGGACACCTGCCATCCCAGCGGTCGCCGCGACGACGTACCCGAGGTGGCGGCCCGGCACCGAGACCGTCACCAGTTCGGTAGCCGAGCGGTAGATCAACACGGTCCCGGCGGCGAACGACACGACTGTTCCGACCGCGGCCCCGACGATCCCGAACACCGGGACGAGTGCGAGGTTGCAGATGACGTTCGAGACGAGCATCACGACGGACATCCGGGCGCCGACCTCGGGGACATCGAGCCCCATCACGAGCCGGCCGAGCAGGTCGGCGACGGTCTCGAAGGCACGCCCGCCAGCGAGGATCACGAGAGCGATCGTTCCCGCTTGGAGCCCTTCGCCGAACACGAACCGCAGAATCTCTTCCGAGAGGAGTCCAGCGCCGACGATACCAGGAACGACGAACGCGAGGGTGACGAGCAACCCCGTGCCGACGAATCGACCGATACGGTCGCGCTGGCCGTCGGCGTCCCAACTGCTCACCTGTGGGACGACGTTCGCGGCGAACGCCTGCGTCACGACGAGCAGGACACTGGAGACCCGCCACGCGATCTCGTAGGCAGCCACGGCCGACTGACTCACGAAGAACCCGAGGATCAACACGTCCATCCACTGGTGAGTGAATGTCCCCAGCGAAGTGACGTAGTTGTGCCTCGCGTACGCCCACAGCGACCGGGCCTGTTCCACTGTCGGCCGCCCGACCCGGGTCTCTCGGTAGTAGTTAGCAACGAGGAGTTGGGCAACGTATCCTGCTGTGAGTCCGTACGCCGGTGCCCGGACCCCGTAGCCGAGCGCCACCAGCGACAACCCGACTGCTGCATACGTTACCTGCTTAGCCAACTGGACAATCGCAGTCTTGTCGACGGCCAACTCGCCGGCAACGGTTTGTTTGAACAGTGCAGAGTACTCGTCAAAGAACGTGGCGACGACGATTAGCACCGCTAGGTCTGCCCCGACGTAGTCAGTAATAAATCCACGGCCCAACAAGACAGTCACACCAATCGCAACCAACGGTACACTCTTTATGACGGCTCCAGTGCCGAGGACGGCCGACGGTTTTTCTCCACCGCTGAGACGCTTCTTCACTGCGCCGTTGATGCCCGCACCAGTGACGGTCGTCGAGACAGCAACAACAGTGTGGAACAGGAAGTACGACCCCATCGTCGTCACCCCGAGCGCTTGCGTAAACAGTGCGAGACTAGCGAAGCCGAGCACTTGATTCACACTTCGCACGGCAGTGAGGTACGCAGTTGACCGAGCGACGTTCATCGATACCACGCTAACAGTAGTAGAATTTCTCTGTGACCTAAGCCTGTCTGTCTCGGCGCATTTATCTGATCACCTGGGTTCAACTGTAACGTGAACTATCCGAGAGGCAGCGCCACGGCCGAACTCCAGTACCGCCTCAGACGTCCGAAGCTCCTCGCACAGGGGCTGAACGTACTCTACTACAAACTCGCAACCAGTCTTCGAGACGGCCCCTCCGGTGTCGATGTGATCGAAGAGGAGTGGGACAACCTCCTGATTCTCGACGCCTGTCGGTACGATGTATTCGAACGAGCGTACCACGAACGTGACTCTCTCGGTGGAGAGCTCCAGCGTGTCAGATCCCGGGCACCGTACACAAACGAGTTCTTGAGCCGGAACTTCGGCGGGCGAGAGCTCCACGACACGGTGTACGTTACCTCCAGTCCACACGTCCACAAGTCGAACCGCGGTGAAGTGGGCGAGATCAACGACGACTTCCACGCAATCCGTCACGTCTGGCGTCAGGATCTCCACCCGGAGACGCTCACCGACGCGGCCATCGACGCCGCGGAGGCATTCCCGCACAAGCGCCTCGTCTTCCACTATATCCCGCCACACTGGCCGTTCTTCGGATCGACAGGAGCGAAACTGTTCGGTGACTGTGACTACGAGGCACCGTGGGAAGAGCTCACGAGCGGCGAGGACTCCGTACCACTCGATCAACTTCGAGCCGCGTACCGCGAGAACCTGAACATCGCGTTGGACCACGTCGAACGACTTCTCCCCGAACTCGACGGGAAGACTGTCGTCAGCGCCGACCACGGACAACTCCTCGGTGATCGTGAGTTCCCGATTCCAGTTCGGGGGTATGGTCACCCGGGGCTTCGTGTTTCGGAGCTCGTCGACGTTCCGTGGCTCGAACTCCCGTTCGACCGTCGCCGACGGATTCGGTCGGAACCACCGGTCGAGGCGGACGAGACGATCGACGACGAACGGGCAGTCGAAACACTCGAGAACCTCGGGTACGTCTGAGTGTCGACACGAGACGGTTCGGTGAGCAGATGACCCGGGCTAGCCAGACTGTCTCCGTCGCCTCTGCCACGCGACGGCGAACTCACACGATCGCCCGCACTAGCGGCTCGTACGCCGCCAACACCGTCTCCCAGCGGTACTGTTCGGACAACTCCCGCGCGGCTCGTGAGAGTCGTTCGGCCGTCTCCGGCGACGACACAACAGTCTCGACGGCGTCGGCAAACGCCTCGTCGTCGTCGCGGATCAGCGCCGACTCCCCGTCAACGAGGTCGATCCCGGCGGCGCCGACGGTTGTCGTCACGACGGGGAGACCAGCCGCGAGGTAGTCCATCACCTTCAGTTTCGTTCCAGACCCACTCGACAGCGGACAGACACCGACATCGGCGGCCGCGAGTACCGGCGACAGCGACTCGACGAAGCCGAGTTCTGTCACGTTCGGGGCAGTCGTCGCCGGTGGGTCGCGACCGACGAGCAGGAACTCCATGTCCGGGAGGCGGGGAGCAATCGCTTCGTCGATCCGCCGTGCGGCGTCCGCGTTCGGCTCGTAGTCGTACGACCCGACGAACACCGCGGTCGGCGTCTCGGGGTCGAGCCCGTAGCGGTCGCGGACCCGTCCGACGGCGGCCACAGACACGTCGCGGTCGATCGCGGTGCCGTTCGGGATCGTCTCGACGAGCGCGTCGCCGGTCTCGAAGTGGGTCCGGTCGGCGTCCGACTGGAAGACGACCGCGTCGGCGGCGTCGATCGCCCACTGCTCGTGTGCTCGGTGTGCGCCGACCGCGCGTGACACCACCGGTTCCGGCAGTGGGGTGTCCACGAGAAACGACGCGAGGATCTCGAAGCTGGCGTTGTGTTTGTCGAGGAGGAGTGCAGCGTCGTCACGCCGAGCGACTCGGACAGCCGCCCGCGCAACCTGTGGCGACTCGGCGACGATCAGATCGAATTGGCCGTCCGGTAGGCCACGGAGTGTCAGACGGGTAGACAGTCGCTCGTACGGGTTGTTCGGGCCAGCGAAGAGCGCGGCGTTCCAGAGGTAAATGTACCGGGACTTGGTCCACAGCAGACGGTTGTCCGTGGCGACGAGCGAGAGGTGAGGTTCGTCCGACCTGTCGGTCACCCTCGGCGAGGCTATCGTCACCTCGCCGAACGAGGAGAGCTTCCAGGCGGTCTCCCAGATCCGGCGCTCGCGGCCGTTTGTCGGAGGGTACACGGGGAGCCGAGTGAGCTGGAGGATACGTGTCGGCTGCTCACGGTCGGTCACACCGGCAGAGTCGGTCGATTGTGGTTAACTGTTTTCGCTTTCGGTCGTTTCTCGGCGTCGTACGACGGTCCAAGCGACGGCGGCGGCGGCCCCAGCGACCACCAACGGGGTCGGCTCGGTGCTCAGGTACAGCCCCGGCGTCGGCAACGAGAGTCGCGTCACGGGCCACAGCATCGGCTTCGAGTAGCCGGAGACAGTGAACAACAACCCGTCGGCGGCGAGGTGAGAGACAGCACCCAGCGACAGCAGTCCGAGCACCCGGCGGCGCTCACTGCGATCGACGAGAGCCACGCCGATCGAGACTGCGATCACGACCCCGCCGACAGTGTGGAGCGCGTACCAGGAGAACGACACCCCGAGCATCGACTCGACGACGCCGTCTGGCACGACGAGATACACTTTCGAGGTGTCTGGGATCAACGCTCCAGCCATGCAGACAGTGACGTACTCGGGCGAGAGCCACGACAACCGGAGTCGCAGCGCTGTCGCTAACGTGTACCCGATCAGGGCATGCGCGAGGAGATCAGGCACGCTCGTCACCTCCCTCGTCGCTCCACGGCCTCCGTAGGTGACCGAACCCGAGTGGCTCCGGTCGGCGCACGACGGCGAGATCTCGTCGGAGACGCCAGCGTCGGAGGAGACGGAGCAACACCCACAGGCCCGCGACGGCAGAGCTGACGTACGTGTACACGAGTCCACCACTGTCGACGTCGAACGTCCGGATCGCTCGAATCTGGCCGTCCGAACGAGCACGACCGAGGACGTTCAACTGTGTACCGACGGGGCGGCGTCGGTCGACCAGAACTGTGAATGTCGCCGTTCCACCGTTTCCGTCACGGGTTTCGAGCACCAACGGATCGGTCGCGACGACGGTGCCACTCAGCGTGACACGTTTGTCGACGTACTCGTCGTACTCTTCGGTCAACTCCTCTCCCCCAGGGTAGATGTTCCGGCTCGGGAGTGGATCCAACGAGCCGTACACGACGAACGCGCCACAGAGACACCCGACGAGGAGGAGAACAGCGAACACGCGATGTCTGCGTCGCATCGTCAATCCGGTGACGCTCGACCGAAGTGAAGCTTCCCCACGTGAGATGCGACACCACCAGAACACGCCTCGCGTGGGACGCTACACCACCAGGACGACCCCACCCACCACCGCCAGCCCGCCGAGTCCGACACAGACAGCCCAGAACGCCACCCGTTCGACCACACGCAACAACGCGTCGATGGTCGCGTAGCCGACGACCGCCGCGACACCCAACGCGACGGCCGCCGCCAGCGGGGTCGTCTGGAGTCCGGTGTCGGCGTACGCCAGCACGCCGGCAGCGAGTGCCGCCGGGATCGACAACAGGAACGACAGTTCGAACGACCGAGACTCCTCGTAGCCACGCAGCAACAACAGCCCCGTCGTCGTCCCAGACCGCGACACGCCGGGGAGGATCGCCAACCCCTGACCAGCACCGACGAGCACCGCGTCGAGGAGCGTCGGATCACGCTGTGTCTCGGCTGCACGATCGGTTGACAGCCGCTGGAACAGCCCCGTTCCGACCAGTAACACCCCGACGAGCGCGACGAACAGCCCGCCGTCGGTCTCGGAGACCAGTCCGGTCACCGCCTGGTACACAGTGAGACCGAGACCGAGCGAGGTCACCGTTCCGACGGCGACGAACCGGGCCGCCGCTCCGTCGGCACTCACGTCCTCGCTACCGGGTCGCAGCGTCGAGAGACCTCGTACCAGTCCGGGGAGGCGGTCGCGGTAGTAGACCGTCGCAGACAACGCGGTGCCGGCGTGGAGGAACAACGCGAACGCGACTGCCTCCTCGGGCGACCGGCCGACCAACGACAACGCGAGTGCGACGTTCCCCTCGCTGGAGATCGGCAACCACTCGAAGATCCCCTGTACGAGGCCGACGACGACGGCGACTAGCAGTGCACGGTCCATCCTCGTACCACACGATTTCCGTTCCAGGGGGTTAAATCCGCACGCATCTCGGTGGTTGTCGGGGTGTCGGGATCGGTGCTCCCGAGGCTCGGTCCGGACGCTGTCGACGATCTGTGTTCACTCCGTCGGGTGGCCCTCCACCGGCTACGTGTCAGACCGCGCCGCGCACCCGTCGGACGACGGGGCCGAGCACGTTCACGGCCGTGAGTCGGAAGTGGCTACTCACGAGCGTCAACACGGCGAAGTAGACGATCGCACCCAGCCCGACGAGCCCGACGACCGACGGCCACGACGCCAACGGCAGTTGTGTCTCGATCCACGCGACCACACCGAACATCACCGCGCTGGCCGCGATCTGGCTCGCGATCGGCCGGGGGAGCACCACCCCGCCGAAGGCGTCCCGACAGATCAGTTGGAACGTGCAGAACATCCCGATCTCGACGAGCAACGTCGCTCCGATCACACCGAGCAGCCCGTACACCAGTGCCGCGGGGACGGCGATCAGGAGGTGGACGACGAGTGCGGCCCGTTTGACCCGGTAGACGACCCGCGGGCGGTCGGTCCCCTCGGCAGCGGCGACGAGCGGGAGTTGGTAGATGTGGAACACGAAGAACGCCGCGACGCCGACCAACGCGGCACCCCCACCCTCGAACTCGAGGCCGAAGAACGTCCGCATCAACGCGTCTGGCATCGCGGCGGCACCGAAAAGCATCGGGATCCCGAACAGTCCGGTGTAGGTGAACGCGTTCGAGAGGTCCTCGCGCACGTCGCGGCCCAACGAGGAACGGCCACTACTCTTCACCTGCAACGGGTTCGACAACGAGGCGGCCACCTGGTCGGCCGGGCGGACTAGCCTGATCGCCGCCTCGTAGAAGCCGACCGCGCCCGTTCCGGCGAACAGTCCGATCAGGAACACGTCGACACGCTTGTAGAAGTCCGTCACCACGGCCGTCGGGACGGCGTAGCGGGCGAACTCCCAGACGGACGCCAACGTCTCCCGACCGGGGAGCCGCGGGACGACGGCGGCGTCGACGGCGACGACGCCTGCCGACAACAACGTCGCCAACGCCAGTCCGGCGAGGAGGCCGACCCCACCCAGGTCGAACACGAGGAGGAACGTCAACTGGAACGCGAGCGTCAGCACACTCCGGAGCGCGTCGACCCAGAAGGAACGACCGGGGTAGCCGATCCCCGCGTAGAACCGGTTGAGCACCTGGAACAGGCCAGTCGTGCCGAAGACGGCGAGCACGCCGGCGGCGACGAGCGGGGAGACGGTCGGCGGATCGAAGACGGGGAGGACCGGGACGGCGGCGTTGAGTCGGACGGACAACGCCACGAGTGTCCCAGTCGCCTGCTCCCAGACCGCGCCGGCGACGACTGTCCCCACACACACCGCCAGAAAGTAGACGGCGTGGAAGCCGAGGCCGAGCCCCAAGAACGTCTCCGGAGCGGTGTCGACCTCGCTCACCCGTTTCTTCAGCGTCTTCCCGACACCGGCAGACACCCTGACGAGCGTCAACGCGACGGCCAACGCGAAGTAGTAGCCGCCGAACCGTTCGAGCCCCAGTTCGCGCGCGAAGATCAACACGCCGCCGAAGCCGATGGCGGCCATCGTCAGCTTCGCCACCAGTGAGGTCAACGCCTCCTGACCCATGTCCAACGTCGCGGTCGTACCGGCGGCCTCGTCGTCACCCGCGGTCGGGTCCGTACCAGTGTCCCCGTCCGGGTCGGGCCCCTCGTCGGTCGGCCCGTCGTCCGAGGCCGACATCGCTCAGAGGTACCCCAACGCCTCGAGGTCGTCTTCCGGCAGTTCCTCCTTCGAGACCGGCTCGCTGGCCGAACGGGCCCACTCGTCCATCGCGGCGACCAACGGCGAGTCGTCCGCCGGCTCGCCGTCGAGCGTGACCACGCCGTCGGCGGTCGCGACGTGGTCGGTGTTCGCGGCGGCGTGGGTCCCGTTCGAGGCGGCGTAGGCGGTTTCGCGGTGTCGGCGTCCGTCCTGGTGTGGCTCGCCCAAGAGGTGGCTAGCGAGGTCGACGAGACTGACAACCGGGCTGTCGACCGCGACGTTCCGGGTCGCCAGCGGGAGCCGGAGGATCTCCGGACACATCGTCGCGTGGTGGCCCCACTCGCCGTACTCGCCGAGCAGTTCACCGTGGTCCGCGACGAACACGACGCGGGTCTCGTCGGGGACCGTCTCCCAGACGCGTGCGAGGTGGCCGTCCAACTCCTCGACTTCGCCGCGGTACAGTTCGCGTCCCAACTCCGCGTCCGCCTCGTCGCCGCGACCGTCGAGGAGCCGACGGGTGACCCGCTGGGCCTCCGCCCGCGACACCGGTGCGTCGTCCGGGTTGTACGGGTGGTGTGGCTCCATCAGGTGGATCCAGCCGAACCAGCCCTCGCGGCCCTCGACGGCGTCCAACAGTTCGTCGACGACCGCCTCCGCCGAGCGGTAGTCCCGGTCGGCGTCGTCGCCGGCCGACTCCGCGAGCCGCTGGTAGCCGTTGTACAGCCGCGAGAGTGTGCCGTACACCGCGCTCTGTGGTGTGGTGTGGGAGGCGACGAACTGTTTCAGCCGGTCCATGCCGGTCTCGTCGTCGCGTTCTGGCTCCGTCCAGTGGTCGAACCCGTGGTCGTAGCCGTACCGTCGGGAGAGGAAACGGTTCGTCGAGATCCCGATCGCGAAGTCGGCACCGACCTGCGACGTGACTGTCTCGTCGGGAGAGACGCCGGCGTCACCGGGGTAGACTCCGCCGACGATCGACTGGAAACAGGAGGGCGTGGCGGTGTTCGTGGCGAACGTCGCGGGGTGCGACTCGCCGAGGAACTCCCGGGTGGCGGTCATGTGGCGGTAGTGGTCGTACCGGAGGGAGTCGACTGTCACGAGGAGCGTCGGCGGACCACTCCCGTCGTTCGTCCCGGTCATCGCCGTCACTTGTACCCCAGCGCTGATAAGCGCTCTTCGATCCCGTCGTTGTCCGCCCTGCGTGTGGTCGACGACTCGCACGCTCTGGTGGCTGCGCCACTCGTCGGCCGTGATCGGATAAGTGGGTCCGTAGCGCTCACGTGTACCCCAGCGCCGCGAGGCGTTCGTCGACCGTGTCGGTCGTTAGTTCGACCTGTTCCGGCTCCACCGACGGGGTGAGCGTCTCCTCGTCCACGGCGTTCGTCACCACCCACGGAACGACCCGCAGGGCATCGATCGGGACGTGTCGGTAGTGGCCGTAGAATCCCCACTCGCCGAACGCCTCTCCGTGGTCCGAGGAGATCACCACCCGGTCGGCGTCGAGGTTCGACAGGAGCGGCGAGACGCCCTCGTCCAACACCCACCGGAGGTTGTCGCGGTAGGCGTCCCAGGCGGTCGCGCGGTCGAGGTCGCCCATCTGGAGGAGGTCCCAGACGGACCGACGGTTGCCGTCGCGGTCGTCCTCGCTCGCGCGGCCGACGGCGTCGAGACTCCGGTAGGGGGCGTGTGGCTGCATGTAGTGGACGATCAGCCGGTCGAAGTCGTGCTCGCGACCGACCGCGACCGCACGGTCCGTCACCGTCGACGGGGGACAGATCCCGCGGTCGTCGTCCCAGCCGTAGCGCCACACCTCGTCGAGCAACCCGAACCACTCCGGCTCCGCCGGGAAGGCGTCGCCGAACTCCTTGGAGAAGCCGTTGGCACAGACGTAGGCCGTCTCCGCGAGTTCCGCACGGTAGTCGTCGACGAACGTCTTCTCCAACCACTCCCAGGAGGTCGAGCCGAGAGAGTACCGCGTCGGCACCTGCTCTTCGTCGTCGGGGAGATAGTCGTAGTCGTCGGCGACTTCCGCGAGCACGTCCGGACGGCAGGTGTCCAACAGGAGCAACACGTCCCAGTCGGCGTCGTAGACGTGTTCACCGCGACGATCCATCCCGAGGGTGCGGGCACCGCGGCGGGCCGCGCCACCCCAGAAGTCGTAGGCCGTCGACTTCATACCGCGAACGGCTCCGTACTGTTCGATCTTGAACCTCGATTCTTCAACCCAGTCTTTGACTGTCACGTATTAACCCTCCATCACTTATACCCGAGCGCGTCGAGTCGACTGTCGACGGTTTCGTCGGCCAGTCCGTCGGGGCCCCGTTCTGTGGTCGGTTCATGCTCGCCCGTGTCTTCGGCAGTCGTCTCTAGCCACGGGACCCGTCTGATCGCGGGGACGGGAACATGATCCGGGTGGCCGTAGCACCACCACTCACCCAGCCCGTTGCCGTGGTCGGCGGTAACCACCACCCGGTCGGCATCTACGTTCGCCAACAGCACCGCAACGTTGTCGAGAACCCACTCTAGGTTGTCCCGATACGCCGCCCAGACGGTCTCCCGGTCGATCCGGCCCTCACGGAGCCGGTTCCAGACGGATGTCCTCCCGGCTCGCTCGCCGCGCAGTCTCCCGAACCCGGTCTCAGGGTCTCCCCAGTCGACAGCCGAGTCCTCCATCGACCGGAAGGGAACGTGTGGCTGCATGTAGTGGACGATCAGCCGGTCGAAGTCGTGCTCGCGACCGGCGGCGACAGCACGGTCGGTGATCGGCCGCGGTGGCATTCCGCCGAGCTCGTCGTCCCAGCCGTAGCGCCACACCTCGTCGAAGTGTGCGAACGCTGAACCGTCTAGGTCCCGGGAAAACGGGTTGCCCGTCACGTACGCCGTCTCCGCCAACTCCGCGTCCGAACCTCGGACGAAGTTCCGGTTCATCCACTCGGCAGACTGTGAGCCGGCCGATTTGAACGTCTCGAACCCCGGGGTGAGGAATGGGTACGTCCCACCGGGACCGCCAGCGGCGCGGGCGACCTCCTGCAGGAGATCGACGCGACACGCGTCCAGAACGATCAACACGTCCCAGTCCCGTTCGTAGACGCGCTCGCCGAGATCGAATGTTCTACCGATCCGTCGGAGTGCCCCGACCCACAGTTCGTTGGCCGAAGTGACTGTTCCACGACGGACCCCATCGGCGCGAAGTCGTTCGCCGGTCTCGCGGAGCCAGTCGGTGAAACTCATCAGACGTACCCCAGCGCCGCGAGCCTATCTTCGGTCTCGTCTTGACTCAATGAGGTGTCCTCGGCCTCCAGCGAGGGCTCGTAGTCGTGGTCGTCTACCGCCTCGAACTCGACCCACGGGACGCGCTTCATCGCCCGGATCGGTGCCGTCGACTGGTGGCCGTAACACCACCACTCCCCCATCGCGTTAGCGTGGTCGGCAGTGATCACGACTCGGTCGGCGTCTAGACTCTCCCGAATCAGTTCGATCTCCTCCAGCACCCACTCCAGATTGTCCACGTACGCCTCCCAGACGACATCGTGGCTCACTTCGTCGTCCCGAAGTCGGCGCCAGAGCGTCTTGAAGGCCGCATCATCGTCAGCCTCCGGTCCCGGGTCGAACTTGAACCACTCTGGGTGGTCGTCGACGAGCGATCGAAAGGGGAGGTGTGGCTGCATGTAGTGGGCGACGATCCGGTCCGGCTCCGTCCGGCGCGCCGTGTCTATCAACCTGTCCGTGACCGCCCGGGGTGGCGTCACGCCGATGTCGTGGTCCCAGCCGTAGCGCCACACTTCGTCGAAGGTTGAGAAGCGTTCTGGAGCCTCTACGTCCCGCGAATGAGGGTTGGCCGTCACGTACGCTAGGTTCGCCAGTTGGTCGCTGTACCGCTCGAAGTCAAACGTCTTCGCAATCCACTCTGGCGAGCGGGAGGCGACGGAGTCGCGGACGTGCTGCTCCGGATCGAAGCCGTCGAGCACGTCGTGGTTGCCAGCACGTGCGACCTCCGCGATCAAGTCGACTCGACACGCGTCGAACACGAGCAGCACGTCCCAGTCCTCCTCGAGAACGTGGTCACCGTAGTTCCACACGCGCCCGAGGCGGCCGAGCGCTCCCGCCCAGAACTCCTGAGCAGACGCGTACGTTCCTCGCCGGACACCGTCGTGTTGTACCCGCTGGGTGGTCTCCTTGACCCAATCACCGAAGCTCATCGTGTCTCACTCTCCAACCGTCGTCGACCGCACAGTGGGTGTGCGATCATAGTATAACTGTTCATCGTTCCGTTTCTCCGTCGTCGGCCGTCTCGTCCGTATTCACGCGGGCGTCCGCGGCGGCGCGGTCGACGGCCGCACACATCTCTTCGCGGAATCGATCCAGACTGTACCGCTGGGCGTACGTTTCGATCCGGTCGCGGGACCACGCGACACCGTCGGCCTCGAACCGCTCGACGGACTCGCGGATGCTCGTCGGGTCGGGGGCGTGTGTGTAGCCGTTGTCCCCCTCCTCGATCTGGAACTTCGTGTACCCCTCGTCGACGCCGAGCACGGGCGTCCCAGAGGCGAACGCCTCGACTGGGATCAGTCCGAAGTCCTCGTTTTCGGCGTTGAACAACAACGCCTCCGCCTCGCCCAGCCGACGCAGCTTCTCGTCTTCCGGCATGTAGCCGACGAACTCTACGTTGTCCGGCGCGATTCGCTCCAGTCGATCCCGCTCCTCGCCGGCACCGCCGACGACCAGCCGCTCGTCGAGTCCGTCGAACGCCCGAACGATCCGGCCCATCCGCTTCTCGGGGATGAGTCGAGAGTACGCGAGGTAGTAGTCTGCGCGCTCGCGTTGTGAGTACTGGTCGACGTCGACCGGCGGGTAGACGACGGTGACACGCTCCGCGGGCACCCGCCAG
>P_A23_Liq_2_FmtDRAFT_1000004_pt1 | contig 68909 bp, 59 predicted proteins | sample PonA232FremontCA_FD_10599 | JGI IMG/M metagenome (IMG submission 10599) | reverse complement strand
AAAATGGGACGCAGCCGAGCGTACGAGCTTCACCCCCGCCCACGGTGGGGCGGGGAACTCGCGCTGCTTTTCATTTAGATGCTTAAGACTCAATCGGACATCCATTGACCATTCCACCACGCATTCCATCTGCAAGCCAATAGATCGATACGGTAATGACGACAAGTGCGAGTAGCGCGAATTCTAATCCATCAAGTGGCAGGAATAGCAGTGATGTTGAAATGCCGAATAAACCAAGAATACCGAGTAATACCGCAGATCCACATGCAGCACACCCGGCACCAAGCGTTCCAAATACGACACCAAGTATACTTGCACCGCTACCGGCGACTGTGAGTTCATGTTCGCGAATGTGATATCCTGCCATTGCAACGTTGACACCTGCCAGTGCTGAAACGATACTTAGGAGTGCTCCGCTCAGTACTCCGAACGATGTGCCGACAAATGGATATAACTCAACAAGTATCGTCACTCGGTCAGTCGGTGGAAGCACTCCACCGATGATGAGGTCATTAACTAATTCAACATTGAGTGACAGAACAAATAGAGTAAGTGCTGCACCTGCTGCAATAACTGAAATAATCGCGTATAGCGGGATTGTGAGCACAAGTTTGATAATCCGCCCCATAAGACGCCAGTCTTTTTGAGTTGTCGGGAGGCGTTTCTGAACAGATTGGAACCGTTTTATACCCATATTCAATTCTCTCCAAGTGCTGTTGCAATCACATCGTAACTGATACTTCCGGCTGCTGTTGTTACGTACTGTCCATTACGAAAGAGTAGAATCGAGGGCGTCGTCCCGTCGAGGTCAGCCCTTTCAGCAGCATTAATATCTGCTGTGACAGCATCGCTGTATGCATCTGATTTGACATCAGCAATTACAGCGCTTGCAGTGACCTCCGTGTTTGATTCGAGAAATGTTTGCGTTTTCCCATGCACGTTCTCAGTTGAGAGATCCCTCTGCATGTCGTAATAGTAGTTCTGTAATTTCCAATGAGCAGTTTCCGAACGTTCGAGGGTTGCTTCTAGTGCTTGCGATGCAGGCTCTCCCCATGGATAGACGACTGGATAATTACGGAGTATGTATGCCCCTTTGTTTGGATCGATCAGTTGGCGTTTGATTTCTGGAACAGTTGATTCTTTGAATGCTCGACATCGTGGACAGGATGGGTCTTTGAACGCGATGATTGTATGTTGAGACTCATCAAGATCGCCTAGTCGTGGTTGTGCAGCGAGATTACTCGCTGCTGGATGTGAGTTAATCGATTGCCCACCGCTTGAGCCTGCGGTATCGTTCGATGAGTTTGCCTCGTTGTTTCCACTGAGACACCCAGTAAGGAACATTGTCGTTGCACCGGTGCTTGTAATGAATGTTCGTCTGTTCATATGCTCGTGAGGGTCTGTGGTATGATGTCTGTTGTCCTCATGTGTGAAGTTGCTGCACAGCATCTGAATATATAAAAGCTCGCTGAGATGCTTTCTTGATCATCAAGAATGGAATCTATGTCGTTGGTTCCAGGCACACCGCGTTTGAATGCTTCTTGCGGTATTGGAGTACATACTCACCCTGAGTCATACTCTCGATACAGACAGTACCGCCACAGCGATGATTATTGCTCACACGGTCACTCAGTGTTGCAGTTGACTCTCAACACATTGCAATCGAATACACCTCTCATTGAGAGATATTCGTGATATCGTGTCCGATTATTACAGTAATATTGATTCAATTCGGTCAAGTGCTCGGGAACAGACCGGTATATACCACGCTGCGAGGATCGGTAATTCAAAGATTACTCGACAGCCTTCACGAGGTGACCCAGTCGATGGTTGATCGACACGATGCCCGGTGGCGGGGAGTTTCATAACACGCCAATGCCAGCGATATGACATACAGCTAGTGATCTCAAATGGGAGCCACAGGCCACCAACTGTCTGAACACGACCGGTTGTATCTATATCAATAAATTGCTGATTGCACTCAACGGCACGTACAGAGGGACCCCACTCAGTCCACTGCTGGGTATTTCTCAATAGATTCCATGCAATATCTCTCCCGACGGATAATTCACGACCTACCACAATCTTTCGACCATCTGGTGTATGCTCGAATGCGGGATTAGTTGTCATATCGATACTGAGAGAGCCCAGGGAAAAATGAATATTGACACCAACTGTGATTGACATCCTCCTCCGCGGTTAGTACTCCGTGAAACATTTTGAATCACAGGTCCTACGCAATGGTATCAGCAGCTACTCTATAACAAGATTTTGGATTGAACTCCTCAGTAAGTTTTCAGGAGCACCATACGCGGAGGAATCCTGAGCATTGGAGATTGCAGGTTTGCAGCTCCACCGAACCCCAATACGGTGAGAATCCGTGTGGGGTTCATGAACTGTCGCGAGTCGAGTAAGACTGCTGGGAGTGCCACATCTCAGCCCCCGGTACTCCTATCCTCGGTCATGTTCGGACTCCCAACGTTGTTTCTGCCCTAGGGAGTCCGGCAGACTTCGGTGGACTCGGAGTTACTTTCTGCAGTGTCTTCAAGCAGTCGGGCACAGCATCTGCATCGGTTCATTATAGGAACCGACCGTTCACCAGACTGGTTCCGATGATTGTCTTATTGCTTGGGGCGGACAGGCCGCCATCGTAGGACTAGCGGGAATCGCTCTGTTTCCAACCGATTCCTATTCTAGTGTGTGATTGTCTCTCATTTAAATATGTGTATTTTGAAATTTGAATCGAGCGACGACAGTCGGATCTTGGAGGGCGTGACGGCGCGTATCCACGGCCTGAAGACCATTGTATTGCGCCTGCTCAGCATATAATAGTCATTATCTATATCGAATATAATGTTCTTTTNTTGACTATTTGAGAACGATGTGGTATAATAAAAGAATTAAAGTAACAGTCTGTTCGTAATTATATTCAATACGGCCGATTACGCTAATATCGCCCACTGCTATAGCGACACTCGAAACCACTTGTGGTGATGCAGTGATAGTAGTGGAAACGATTATATCAGCCATCGGTGGTGTCGGTCGACGGTAAATCGAATAATGACGGTTGATAATCAGTCGCAGACGGTTGAATCAAATTCAGAATCAAAACTATCGCTAAGCGGTGACGCCAACACAACTGATCAGGACACATTCATACGTTCGCGTACATGGATTCCAGTTCGTTTCACGCAGACAATGTGGACATTATGGATTCTAAGTGTTTGTGCCCTCATTGTTTGGACGTGGCGCGGGGGCACATTTGGTGTGCCTTCAGATATCGATATCGCATGGGTACCGACACAACTATTCAGTATTGATGGTCTCACGCTCATAATTTGGGTTACAGCGACATTTTTCAGCGGTATCATTCATAGTTATGCCCGACGCTATCTCGCAGGTGAACAACATCAAAATCGCTTTTTTTTATCCGCATTCGGGTTCACGGTGGCAGTGATTATTCTCATCGTTGCTAATCATATTGTGATATTTACACTCTCATGGATGATAATGGGACTATTGATGACAGCGCTGATCGGTCATAATCGTGGATGGTCACAAGCACAAATGGCTGCATCATTTGCACGACGGTATTTTCTCATCAGCGGCACGCTCATTGCTGTTGCTGGCGGTGTCCTTTGGTGGACGGCTGACGTCGTCACAATCGATGCTGCGGTTGGCGCAGATGTTATATCCGGGCTCAGCTCACTCACAATCGCTAGTGTCACGATTATATTAGTTCTCGCAGCGATGATTCAGTCAGCATTGATTCCATTTCATACATGGATGCTATCATCAATGACTGCACCGACACCAGCCTCTGCACTCATGCATGCTGGATTTGTGAATGCAGGTGGGATTCTTCTTGTTCGATTCGGACCGATTATCGAAGCAGACACTCGCCTACTGATTTTTATTATGCTCATTGGAGCACTGAGTGCACTTGGAGGAAAATTCCTCAAGACGGTGCAGTCGGATGTCAAACGGAAACTTGGATGTTCGACCATCGGGCAGATGGGATTTATGATCATGCAAGTCGGACTTGGATTCTTCGCTGCAGCAATTGCACATCTAATCCTGCATGGCTGTTATAAGGCATATCAGTTCCTCTCAGTCGGCGACACGGTCAAACACGTAACTCCAGAGACAGTACATGAAAAAACCGAAAGCAAGAGTGAACTCACAATTTCGAGGATTATCATAACAGCGATCATAGCAATCATTGGGGGCGGTGTATTCACGTTCATTACTGGTAAAGGAGCAACGCTGGACAGTGGTCTGCTTCTGAGTGGACTTATCGTAATTACGACATTGCACGCCACACAGCGTATATTGCAGCACACTACAATCGCCAAACACCTCCGATATGGTGCGATCATGATTGTTTTTATTCCTGCAATCGGTGTGTATGGGCTCTTGTATGCCGGTATTGCATCAATAATGGAAATAGGAGGCGTTACTCCAGCAGTCCCAACAGAATTGACGATTGCACATGGTATTGTCGCAGGAGGATTTCTTATATCATATGTAGTGATTGAGACAGAAATATATCGGCGTAGTCATCGACTGTATGTGCTGTTGATGAATATCTCACAACCGCCAGGAGAGACATTACTCACTACAACGGAGGAGTATGATGACCACTGAATCAACATCTGAGAGTAAGACTAAGACTGAGACGGAGACGGAGACGGAGACGGAGACAGAACAGAGGAATGACCTTTCGAACTCAAGCAATTCATCAGAGGATGCGTCGTGTCCTGGGTCATCACCGGTCAGCACTGAGTCTGACCCTGATAATGATGACACATCAGTGTCAGCAAATACAATCGTCAGACAATACATTGAATCAGCCGCAGAGAGTGTTGGAGCGCTGTGGCCGATTCATTCATTTGTGACAGCTAATCCACTCAGCGGGTTTGAGGACCAACCATTTCACAAGGCTGTCGCTGCAGGCGCAACCCGATTTGGTGGTGATGGATATCCTGATTCAGATGTGTTTGAGCACGCATGGAAGACTGGACAGATTAATCAAGAAATTCTCAAAAAGACACTGGATGAGTATGAGACTGATCACACCCCAGCATCAGCTATCGCTGCAATCGACTCAGGTACACAAGCAACATCAGGTCGTGATACGGGAGTAAGAATGGGAACAGGGGTGGACGATGAAATAAATAATTGGGATGAAATTGACAAACGAGTGATAAAGTGGCTCTCAGCATTCCTTGACGCAGGGAGTGCAGAATGGGAGATGCCAAATCGTGGGAGTGGATTTTATACGGCTTTTCAATCAGTTGCCACATATGATACGATGATTCCTGATACTGATTTGATTGAGGATCCACCAGCTGACCCAATTGATGCTGTTTCCACGGTGCTTGCGTCGTATCCAAGATCACAATGGAGTGAGATCATTGAAGCGCAAATAACGGCACTTCCAGGATGGACAGGGTTGATATGTTATCGAACTGAGAATGAAACGGCGTGGCAGACAGCATACCCAATTACACTTGTTGGGTATCTTGCGGCTCGTATGATGCTCGCAGATGCGCTTTCAATACCACTCGACAGTATCTCCCGACCAGCACATTCAGTCACGAGCACAGAAGAATCAACAGCAGATATCGAAACGTATCCACTTCAAGAGATTATACTAATCGCATGGGAGCGTACCTACCGCGAAGAGCTTATTGAGCAAATTGCTGATACTGCAGATAATCATAAGCATGAGCATGATCATGATGCCGACACGACAATAGGAGATGATGTAGAGCCACAGGCGGACTCACGTTCATCCTCGGTTCGTCCAGATGCACAACTTGTATTTTGTATTGACACACGATCAGAAATTATTCGTCGACATATTGAATCAACAGGTCAATATGAGACTTATGGATATGCTGGATTCTTTGGAATTCCAATGCGATATAGAGGGTATGATGATGCTGTCAGCATTGATGCATGTCCGCCGATTGTCGATGCACAGCACCGTATCAGTGAGAGTGCAAAACATGCAGACGAGAACAAGACACCGAATGGTCAATATAATTCTCGATATGAGCGTATACGCGACATATATGATGCAGGGATAGATATTGTTGATTCGCTCGCATCAAACGTAACGACAGCATTTAATTTTGTTGAGACGACCGGGAGCGGCTATGGAGTCGGACTTGCACTCCGGACGTTGTTCCCACAGAGGGTATATGATATCCTGACGCGGATTGAGAATCGATTACCGCGTATAGATGTTATCTCACAGCCACAACTCAACACAGCAACTGGAGAAGTGAATCAATATAGTCACAATGAAACAGATGGATCACATTCTGAGGATGTACTTCCATACGGACTCACTCATCAGGAGCGCGTCGAATATGCCGCATCGGCGTTTGAATTGATGGGATTGAAAACATTCGGTCGTGTTGTTGGGTTTATTGGACACGCTAGTCAGACTGCAAACAATCCATTCGGGTCAAGTCTTGACTGTGGTGCGTGTGCAGGGAACGCTGGAGGACCGAGTGCGCGTGTGCTTGCACAGATCTGCAATGATGATGCGGTTAAAACATCGCTTCGTGACCGTGGAATCGATATTCCAGTAGATACGGTGTTTATTGCAGGTGAACATACCACAACGACAGATAAAATAACACTCTATACTGAGGCAATTCCGGATAGCCATCAGGACGATATTAGATCACTACAAGCAGACCTCTCTATCGCTCAGGAGGATGCAGCGGCTGAACGTCTTGAATCACTCAGTGGCGATACCACAGTGGATGCCATCCAAGACATTGAGCGACGAGCCGCTGATTGGGCGGAAACGCGCCCAGAATGGGGACTTGCTGGTAATGCCGGCTTTGTTATCGGTCCCCGACGGCTGACAGATGACGTTGATCTCGAGGGTCGTGTGTTCTTACACTCATACGACTGGCAACAGGATGAAACCGGAAGCGCACTCGAATCAATTTTGACTGGACCATTGATTGTGACGCAGTGGATCAACGCACAGTATTACTTTGCAACCGTCGACACAGCGGTTTATGGTAGTGGCTCAAAGGTTACACAGAATCCAGTTGGAAATGTTGGTATTTATCAAGGTAATGGTGGCGATCTTATGCGAGGATTACCGGTTCAGTCCGTTCGAAAAAGCACTGACAATGTATATCATCAGCCGATTAGACTCTCGACGGTCGTCCATGCACCAGTATCAAAGGTCACGCACGCACTTGCTGATCTTGAGTCTGTCACTGAGCTGTTAGATAATAATTGGATTTCGCTGACTGTTATTGATCCAACACGCGAAAACGATGCATTTCATTATGTGAAAGGCCTCAAGTGGCTACCACATGGGGAGGGGTACAAACACGATGCTACCGAGTGCATCTCCCCACAGACAAACCAGACTGTCTCGTCATCAAGCGATTGAACCACTCATCAACAAATGGGCACGGATCAAGCCCCAAGGTATCCGCCTTGATTCTTGGTGAATTGAACTCAATCAATCGGAGGCTGTTATTTTCGTTCATGAGAGAATATCGCACAGCGGGTAGTGGGTTTCAGGGTTTGTATCAGTGAAGCATATGCATATCCTCAGGGTGGACGTCGATAACCCACATCCAGTATCATACATCGTTTATCGGGTCAATTAATGACGATTCATCGTTTTCAGGACTGTTTACACGGGTTGAGACAGGATATGCTTCCAATTTATCTCCTGAATATGGCGTAAGTAATGACTCAACAGTGTCAGTATCTTCATGAAGCCATGCTGATTCTGACTCGGGTGGAAGAACAACAGCCATTCGATGGTGAAGAGAGGACACAACCTCGTTTGGCTCCGTTGTAAGGATTGTAAATGACTCGATGGCTCCTGTTGCGTCAGTAGTTGTGTTATCTGTCTCTCCAGCGCCAAAGTCACCAAGTCCGGTCTGTGTATGCGTCGGTTCCCATCGTTCCCAGAGTCCAGCCATTGCAAAGATTCGGTCATCTGTGAAGGCGACTCGGTACGGTTGTTTACTGTCGTTGCCTTTCTTCAGGTCACCATCGTCACTGACCCACTCATAAAATCCGTCTGCAGGAACAAGACATCGCTGTGATTCATACGCAGTTGCAAAGGTTGGCTTATCTGCGACTGTCTCTGCGCGAGCATTTATTTGCCCACCAGTATCATCATCCGCCCATGAGGGAATCAGTCCCCATTTTAGTTCCTGGAACCGATTTGGATTTGCATTCGTAATTACCGGGAGTGTCTGTCCTGGCGCACAGTTGTATCGTGGGAGCGCGTCTACTATCGTCGGCGGGGCAGTCGCATCAAATCGATCACTAAGTTCTGATGCAGAAGCGGAGAGCGTGTAACGACCACACATAATATACTAATTTGGGAGAAACGTCTTAATTCCTCCAGGCGAAATCCTCACAGCATAAACCGCTCACGCGTTGAGCATAGTCGGTGGAGTCAACGCTGTGATTGCTATTCTTCTCTGTGTTATGATGGATCGACGACGTTGAATATCCATATTCTGTAGTTTCATAATTTACTGACAATAAGAAGAGATTAATTTATCGGTTGCTGAAAATAGCGTATGCGAATTGAGAATAGTTTTATTCCTGTCTCAGGCGTTGGCGAGTCGCGCGAGCGTTCACTATGGGAGGCAGATATCATTTCTTGGGAACGATTTGACCCGACAGATGCCCCTGTCGGTCCAAAGACAGCAACAGCAATTGAATCCTTCCTTGCAGAAGCACTCCCGCGACTTGATGACGGCGATACACAGTATTTCAATGAGCAATTTCCCGATAGTGAAATTTGGCGACTGTATGAAAATACTCGTACTGAGACGGTATTCTTCGATATAGAAACCACAGGACTCGATGCAGGGTATAATGATGTTACGACAGTCTCATTTCATCAACAAGACGAGACCACAACACTTGTTCGCGGTGACGACCTAACACGCAACCGAGTGCGCGAACAGTTTCGTACTGCACCACTTATTGCTTCATTCAATGGCAAACGATTTGATGTCCCATTTCTAGAGCAGTGCTTTGATATATCGATTGAAACACCACATCTTGATTTGATGTATCCATGTCGACGAGTCAATTTGACTGGCGGATTAAAGTCAATCGAGAATGAAATTGGCATTGACCGTGATCGACCTGATCTTTCAGGTCGGGATGCAGTCCGGTTGTGGAATCAATATAAACGAAATAATGACACTGATGCGCTTGAGACGCTAATCTCATATAATCGTGATGATACTGTGAATCTTCGTAATCTTGCTGACGTTGTGGCGCGAACGCTGCATGAGCAATCGCTGGGGGCGGCAACCGGGACACCGTGCGGAATTGCGGATCCGCGCGAATAAGCTGTTTTTGGTCGACCTAAAAATAGAAATACCTCGGTCAGAAATAGCTAGCATGGACGATACAGCATATACATTTGATGATCTCACAGTTGTAATGGGAACATATAATGAATCAGATGCAATCACGTCAGTGCTGACAGATATTGAACGTGTGACTGACGGGCATGCTGATATTGTTTGTGTTGATAGTTCAGATGATCGAACTCCTGAGATTGCTCGTGAACATGGAGCAACAGTGATCGAACAGCCACCACGTGGATATGGGTACGCTGTTGAGACCGCATTGTCTAGAGCAGAGACACCTGTCATTGTAACGACTGATTGTGATGATACATATCCAATGGATGCACTTCCAACGTTTCTTACGCTTATCAATGATGGATATGATGTCGTATCTGGTGATCGGCTGTACTATGGGGCTACAGCAATGCCATTGTTGAATCGCATTGGGAATGCAGCGTTCGCGCTTGTTGCCTCAGCACTTGTTGGCGAACGTGTTCATGATACAACAACAGGGATGCGTGCATATCGTCGGCGTGTAATTGAGGATATTGAGTGGACTGAGAATACTGGATTATCCGCAGAACTGTTACTGAGACCACTTTGTCGTGGCTATCAAGTTCGAGAGGAACCGATCACATATGATGAGCGATTAGGTGAGACAACACTCGACCCAGTTGACGGGGGACTTGCGATTGCCAAGTCAATTGTTACTGTAGGAATTGAAGAGCGACTTGGTATTACACTTACCTGAGAATATCAGCAACACGGCGAGGTTCATCGCCGAGTGTTGGATCCTGTTCAATTATTTTAAGCACTTCATGATCAGTGACGTCTGGGTATGGCTTCTCGATTGCTTCCTCAATAAGCGTTTTTTCCAGTCGGAATTCAGTTCCGTCATAGATCACATCAACGCCATCGTCGTCAAATGAGAGAACAGTCATACATGTATTATTCAATCGGTGAATAAAAACGCGTTACTCTGCAATCGTGAGATGTTCACTAGTGCCTGTCTGACGGGTGTCGTACGGGTCGTTTATTAGGGATGCGTCTCGTGTTGAAAAGTGTGTCATTCGGGAATGATCCGTTCGACTCGCTAACGATTCCTGACGGCACGACCGTCGAGGAATATGATCTTGTTACCGAGGGGAATGTAATGATTGGCGGTCAAAGCACCGTCGAGTTCGGCGTGAGAGCACGAAATATTCTCGCCGGTGAGCGTGTTCAATTCGGTGGAAGTATTGAAGCGGAGCGCGATTGCCGACTTGATGTCTGGTGTGAGGTCGCCGACAACGTTCTTGTTGGAAAAGATGCATATCTTGGTGAACGGGTACACATTGGAGGACAGCTATTGGTTGCTGGTGATCTTGACATTGGCGATGACGTGACGGTTGAAGAAGGATTTGAAGCAAATGGATGGATTGTAATTCGCAACCCAGTATCCTCACTGGTATTTTACTTTATTATCCTCTCACATCTACTGCAGGTTAATGAAAGCGAGGCAGCAAGCGAATTCGTTCAAGAAATCGCGGCTGAAGCAGAGAATAATACTGACGATGCAGATACTGATAGCAATGATGTAATGATGATTGTTATTCCGCGTGGAGCAACAGTATCAGATGATATCTGGCAGGTATCCACACCGGCATCGATTGGTGATGACTGCCGGCTTCACGGAAATGTCCGGGCAGCATCGATTACTGTTGGTTGTGACACCAATTTATTCGGGAGTCTTCGCGCTCGCGGAGATATCGATATTGATAAGCGAACACGAATCCACGGGGATGTCACAACGCGTAATGGTGCTGTTTCAATCAGTGCTGGCGCTCGAATTCGCGGCGATGTTGTTTGTGATAATCTTCAATTGCACGATGATGCGGAGGTGTATGGAACGATTCGCGCAAGCGGTGAGGTGAATATTGTCCATGCACCGATTGCCGATGAGTAATCATACTCATACACGTGATGGACGGAAACGTACTTGCCGGCGTCTCGCCTTCCTGTCAGTATGCTCTCTATTGCGCTTGCCGGAAAACCGAATGCCGGTAAATCGACCTTCTATCAGGCAGCAACGATGGCTGATGTTGATGTTGGGAACTATCCATTTACCACAATTGATCCGAATCAGGGAGTTACACATGCACGAACCCGCTGTCCCTGTCTTGATACAGAAACTCGGTGTGGAAACTGCACGGATGGGATTAGATACGTTCCAGTCGAGTTGCTTGATGTTGCTGGGCTTGTTCCCGGTGCGCATGAGGGTCGCGGACTTGGAAATCAGTTTCTTGATGCACTAACTGACGCTGACGCTATTCTTGCTGTTGTCGATGCGGCAGGTGCAACTAATGCTCAAGGTGATCCCGTCGAAGTTGGGACATATGACCCGGTTGAGGAAGCTAATTTCGTTGAGGAAGAGTTAGAACAATGGCTCGCTGGAATTATTGACCGCAATTGGGAAACAGTCGTTCGTCAGTCCCGAGCACCAGATTTTAAAATTGATGAGGCAGTGACAGAATTGCTGACGGGATTCGGAGCGAGTGAACATGATGTTGCAACCGCGCTCCGGTCAATATCGTACCCTGATGACCCACAACAGTGGAGCATGGACGATCAGATGGCACTCGCAGTTGATATCCGCGAACGAACAAAGCCAATCGTACTTGTGGCGAATAAGGCTGACATTGCCCCTGTCGAGAATATCAATCGACTCCACGATACCTCAAAGCCGGTCGTTCCAGCGACAGCAGATGGGGAACGCGCCCTTCGCCGAGCTGCAGACGCCGATTTAATTGAATATAATCCAGGAGATACAGCAATCACAATTACCGGGGATATCTCTTCAACACAACAGGCAGGTCTTGAGACGATTCAGAATGTGATGGAAAATACCGATGGGACAGGTGTGCAAGCAGCTATCAATACAGCTGTTTATCACCTTCTTGAAATGATTACTGTTTATCCAGTGGAAAATGAGACCCGATGGACCGATGGAAGCGACGATATGCTTCCAGATGCGGTCTTACTCCGAAAAGGGTCAACCCCGCTTGATCTTGCGTATGCAGTCCACTCTGATATTGGCGATGGATATCTATACGCCGTTGATGCACGCGCAGAACGACGGATTAGCGAGGATCATGAACTCTCTGAGGGAGCCGTCGTTAAGATTGTAAGCACAGCTTGATGATCCCAGAGCCGAAAAAAGGCTTCTCTCAACGATTCTCGGTTATCCTCAGCTAACGGCAGTATATGCTTGTTGCATAATATCGAGTGCCTCGCGAAGTGATTCTTCATCAGTTGCATATGATAATCGAGCGTACCCACTGCCGTTCGCACCAAATGCATCACCAGGGACAATAATCACGCCACGCTCAAGACACTCCATGACAAACCCATCAGGAACTTTCGGCATACAATAAAATGCACCACGTGGTGTTGGAACCTCAAGACCAATATCTGTAAGCCCATCGACAATGAGGTCACGCCGACGCTCAAATGAGTCCGTCATTTCAGTGATGACATCCTGCGGACCAGTAAGAGCAGCTTCTGCAGCAAATTGAGACGGGGCTGCCGCACATGCCTGTGTATATTGATGTACACGGAGCATGCGCTCAACCCGGGACGTCGAGCCAAGAACCCACCCAAGTCGCCATCCGGTCATTGAATATAATTTTGAAGCAGAATTCACCACAACCACATTATCACGGTCAGCAAACGCAAGTGGTGAGTGAAATTCCCCATCAAAAACTGTGTACTCATACACTTCATCTGAGATACAGAACACATCATATTCATCAGCAATCCGAGCGAATTCACGGATATCCGTTTGTGATGATACAGCACCAGTTGGGTTTCCTGGGCTATTAACAACGAATGCAGCAGTATCAGCAGTTATGCGCTCCTCAATAGCCGCAGGATCGAGTGTCAGATCGTCACGAAGTGGAACTGGAACAGGTGTCCCACCAGCGAGTCGGGTAAGGGCGTCATATGAGACAAACCCCGGATCAGGAACGAGAACCTCATCGCCGGGGTCAATATGTGCTTCCATAACAATATGGAGTGCCTCAGACCCGCCGGCAGTCGCGATAATCTCATCAGGATTAACAGTGATATTCTGATCACGCTGATGTTTCGCTGCGATTGCCTCACGAAGTGACATCATTCCTTTGTTCTCTGTGTACGCGTCTGCTTCACCTGCCTGAATTGCCTCAACGGCTGCATCACGTGCGTGTGCTGGCGCTGGGAAGTCGGGTTGTCCTAATCCAAGATTAATTGCGTCCTCACCTGCGGCCTCAAATACCTCTCGGATTCCACTGATTGATACTGACTCCACACGATCAGAGAATGAGTACATATTCACATTGGAGATTGCCATGAGGTTATTTCTTGTCTCTTTGCATCAGGTGATTTGTATCGTATGCATGTACTGATACGATCTTCAAGCACATGAGAGACTGAGAATCTATATTCAGTTATTCGTAGTCCTAAATAAGAAAATATTACCGGTATAACTGACAGAAACAAACTCGTATATCCTCCTATAACGGAATTATTGAACGGTAAAACGTGGTATTAGGTAGTCTTATCACGTCCGGTATATATGCGACCTTCGCCGGCTACCTGAGGCAAAAGCATGTTGACCATCTAATTTGTTTAGATGAGTAATAGACAGGATAGCGACCAGACATACGTATCTCGACGTCGGGTCCTGCAGGCAAGTGGGGCGGTTACAACAGCCGGTATAGGTGCATTCGCAGGCTGTTCTGGCACTCGTGGCGGGAGCACAGGTGCAAGCAACAGCGGGATCGAAGAGATTCGCGTTGCGTATATGCCGATTTATCCCGATATGCAATACTTTGTTATGAAAGAGGAGGGGTATTTTGATGCAATTGATGCTGACGTAACGGGTGAGGTTTTCTCTGATGGTCCGAGCATTGTCCAAGCATCAGCAACAGGAGATTTCGATGTTATGATGTTTGGAATTGTTCCGGCAATGATTATCATGGATAAGGGTATTCCATCAAAGATCACCGGGGCAAATATTCAGAACGCAATGGAGATTTTAGCGCGTGATTCATTTGCATCGATATGGGAGAATGCCCAGTCAGGCGCTGAAGCGTTTGCACAATTTGAAGCAGAGCGTGGTCGGAAATTCACCTTTGGAACATTTCCACCAGGATCGGTCCCTGACATCCTGCTTCGTTATTGGCTGACTGAGATTGTCGGAGTTGAGCCTGGATCCGATGTGTCAATCACACCACTTGGTGGGGCTGGCCCGGTTCGACAGGCGTTACTTTCCAGTAGAATTGATGGAACATCAATCATGGAGCCGGTCCCAACGGTCGCTTCCATGAATGATGCTCCATATCAATCGATTGCATGGGCTGGAGACTTCATGCCAGGACAACCAGCCGCAGTCACACTCATGCATGATAGACTTCGCTCTGACAACCCTGAGGTCGCACAGACATTCATTGAGCAGCATCAACGTGCAACAGCATTCGCGAAAGAAAATCCTGACACAGCAGCCGCACACGCGAGCACGGTCATCGGTGAGAGTGTCCTCCCAGTTGAGACAGCACGGCGTGCAATCGATGCGCGGGCGTCTGATTTCATTACAGACCCGCATAATATTGCTGATGGTGCAAAGATTTTCTCTGAATATGCCGCTCAAGCAGGGAAGATTGACTCAGTACTATCAAATGATCAACTGTTCGATTTCAGTGTGTATGACTCAGTATGAGCGTTGAAACACCAACTGATTCAGAGCCAGCAGTCCCAACAGGAGATCGTAATCAAGATCGCGATGAGGAGACAGGGTCAGTTGAGACAACTCAGGGGTTGTTCGGAGATATTGATCCAGCAAGTATCGGGTATGGAATTGTTGGAAGTGCAATCTTTGTTACAATCTGGCAAGTCGCTGCTGCTGCTGTTGACCAGACATATTTGCTTCCATCACCGATTGAGGTAGCAACAGCATTCATTATTGAATTAACCGCCTCAGCCACATTTACACTTCCAATTGCGGGTATAACAGTGCCAATGACTCGACTTACTGCAAATCTCGCACAGAGTCTCCTCCATTATCTTCCAGGGCTTGTTGTTGGAAGCACACTTGGAGTTAGTCTTGGACTAGCAATGGGGTGGAGTGGGCGGCTTGATAACGCATTAACCCCAGTTACGCGTTTTCTCCGACCGATTCCACCGCTTGCATGGATTGTATTTGCGATTGTCTGGATTGGTATTGGTCATGGCGGCGCTGCATTTATTGTTGGGATTGGTGCATTCTGGATTAATTTCTATAACGCATATGCCGGTGTTGAGGGCGTTTCAACACATCTCAAAGAAGTAGCTGCGAGTCTTGGCGTAGATGATGATTTGACGATGATCCGGAAGGTGATTATCCCAGCAGCAATGCCGTCGATTACGACTGGGCTTCGAACGAGTATTGGACAATGTTGGATGATTGTTGTCGCCGCAGAGCTATTTGGTGCCCCTGGAGTTGGCTTTCAGATTATCAATGCAGCACAAAACCTCGCAACAGATGTTAGCGTCGCATATATGGTTGTAATCAGTCTTGTATTTCTCGTAAGTGATGGCGTATTCCGACGAGTTGAGCGGAGGCTTCTCGAATGGCGGGTATAAATAAAAACTCAGACCAATATGCAAAAGCAGACAGTCATCAAAACAACCGTGGCAACGAGACAAGAGCAAAAGTTGTTGTTGATACGGTAACTAAAGTATTCGAATCTGAACGGCAGACAGTTCGAGCCCTAGATGAAGTATCATTCACTGTCTCCGATGGTGAGTTTGTGTGTCTTGTTGGACCGTCTGGATGCGGTAAGACAACGCTCTTCCGAGTAATTGCCGGTCTCGAAATGCCGACAAACGGTGAAGTGCGACTTGCGGGTAACACTGTCACAGGTCCCGGGACTGATCGTGGGATGGTATTCCAGGAATACGGGTTATTCCCTTGGCGAACTGTCCAGGAAAATGTCGCATTCGGACTCGAAGAGCAGGGCGCTGTCGAGCCAAACCGCAGTCGTCGGGTTGATGAAATGCTTGAGTTAGTTGGTCTTACAGAGTTCAAGAACGCATATCCGAAGGAACTCTCTGGTGGAATGAAACAGCGCGTTGGGATTGCACGAGCGCTTGCTGTTGACCCAGAGATTCTTCTTGCAGATGAACCGTTTGGAAGTGTTGATGCACAAACACGGGAGATGTTACACGATGAGTTATTATCAATCTGGACAACGACTGGAAAGACAGTACTGTTTGTGACACATGATGTCGAAGAAGCGGTGACACTCGCTGACCGAGTTGTTGTGATGGCACCGTCACCCGGTAGAGTTAATGAAATCGTTGATATTGATGTTGATCGTCCGCGACAGCGAACAGACGTCACATTCGGTGAATATGTTGAGCAGATTCGATCACTGATCGGCGAGTAAACTGTCTCAGTTTCATATCTAAGCTCTGTGGCTTCTTATTTTTATTTGTTTTTTACGGAAGAGAGCTAATTTGCGATATCTCAAGACTCATCAGCGGCCTCACGGAGCGCCTTCACATGCGACATGATAACTGAAAGTGTCACATCTGGGTCTGCATATCCTTGTTCGTAATCGTCATAGGCTGCATCAACATCATCAAGAAACGTTGCAACAGCCGTTGCTAATTCAATATCATCTGAATCAGTGTCCATTAACATATACATNTCCATCATTGGAGTCGAAAAAAGATACCGTCAGACTCACATTCAATGTCGCTGGTATTGTAGTCACCATACTCTTGAGCGTTATATGATATAAGCCAGAGAGGTTTTATTCATCTCGTCATTATCTCTAGAAAGATGCGGTTGGACTTCGAGCGCGGAACTATAGCCGTGGAGGGAGATGACTCTCTTGTTCCGCACACCACATGGGATGAGCGAGCAAACACCGATCGGGCTCTTGGATTTCGGTATCGAGAGATCAAGGATTATCTTGACACCTCGGAGGTTGAATACGAGGATAATGTGCTGAATCTTGTTCCATCACCTGAGCTGACGAGTGAGATTGAATTGCGGGGATATCAACAACAGGCACTGAATCGCTGGCTTTCCGAGCGCCGTGGTGTTGTTGTCCTGCCAACAGGAGCTGGGAAAACATATGTTGGAATAGAGGCTATTGATGAAATAAACAACTCAACCTTTGTTGTTGTCCCAACGCTTGATCTTGTAGACCAGTGGAAATCAGAGCTTCAGGTATTTAATCTTCCTATTGGTGAATATACTGGTCGTCAAAAGACAATTAAGTCGATTACAGTCTCGACATATGATTCAGCATATACTCATGCTGAGAAGCTTGGAAATCGGTTTGAACTGCTGATTTTTGATGAAGTTCATCATCTTGCATCTGAAGGGTATAGACAGATAGCAGAATTATTTGCTTCCCCCTTTGCATTAGGGTTGACAGCGACATTCGAGCGTGAAGATGGCAAACACGAAGTGTTGGGTGAGCTACTCGGTGGAAAAATCTATGAGATTGAGACGGAGGAACTCACTGGTGAATACCTGTCAGAATACACTGTTGAGCGGATCACTGTTGATCTGACATCGAAAGAGCGGAAAGCGTATGATAAAAATGTTGAGACCTTTCGGAAGTATCTGATGTCGACGGACATCACCATGCGTAGTCCAGAGGATTTCCAGAAGGTTGTTTTACGAAGTGGAAATGACCCTGAAGCGTGGCGTGCGGTTCGTTCCCGAAATACAGCCCGTCAGATTGCATATAGCTCAGAATCAAAACTTGATGAACTCGCAACTCTACTTGAACAACACCGCGACGATCGTATTATCATTTTTACGCGATATAACGATCTCGTATATGACGTTTCGAACCGGTTCTTCATTCCAAGCATTACATATACAACTAAAAAGAGTGAGCGTCAGCATATTCTCAAACAGTTCAAAAATAACACGTACAACGCAATTGTGAGTTCACAGGTACTGAATGAAGGTATCGATGTCCCAGATGCAAATATTGGTATTATCTTAAGCGGAACAGGAAGCAATCGAGAGTATCGACAGCGGCTTGGTCGTATTCTTCGTCCCTCAGGGGACACGGCTCACCTGTATGAAATTGTTTCAAGCGGCACCGGGGAAATTCGAACATCAACTCGACGGAAGTCCTGAATATCTATGTTGACAAAGGAATTGCTTGAGGTAACGAAACGAAAACCAAAAATAAATCCACGCTACCGAGACATTGATAAATATCAATCAGTTGCAACGCACGTTCTTGATGCGTATGAGTCAGGACAGACAAAAAAGCAGATTGATGAGACAATCGAGACATTAGAAACACATGATACGTTCAAATTGGTTCGTGGGTTATCAAAACTACTTGACCGGCGTGCTAAGTTTGAACAGCAGTTTCCAGTCGATCCATCAAAACTACGCAACGCTGTTTTTACTCATGGTTTTGTCACCACGACAGACCAACGAGAACAAGTGCTTGCCACTGTCGGAGATGAATTTGAATTAACGCCAAATGAAATAGAAAGTAACCTGTGGGCTGACAGAGACGACCATGCAGTTCTTCGATCCGAGCCTGAAATCACTCCATGTGAATTGCTTCGTCAGTATAATATATCACTGACACAGACGCTGTTATTCGATGCCATTGAATTAAAATTCAGCGTGTCGGATAACTTCCAAGAAATCTTTCGGTTGATTTCATATCTTGGATTGATGTACACTGTTGATGAGGACTTAACAGTGACTGTCACTGGACCCACATCGCTAGTAAAGAAGACACGGAAATATGGAACAACGATGGCAAAGCTCATTCCTCACATTATGAAGCCATCGGAATGGAATCTGACTGCGAAGATTGAAACAGATGTGAATGGTGACCCGCAAATATATGAGTTTAATCTTGATTCAACGAGTGCGGATTATTTCCCAGCAAAGACGGTGAGCAATTCATTCGATAGCGAGGTTGAGCGAGATTTCGCAACTCGGATTCGTACATTGATCGATGGATGGACAATCAATCACGAACCTACCATTCTTCGAACTGAAGACCGGGTTATGATTCCGGATTTCAGCTTTGAGCGAGACACGACAGAATTTTATCTTGAAGTGGTTGGGTTTTGGACTCCCGAGTATCTTCGAGAAAAACGACGAAAAGTAAATTATGTGAAATCAGAACATCCGATTATACTTGCGGTTGATGAATCATTGAATTGCACAAAGTCAGATTTTGATGAGGCGAACGTAGCAGACGTGTTCTTCTATACTGATCAGATCCCAGTGAAGCCAGTAATGAAGCGACTGCACGCCATTGATGAACGTAAGACAAAAGACGATCTTGAATGGCTGTACGAACGCGAAATCAGTATAGCTCATGGCGAGATTATTGATATCAACGCACTTGCCGGATCACACGATGTTGAACCAGCAGCTGTTGAGATGTACTTGGACGATATATATGATGGAGTCATATCGAAGATGAAATTTATCCCGGACACAGCCCTCTCTGAGATTGAAGCTGAGATCGATGCATTAGATAATATGACACTTGCTGATGTGAATCCAATCTTAAAGAAATATGATGTGGGACAAGATATCCTTGAAGAAATGGGGTATACAGTCAACTATATTTCACTCAACCAGAACGAAGCCAAGATAGTAAGATCAGAATAAATATATCGATATCAATATCGATATCGGTTATATATGATAATAATCAAGAATTATCTGGTTTCATTGACTTTCTTCTACCCCTGAAGGGGGTGGGCTTCCGCTCACTACGTGTCATTCAACTCAATTAAACCGTGTGTATAGGTAGCGTCTCAACTGAGATCCTCACGTCGCCCTTTAGGCACAGTTGATCGGAGTTCATCATGCAGATAAAGACCAACACCAATAGGCTCACTCTTACCTGCAATCTTATGTGCAACAATAAGATACCCCCAATCACCGTTCCACCGTGGAAGCGACTGATCAGTGCCATCAGCAAATCGAAGTGCTGCTTCATCTTCCAGTGTTAGGACGTTTTTGCTTGCATGAGTACCGAAACGCTGGACAGCATTTGTTGAGGGTTTCCAGTGTTCTTGACGAGTGCGAAGGATACGGAGACCGACTCCCTCAATTGGTAGTGGCGAGACATATTCTGCAGCAACAGCCCAGATCTTTCCATTCCCTTTTTCCCAGAATGTGTGATAATCCCATATCGTCGGTGAAATACCAAATCGACTATTCCACCACTGAATTATCTCCTCACGTGTGGGTCGTCCAGCGACAACACGATCTGTTGCGGTTGCTGGTAGGCGGTCGAATTGTTGTCCATCGTTCGATGCTGTGCGGTCATTCATGATGTCACCTCAAGTTTCGCACAAAAGAATCCACCTGTGTCATTATGATGAGGGTATACACGATGTGTTAACTCCATAGACGGATCATATGACTCATTATCCCAATGTGTTATACCGGAGATAGTTTTGAATCCAGCTGGTGGATTCCATTGAACAACGCGACATGACTCTGATTCGAGAACGTGATTGACCACGCCTTCGTTCTCCTCGGGTGCGAATGTACACGTTGAATAAACAACAGTTCCACCGGGGCGTGTTGCTTGGACAGCACGGCGAAGAATATCCTTCTGAATAGCGACCACGCTCATGACATGCTCACGTGACCACTGCTCAAATGCGTCCGGATTTTTTCTGATTGTGCCTTCGCATGAACATGGAGCATCAACAAGCGCATGATCAAATGCCTCAATTCGATTTGCTCTTTCTGTTCGCCCCCCAAATGGGTTGAATGAAAAATTACGTGCATCCTGATTCGTCACCACAAGATTTGTCACACCCAATCGTTCAGCATTATGTCGAAGTGCGGACAGTCGACCAAGATTATTATCATTACCAATAACAACACCTGTATCATCCATTAATGCAGCAAGTTGTGTCGTTTTGCTTCCAGGCGCTGCACACGCGTCCCAGACGATTTCACCTGGGTCTGGATCGACTGCAAGCGCAGGCAACACAGATACTTCTTCTTGACCATGGAGCCATCCATGAAAGTACGGCCATGAGATACCAGGGCGATTTGTTTCAAGTTTGAACAGACCAGAGTGCCATCCAATCGGCTCATAATTAATATTTGCTTCGTTAAGTGCCTCCTGAGTGCGTCCAACAGATGATTTAATGGTATTAACTCGAACGACAGATGGAAGCGGGCGAGCGCAAGCATCCCGAAATGCTGTCACATCATCGATGAGCGTTGCATAGCGCTCAATTGGGTCCATAATCAGATGTACTGATGCCCAAATTTGTCGGTATCGGTCTCGGTTCCAAATCAGATTTACACATCTCGAGGCAGTTCACGTGTTGACCCAGAAGTGATTGAACCGATATTCGTTCGTGGTGACTGTTTGTTTTTTATGATAATATGCAATATATCATGTATGGCACAACTTGAGATACTAACAAATGCAACAGACATATCATTGACAGATCCATCATTGATCGAAGGATTTCCTGGCATTGGGCTTGTCGGGAAAATTGCGGCTGATCATCTCGTTGCAGAGTTTGAAATGACGCACTACGCGGACGTTCATTGTGAAACAATCCCTGCAGTAGCAGTGTATCAGGAAGACGACCCTGCGCTTCGATCACCTGTTCGGTTGTACGTTGATGTTGATCGCGATCTTGCCGTGCTTCAAAGTGATGTCCCAATCAGCCCCGAGGCAGCAACGGAAGTCGCAACATGCCTGTCTGAATTTATTGATGAAACAGCCATGACACCAATATATCTTTCCGGCATTCCCAAAGAAAAAACTGAAACAGTTCCATCGTTGTATGGTTTTGGTGTTAGTGAAGGGGTGAATCAAGTTCAAAAAGCAGATATTGCGTTACCAGATGAAACAGGACTGATCTCAGGTCCAACCGGAGCACTGTTGAGCGATGCTGTGATGTCAGATCGAGATGCCATTGGCTTAGTCGTTGAGTCGGACCCACAGTTCCCTGATCCAGAGGCGGCACGGGTGCTCATTAATCGCGGGATTGAACCGCTCACTAGTATTGACGTGCCCGTTAATGATCTCGTTGATCGAACCGAACAAATCCGGGAAGCTAAAGAGCGCCTTGCGAAGCAAATGCAAGAGGGGGGTGAAGAGAGTACACAAGCTCGTCCGATTGGAATGTATCAGTAAGATAATATAATTAGCTGACCTATGGAATACTTGCTGTTCGCCGGTGATGAGGCATCACCAGTTCTATGTGTTTAAGAGTGGGCACACACTTCCACATCGTATGAGTGATGAGTCAACTGAGAGCCACCAAACAGCCGAGCCGTCGCCGGATAGCGATATATCAGGTGATGAGGATGAGGATGAAAACGAACGTGAACATAACATGAACGAAGAAGAAAAGCATCAAACCAAGGATACGCATGGCTCATCTGAGAATCCTGATGAAAATAATCAAGATGCGACCACTGAAGCATCAAGTCTTGCGGATCAAGTCGCTAAATATGATGAAGCGCTTGCTGTGGAGGTCAAATCACTAACAAATGAATATGATGAACAACGTGAACGGATTGATGAACTTGAAGCAGCACTCAAGCGTTCGAAAGCAGACTTCGAGAATTATAAAAAACGAGCAAAAAAGCGCGAGCAGCAAATTCGCGAACGAGCCACGGAGGATTTTGTCGGACGAATCGTTGGCGTTCGCGATAATCTCGTGCGGGCACTTGAACAAGATTCAGACGCAGATATTCGCCCCGGAGTTGAGTCAACACTTGATGAATTTGATCGAGTGCTTGAAGATGAAAATGTAACATTAATTAACCCAGAGCGTGGGGACAATGTTGATCCAGCGCAGCATGAGGTTCTCATGCGTGTCGATGCCGACTTACCTGAGGGAACAGTTGCTGAAGTGTTTCAACAGGGATATCAGATGGCTGGGACAGTCATTCAAGAAGCACAAATAACAGTCAGCACAGGCGCGGACATAACCGAAAATAAAAATGAAAATGAAAATGAAAATCCGGATGCAAATGCAAACACCGATACTGACGCTATGAAAGAAGAAACAAACAGCCTCGAAAACGAATCAGAGTGATCAACAATATAACACTCTGATTGGATATACCTGTTCTGCGGTTCAATATAAAACCTCGCACCATGAGAGAGTTTCACATCTAAAATCGCATGACAGCGACGTCACGGTGGAGAGATGCTTGAGCGCTTGTCTAGTAACCTTTAACCGACTTAGACGAGTAAATGTGAGTAAGATGGCCAGCAACAAGATCCTTGGTATCGACCTCGGTACCACGAATAGTGCATTCGCGGTGATGGAGGGGGATGACCCGGAGATCATCGTCAACGCTGAGGGAGACCGCACAACGCCTTCTGTCGTTGCGATGACCGACGACGAAGAGCGACTTGTAGGGAAGCCAGCAAAGAATCAGGTTATCCAGAACCCAGATCAGACAATTCGCTCAATTAAGCGACACATGGGTGAGGAGGATTATACCGTCGAACTTGGTGGCGAAGACTACACACCTGAGCAGGTCTCAGCAATGATTCTTCAGAAGATTAAACGCGATGCTGAGGAATATCTCGGTGATGAGATCGAAAAAGCGGTTATTACAGTCCCTGCATATTTCAACGATCGACAGCGACAAGCGACGAAAGATGCAGGTGAAATTGCTGGATTTGAAGTTGATCGGATTGTCAATGAGCCGACCGCTGCATCAATGGCGTATGGACTTGATGATGAGTCAAACCAGACAATCCTTGTCTATGACCTTGGTGGAGGGACATTTGATGTGAGCGTTCTTGACCTTGGTGGTGGTGTATATGAGGTTGTTGCGACAAACGGTGATAACGACCTTGGCGGCGATGACTGGGATGACGCTGTCATCGACTGGCTCGCTGGTGAGTTTGAGGATAACCATGGGATTGACCTCCGAGATGACAGACAAGCGCTCCAGCGATTGAAAGATGCTGCTGAAGAGGCTAAGATTGAGCTCTCCTCGCGAAAAGAGACGACGATTAACCTGCCATTCATTACGGCAACAGACTCAGGACCGGTGCATCTTGAGGAGACGCTCTCTCGAGCGAAGTTTGAGTCGCTGACAGAGGATCTTATTGAGCGAACGGTTGGACCGACTGAACAAGCGCTGGAAGATGCAGGATACGATGACAGCGATATTGATGAAGTGATTCTTGTTGGTGGGTCAACACGAATGCCACAAGTTCGTGAAAAGGTCGAGGATCTTCTTGGTACTGAGCCAAAGAAGAATGTCAACCCAGACGAAGCGGTTGCGCTTGGTGCTGCGATTCAGGGTGGCGTTCTCGCTGGTGATGTTGATGATATTGTCCTTCTCGACGTGACTCCGCTAAGTCTTGGAATCGAGGTGAAGGGTGGATTGTTTGAGCGTCTAATTGATAAGAATACAACAATCCCGACCGAGGAGTCAAAGGTATTCACAACAGCAGCAGCCAATCAGACTTCAGTAAATGTTCGAGTGTTCCAGGGTGAACGTGAAATCGCTGAAGAGAATGAGTTGCTTGGTGAGTTCCAACTCGCTGGCATCCCACCAGCGCCTGCGGGAACACCACAGATTGAGGTGACATTCAATATCGACGAAAACGGGATTGTCAACGTCGAAGCCGAAGATCAGGGGTCTGGCAACGCCGAGTCGATCACAATTGAAGGTGGTGCTGGTCTCTCTGATGAAGAGATCGAGCAGATGCAGGAAGAAGCCGAAGCACATGCTGAAGAAGACGAGCGACGACGTGAGCGTATTGAAGCTCGAAACTCTGCTGAAAGTGCTGTCCAGCGAGCAGAAACTCTTCTTGAGGAGAATGAAGAGGATATTGATGACGATCTCAAAGAGTCGATTGAAGATGAGGTCGAGTCCGTTGAGGCTGTCCTTGAAGATGAAGATGCGACAAAAGAAGAAATTGAGGACGTAACAGAGTCGCTATCATCAGAACTACAAGAGATCGGAAAGCAGATGTATGACGCACAACAGGCTGCTGCTGGCGCAGGTGCCGGCGCAGCAGGTGCTGGTGCCGGTGCGGGTCCAGGTGGCATGGGTGATATGGGTGACATGGGTGACATGGGCGGTGCTGCTGGCTCAGGTGATGCTGATAATGAGTATGTTGATGCGGACTTCGAAGATGTTGATGATGACACAAAAGACGAATGATATCGTCGGACATCGTCGACCGGTGCAGTTGCGATTCCGAATCTGAAATCTGATTACATATTTTATTTTATTTTATTTCTTAGTTACTCAGAACTGGATGGCTGCTGTCGCTGGTGAACCGCTTGGGCATCACGCCCATCGCATTCACCTTCGAGTTTTTTGTGACATATATCAAATAACATATTATTAACAAACCCGAACACAAGTACGTGAAATATAGTTACCATTAATACTCAAGCAATGTCTGTAGATGATTGATTATGGAAAATTGAAGAGAAAGCCTCGATCTTCAGGCTTGTCTCTTGCCCATAAGTCCACAGCATCCCACCGTGGCGTTTGAGCCGCTGTCGAGGAGGATCTGAGACAAATCCTGGCAGACTGAGACATCGACCGGGATTGCCGATCAGGTCACAGGTGCTGCTCAAACCGGGGCAACTTGTCGTCGGCATACCCGGTTGCTCGAAATAAGACTCCCAACTCCCGACGATGAAAGCAATTTTTACTGCTTCGCCCTGTCCATCTCGCCGGGACGAGTTGTTCATAAAAGACAGAGTTTCAGGGTGGGGAGGATGTCATTGACCCGGTTCGTTGAAGTATCTCAACCAATTATTGATATCACAACGAATGAGCGAGGACTTCTATGATGTCCTCGGCGTGAGTCGGAACGCCGATGGGGACGACATCAAGCAGGCGTACCGGAAAAAAGCAGCAAAGTACCATCCGGACGTTTCTGACGATCCGAACGCCGAAGAGAAATTTAAGAAGATCAAAAAGGCAAAAGAGGTCCTCACAGATGGTGAGAAACGTCAGATGTATGACCAACTTGGTCATGACCGGTTTCAACAAGCAGAAAAGCGCGGTGGTGTTGGTGGCGGTGGCAACAGCAGCGGTGGCAGTGCACGTGGTGACCCATTTGGTGGTATGGGAGGACAGGGAAGTCCATTTGGCGACATTTTTGAGCAGTTCTTTGGCGGCGGACAGGGTCAACGTCGACAGGGAAATCGACCACGACAGGGGCAGAATCTTCAGACACGCGTTCAATTAGATCTTGAGGAAGTTTATACTGGAGTTGAAAAGCAATTCACTGTAAGGCGACCGGAAAAATGTCCGGACTGTAATGGACGTGGACACCCAAGCGATGCTGATGTTCGAACCTGTCCACAGTGTAATGGACAAGGACAGACAACGACCGTTCGTGAAACGGCACTTGGTCGTGTCCAGCAGACACAGACATGTCCACGGTGTGACGGAAGCGGTGAAATGTACACGCAAACATGTTCGACATGTAATGGTGATGGTGTAACGCGGCAGGAAGCAACGCTTTCAGTTGACATCCCAGCGGGGATACGTGATGGACAGACATTACGAATGGAGCGTGAGGGAGCGCCAGGAGATAACGGAGGTCCGCGGGGTGATTTACTGATTGATGTGAGTGTACGTGATCATCCTGACTTCGAACGTGATGGAGACGACTTATATTATCGCTTGGCAATTTCCTTCCCGCAGGCTGTTTTTGGATCAACGGTTGAAGTGCCGACAGTCAATGGAGAGACGACACTTGATATCTCTGCAGGGACACAAAGTGGTGAGGAATTCCGTATTCGAAACGAGGGAATTCCGCATCTCCGCGGACGAGGGACAGGCGATTTGTATGTACAAGTGCAGATTGTGACGCCTGAGAATTTGAGTCAAAAACAGCGAGAGGCACTTGAAGCATTCGCTGAGGCTGGCGGAGAAAGTGTAGACGTCTCACAGGGATTCTTTGAGAAGATCAAAAGCTCATTCTAAATTAGATTAATTAATATTGCTCTGATTCCCTTTCGTTAAAAAAATAGCCATCATCTGATATGCTGACGAGAGTATAATACATCCAAACTATTCACCAATGAGATTTTATTTGCTTAGAATGAGTGGGCAATAATGAACAATAACCCCGGTGACTTATCTGAAAGCGATACTATCGGTGATGATCCACCAGCACGGGTAACTGACCCAGCGATCATTGGCGATATTATGGATCGAAATCGTCGAAATGGCACAATTGCACTTCGTGCGGATGCTGCTGATAGATATTATACATACCGGGATTTCATTACGACCTCGTATAAGTCCGGAAATGTGATTCGTTATTTAGGTGGAAGAAGCGGTGATGAGATACTTCTTGTTCCTGATCCGCTTCCTGAGCCGGTATTAGCGTTCTACGGTGCTGCACAGTTAGGTATTGTGACACGATTTGATAAGACAATTCAACTGGATCACTCAACAGAAGAACTCCCACGAGTTGTGCTTGCGCCATCGACGCAGGAGGAAGCATATGAACTTCCACCGGGGCATAACCTCGCTGTATATGGTGATTCACCCACGGAGACAGAAACAACACACTGGGAAACAGAAGTCTGGAGTGAGAACCCAGCAATTCATCCAACATCGGTTGCACCCAGCGATATTGCTCTTAATGCTGATACACAGACATATACACATGAAGAGCTCATAACTGCAGCAGTGCGTGTGGTTGATCGAGTCAATATTACTCCGGGTGCAGATGTCGTTGTACGAGAGAGTCTAATGAACCCACATGTTGTTGTTGCTGGGCTTATTGCTCCGCTTCTCGCTGGAGCAACGATTGTATTCCCTGATGAAACGACAACGGGAGAGATTGGAGTGAGCACCGATACTGTCCCAGAACCGAAGCAGATTGATCTGAACTCAATATGGTAGTAACAGCAATAGCAGAGATATGAAAGGATAAGCGAATGTCAGTTATTTGAATATAAGATGATATCATAATAGTGGAGAAGAATCAACTCGATGTTTGAGCGTGCTGAGAGAACCCATAATATATTTTCACTCTGATATCATATGATGCTATATGTACGTCCGGGACGCAAAAAATCGTGATGAGGCCTGGTTACTCGATTGGATTGAGGAGGCGGAGATTGAAGACCCAGCATTTCGGTCCCGGGATTATGTAATTGCACTTAACGAAGAGACATCTCGGAAAGCTGGATTTGGTCGAATTCGGAATCATAGCGGCGATAGTGGAACGTTTTGTGAACTCACAGTCCTATTCACATTACCAATGTGGCGTAATCAGGGCGTTGGTGCACACGTTATTGAGCGGTTAGTTGCAGAGGCAGCTGATGAACAGTATGAGACGGTGTATGTGTTTACAACCGAGCCCGGATATTTCACGATGTTTGGGTTTCAGCCACAAGAATCAGGTCAGCTTGACCCACATGTAACAGATCGATTTGAGACCGTGCGTGAAAGTCGTGAAAGCAACAACAATCGGTTCGTAGCACTATCAATTAATACTGGAGAATTGACCGTTCCACAGCGACTTCGTGATCGGTTCAAGCGTGCACATCCATCAGATGAACCCCCGGAAGGTGAAGTTGTCATTGAAGAGACAGCTGAAGACTTCGGGATTGACCCAACAGAGACAACGTATAAATATGATACTGGTTAGGTCAGATTGCTACTTGTATTAGAAGTGATGGATATCATGTTATTCATCCGGCTGTCCGCTCCGGATCTACAGGGAAAGAGGGAGAGTGCCTCGGGGGTACCCCGAGGGTAAATCCCGTCTAACAATGTATCACGTCGAGTGGTGGACTGGGCGGAAGTATTCAAGAACCCGATTATAGTTTTTGAAGACCCCAAGGATATGAGAGATGACAGAGAGTATGGGATCCCGATAAACCGTCGATTGCACTTGCTTCCCTTCGCGCAACTACAAGGGTCGTGTCTGACAAGACATCTTGGAACGGTATTCCTACATACAAACTGAATCTTGAGTATACGAGCCAAGAGTGTCCATGTTATGGTCATTTATGAGACTATGTTCGGTCGGAAAGAAAGTCTGTACTGAAGACAATATACGCAAGAGCACTGCAAAAAAGAATTGGAGGTAAAATTGCAAATGCCCACAATGGTTCAATCCCCCATCCAAGCAGTAATACAAGATTACCAAGCCCAATCACGAGAAAAGGAGTAACAGCAAGAATGGCTCGTCGTCTATTATTTCCATCACTATCAGATTCCAGTGGTGCGTCTGGGTCAAACGATGATGCTGCGTCCGTGTTTTTGACTATTTCTGTATGTTGAGTCGCCATTTCGGGTCTCGCAGTAGTGTTAGTTTTGACTCTTTGATCTGTATTTGCACTTGCATCTGCACTTTCTTTAGTTGATGATGGAGGGCTCATAGTTTTAACATAGTTCTGCAATGAATAAAAATATCATGTTGTGCATAATTTGTCATTAATAATTAATTGCTTTTGTATATTTTATTATCTAGTTATATATTATTTTAGTAATCGCGGTCAGTACCGGTACTGGTACTGCCACTGCCATCAACATTGATCTCATCGTGGCTTTCTATACGTGATGCAATTAAGACAAGTCCAAAGAGCACAGTTATAAATAGGGATGATACGAGAATTCCATACAATGAAAGAGAGAGTGGAGTTATTGGAATCGCTACAGGTGTATTAAGAATCTTAATACGAGCAACGGTCTGTGCGGCGTTACTTCCGACAATCCACCCAATCCCGGCTGAGAGGATGATAACAATCCCACCAAGTGTGAGAAGAATCCGACGACCCAGTCCAGGCTGTCCCTGTGGTGACGGCTTTGGTTGGTTGGTATCACGCGTTGAAGATGACTCTTCAGTGGTCATGGTTGACTCAACATCACCATCACCATCGGCATTCACATTCGTATCATTCGACGTTGATGATGCCGTCTCCTCGGCGGACGTCATTAACTGATGATACGCAGACGGTTGGTATATGCTGTTCGACTTATTTTTCTATTGTCCACGACCGGGAACTGCTCAACCGACATGGAGTCCACAGCCTCATAGAATCCAATAACTGGCTGTCAGACTCACCTGTATTGATACCATATCGTTACAGACCCCAGAAAATTAGACACGAGAGGCAAGGACCTATTTGAAACTCAAAGTGAGTATCATAAGCGGCTGCTTATAAAAAGTATGGTACTGTATACGACCATCGCTTGGCTGAATCACACCGAGCAATATCAAATATCGCCTTCGAATCAGAACATGAGGGCGAATGTTTGAGCTACTGTTGAGAAGTCTGAGCATGATAATGTAACTGTACAGATTGTCAAGGCGACTGCCTCGTGGGTTAACCCAAGGGTCAAGCCGACACCTCTCAGTGACCCGTAATATGTAATCTAATTGGTGATTAAATAGTGACCCTGATCGTCAGTGTGTTTGGCTGAGAGTCAAATAACATGGGCGGTCAGACACCATGCACTGTCCATCACAGGGAGAGATGGGACGTTTCGAATCAACGTCGTCCGAGAGACGAAGTCTCTCGTGATCACGAAAATATTCGATTTTTGAACGACCTGTGGAGACCGGAACCGGTATGAAACGACTCTCTCGGTGAGAGTGAATTTGCAAGCTCTGTCAGAGAAACAGGAAGCCTCAGGCTTGCCCCCGAGGCAGGTTCACAGCGAGCTATTTATACTCTAGATATAGAATGAATCGATGATGAGTAGTGATCACACATTGATTGCCCGTGCTCGTACAGCATTTGAATCAGCATATGTTCCGTACTCTGAATACCGTGTCGGGGCTGCAATTGAGACGACCGATGGGTCGGTGTACACAGGCTGTAATATTGAGAATGCAAACTATTCGAATAGTCTTCATGCCGAAGAAGTTGCTGTTGCCGCTGCAGTGAAAGATGGTCAGGACACATTCGAACGTATCGCAGTCGCGTCAGCTGCGAGGGATGGCGTTACACCCTGTGGCATGTGTCGACAAACACTCGCAGAGTTTGCTGATGGGTCACTTAAAGTTCTTTGTGATAAGGGTGCGGAGGGAGTTGAGACGTATACACTCACAGAACTACTTCCGAAAACAATCTCAGAGGAGACACTTCAGAATGCAGACGGACAGTAAAGTACTCAGGGGTCACATCTAAGCCCCGAGGCACTCGCCTCAATTCATTGTCAATTGATGTTGATATTACGTAGTATAGTCTAGCTCTGTTACCGAATACCAACTACAATATATACCGGCATGTCATCGTGCTATTCGAGTAGATAATATTTCAGACCATACCTGTTGTTTGATCATCACTAGTATGTAACACTTGCAGGATTTTTATCTCTAGTATAGCGATATACGCCAATACACGCCAATACACGCCAATATACGACAGGATATTGTCGTCTGAGACGGTATACAACGCATGAAAAATAGCGAGGATCCCAGCGATGATGAGCAGTATCACCTCGAAATTACCGCAGATGATATTGCTGAGACGGTATTGCTTCCGGGAAATCCAGGTCGGGTTGAGACAATCACTGAAATGTGGGATCAATCAACAGTGCGCGGTGACCACAGGGAGTTTCGGACAGCGACTGGGACGTATCAGGAAACACCGATTTCAGTTACGTCGACAGGAATTGGTGGTCCCTCAGCAGCTATTGCGGTTGAAGAACTAGCACGAATTGGGGCTGAGACATTCATTCGAGTAGGATCCTGTGGTGCGTTATCTGCTGATGTTGCCGTTGGTGATCTAATCATTTCATCAGGAGCAATCAGACAGGAAGGAACATCATCAGAGTATGTACGTGATGACTATCCAGCAGTCGCTGATTATGAGGTTGTTTCTGCACTCACCGCCGCTGCAGAACAGCTTGGGTATGACTATCACGTTGGTATGACATTGAGCACTGACTCATTTTATCCAGGACAGGATCGGATGGGATTCAATGAATATACTCCACCGGGATCGGGGTCACTTATCTCAGATCTTAACGAAATGAATGTGATGAACATTGAGATGGAAGCTGCGACATTGCTTACGATTGCGAGTCTATATCAACTTCGCGCGGGAGCTGTATGCACTGTCTATGCAAATCGAGAGACTGGGGAGTTTCAAAGTGGGGATGATACGAAAGCTGCAGAGACTGCAAGCCTTGGAAGTCATCTCCTCGCAAAAATGGATGCTGTGAAGCACTCAGTTGGAGCCGACCGGTGGCATGCCGGACTCTCAATCGAATCTGAATAATAGCTATTGATATTGTGATTTTTGATATATAGTGGTCATACTACCAACTATTTATAAACAGAGATACGATCGTTCTGGATTTCTATCATATATTCTCATATTATCAAGAGGTTATATCTCGGTATTTGCATTGTTTGGGGTATATCATCGTCGATTTGTCCAACTCGTTCCGCAGTTCATTTATTCGATAACACCTGATAAGCATATATGAGCACACAAGTCGTCGTCGTTGGGGCTGGATATGCGGGTACCGGTGCTGTAAATCGTCTTGAGGACAAACTTGGGTCGGAGACTGAACTCACATGGATTTCAGAACATGATTATCATCTCGTTTTACATGAGGTTCATCGATGCATTCGTGACCCAAGCGTTGAATCAAAGGTTGCAATCCCAATTGATGATATCAAAACATCAGAGACAGACTTCCATACAGGCCGAGTGACGAATGTTGATGTGAATGACCGCACTGTCGAAATCGACAATGGTGAGGAGACAGTTGGATATGATTATCTTCTGTTAGCCATTGGCTCAGGGACTGCATTCTATAATATTGACGGGCTCGAAGAGCATGCTCATGAGCTGAAGGGGCTTAATGATGCACGAGCGATTCACTCTGATGTTGCCACCGCTGCTAAGGAAGCAACACAGGAAGATCCAGCACAAGTTATCGTCGGAGGAGCAGGTCTTTCAGGTATTCAAACGGCTGGGGAGATTGCAGAATATCGTGATGAGCATCGAGCACCAATGGAAATCACGCTCGTGGAGGGGCTTGATGAAGTATTCCCTGGGAATGACACGGAACTGCAGGGGGCGCTTAGAGAGCGGCTAGAAGCACGTGATGTGAGAATCCTTACTGGAGAGTTTATTTCAGAAGTTGATTCAGAGATGGTATACGTTGGTGGTAATGATGATAATGACGCTGAAAAACTGCCATATGATACTCTTGTTTGGACAGGTGGTATAACCGGTCATAATGAAGTTACTGACGTTGGCATTAACAAGGATGACCGGTCACAGCGCGTGTTCGCTGATGCGGATTTCCAAACATCAAATGAACGTATCTTTGCTGTTGGTGACACAGCACTTATCGAACAAGGGTCTGAGTCAGTTGCACCGCCAACTGCACAGGCTGCATGGCAAGCCGCTGAGGTAGCCGGTGAAAACGTCGCACGGGCAATCAATGAAGAGCCGCTTCAAACATGGCGACATGATGATAAAGGGACTGTCGTTTCCGTTGGCGACGATGCGGTTGCACATGGTGTTAAGTTCCCTGTCTTTGGAAAGCTCCCAATTAATGTGTTTGCCGGTCCAGCAGCTCGGACATTGAAGAAGGGGATTGCTGCTCGTTGGATTGCTGATGTTGCCTCGACTCGACACGCACTTGAGGCATGGGAAAGCATGTGAATTATCTTGGAGTCATTGATGATTGATAACAGTCATATCGATAGTGTGTGAAACAGTCATGATCGAATAGAGCGCATACCGAACATAGTCAAAAATACTAAGTCTAGAGACTCTCAAGTCGGTTCAATTATATTATACTATATTATATCCGATGAGCAGGCGCAGAACCTCGCTCTTTAGCGCGAGGAGGATGTCAACTGCGCAGATATCTACCGAATAGACTCTCAAAAGAAGCCGATCCGATACCGCGGTAATGTACCGAGTATAATAAATCAGTAAGGAGCGAAATAAATACTATTTAATGTGCTGGTTCGCTAGCAGGTGCCTGCATATCGTCAATTTGAAGAATAAGAATATTACTTGTATCGTCTTTGCCGTCAATCGTTCCCTCGATGACAAGCTTTGAAAGTGGCGTTGGACCGACAGTCATTGAATCGCCTTCATGAAAGTCACGAACGGAACCCTGAATGTGAATTTCTGCCCGACAGAGCTCAGGATGATGAACAGATGACAGATCAATCTCTTCGACATTCGCGTTATTGATTTCTTCATTTTCATGAAACAATGGAACGAATGCTGGGTCTTCCATCTGATCCAGCTCAAGCGCCTCATATGCATTTGCTGTTGGCTTGTATCCACCCTTTGGACCTGGTACCCCCTCAACAAGTTGCAGTGCTTTCAGACTTTGCATCTGATTTCGGATTGTCCCAGGGTTACGATCTACTTCATCCGCAATCGTTTCACCCTTTACAGCTTCCTCATCTTCTCGGTGAAGATTAATGAGTGCTGTCAGGATACTCTTTTGACTTGACGTTAGTTCTATTGATGACATATCTCATTATTTACCACAGACAGTATTAAATCCGGTGGATAATTCGGTATCGATTTGTAATTCCTGCTGTACATATATTATATGCATGAGAATCGTGTTCTCGTAACCGGTGGAGCGGGTTTTATTGGTTCAAATCTGGCGAATCATCTTGCAGAGACGAACGAAGTCATAGCCGTCGATGACCTCCACCTTGGAACACCATCAAATCTTGATGAGACAGTCGAGTTTGTCAACGCTAGTGTACTTGAAGACGATCTCCCGACTGCTGATATCGACGTTGTATTTCATCTTGCTGCATACTCCTCATATACGATGGTTGAAGAAAACAAACAAACAGCAACCCGGGTAAACGTCGAGGGGTTCGTCAATACTGTTGAACAAGCACGCGAGGATGGGTGTCAAACAGTTGTGTATGCATCAACCTCATCAATATACGGTTCACGGACAAATCCATCTCCAGAGGATTTACCAGTTGAAGCACGGACATGCTATGAAGCCTCCAAATTGGCTCGTGAAACGTATGCGGAGTATTTTAATAATCACTATGATATGACACTTGCAGGATTGAGATTTTTCTCGGTGTATCAAGGATATGGAGGCGCCGAGGAACACAAAGGCGAGTATGCAAACACCGTTGCACAGTTTGCAGAGAAAATCGCGAATGGTGAGCGACCAGCACTCTTTGGCGATGGAACGCAAACGCGCGATTTCACACATGTTGATGATATTGTTCGTGGGATCGAAGACGCTGCTGAGTATGAATTACAGGGAATTTATAATCTTGGCACGGGCGAAAGCTATGATTTCAACACAATGGTCGAGATGATCAACGATGAACTTGGGACCGATATTGACCCCAAATACATTGAGAACCCACTTGAGGTGTACGTTCATGATACAATGGCTGATAGCACGAAAATACGTGAGGCGACCGAATGGACACCTAAGATCACATTTGAAGAAGGCGTCTCACGGGTTTGCGAACCGTATATGAATTAGTCTGTTCGAAAAAGCTGTTATTCTTTATTGGCGATGACGTCACTGAAACGATTCAATATCTTTGAGGTGGAATCCCTTTTCTTAGGGAGCGAGCAACATGAAGTGAGCGAAGTAGGGTGGGTCGTTGACTCGCGACCACAATCAAGATATCTTGTGTATAGTTCTGTTCGAGGGCTAATTGTTAGCTAGGTGTTGTCGCTGTTGCATTCTCAGACTCACTCTCGCCATCACCGCTATCTGCTTCTGATGAGTCGTCTGTACGCGGGTGGGTATCAACGCTTGCAACAGTATCAGTGTCTTCAAGATCCATTACAATGACTCCCATTGTGTTTCGACCGACTGTTGAAATGTCATCGACAGGGGTCCGGAGGATTTGTCCCTTTCGACTCATCATAAAGAGTTCATCGCTTATCCCAACTGTTTCAACCTCACAGACGTGCCCATTACGTTCGTTTGTCTTGATATCGATGAGTCCTTTTCCATTACGAGACTGTTGTCGATACCGATCGATGTCGGTTCGCTTTCCATATCCATGCTCAGTAACGGTGAGGACCCAATCGTCTTGATCATCATCCACAGCAGCAAGTGCGGCAACAGCGTCAGTATCCTCAAGTTTGATCCCATGGACACCACGGGCCGATCTCCCCACTGACCTGACATCACCCTCATTAAATCGAATAGCCATTCCCTTACGCGTTCCAAGGATGATATCTCGATTTCCATCTGTTACCTCAACGTCAATAAGCTTATCATCAGCACCGAGGCTAATGGCGATGATACCCGTTGAGCGGATATTCTGGAAGGAGTTAACACTCGTCCGTTTGATATACCCTGATTGTGTCACCATCGTGAAATATCGCTCTTCGTCATCATCAATATCCATCTCAGCGGTATTGACAACGGCAGTAATCTGCTCACCATCGTCTAACTCTAAGAGATTTACTGCCGACTTCCCACGGGCAGTCCGTGACATTTCCGGAATTTGATATGTCTTGAGTTGATATACCTGCCCATGGCTGGTGAAATACAGCAGATAATCATGAGTATTTGCAACATATACTGATGAGACAGTATCGCCATCTTTCAGTGATGTTCCAATGATGCCTTTCCCGCCGCGATGTTGACTACGGAAGTCTTCAAGTGACATCCGCTTAATGTAATCATCCTCGGTAACGACGACAACAACATCTTCCTGCGCAATCAGATCTTCATGTGTAACTGTTCCATCGTCTTCAATTATTCTCGTTCGCCGCTCATCGGCGTATTTATCCCGAATCGTGGCGAGTTCATCTTCAACAACAGCATCAAGCTCGTCGGGGTTATTGAGAATCGTCTGTAAACGCTCAATCCGATCTTGAACAGATTCATACTCATCTTCAATCTCATCAGATTCAAGTGAAGTGAGCGAGCCGAGTTGCATCGCAACAATGTGATTAGCCTGATCTTCAGAGAAATCAAATGTTGGTAGTGACTCACCGCGTTCATCTGATTCGACAACATGCTCACCGCGAAGTGCAGCCTTTGCATTATCGCGATCTGTCGAGTTACGGATAATATCAACGACATCATCGACCTGCTCAAGTGCGCGAAGCCGACCCTCAAGAATATGCGCACGATCACGCTTTTCATCGAGTTCATACTGTGACCGACGACGGACAACGGTCCGGCGATGCTCAAGATATTCATGTAGCGTTTCTTTGAGCGTGAGCACCTGTGGTTGTCCGTCAACGAGCGCAAGATTGATTACCCCAAATGTTGACTCCAGATGATGTTCGAGTAATTGGTTTTTTACAATATCCGGATTTGCCCCTCGTTTCAGTTCAACAACAACGCGAATCCCGTCTCGATCGGATTCATCCCGGAGGTCACGAATGCCTTCGATTGTCCCAGCATTAACATTATCAGCGATTCGTTCGACTAACCGTGCTTTATTCGTCTGGAACGGCAGTTCTGTGATAACGATTCGGTCATCTTGAACATCAAATTCTGCACGAACACGAACGCGTCCACGCCCAGTTTTGTATGCTTTATAGATTGCATTCTGCCCGACGATATTTGCACCAGTTGGAAAGTCTGGACCTTGTACATGATTCATCAAGTCCTCAACTGTGCACTCAGGATGATGAATCAGATGGATTGTCGCATCAATCACCTCACCAAGATTATGTGGTGGAATATTTGTTGACATTCCAACTGCGATACCGGATGACCCATTAACCAAGAGATTTGGAAAGGCTGCCGGAAGGACTGCTGGTTCTGACAGTCGGTCATCGTAGTTTGCTGTGAACTCAACGGTATCCATTTCGATGTTATCCAGTAACTCCTCAGCGATTGGCGACATACGTGCCTCGGTATATCGCATCGCTGCTGGTGGATCACCGTCGACAGATCCAAAGTTTCCTTGACCGTCGACAAGCGGATTTCGCATCGAAAAGTCCTGCGCCATCCGTGCAAGCGCATTATAAATCGCAGAGTCCCCGTGTGGATGATAATCACCCATTGTCTCACCAACAATCGATGATGACTTACGATGAGCAGACCGAGCAGAAATCCCTGATTGATGCATTGCATACAAGATCCGCCGATGAACAGGCTTGAGTCCATCACGAGCGTCCGGGAGCGCTCGACCCGCAATCACTGACATTGCGTAATCGATATATGATTGCTCCATTTCCCGCTCGATTCGGGCTGTCTCAACCTCAGCAGCAATTCCGGTCTCAGGGTCGAAACGTTCAGGTGCGTCTGAACTCATCAGATATCCACCCACTCAGCGTCTGTTGCTCGATCTTTGATAAACTCCTTTCGAGGTTCGACGGCATCACCCATTAGTACTGAGAACATTTTATCAGCAGCAGCGGCATCTTCAATTGTAATCTGTTTGAGTACGCGGTTTTCAGGATTCATTGTTGTTTCCCACAGTTGTTCTGGGTTCATTTCACCAAGACCTTTGAATCGTTGTACTTGGGTTGGATTACCATTACAAACGTCCGAGATGACCTGATCACGTTCTGATTTTGTCATGGCATCATACGTGTTGCCGTTATATCTAATTCGATATAGCGGTGGTTTCGCAGCGTAGACGTATCCTGCCTCAACAAGTGGACGCATATGCCGATATAATAATGTCAATAAAAGCGTCCGGATGTGTGCTCCATCAACGTCGGCATCGCTGAGGATAATCAAACGATTATATCGGGCGTCTTCAACATTGAATTCATCACCAATTCCCGCGCCAATCGCGGTAATAAGTGCACGAACCTCATCATTTTCCAATATTCGGTCAAGTCGATGTTTCTCAACATTGAGTATCTTCCCTTTCAATGGAAGGATAGCTTGGAAGCGTCTTTCACGCCCCTGTTTTGCACTATTGTGGACAAATACCCCAGACGCAAGCGCGAAGTTGTGTGTTACAGGGACCTCAAGATCATAGACATCTGCTGTTTCTGTAAGCGACTCAACAGAGATAACGGTATGATTGTGTACGTCTGCACGCTCAGATATCTGAACGGTCTCAATCTGTGATTGTTGTTGTGACTGTATCTGTTGGGTCTCAACTATATGATCAGTTGTTGTATGTCTACGGTTATACCGGTTAGCGAGCTGAGAGACTGACTCCCAGTTATTTTGAGCAAACGGCTGTTTCACCATTTCAGCTGTCCCAGTTGTCTCAGTTGTCTCAGTCATTTCAGTCGTGGTTCGATATAATGGCATCAATGACTGACCGTCGGTGAGATTCTGTGCCTCACAATAATTTCCATCGCGAAGCATGAACTCATGATCTGGCGTGCAGCGAATTACCTCGCCATTATCAAGTGTGACTGCCAGTAATGCTGCGTCTTCCTGTGTGACACGTGGGTTCATGATTTCCTCAATCCTGATTCGACCATCATCGCCGATAGTATAGCAATAATGTGTCTCACCACGTTCGTACGCGTCGACGAGTGATTCAAATGTAATTGAATCACCGGATGCAAGTGCAATTTCAGTGTCACCACTAAAGCAGCCACCGGCACTGTCACCCTCGACAATAAATAATTCTGATTCAGCCGGGTCCCGACTTTGACAATCAGCGAGTTTTCCAGGAAGCGATGTTGACTCGAGTGCAGACTTTCGACGTGTGAGTTCCTCAGCCTGTTTTGCAGCCTTCCGCGCCTTTGCAGCCTCAACAGCCTTTCGTACGATGACTTTGGCAACGTCAGGATTTTCTTCAAGATATGTGCCAAGTCGCTCATGCGTCGTTGATTCGACAATACCTCTTACATCGCTATTACCGAGTTTTGTCTTTGTCTGCCCCTCAAACTGCGGGTCTGGATGTTTTATTGAGACAACAGCAGTAAGCCCCTCACGGACATCCTCACCCTGTAATGAATCAAACCCATCAAGAAGATTATGCTCACGTCCATAGTCATTAATTACTCGTGTCAGTGCTGTTTTGAATCCAGTCAGATGCGTCCCGCCCTCGCGGGTATTGATATTATTCGCGAATGCATGGATTGAACCTTGGAGTTCTTCTGTCGCTTGCAATGCAACCTCAACCTCAATCCCATCCTGTTCGTTTTGATAATGGACAACTGAATCATGAAGTACCGTCTTTGTCTCATCGAGATATTTCACGAACTCGCGGATACCACCATTGAAGCAAAACTTAGAGTTAATATCGTCAGTTTCACCATTAATACAAATCTCAACACCAGAATTCAAGAAAGCGAGTTCACGAAGACGGTTTTCGAGCGTTGAGAATTCAAACTCCGTTGTTTCAAAGATATCATCACTTGGCCAGAATCGAATTGTTGTTCCTGTCTCTTCATCAGGGTCAAGATCTCGAACCCGTTCAAATGCTCCAGGTTGTGGTTCACCATACTCAAATCTATCTCGCCAAAGAGCACCATCACGTTTGATTTCGACCTCAAGCCAGCGTGAGAGCGCATTGACGACGGAAACCCCAACGCCGTGCAATCCACCAGATACTTGATATGACTTATTATCAAACTTCCCGCCAGCATGGAGGACAGTCATAATGACTTCAACGGCAGGGATGTCATGTTGCTCATGTGTATCAACAGGAATTCCGCGGCCATTGTCGGCGACCGAGACTGAGCCATCCTCATGGAGTGTCACATCAATCTGGTCACAGTGGCCAGCAAGTGCCTCGTCGATTGCATTATCAACGACTTCGTAGACGAGATGATGAAGCCCCCGTGAGTCCGTCGAACCGATATACATTGCCGGACGTTTTCGCACTGCTTCCAGACCCTCCAAAACCTGGATATCGCCGGCTCCGTATTCTGTTTCATGCGACATTGAATATAGATACAATAAGTCGCGTCTATTCATAAACCCTCGCACGCGCGGGCGCGAAGTGAGCAAACTAGATGTCCTTGCTCCGGCAGGATGAATTGCAATTGTATGCTGTTGTTTACTTTCACTGCACTCCCGAACCCTTCTTAACTATCGGTCGGATAGCAATCCTCACAGAATGACCTCGTTTCAGTCGACACTCGGCGAAGAGGGCGAGATTGCCGACGAGTTGGCGGAGAGCCAGCGGGCAATCTCAATCGCCGAGTTCTTTGAAAAGAACAAACATATGTTGGGCTTCGATTCGGGAGCTCGAGGGCTTGTCACCGCTGTTAAGGAGGCAGTTGATAATGCTCTTGATGCGACCGAAGAAGCCGGGATTAAGCCGGATATCTCAATTGAAATTCGTGAGTCTGGCGATTATTATACTCTTATTGTTGAAGACAACGGTCCAGGAATAACCCGCGAACAGGTGCCGAAAGTCTTTGGAAAGCTACTGTATGGATCACGATTCCATGCCCGTGAACAGTCGTTGACACCAACTCAAACGCTTCTTATCCGTCGTGATGGCGATGTGACGTTTACTTCAATCGGCGACTTTTGTGACTCATATCTCCCTGCGGATGGACCAGCATCAGCTCCCATTCCAGTAGACGCCAATATTGAGGTGCCATCATTTGACCGAGCAACGCATGAAATGACATGGCAGCCGGTGACCAATGCGATTCGTCATCGAACAGATGAGCGTGTATATCGAATTTCAACAGCATGCGGTCGAACGCTTGAGATAACGGGTAATCATAGTCTGTTTTCACTTTCTTCTGATAATGAGACAATAGAGGTGAATGCCGGCGAGCTTTCACCGGGCGATAGCATTCTTGCACCAAAGCAACTCCCGATGGCTTCAGAGTCTGTGGATACCAGTACGACCGTAGACGAAAAAACACAATCGAGTACGGGAGCACAGACACAGAGAATCAATATTCTTGAACATATCAAACCGGATGACCTCAAAGAGTCTGCAGCAACGTTCCGGATCCACGAAGCCGACCAAGCGTCTCTCTCTTCAGGCGGAAATCATAAATCTCCATCTGCTTCGTTGGCGTCATCACAGCTGGCATCGAGTGAGGTCATAGCATCCGCCGGCGGACAGCAGATTCAGTCCAGTGCAGATCAGCGACAATCGAAAGGACACACACCCGGTGGTGATCATCATAACAACGAGTGCCTGTTGATCAAATCGGTATGTGAAAACGATAAAATGTCCACAGTCGCTGATTATACCCTTGAGATTGTTACTCCAGATGGTGAATCATCACGATTGCCGGTCTCAGTTTCTATCGATAATGTGTTTATTACCTCTCTTGTGAGATACATTGCAACAGCGTCCACATCAGATATATCGCCGGTATCTGATAGTAGTGTAGATTATACTACAGAAGAGAGTCATAATACGGTGGATCGGTCCTTTAGCGACACGATGAGACCACTTGATTCGGTTATTCCGCTCATTTGTGAGGATGATGGGGAGATAGAACTTCCATCGTTTGTCTTTGAATCTGACCCGAAGCGACAACAACAGTTATTGACTCAGTTGTATCGATATCCCGAAGCATCAAACGGAAGAAATGCTGGTGATGATACGGTAACATATACGACAACAAGTGCTACGCTTGCAAGGCAGCTCACCACGTTATGGAATATGAATGGTGTAGTCGCGACAACGAATACGCAGACAGAGACATCACAGTCCGATGAGATCGAAAATGAAAGCGCACAAACAACGATATATGAAGTATCAGTCGATCGGGCTGAGATTGAGACTGATATAGCTGGCTCCGACTCAGACTGCCAGCAGGGTGACGGCGATCTTTGTTTGGTATCAGTGAGTAGTGTTGAGGAGATTGACGCACCACCATATGTATACGATATTTCGGTGCCTGGTGCAAGCGGTCATGATGAGAACTTTGTGACTGCAAATGACGGGGCAATTTGCGTCAAAAATAGTCGTGGACAGCAGGGTATTGGAATTTCTGCAGCAGTGCTGTACTCACAACTTACCTCAGGGAAGCCAGCAAGGATAACCACACGAACACAGAGTTCCGATACAGCACAGTATTTTGAGCTCATCATTGATACAGACACAAACGAACCTGAGGTGAGCGCTGACCAGGAGCGTGACCCTGGTGCTGCATCATTATCACCGACACATGGCACGCGGATTGAGCTAGAGATGGAGGCAAATATGCGAGCTCGCGGACAACTTCGTGATTATGTGAAAGACACAGCGGTTGTGAATCCACATGCACGAATCACGCTTGATGAACCTGGGCTTGAGGAGCCTCGCCAGTACGAACGAGTCGACGGCGCCGAACTGCCGGCACAAACTGAGGAAATTCGACCACATCCACACGGTGTTGAACTAGGAACACTGCTGAAAATGCTTGAAGCAACGGAGTCATACTCTGTGTCAGGCTTCCTTCGTGAGGAGTTCACCCGCGTTGGGTCAAAAACGGCAACAAAGATCCTTGATCAATTTCGCGACCGTCACTTTGGTCGGGCACTTCCCATGTCCGCGCCAGAAACGATACCAGACAATGTTGACGGCACCGATGATGAGCAAGTAACCTCATCGCTTGAGTCCATCATTGAAGCTGCGGTCGTAAACAAAGGTGCATCTGCAACTACCACGTTTGCAAGCCGCGTCGCAGAGACAGTTAATCAACGATCTGGAACGACACAGGGCGAACTTGTCGGGATTGTTGATACGGTTGCAGAGGACATTGAAGATGAGTTTGAGACAACATTCGGTACGACCGTTCGAGAGAATGCAGTTGAGGCGGCATGGGATGTCCTAACCACAGATATTGATGAAGATATCTACCCGCTTGTTGCGGATGCAACAAGCACGCAAAAAGATCATGAAACAGTTCGAGGTGTTACAGACCGGATTGCAACAAAATTCGCTGATGGCTCCGAACCCCTTCGTGCGACCCGAGACGCAGTTCGTGAGTATGTCGATCGATCAGCAGATATGATTGTCTCTGAGGAGGTGTCATTTGGCGAAACTGCCCGTGAAAACGTGGTCGATGCGGTATGGACGGCGATGCAGACTGTTGATGATGAGTTACCAGCAGTCAAGGCTGTTGCAGACGACCGTAATATCGCCTCGGATTTGCTTGAAGCAATGCGATTAACAGATATCTTGGCGCCACCAACAGATTGTCTATCGCCGATTACAGCAGATCTCGTTGAGGCAGGGTTACGAAAGGAGTTTGATGCCGATTTCTATGCGGCTGCAACCCGAGATGCGGAGGTTCACGGGGGTGATCCATTTATTGTTGAGGCTGGGATTGCCTATGGTGGTGAACTCGAGGGTGGAAAAATCTCGCTTCTCCGATTTGCAAATCGAGTCCCATTGGTTTATCAACGGGGTGCATGTGCAACAACAGATGTGATTAAATCAATTGGATGGCGAAACTATGGACTTGATCAACCCGGTGGGTCTGGAATGCCGAATGGACCAGCAGTGGTGATGATTCACGTGGCATCGACAAATGTGCCATTCACGAGTGAGTCAAAGGATGCACTTGCAAATATCCCAGCCATTGAAGACGAAATTGAACTTGCAGTTCGAGAAGCCTCACGCGAACTAAAATCATATCTCAACAAGCGCCGATCAATGCAAAAACGGCGAGAAAAACAGGATGTGCTTGGGCGGATTCTTCCAGAGATGGCAAACAAGCTCGCAGACGTAACAGAGAATGACCGCCCAGATATTGACAATGCACTAGCACGAATCATGAATAATGTCAGTGTTGAGCGTAATGTGGATAACGGGTCAGTTACATTAACAGTGCAGAATTACTCAGATCGTCAGGAATCACCAACGCTGACTGATATTGTTGATTCCAAGCCGGATACTATTCCAGATGAAATCGAAATTGTCGAACTTGAGGATGAATACTTCCTGACGTGGGAGCCAGTCGTTGACGCTGGTGAGTCGGCTACTGTGACATATGAAGTTCCGACAGGTGCGTCATTTGAGCTTGATGTCGACGATGTTGAAACCGAGAAACTAACCATTGATGCATGAGGGACGCCCGTCATCAAAAGGAATAATCAGTCATATCTGGAGACAACGACGCCGAAAATCATGATTATTCTCAGCGATATACTGCCCTCTATGTTCACTCATATGAGCATCAATAAGCTGAGACATTGCAATGATACAACGAGTATATATTGCATAATGTGAGATAGCCCAGCAGTATGTGCATNTGCATCAGACAGTATCGATATCACAGANGCAGGATACCGACAAGGAGAAATGTAATGTGTCTATGTCGTAAACGTGATATTAATCATCAGTAAANCAGAAATAAGNCAAAGGAATCTATTATGAGTACAAAACAAGACGAGGAGCTCGCACAGGAGCGGCTCATCGACCTCGCAGCAGAGTTTTATGATCAATTCGATAGCGGAGATATTCCAGCGATGGAAATTCCAACGCGGACAAAGACGAATATCGTCTTTGATGAGGATTCAGAAGTGTGGGTATATGGGGATCGCACCTCGACGCGGTCTGCAAATAGCGTTCGTGGAGCCAGAAAATTGCTCAAAGCGGCATATACAATTGAATTTCTCGTTGACCAACTTGAAGAAGATAGGTCATCGACGCTTCGTGAGTTGTATTATCTTTCTGAATCATGGGATAATAAAGAGGCACAGTTCTCTGATCAGGATGAATCAAATCAGCTTGTTGAAGATCTTGAGATTGTCTCAAAGGTAACGCGTGAGGACTTTCATATGCGACCTGAAGAGTCCGGTGCAACACTGATGGGACCACTCGAGTTGCGCGAACAGACCCGTCGGGGTGAGCGAGCAATTCATTGTCAAGAGGATGTCGGTGAGGGCGGATATCAGATCCCGAATAATCCAGACACAATTGACTTTCTTGATCATGACATTGATTTTGTCCTCTGTGTCGAAACTGGTGGAATGCGTGACCGATTAATTGAAAATGGATTTGATGACATGTACAACTGTCTCATTGTGCATTTGAAGGGTCAACCTGCACGGGCAACACGACGAATTACAAAGCGGCTGCATGATGAACTGAGTGTTCCAGTTGTCGTGTTTACTGATGGTGACCCATGGTCATACCGGATTTATGGATCAGTCGCATACGGGTCGATTAAGTCCGCGCATCTCTCAGAGTATCTTGCGACACCAGAAGCGCGATTTATTGGGATTCAACCGACTGACATTGTCGAATACGAACTTCCAACGGATCCACTTGCGGACTCTGATGTGAATGCACTTGAGTCCGAACTTGAAGACCCACGATTCCAGTCAGAGTATTGGACTGAACAAATAGAATTACAATTAGACATTGAAAAGAAGGCCGAACAACAGTCACTTGCGTCTCGTGGACTTGATTTTGTAACTGAGACATATCTCCCAGAGCGACTTGACGATATGGGAGTTATATGATCATACACTCAAAAGGAATCAAAATATCGCTTCAGTAATTAATCGATCTATATATCATGCAGCTTATTTCTTGAAAACAGCTTTGTATCTATTCGACGTAATATGATGTTTTTATACCAAGTTGTAGTCGCACACAAACGCGAAATTGAGTATTGACGAGCGAAACGACTGAAATCAGAAGACAAAATAAAGAACTGTTCAACAGCTTTTTTGACTGAGATATGAATATATAATATTACGAATGAATACGTCGATGCAAACATATCTTGTCACACAGGAGGACCGCTCAGCCGGGCGATCAACAACCGAGATTGTTGAGGCGGCTATTGACGGAGGGATTGATATTGTGCAGTTACGTGAAAAGGAGACAACTGCTCGGAGGCGGTATGAGATTGGTCAGACAGTTCGTACGCAAACTGCCCAGGCGGGGGTGACGTTTCTTGTGAACGACCGCGTAGATCTTGCTGCTGCCGTTAATGCTGATGGCGTTCATCTCGGCGATGATGATCTTCCAGTCACGGCTGCCCGAGAAGTTCTTGGTCAGGACGCGATCATCGGACGGTCAGTCTCAACACCAGCAGCAGCTCAGAGAGCTGAAGATATCGGCGCAGATTATCTTGGGGTTGGGGCTGTGTATCCAACAGGGACAAAAGACGTCACAGCTGAAAGCGCCGAGATAGGTCCGAAAACTGTGACCGCAATTACAGATGCAGTCTCCATCCCAGTTATCGGAATCGGTGGGATTACCCCATCGAACACGACAGAGGTCATACGAGCAGGCGCGGATGGTGTCGCAGTTGTTTCTGCGATTACGACTGCCGATGATCCGGCTGCAGCGACGCGAAAGCTACAAGAATCGGTCGATACAGCCAGTGTAGAGAGCCAATTGCCTAGTGAGGAGCCATCAGCATAATGAACGAAGATACCACAACACTTGTCGAAGAAACGAATACGACTACCCAGGCTGCGCTGAGACAACTCAGTCAGACAACGCCACTCGTGAATGCCATTACGAACGACGTAACAGTAAATCAGGTTGCAAATATCATCTTACACTGGGGCGGGCTGCCGGTCATGTCGGATGACGTAAGAGAGCTTGATGAGATGGTTAACGCTGCAGAGGCGTGTCTCTTGAATATGGGAACAGTGAGTGAAACGGGTGAGGAGGCGATGATGACCGCGGGACAAGCAGCCTCTGAGCACGATGCAGGATTGGTTCTTGACCCAGTTGGAGCTGGCGCGACAGCGACCCGATCACGGGTTGCAGAGCGATTAAGTACTACTCTCGATGTTGATGTCATCAATGGAAATCGTGGTGAAGTCGCAGCGTTAGTCGGCGAGGATGCTGAGGTTCGGGGTGTTGAATCGGTTGGTGAACATCCCGATGCTGCCGAGACAGCGATTGCGTGTGCTCAACATACAGAAGCGGTTGTCGTTTCTTCAGGAGTAACTGATATTGTCGCGACAGCGGAAACAGCATTTGAGTTGAATGTCGGTGATGAAATGCTCGGAACTCTCGTTGGAACGGGGTGTATGCTTGGTGGAACAATCGCTGCATTTTGTGGTGGGTTAGATGACCCATTAACAGCCGCGCTGACGGGGACAGTTGCATTTGGGCTTGCGGGCGAAGCTGCAGCGAATGGTGAGTTTGGCGAGTATGCTGGTCCGGCGAGCTATGAGACAACAGTTCTTGATGCTGCAGCTGGAACCGACCCTGAGATGATAGCTGCTGTTGATATTGATAACCGGGTTAATCGTGTGCTTGCAGAAGCCAAATGAACAAATCTCTGTAGTTTCGATACGGTATGCAGAACAGATGAGAATCATAATCTGAATACTATTACATACATAGGGAGACGCTCTTACTCAATATTCTACTCAAACGCGATGCAATGCAGTGTAATGTAATGCAGTGTAATGTAGCATAGTGTTGATACAACGCCAGATAATATAATGCGGTGAAATAACGATATATACCATATGAACGAAACGACCACAGAACTACCGTACGCACTCACAATCGCCTCCAGTGATTCTAGTGGAGGAGCGGGGATTCAAGCAGATCTAAAAACAATGACTCGATTCGGCGTGTATGGCGGGTCTGTCGTTGTATCAACAACAGCACAGAATACACAAGGTGTTGATTCAACACATGTTCTCCCGCCTGCAGAAATTCGCACACAGTTTGAGTCGGTCGCTGAGGATATCGACATTGATGCGATTAAACTTGGGATGTTAGCTACTGCTGAAGCCATTGAGACCGTTGATGATTGTCTCATGGGATATGATGGACCAGTTGTCATTGATCCCGTAATGGTAGCAACATCGGGGGATCGACTGCTTGCAGAGAATGCGATTGATGTATACACTGATCTATTTGCACATGCAACCCTCCTCACACCAAATGCCGATGAGACAGAAGCACTCACTGGTGTATGGCCTGATACTGTTGAGGCGCGTGAACGTGCGGCTAAGCAGTTTTTTGATTGGGGTGTTGATGCGGTATTATTCAAGGGCGGTCATATAGAAACTGATGAAAATACCGTCCAGGATATACTCATTGGTGCGGATGCAGGAACACAACTTACGATCACCGGTGACCGCGTTGAGACAGCTCACACCCATGGGTCAGGATGTACACTTGCAAGTGCGATTGCCGCTGGGCTTGCTCATGATGTTGATATCGAAACGGCTGTATCAGATGGCGTAGAGTTTGTTCAAACCGCACTACAAAACGCAGCCACGATTGGTGCGAATGGAAGCGTAAATCATCTTGTCGAGTTCACCCGGGACGCTGACTGATTCGTCTGATTTGATAGACGTGAATGGCTGAATGGTGCGATGTTATTATTTTGGATATTGCAGTGATATTCAATTGAAATCAAAATATTAATCATACTTATATTCCGAATCTTACGCGGGTCGCTCATTCGGATCTTCAATAACAACTGGGCAGTTTTGTTGTGCGACATCAATAACAAATGCATCGGCGTCAGTGCTGAGTAAGTCAATTGTGTCGTAGTGGATTGGAATTGTCAGTTGAGGATCAAGTGCAGCGGTAAGGGATGCTGCTGCATGGCGGTTCATAACTACGCTTCCACCGATATTCGCTAAGAAAACATCAACCGGCAATCGCTGAAATCCAGTCAACACATCTGAATCACCAGGCCAAAAAATCGAGAGGTTATTTATTGAAAGTCGATACCCACAGCCAAGCCCACGTGGATGCACAACAGAGCCATCTGCGTCTGCGGTCGGTCCATCTGGGTCATTATATGCTGGAAGACTCCAGATGTCAACTGGACCAACGACACAATGAGATTCAGCATCAATGCGGATTGTGTCGTATGACAGATTTGAAACGGCTGTGACGTCGCGATCGATTTGCTCTGTTCTGATGCCCTCGAATGCAACAATGGTTGCCGTTTCATCGGCGACCTGATTGATAGCATCGGAATCATAATGATGGTTATGAGTAACAACCACGAGATCGCCGTCATGAGCGTAGTAATTGTCAAGAACGCCATACCGACCTGGGTCAATATATGTCACAAAGCCATCTGCACTCTCAATTCGAACGGTTGCATATCCAAGCCATGATATACTGAGAGATTCGATACGAACAGTCATGATATGTATTCAAGAAACTGTTGTAAAAAGCTCTCTGGAGACTCCAATTAACGTAAATATATTGATATTTCGACACATTTCATTGAGTGATTCCAATCCGTGGGTCATAGCAATATAAAATATCAGATGATACGATGAAAAAGATTAGTGGGGTTATGCTTGAGGTGAAAGGGCGCTGAAGTAATTCTTCGTATCACTAATCAGGTGACTCGCCTGTGGTGAGATGTTTGATTCGAGAAAGTGAATCAACGTCGCTGATTGCTTTGTCATGTCGGATTCCAACAACACGCGGAAACCGGAGGGCAAATCCAGAGTCATACGTCGGTGAGCGTTGAATCTCCTCATATCCAACTTCAACAACAATTGCGGGTTCAATCATGACGGTCTGTCCATCTTCTGAGCGGACATGTGGGCGCAATCGCTCAGTTAGGGTTGTAAGTTGGTCATCTGTGAGTCCTGTTGCAACTTTCCCGAGTGAATTAAATTGCTGTTCATCTGCTGTTGTTCGTGCAGAAACAACAAACGTTCCAAACACATTTGCACGCCGACCTTCGCCCCACTCGGCACCGGTAACAACAAGATCAAGTGTTTCAACATCGGGTTTGTGTTTAAGCCAGTGTTGTCCACGGGATCCTGGGTTGTATGTTGAGTCAGGATCTTTCAGCATGACACCCTCATGTCCATTTGAAAGGGCTTTGCTCCGTGCTTGCGCAATTACATTGGGGTCAGTTGTGAGTTGGAATGGTGAGAGGGCATCAGTCGTATTGAATAACTCACGAAGTTTCTCCCGTCGTTCACGAAGTGGTATGTCAAGTAAATCAGCGTCATCGATATGGAGACAATCAAACACATATACGTTGAGATTGACAGACTCACGCATTGCATCAATATCGTATTTTCGCCGAAATCGACGAAGGACCTCCTGAAATGCCAATGGGTCACCATCATCGCTTACCGCGACGACCTCAGCATCAAGAATAGCCGGAACGGTGACTTTCTGAGAAATAAACTCAACAATCTCGGGAAGCGGATCAGTAACATCCTCCATATTGCGTGAATACAACGAGACTGACTCGCCATCTGTGTGTATCTGTACTCGTGCTCCGTCAAATTTCGTCTCAATAGCCACCGCATCCCACGTATCAACAGCATCAACGCCGTCGGCTGCTTGTGCAAGCATTGCCTGGATTGGTCGCCCGACTTCAAGACTGATATCTATAAGTCCTGCTTGCCCCTGGTTTCGTGCAATAGTAGCAACCATGCCATAATCATTTGATACCTGCAACGCACGTTCAACAACTGCAGATGGATCTACATTAGAAGACGTATCAGGGTCGCTTTTTTTAGTTTGTACACTCTCAGACGTATTCGGGCTTGTGTCACCGCTGATTTTATTAGTTATCTCTGGTTGGGACGCAGGAGGCACTGATTTGGCATCCTCACGAGATTCTAGTGTTTTCTTATCGGCATCTGCCGCTGGTTCGATAAACCCTGAGATAATTGCATCACGAACAGTTCCAGTTCCAACACCAATTCGCATTTCACCGAGGATGAGTCGTGCAAGAACGCGAGCTTCTGATGATGAGGCCTGAGAGAACAATCCGAAAAGCAGATTACGACGGCGGCTTTCGCTCCCATCACCACTTGCTGATGCAACTGCACGAAGCGTTTTATCGACGTGACCGACGGTTAGCGAATCTGGCGTCGATGGAGTAAATGCAGACAATCCCTGCTGCCCGTTCAGATCATAACTCGCTGCGACAGCCCCAATCTCGCCATACTCTGCAAGGCGATTTTCAACATCTGCTGAGTCAACATTCGGTCCAGCAGCCTGAGCAATCGTCGTATGTAACAACGCGGGTCCAATATCGAGGGTTTGTGATGACCATGCAGGAAACACCGTTCCTTTAATAAACCGAACAACAGTACTGAGCGTTTTGTCATCCATGTTTCCAGCCGTTGTTAATAATTTACTAACAAGTGAAGTAATCTCTAGATCTGCAGATTCAGCCTCAATCGTAATAACATGATTAGCAAAATCATCAAACTGCATTAATATATACTTACCACTGATTCTAGAAGAGTGCGGCGACTTATGATATCAAAATTGGCATACTAACAGATGATCTGATCCCGGAGAAAACAAGTAAAGTCAATCTGAGCGAGTGTTCGGAGTAATATTCTCTTTTGATTGATACTAATATGTCAGATTAAATCCACCGGATTCAAGCCGTCGGGTCGTCCATCGTCGCGTATGACCGATGAGTTGGCGGCGGAGGTTCGCGACGCCCTTGCCGTCGATGCAGAGGGCTTCAACGATCGCGCACTGGCAGATGCGGACGTTGTAAAGGATGAACTTGCAGCAGGCACCTTTGACAATCATCAAGCTATCATTGGATTGGAGTACGAATTTTATGCAGTCGCTGATGGTCGGTGGGCAGCCTCTAATGATGGTGATGTTTATGGATTGATGCGTGTTCCACGGCGTTTGCTTGAGCACGTTGGATTTGAGAAAGAACTTGGATTACATAACGCGGAAATGACGACAAATCCACAACCACTGAATGCAAGTGGATTGCATGCGCAAGAATCAGAAGTTCGTGCACAACTTCGCGCAGCACTGCAGTGCACAAGTGCTGAAGGGATCCGACTGGTTAGCGATGGGCTATGGACTATTCCACCAGCAGGTGAGACAGCAGAAGAGTATCTCACAAACAGTGTCGATGACGATGGTGTTCGAATTGCAACGAATATGAGCGGGTCGGTACGGTATCATGCAATGGCGAATGGTCCGCGAGTTCCAGATACTGTGATGCTTGATGCGCCACATGTGTCACTTCCAGCTGATACGGTTATGCCGGAGTCCCTAATCAGTTCAATCCAACCACACTTCCAGGTTGCACACGCCGCTGACTTACCAACATATTTTAATTACGCTCTTCGCATCGCCGGACCACTGCTTGCCCTCGGGGTCAACTCACCATTTTTTCCACCAGACCTATACGACGATGTTGGTGCACAGCAGATTCTTGCTGATGGTCATGCCGAAAACCGGATTCATGTCTTTGAGTCGGTTTTGAACACGGCTGATGCGGAGAAAGTCCGGTTTCCACAGGATCTTAATACAGTCGAAGATGCAGTCGATCGGGTAGCAGACGATGCAACGATTGTTCCGATGCCAGTCCCTCGAGGTGACCGTTTTGATGATAACTTCGCCACACTGCGACGAAAGCATGGGACGTACTGGCGATGGATACGCCCTGTATTTGACGGTGCATCACGGTCCTCGGCAAATGCTCGCATTGAGTTCCGTCCACTCCCCGCACAACCAACAGTTCGTGATTCAATGGCATTCCAAGCAACATTCGCTGGCTTGATGAAGAGTCTTCCACGGCGAGAACATCCTGTCGTCAATCAAAGTTGGTCAACTGCACGCGAGAATTTCTATGCTGCGATGCGATCTGGGCTTGACAGCCGACAACGATGGATATGCAATGATGGTGTCGAAACAATTGATCAAGAAGCGATTTATGATGATATTTTTGCACACGCGATTGATGGATTGACCGCCAGTGGTTGCTCTAAATCAACTGCAGAGACGTATGTTGAACCGTTACGACACCGTGTCAAGACACAAATGACACCGGCAAGTTGGAAGGTTACCCAGGTTCGTGATCATCTGACTGATGGGACAGACTTCGCTACTGCCGTCGCGGAAATGCAGCGAGCATATATAAAACAACAACGAGAAACGCTTCTTGATGAATCATTCCTCGCGTGGGAATGAACCTGTGCGTAGGATTTCATAGTGATTACTTCGAATAGTTTCACCGGCGGTGTCGAATGACGCAGGTTCAGCGGTTCCTATCACCGACACAAATAATCACGGNANTAAAGACTTGCACTAATCACTATCAGTAGATGCACTGATAAAATCCGAGAGTCGGTATCTGAATATTGTTTCACAGAGTTACAAGCCGGNTGCCACAGGGCTTGACCCCAAGATGCTTCACAATAATAGTAATACTATCTAGGTATCGTATGAGGAACAGACGAGAATATCAAAATGTCAAAACGTGAATACTCACGACAATTGCAATAATTAAGCGGCAACTCTCAGTTTAAACAAGTTCTTCGAAGTCCTCGTGCTGCGTGATCTCAACACCATCTTCTGTAACGACACAGACATTAATTCCATTTCCAGAGGCAAGGTCACGCTCAACAGCACTTTCAATTGAACGCGCAGCGACTGTTTTTGCCTCTTCAATCGACAGATCTTCGTTATATTGTTGTTCGAGAACACCAAGTGCGTACTGACTTCCTGACCCAGTAACCGTATACTCCTCTTCAATGATTGACCCAGCAGGGTCGATGCTGTAGATATGTGGTCCATCATCGTCAACACCACCGAGAATAGGTTGCACAATAAAGAAGCCACCTGAGCGAAGGAAGTTTCCAAGAAGAGTCGAGAGTGCTTCCATACTCATGTCTTCACCACGTCGTGCCTCATATAGTCGAACCTCTGCTCGGATCGAACTAATCAATGATTGTGCGGCTGAGACTGATCCAGCAATTGTCAATGCACCAGTTGGGTGAATCTCTTCGACCTTCTGGACATCCTTTGATGAAACCATTCGACCAAGACTCGCACGCATATCTGTTGCGAGGACAGTACCATCCTGGGTCTTGAGTCCGACCGTTGTCGTTCCAGTTTTTGTTTCCATATCGCCGATATCATTAGCGCGGTCATCAGCGTTCGGGAACTCACCAAGTTCCGGTGAAAAAACGTCACTGCGGTCACCATTCAGAGAGTCTGGTCGTCCAGAGATATCATTATTCATGGGCGTACGCATTGATTTTGTTTATTGCCCGCCGGTGATAAATGCCACCCTTCTGTGATTATATGTGAGTGAAGCAATGATACCGTGTGGAATAGATGAATCAATGATCTCAAATTTATTATCCTCTCGCTATGAATAGTATTGGTAATGAGCGTGTGGGACAGGGACAGTTCAACACATGAGAATATGACATAGTAGGCATCGATCCGATACGCATACAATATTTATTGGATCGGGAGTTGTGCTCACTCAGTTCACGGTTGTGGTTATTCGTCCTGATCGGCAGTTTCTTCATAAGTCTGTGCTGCGGTATCAACAACCCGTCCAATAGGGAGCGTCAGACCGAATCGCTGTGCAAGGAGCGCAAACGGTAGCGCTACAATACCAATCATCACCGTTATTTGATAGCACACAAACGCACTCGCCCGCCGCAAATCTGTCATCATCGTCCTAGTGGCAACCGGTAACTCCAGTATATAAATATATTCATTCTGGGGAGCGAACATGGTCGTCGCCGTCTGTTGGTTTGCTTGATATCGGGTATATAGATCACATATATTATCACCATCATAAATTTAGACACAAACACTGGCGTTTTGTGAGTAATTCTCATAAGTTATGAGTGGGTCCTCAATGGCATCCGCGGCGAACTCGAGGTCGGCTAACGACGTGTTTGAATCAGAGATAACCCGTTTGTGGGGTCATTCGACACAGGAGTGATGATATGTGCGGGCATTGCCATTGCTAGATAGCGCTCTTGAACCGGAAGACACGATAGTCTTGGGTGGTATGAATTCGTATGACTAATTATCTTGTCGCGATGGAAGCCGCATGGCTCGTTCGCGACGTGAATGATATTGATGACGCTATTGGTGTTGCTGTCAGCGAAGCGGGAAAGCGGCTCAACGATCGAGATAAGGAATATGTCGAAGTTGAGGTGGGGGCAACACCATGTCCGGCTTGTGGTGAGCCATTTGACTCGGCATTTATTGCTGCGGATACAGCGCTTGTTGGACTATTATTAGAGATTACAGTGTTCAACGCCGATGGTGAGAAGCATGCCTCTCGAATTGCAAAAAGTGAGGTTGGTGGCGCACTGAGAGATGTCCCATTATCCGTAATTGATTGTGTCGAGACAGAAGATGATGATACCTGATGATCTTCCAGAAGATTATTGATCCAGATGTACTCTGGACCGGCATACGTTCACCCGCGGAGTGAACTGTGATGCGTATAATGAGCTCTATGAATGAGTAGTAAGTATCTATGAAGTGATATTATCCGATCAATGTTAATTGGTATATTTATTGTTAGATACTTGCCCGAAACACTTTCGTATAACTTCAGGTAATGACACACATGGAACTCCCGACAAGAGAAGACCTCAAACAACGCCGAGATGAACTTGAGTTAACACAGAGCTCACTCGCCAAGATGGCAGGTGTTTCACAGCCTCTGATTGCTCGGATTGAGGGCGGTGATGTCGACCCGCGATTATCGACACTGAGACGGATTGTTAATGCACTTGATGAAGCTGAGGGAGAAGTCATTCGTGCAGATGATCTGATGAATACGAATGTAATTAGTGTTGCACCAGACGAGTCAGTCGAGATGGCACGCGATACAATGCTTGAGGAGGGATTCTCACAAGTACCCGTTATTCGTGATGGTCGACCAGTAGGAATGATCTCGAATAGCGATATTCGGCATGCTCCAGGGCAGGCTGATAGAGTTGGAACACTTCCAGTTGCTGAGGTAATGCGTGAATCAGTGACGACCGTGGAACCAACAGCAATGCTGGAAGAGATTGATTCTGCGCTCGACCGTGACGCAGCAGTGCTTGTTGTCAAAGGCGGTGAGACAGTCGGTATTATCACTGACGCGGATGTCGCCGCTCGAGTCTAATTCTGTCTGTGGTGAGCGGTTCTCGTGACGGTCATGTGCAGTTCAGCAGCGTTCAGTTATCACCGACATGTCGAAATGCACAGCGGGAGTGTATCCATTATTTTGAATATCCAATATCTCTCTGCATTAGAAGGATAGTAAGTGAAATTTCTGCGTGATCATAATTCAAGCCCGCGAATACTGACACCCTCACCAGTGTCAACCTGCCCAATTATTTTCCCTTCTGTTGCTTCCGCCAGCATCTCAGCGTTCTTGGGAGACATAGCGCACACGAATCCAGTACCCATATTAAATGTTTGATACATTTCACTATCAGAGACATTGCCAGCCGACTGAACAAACTCAAAAATAGGTGGTGTCTCAAATGGATCGTCAATCACGTAACGATGTGACCCCAATCGTTCNAGNTTTCTCAACCCACCACCGGTGATGTGTGCAGCAGTACGCACATCATGAGCATGCATTGGGTCTAACAGATCTGTGTAAATCCGTGTTGGTTCAAGAAGTGCTGCACCCAGTGTCTCATACTCGTCGAATGGACAGGGAGCTGTATATTCGTATTCACGGGTGATGGCTGTTCGAGCGAGTGTAAGTCCATTTGAGTGGATTCCTGATGACGCAAACCCAACCAGTGCATCGCCAGGATTGGCTGTCTCGGTGAAAACACCGTCTTTCGGTGTCAACCCGGCACATGTGCCTGCAAGGTCAAATCCATCAACCACTTCTGGTAAGACAGCTGTTTCACCACCAATGAGCGTAATATCCGCAATGTCAGCGCCTGTATCGAGTCCAACGCCAATTTGCTCTGTAAGGTTTTCATCAGGATCGTCAATAGCGAGATAATCAACGAATGCAACCGGTCGAACGCCGGCAGCAACAAGATCATTGACATTCATTGCGATGCAATCAATTCCGATTGTTGAATATTCATTCATCGCTGCTGCAACGAGCAATTTCGTCCCAACACCATCAGTCGCGAGTGCGAGATATCGATCACCAATGTCGATCAGCCCGGCATAATCACCAGCGGACTCACCAACAGCATCAATGAGTGCTGCGGTCGCTGCTTCGCTTGCCTCGATATCAACACCTGCGGCAGCGTAGGTGAGTTCATCAGAGTCTTCCTCGGATGCATTTGTCTTGATATCTGTATTACGTTCCGCTGTATCGTCAGGTGGATTGCTCATATGCACATTCCCGCGGTGACAAGACAAAAGTGTAGTCAGTCTTGACGCATCCTATATTCTGACTGATCTGTATGACCTGTGATTGCGCCTCGCCAGCGCTGTCATGAGTGATTAATTGAGATAATCAAATAGAGGATCAGATTATGCTAACGAAGGTATCATTGGGTCAGTTTGCACTCTATCGAGATGATAAGAAAGTATGAAACCAATTAATAAAACGTCTTCTGTGCTCTCGTCCCATCATAAAATATTGATAAAACGTTTCATCGTCGATCTAAACCGTTACAAAATGAGTAAACGCTCGTTACGTTATATGTAGCTTCCCGACATGTGTACATATAGAAATTACCCATGTCGAATGTCCCCTACACAAATGACCAACCCTCTAATAATCGGACCACGATTCAAGCAGCATGCAGACATGGCGTGCGCCACACAAAGGTCGCCATGTTTTGGAGTGCAATTATATTGCCAGTTGGATATCTCCCATTATTGATTGGGGGATTACACAATTTCGAGACAATCATGTTTGTTACACTTGTTGCATTCAATATCATTGCGTTATATATCGGTCACGAGCATCAACCATCTGATTCTTGAAGTTGTTTTGTGTCGATGTAACGCAGATAGAACCGGATGCATGTCGTCTGATATTAGTGTATCAAGACATGATTAAGTAAGATTATACGATTTGATAGTGATCAAGAGTCGATGGAGCCCGGACAGTTATTTAAGCAAGTAAGGGTAGTTCAGAAGCCAAACCCGATGATAAACGCACCAATCGTCAATAAAAGTGCAGGAATAAATACAACTGCGAAGACAACCGGATTCCACTGATAGACGGTTCGACCGTCAAGCGAACCGAACGGAAGCATGTTGAACGCCACGAGTAGGAGATTTATCATCAGCCCACGTGATCCGATGAGAATTATGAGTGATGAATCAAGCGTNAGNCCTGCCAGATAGATCGGGACGAAAATCACGGTGAGAATAGCATTTGTCACCGGTCCGGCAAGTGCAATTAATCCATGTTGTCGTGATGTAACACGCCCCTGATGATGGACAGCCCCTGGTGCTGCAAAAATAAAGCCTGCAAGTGAACTCACAATTGCAAGAAACAACATCCCATAGTCAGCACGAAACTCTGCTAACTGCCCAAATCGAACCGCAATAACCTTGTGTGCAATCTCATGAAGTAAAAACCCGAGTCCAGCGGTCAATAGACTGACGAGAATCGGGATAACGACACCGCGGTTAAGGATTCCTGAAAGGGCGCGTGCACCACCACCAGCGAAGAAAATCGCAAACGCGACGCTCAATGCAATAAGTGCAATACCAAGGTCGCGCAGTTCCCGGCGGCTAAACGAGACTTCTGGCGATGAACGAGAATGTGCCATACGGTATAATCCGATATCAAGAGGCATATGATTGCTGTTGGATGTAGTTAAATGTATATAATATAACATAAGTTGATCTCACAGTAGGGGAAAGTCAATTATCGGCGATTTATTTTTTACTCAAAGCACAACATGTGTATAGGCGTTCTTACGGAGAATCGAGGAGAAAGCCTCGCGCTTCAGCGCGGGGAGGATGTCAAGCTCATGAGTATGGTTTTATCCGAATAGTGGTCAGGGTGACAACCACCGGTGCATAAACAGTCGAATAATTATGTGATATTCGTCCAGATAATCTGCCAACCATTGCGTGCCCCTTCGATTAAGAGAGTAACCACACCAGAGACTCCGCCAAGATCAAGCGCAAATAACGGGAGTAGATATGCGACAAATATCGTCGAGGCAACGATGCTTCCAATGTTCGTTGCTGCAACGACAATAATCAGGCGAAATAGGGGTACCTCAAGGAGTTCAGTGATAAGAGCACCAATTGGACGTTCTTCATCGGAAAGAAGTTCATTCAGAGTGCTAATATCAGAGACATTGACTGGGTCATGTTGAAGTTCAACATAGCCAGTGAACCACCCAGGTGCAAGAAATGGGTTAATTGAAGTTAGCCACGCAATAGCACCACCGACAAGTGATGATGACCAGTGTGCACCCGCCGCTTTTGCAAGTCCAGCAGCAAAGATACCATTAATCAAAAACCAAGCACCAAATAATCGTAAGAGTGTCTGGTTCCCAGCGGATGAAAGCGCAAGAAGGACAAAAAACCCAATTACGATAGCGGAGACACTCCCACCAACAAGTTTGCTCCACGGGATGCGTCCGCTCTGGGTTCCGGTCAGTGATTCCTGTGGAGGAAGTGTTCCTGGATGTGTGAGATACCGCTCAATTCCCTCGCGATGACCAGCACCAACAACGGCAACAACAGTCTGTCCCTGGTTGCGAAGTTCGACGAGCCGATTCGCAATATACGCGTCCCGTTCGTCAATGAGAGCTTCTGCACCACCGGGCGAGAACTGTCGAAACTCAGCCATCATTGCACTCACCACATCAGTGTCTGTCATTTCTGCCATATCGAATTCCTCGATATTCTCTTCGGGCTGCTGTGTTCGAAAGATGTCAGTAAGTTCTCCAAGCAGAGTGCCAGCGATAATCCCTGCAGTAAGTCCGAGTGTAACACTTCCTATGACTCGAACAGTAAGTGGACCTAACTGTGTGGTGATTGGTTCAGCAATCCCAAGTCCAAAGCCAGCAATCCCACCAACAGCAATTCCACCACCAACAGCGGCAAGCAGTCGATCCTCAGCAGAGAGAATAGTCGCAGCACCAATCCAGATCACGGAGCCGGTTGCGAGCGCGAGTAATGCACCGCCAGCGACACGAGTCAACAGCGCAGACGTAATTCCGATTGTGTTCCCGAAGAGTGCAATGAGCGGACCAAAGAACAGACCTGCAATAACACCTATTGCAAGTCCAATGCCAAGCCCATTACCAGCACCGACAGCGAGCCCTCCAATAAGTTGGATTTTTTCAATCCGGGTCATCCGATTCCAAAAGCGTCGCATTGTTTCGTTGATATCACGGTCAACAAGTGCAATATCCGTCCCAGTTGCGTCTGCTGCATCGATGGCTGCAAGCATATCAGCACCAGGCTGGACATCAAACCGATCACCAAGCCGAGTTTGGACGTACGATAACATCCAATACGCAAGAAACTGAAAAACAGTATTGCCGCGGAGAAGATCAGCGGCTGCGAGATCATCCGGCTCATCGCCGCGCAACTGTCGATATCGTCCCTCATCAAGTTCGACAGCAACGACGTCCGGTTGCTCGGTCTCGATGACTGATTGTACTTTTTCAGCACTCTCAGCCGAAACATGTGCGGTCCCGACAACGCGGACGCGACCAGTGTCGGTCGCTTCCTGACTCATTCTATTACAGATACGTATTTTATGCTGGGATTTACCCCTGTCGAAGCAGCAACACGTAATGATTAATCACACTATAGAATTGACATCGGTTGCATTGTATTCATGTCGTGATATCGCTTTGATATCGATGTGTAATTTGAGACACGTCACTCATCATAACTACGAACTGTAAACTTACCCGGGGCAGTCACTTCGACTGCCTGTACATATTGGTTATATATCTTGTGACTCATCACTCACAACAGCAATACTATCCCGCAGTTATTCGTACTCTGAGCCGCTAACTCAAATATGAATCATTCAGCGAATGTAGCGGGTGTCGGTGTTGGCGTCGACGCTAATGGTGAGGAAATATCAGCGGTGCTTCTAGCTGCAAGGGACGAATACCTTCCAATTGCGGTAACAACCGATCAGGCACGGGCAATCAAACTTGCACTGGCTGGCGAACCGTTTGAGCGACCGTTGACACACGATCTACTCATTCAGATGATCACTGACTTTGGCGGGGCTCTTGACGGCGTGCGAATTGATGATATCGCTGATGGGACATTTTACGCGAAGATTGATACCGAGCGGTATGATGACGGTGAATCACGTCATCATGTGTTTGATGCACGACCCAGTGATGCAATTGCGCTTGCCGTGCGTGCGGAGTGTCAAATCGAAGTCTCTGATGATGTGTTAGACTATGCTGGAGAGCCGCCATCCCGATTTGAGACTGCGAGTGATGAAGAACAAGGTATCGTTGACCCATCGGAGTTTGATGACTATGATGAATCCGATATCGACACAGATGTAGACACAGAGTCTGATCCTGACGGAATATAATAACCGAAAAGATACGTCGCAGAGACCATCGGGTATTCTAGACCATACTCAATGACTGTTAGATGCTGAAGTCACATCCGTTGGTATCACGACCATATTGACCGACGACTTATTTTCCCGTATCAAGAAATATGCATATGGCATTATCCGTTGAAACACCGACGCCACCATCACTAGCAGATAACGTTGACCCGAATGAGTATGACGATGCTGAGGTAGTCGGCGATACTGATTATCGTCGTAAAGAGCTTGGTGAATTGCTTCAAGATGGCGCATGGGCGGACGCCTTTGAATTGTGGGTATCTGATACATCCCTTACCGAGGACGAATGGCGGATTGTGCTTGATATAGAGTTACTTTCACAGTTTGATTTCTTCTGGGACGATTTCGCAGACAGAGTTGGGTATCACGCCCCTGGACTTCCTGAAGATTGGAAAGAACGTGACATTCACCCTGACATTAACTCTTGGAAAACAATCTCAAGTATTAACGCTGGATTGACCGAACTTGGACAACTGACCTGTGAAGTGCTCAAAGATGAATACATCACGTGGGAGTCAGAATATGAAGCCCCGGAGGATCTTCCAGATTTCTCCTAACAAGGATGCGTCTCGATCTTACTCAGTAGATATCGAGTGAGGCCTCATTCGAGGATAATCCGTATTTCTGAGTACGGACCATATCCTTTCAGACTCCAATCACCAATATCAATCACGTTGGTGAGAATATATCACTCAGCCAAAATTAACGAGAGGGTTCATCAAAAAAAGCGGTCGTATGTGTTCATGCGGGCGTCGAATTACAGAGAACTGATATACGTCCGTCAGCATCATTTTGTATGGACGAAGTCGACGACCAGTACACACCGGCGGATGTCGAGACCGCTATTGAGACGTACTGGGACGACACAAACGCATATGAAGCGACGAAAGAAGCACACGCTGATGATCCGTCCTTCTTCTTTGTTGATGGTCCGCCATATACATCTGGGCAGATGCATCTGGGAACAGCCTGGAACAAGACGCTCAAAGATGCGATTATCCGATATAAACGGATGACCGGACATCATGTTACTGACCGACCAGGCTATGATATGCATGGACTCCCGATTGAAGTCAAGGTTGAGGAGGAACTTGGCTTTGAGACCAAGCGAGATATCGAAGAATACGGGATGGAGTCCTTTATTGAGGAGTGCAAGCGCTTTGCTGTTGATAATCGCAAAGCAATGGACGAGGACTTCCAGTCGATTGGTGTCTGGATGGATTGGGATAATCCATATGAAACACTCTCACCAGAGTATATGGAAGCAGCATGGTGGGCGTTTCAACAGGTCGATGACCGGGGACTGGTTGAGCGTGGCAAACGCTCTGTGAGTTATTGTCCGCGATGTCAAACTGCGATTGCAGCAAATGAAGTTGAATATGATGAGATTACCTCCCCATCGATTTATGTTCGATTCCCACTCTCGAATAAAGAGGGAAGTCTTGTTATCTGGACGACAACACCATGGACGATTCCAGCAAATACATTTGTCGCAGTCGATAAAGATCTAACATATCAGGCTGTTCGTGCAGAACAAGGTGATGATTCAGAGGTACTCTACATTGCTGAATCCTGCGTTGAGGATGTGCTAAAGCAGGGTCGATATGACGATTACACTGTCGTCGAGGAATATAGCGGTGATGAACTCACGGGCTGGGAATATGACCACCCGCTCGCAGATCAAGTCCAGACATACGCTGATTTTGCGGGTGCTGGCGAGGTATATACAGCCGAGTATGTTGAGGCTGACCGCACAGGACTCGTTCACTCTGCACCAGGGCATGGACAAGAGGACTTCGCACGTGGGCAGGAACTCGATCTTGAAACGTTCGTGCCGGTTGATGGGCGTGGTGAGTTCACCGAGGCAGCCGGTCAGTACACTGGGACGTTCGTTCGCGATGCAAATGATGAAATTATTGATGATCTCGATGAGGAAGGTGTGTTATTATCATCGGGAACGCATGAACATCGCTACGGACACTGTTGGCGCTGTGATACAGACATTATTTTCCTTGCGACTGATCAGTGGTTCATTACAGTTACCGATATCAAAGACGAATTGCTCGATAATATCAACGACTCAGAGTGGTATCCACAATGGGCACGGGATAATCGCTTCCGTGATTTCGTCGCAGACGCCCCAGATTGGAATGTCTCTCGACAACGATATTGGGGGATTCCATTGCCTATCTGGGAGTCTGTCGACGATGCTGATACTGGGGATAACAGCACGTCAGATGATTGGATTGTTATCGGGACTCGTGAGGAATTAGCCGAACGTGCAGATCAAGATGTTAATCCTGCAGAGATTGATCTTCATCGACCAGCAGTTGATCCGCTGACAATCACCGAGAACGGGACCAGATATGAGCGCGTTCCGGACGTCTTCGACGTGTGGATTGATTCCTCAGTTGCATCATGGGGGACAATCGATTATCCGGGTGAGACGGATGCATACGATGAATTGTGGCCAGCAGATTTCATCGTTGAGGCACACGATCAGACACGTGGGTGGTTTTGGTCACAACTCGGCATGGGCACCGCTGCAACGGGACAAGTACCATATGAGGAGGTGATGATGCATGGCTTCGCGAATGATGAGAACGGTCGGAAAATGTCAAAATCGCGTGGGAATATTGTCACGCCTGAGGAGGCAATTGACCGTGCTGGTCGGGACCCACTTCGAGCATACCTGTTAAGTCATGATCAACAGGGTGTTGATCTCTCATTTGAGTGGGATGGGCTTGGTGAGATGCAATCGACATTGAACATTTTCTGGAATGTCTTCCGATTCCCACTCCCATACATGGATCTTGATGGATATGATCCTGCTACGGCTGACCTGTCTGAGGGATCAATGAATATTGTTGATGAATGGGTGCTTTCACGATTACAGTCAGTCAAAGCAACAACACGAGCTGCATGGGAAGAGTACGAGATTGACACCGCTGTCAATACGATTCTCGAATTCATTACTGATGACGTCTCACGGTTTTATATCAAGGCAATTCGTGAGCGGATGTGGGCAGATGAGGATTCAGCATCAAAACGTGGGGCGTATGCAACCCTGAGCACGGTGTTAGATGAGACAATTCGGCTGCTTGCACCGATTGCACCATATCTCACAGAGCAGATGTATCAACACCTGAATGGGTCAGAAACAACAGTACACGCACTTTCATACCCGAGCGTTGACCCAGAATGGCAGAATGAAACACTCGAATCCGAGATGGCGGTACTCAGAGATGTTGAGGAAGCAGCGGCAAACGCACGCCAACAAGGTGGGCGCAAACTTCGATGGCCTGTCCCACGGGTGATTGTCGAAGCCGAGGATGACTCGATTGCTGATGCAGTTGAGTCATTATCTGGATTACTTGCAGACCGCGTCAACACAGAAGCGATTGAGACGGTCACACAGTTTGATGAACTGATTGAGCGTGCACAACCGGAGATGAGTGTCATTGGTCCGGAGTTCGGAGCGGACGCACAGCGTGTGATGGACGCTATTGAGGGTGGGTCACGCGAGATACTCACAGAAGGTGTGACAATTGATGGCGAGCAGTATGAGATTACAGATGAGATGATAACCTTCGATGCTGAGCCACCAGCGTATATTTCGGCTGCGGATTTCGATGGTGGAACAGTGTATGTCGACACGTCACTGACCGAATCGATTGAGGCGGAGGGATATGCACGGGATGTCATCCGTCGGATTCAGCAGATGCGAAAGGAACTGGCACTTGATGTCGATACCGAAATTCAAACAGCAGTCGATGTTGCCGACGACCGGGTGGCTGACCTTGTTGCCCAACAACGCGACGTCGTCGCAACAGAGACACGAACAAACGCATTTGTCGATAATATTGATCGCGCAAGTGAGAACGGACAAGCACTCATTGAGGAATGGGATGTCGAAGGCGTTACCGTAACAATCGGTGTTGCCCCGCTCAAAGCACAGCTATCTGATCAATCGTAATCTAGCTCGATAGTTACGTTATTTCATATTGAATGTCCTGCGTGTTTGGCGACTGAATTTATCTCAGGGTTTGAGGTTTGAGGTTTGAGGTTTTGATTTCGGGAGAGACGATATCTGGGAAATAGTGAAATAGTGAGTGATTCCCCGCGAACGTTTTTATACACTGCAATGTAGTGTTGTATACGTTATGCAGAAGCTCATTAATGACCCTGATAATTATGTCGATGAGATGCTTGATGGGATGGTCTCAGCATATCCTGAAAGATTGACCCGCGTTGATGATACAAAGGTGCTAACACGAGATAGCCTGATTGATGACAAAGTCGGGATTGTGACCGGTGGAGGAAGTGGTCATGAGCCGACTCATGCAGGATACATTGGCGATGGAATGCTTGATGGAGCAGCAGCCGGGGAAGTGTTTACCTCACCAACCGCTGATGAATTGGATACATTAGCACAAGCCTGTGATACAGGTGAGGGTGTTCTCTGCGTCGTCAAGAATTATGAGGGCGATGTGATGAATTTCGATACAGCCGCTGAGATGGCTGAAATTGAGGACGTCACCGTCGAACAGATTGTCGTCGATGATGATGTTGCCGTCGAGGACTCACTCTATACAAGTGGGAGACGAGGAGTGTGTGGAACAATATTCGTCCACAAGGCTGTTGGGGCAAAGGCAGCCGCAGGAGGGTCACTTGAAGAGGTCGCTGCCGTCGGTGAGAAGGTAATTGATAATGTTGGGACAATGGGTATGGCGCTTACGTCCTGTGTGACCCCGGCAAAAGGTGAGGAGACATTTGATCTTGGTGAGGATGAGATTGAACTTGGGATTGGAATTCATGGTGAACCTGGGACAGAGCGAACTGATCAGCTCAGTGCTGAAGAGGTAGGGACACATCTCACAGAGAACGTGCTTGACGATCTTGATCCTGCGGCTGGCACAGAGGTTGCGGTGATTGTCAATGGGATGGGCGGGACCCCACTATCGGAGTTATTCATTGTGAACAATGCCGTCCAGTCGACGCTTGAAGCGCATGAGCTTGATACGTGGGAAACGATGGTTGGCGATTATATGACATCACTCGACATGCGTGGGTGCTCTGTTACCGTTTGCACGGTTGATGATGAACTCAAAGAGTTGTTTGCTGCGCCCGCTGACACACCAGCACTGACACGGGCTGGCGATGATGAGTGAGGATATTCATGAACGACAGCGACCAGTTGTTCTTGAGGCAATAAACGCGGTTGCAGACCGTATTGAATCCGAACAAGATCACCTCACTGAGCTAGACTCAGCAATTGGGGATGCTGATCACGGTGCGAATCTTACACGAGGGTTTAGTTCAGTCCGTGAGGAACTTGAAGAGATAGAGGATGAGCCGATTGATGCGATTGTGAAAGAGGTCGGAACAACGCTCATCAGTAACGTCGGTGGAGCCTCAGGTCCATTGTACGGGGGAACACTTCTGACAGCAAGTCAAGAGCTTACCGACGGGATTACGGCTGAGTCATCTGTTGCATTTGCGGAGGCATATCTTGCAAAAGTGAAAGACCGGGGGGATGCAACGGTTGGCGATAAGACGATGGTCGATACGCTTACTCCTGCAGTCCACACATATAAGAAATCGATTGAAGAGGATGAGTTACCACCACTGACTGCACTCGCCAAAGCAGTTGATGCAGCCGAGCGAGGTGTTGAATACACTGTGCCACTGAAGGCAATGAAAGGGCGTGCATCATTTCTTGGATGGCGCTCTGTCGGTCATCAAGACCCTGGGGCAACCAGTACACTATACATTCTTGAGGAACTACTCGCCGTCGCTGAAACACATCTTGAGGGCGAGACTGCGGTTGAAGCAGTTGCTGAGAACGTCTCAGAAACAGATGAAAGTGCAGATGATGCTGAAGCGACTGACGCCGAACAGACATAATGGTCGGAGTTGTTGTTATATCACATAGTCCGCGCGCAGCGAAGGGAATCCGCGACATCGCTGTCGAGATGGGGAGTAGTGATACTCGCCTCGTCGTTGCCGGTGGTGATGTTGATGGAGGAATCGGGACAGACCCAAATGCGATTGCTGAGGCAATCACCGAGGCTGCAGGTGTAAATGATGATCATCGCTCAGACGAGAACAAAACTGCAAATGACAATCCAACTCAGGGTGAAATAGACGACGTCGTTCTTCTTGTTGATCTTGGTAGCGCAGTCATGAATGCTGAGTTAGCAATCGAGATGGTTACAATAGATAATACAGTCCATATTGCGGACGCACCCGTGCTCGAGGGAGCGCTCAATGCAACTGTCGAGGCATCCTCATCGAAGGCAACCGTCGAATCTGTTATCGCCGCGGCTGAGGATGCTCGTGAGTACTCAAAGATCAATTGAATTGATAGAACAATATCAGTATCAGTATCAGTGTCAGTATCATATTACGTATCATATTACGAATGGTAATAATCCATGATCGAAATTATTGGTTGTCTGAACACTCTTGATTGAGGATTGAAGA
>P_A23_Liq_2_FmtDRAFT_1000003_pt1 | contig 72688 bp, 78 predicted proteins | sample PonA232FremontCA_FD_10599 | JGI IMG/M metagenome (IMG submission 10599) | reverse complement strand
CATCGGCTCGACGCTCCCAGCGGGCGCGGTGACCCTGTTTATAGGTGTTGTATATCTCACCGGTACAATCGGTCCTGCGTGGATCTGGGAGCTAAGTTGGGAACAGCAGGCGTCGCTGACCGCGGAGTTTGTGATCCCAGTTGGGACTCTGTTTTGTGCGCTTCTCACTGGGTGGGCTGCGGCGAAAACATACGGAGGCTTTGGCGCGCGTGGTCGGCGGATGGGAGCATATCTATTAATCTACTTGAATGCCTCTTCCATTGTTGGGGTGCTGTTTATTCTCATTGCGTTTACCACTTTGAAGGGAGTTCCAGGCTTATTCACAGGCGCGACAGTTGGTCTTGGGGTCGGTCCAACAGTATTTGGCGTGACACTTCCAATCTCGCTGCCGTTCGTCATGAACGGTGCGTCACTGTTCAACGAGTTCCAGGGCGTGCTGCCTGCGATTGTCGGGACAATCTGGCTTGTGATTGGCGCGGTCTTGTTTGCGGTTCCCCTCGGCGTTGGAGCAGCGGTTTTCCTGACCGAATACGCCGAGCGCGGTCGGTTTACTCAAGTGGTTGAGGTAGCCACAAATGGATTATGGAGCACGCCAAGCATTGTTTTCGGACTCTTCGGGTTTGCATTCTTAGTGCCACGGTTCGGCGGCAACAAGTCGCTGATCTCGGGGATGCTGACGCTCGGATTCATGCTACTACCGCTCGTGCTGATCACGAGTCGTGAGGCGATACTCGCCGTCCCTGACGAGTACCGCGACGCAAGCGCGGCGCTAGGAGTCTCGAAATGGCAGACGATTCGGAGTGTGGTTGTGCCGGCAGCATTGCCTGGCGTCGTGACCGGTGTCATCCTTGGTGTGGGTCGGATTGCAGGTGAGACTGCGCCTATTCTATTAACGATGACCGGTGGGACATTCGTACCAGGCGGTCAGACAGCTGATGTCATCGGTGGGTTCCAGTTCACCGCAACGCCACCATTCGTTGCGAATCCTGAGTTGCTTCAGGCAACAACCGCTCTGCCTTTCCAATTATATGCGCTTATTACTGCAGGGGTTGGACTGGGCGACACCGTCAGTTCACCCGAGCAGTTCCAGTGGGCGACTGCATTCGTCCTGCTCTTTATTGTGCTTTCGTTCTACGCAGTTGGAATCGGAGCGCGATACTACTTCCGGAGGAAGCTCCAACATGAGTGAAACTACATACACTACGACCGAGGATACCGACGATACCAATAGTACTGACAGCATGGTCGGAACGACGACCGGCGAAACCGATGAATACGTCCGCGAAGAGTGGCGTGAGTACTCTTTTGACGTCCCAACAAAGCTTGGGGTCGACGATCTTGATGTGTACTACGGCGATGACCAAGCGCTAGAAGGCGTGTCGATGGAAATTCCTGAAAAGAGTGTAACCGCACTTATCGGTCCCTCCGGTTGTGGAAAATCGACATTCCTTCGATGTCTCAATCGGATGAATGACCGCGTGTCAAGCGCGCGGATTGATGGGTCGGTTACGCTTGATAGTCAGGAGATCTATCAAGATGGTGTGAACCTCGTTGAACTCCGAAAGCGGGTTGGAATGGTATTTCAGTCACCGAACCCGTTTCCGAAATCTATCCGTGAAAACATTGCATATGGTCCGGAGAAACACGGCGATATTGACACCGGCGTGCTCGCGAGGTTACTCGGTCGCAGTGACGAAGAACAACGCGAGGAACTGGTTGAGCGGTGTCTTCGGGACGCCGCGCTGTGGGATGAGGTTCACGACCGTCTTGATGACAACGCTCTCGGCCTTTCGGGCGGTCAACAACAACGGCTCTGCATTGCTCGGTGTTTATCAGTCGATCCGGAAGTGATCCTGATGGACGAGCCTGCGTCGGCGCTGGACCCGATTGCAACCGCGAAGATTGAGGATCTTATTGCCGAACTCAGCAAAGAGTATACGGTTGTTATTGTTACTCATAATATGCAACAAGCCGCACGGATATCAGAGCAGACAGCAGTGTTTCTGACCGGCGGTGAGCTCGTTGAGTACGGTGACACCGATCAGGTCTTCGAAAACCCACAGAGCGAACGAGTCGAGGATTATATCACAGGAAAGTTTGGATAATGTATGTCGAATTCGAGTCTGAACCCGTGTCGTAGCATAAATAGCAAAGACGGCTAGATATTGTGTTACGTCCCGATACTGTGGAGGTGGATGATCTTGTGGTTGACTGAGGCTGAGACTAGGGCTGGATTATTCTTTATCACCTTTGAACATCAAAGAACCATTGACATTCGTTCTATGCTGGAGCGGGATTGATGACTGTCGATAATATATCCGAACTCTCGCTCCAGCAGGCGACTTTCTGTTAATACTCGTGGGGTGGCTTTAGTTCTCAGTTCCCAGTCATCAACTGCCCCGTATATTCGCCGAATCGATAGAATTTCCTCAGACCTCAATCCAACAATAGTATGGAGGTTTTTGAGTCGACAGAGAAGACAAGTATAATATTCTGGCGTGTTGTCACCATTGCAACTGGGTGGCTGGTGCTGTTATTCGTCGGCTCATATCTCATCACTCCAGCGAGTATTCTCACAGTAGTTATGAACGACCTCGATATCACCGAAGCCACGGCTGCAGCCCTTGTCTCGATGCCACAGGTTACAGCAACGGTTGTTGGCATACCAGTCGGGCTATACCTCGACCGTGTCCAAACTCGTGGCGTTGTCCCTGCCGCTGCTGTTGTACTTCTTATCGGGAGTGTGGGTGATTGGTTTGCCGGCGGCGCAGGAAACATCTCGTTACTCATTGCTTCGCGGCTGTTCGCTGGTGCTGGAATGTTTGTCTTATGGGTCGTTTGTATCAATGTTGCATCAAGTACTGTTCCACCAACCCGACGGGCAACGGCAACATCGGTGATTATCTCTGGATACCCAGCAGGATACGCGCTCGGGCAATTTAGCGCCCCCCGTGTTGCCGAAATCGTCGGCTGGCCAGGCGTGTTTCCACTCTTTGGCGCAGCGGTTCTGGTATCGTCAGTTGTATTTTATTTTGCGGTTGGGAATGTCACTCGGTTTGAAACGCCGGCTGAATCACCTACATTTGCTGAATTCAGACAGGTGTTTGTTAATCGAAATATCTGGTCTATTGTCATTGTTACTGTCCTTGCATACTCATTATATATGGTATTCAATTCATGGATGCCTACATATATTATCCAGCAGTATGATATTTCATTGGCGGAGAGCGGGACATTTGTTGCCTTATTCCCAGCTGTTGGTATTATTGCCCGACCAGTTGGTGGATGGGTCTCGGATGTTGTATTGAATCAGCGTCGACGACCTATCTTCGCCGCATCGTTTGTTGGTGCTATCGTGGTCACGGTTGCTCTTTTTTACACAGTCAGAGTCACCATATTGGTCATGATGCTCATTTTGGCGGGAGTAGTCATTCAACTTCAAATTGGACTACTGTACCAGTCAGCACAGGAATTTGTTGATCCAAAGGCTGCCGGCACAGCCGTCTCGATTGCGAGTGTTGCTGGTTGGCTGGGGTCATTTGTCGCGCCTGTCATCGCCGGTGAACTTGTTGCAATCACTGGTAGTTATGTAATAATACTCTGGTTTGCCGGCAGCCTTGGCGTCGCAGGGGGATTCTCTGTCTGGCGAATGTCTGAATCTGGGATCGATATGGCACCATCGTGAACTACCCCGCCCTGCTCGGCCTGACGGCCTCACTGAGGGCGGGGCTTCCTGCTTCTACGACGTTGTCAGACTGCGTCTGACAGCCCACCAGACGGAGTCTGGTGAACGTACTTTGCAGATACAGGTGTATCCACANGGAGTGCAGTCTCCACAGGCGTTGACGAACCGCGGGGCGATTTGTTCGCACACCAGAACTCGGAGATGTCTGGGGACGTTTCTTCGGAGTGTCCCACTCCTAGTTGCTCGACGGGGTGTGATTCCGTGGGACAACACACGCTTCTTGTCGCGTTTGAACGCTATCCCTGTCCGTCAGCCTCGCACGGAGCGAGTCGTTCCGAATGGAACGACGAGCGAATCGAAGCCGACAGGTCGGAACACCTGTCTTATTCTTTCGTCCGGCGTCCGACAATGTAACTGCTTACATAGGCGAGTCTGCCGACGCACAGTGTACAACCAGATGATGACGGCGCTGTATCCCCTCCCTACTGTGCTCCTTGTCCGCTCACGCGGACTGCGGTGCTCCTTGAGGGATAGGGCTTAGCGCCTGTATTCAGCTAAATCGCCGAAGCTAACCGCTCAGGTTACTTGTTCAGATATATGAGCAACCCAAATAATGATCCGGACGAAAACGAATCCAACATTGACAAAACAGAGGAGACAACGCACACTCGTGATGAATTTCAATCAGATCCAATTCAACATGCCCAGGTAAATGCGGGAATGACGGTTGGCGAACTCGCAAGCGAATATGAACACGCAGGGATTGGCGCCGCTTCGATGGATACTGCGGTTGATATTTATGCGAAAATGCTTGCTCGCGATGATATTGATATTTTCTTTGGGCTCGCAGGGGCGATGGTTCCGGCTGGGATGAGACAGATTATCGTTGATCTCATCCGCGATGGACATATTGATGCACTTGTCACAACAGGAGCGAATCTTACACATGATGCAATCGAAGCTATTGGTGGGAAACACCACCATGGGCAAGCCCACTCATCAAATGCTAGCTCGCATGATGGGACTAATGATGCTTCTGAGCAGACACACACTCAAACCGATGGAACACGTGCGCATGATGAGCGACTGCGTGAGGAGGGTGTTGACCGGATTTATAATGTATATCTCCCACAAGAACATTTTGCGCTCTTAGAGACGCATCTCCGTGAAAATGTCTTCCCTGCTGTAGAACGTCAGATCTCAATTCAGGAACTTACCGCTGAACTTGGCCGAGCAAACGCTGAAAAAAACACTCAAGATGATATCGATGAAGATCCGGGTATTGCCGCAGCAGCATACAACCACGATGTTCCGATATATTGTCCTGCAATTCAGGATTCAGTTCTGGGAATTCAGGCCTGGGTATACTCACAGACCTCTTCATTCAGTCTTGACGCACTAGACGATATGACGCATCTCTCTGACCGTGCGTTTGACGCTGAGCGTGCTGGTGCTGTGGTCGTCGGTGGGGGTGTGCCAAAGAATTATGTACTTCAGACAATGCTCACAATTCCTGGCGCGTATGACTATGGTGTGCAGTTAACGATGGACCCAGATGCCACCGGTGGACTTTCAGGCGCAACACTTGATGAAGCACGCTCGTGGGGGAAATTAGAGCCATCAGCAGCGAACGCGACTGTGCTGGGGGATGCAACAATTACACTCCCATTACTTGTTGCTGCCGCTCGTGAACGGAGTGCTGAATCTCCTGTTGATGCATGATACCTCGACACATTACACAATAAATCATTAAAGTTTATTATACACCCCATCATCATAGAATATATGAAGATAGTACGCGTGCATCAGTAATCCATCTTCCATCGTATGCACCACTACGCGGTTATTCTTCGCCGATACCGTCTAACGTAACGCTATGTCACACAATCAAAATCAAAGTCAAAATCAATCATGAGCACGAATCCACGCACAACAACACAGAATCAAGCCGAATCATCAACACACGCCACTGCTGAGGCCTCATCTGCAGCATATCCACAGTCGCTTGCAAGCTACCCAACAACAGATACGTCATGGACGCAGCGATGCCAACGACAATTTGAGACACAATCAACAGATCAGCTTCATAACCTTGTTGATAAATCAAACCTTGTTATTGTCTCACCAGAGACTAATCATTGACATCATCCAACTGAAGGCGAGAGGAATCCAACGGCACCCCATCGCTTCGCTTGGTTGGGAGCGTTAGTTTTGGGTTTGAGTTCGGGTTTGCAGACTACCAATATCAAGCCAGTCCACCGTTGGAATCGGTGTGTGGCCGGTCACTACGCAATCTCTAGGGAGTGTCAAGCCCCCAGTACTCCTCCCCCGAAGTGAAGTTCCTATGTTGTTTTTTCCACAGGAGCTTCGGTCAATGTCACCGTCACCGGACTCGGAGTTACTTGTATTGGTAACGAGAGCCCGATACTCGTTGTTTGATTCCCACATGGGGCACCCTGTTTCCAGCATGGGCGGACACTCACACTTGAACCGCCACCTTTCGGGCACTCGACTATATCAGGGGCACAACCGATGCGCTGTTTTCCAGCAAACCGTTTGAAAACCACAGTATGACGCCGCGTATCCACGCCGTGAACAGGCGTGGGATTGCGCCTGTATCATGTATAAAAATTAACAAGGCGGCAGTGCCAGAGAAATCCATCCGTATGCCTGACAACATTTATGACACAACGGATATACGCGCGCATGTGCTCACATCAGTATGGACTATACTGAATCTCTTAATCGAGCACTTGACGAATTACCAGAGCGTCGTGATGAAGAGTCACGTCTTTCAATCCCAGATCCAGTGGGGGAAACTGATGGTGCATTCACCCGATTGACAAACATTGGAGAGATTGCCGATGCACTTGGTCGTCCGGCTGAACATGTTCATCGGAATGTTCAGGGCGAATTGGGGACAAACGGGCAACTTGAGGATGAGCGCGCACGGTACAACGGCTCATTTTCGGTTGCAGATTTTGAAGCGGCGATTGATGAATACGTTATTGAATATGTCACATGTACCGAGTGTGGACTCCCTGACACCCGACTTACCACAGAAAATGGTGTTGATATGCTCCGGTGTGAGGCTTGTGGAGCATTTCGTCCGGTTCAAAAGCAAACAACAACACAGCAACAATCACAATCCGGTCCAGCTGTTGAAGAGGGAGCAACGTATGAAGTTGAGATTACCGGAACCGGACGCAAAGGTGATGGCGTTGCAGAAAAAGGAAAATTCACGATTTTTGTTTCCGGTGCGGAAGAAGGGCAGACCGTTCGTGTGCAAATTGAACGAACAAGTGGGACGCTTGCGTTCGCTCAGGTTATTTAGACATATATCTTTTTGACTGACTGTCTGCAGAACGTGCAGTTATCGAATACAACCACACCCCGGGATTCTGTTGGCACAATGTTCTTTTGATTGGTGATGAATAATATAATTGGCTGATGACGATGATACCGTTCTGAGTTGGAGTGGCATCCATCAATGATGAACCCTATGAGTGCTGAGGCCGACTTTCTATCCATACATTTGCGAGAAGAAGTGAACGGATGTCAGAGAATCGCGTCTGCTACCGTCTGAGAGAGGACAATTGAAGATTAGTAGTCGAATAGAGGTCACTCCAGTGGGTCTGGCGGTCGAACGGAGTCGTGCTGATCGTCGTCCCTGTTTACATGTTCCTGTACATGTTGTCCTCGAGCTCGCGGAGGTCAAACACCGGATCGATTTCTTGCACAAGTTCGTCGGTATCACCCTTGTTCCGTGCCGAGGTAGATTAATCGAGAGCTTCCCACGAGATAGCCTCGTCTGATTGGCTACTCGATGTAAACTCGATGGTCGAGGACTCGTGTACACGGAGGTAATTGTAGTCTTTGCCGCCGCTGGTCGCTGAATCGGTCCATTCGACCAACTGGATGTTGTCAAAGTTGGCGACGCGTTTCTCTCCGTCGGCAGGAGGATAGAGCCGGAAATAAAAGCGGACGTGGGTAGCTTCCTCGGGTGTCGACAGCGACCGTTCGAGACTTTCCCAGCCAGTCGTTCGGTCGAGGTCGATCAACACTGAATCGAGTGCTGAGCCACTGGTCGACTCGTACCATCGCACCAACAGTTCCAGTCGGGTGTCCGTCTCGTGGCGGTACTGGCCGAGAAGTGTCGTCGATCCGGCTAGCGGGACACGTGCAGCGGTCGTCAAAACCGACCGTTCGGTGTTATCCGCGGTTCGAGAGAGTTGAATCCCGCCACTCCCGTCGTATCCGAACTCCGGACCGTTGGAGTCATCCCCACGACCGAACCGCCACAACGGACCTTCGTGCCGTTCGTCGTCGATATCAGGGTCGTCGAACGTTCCAGTCGGAAGCAGGTCACGACCCAGTTCGACAGACTCTGCGCCCTCTATGACTCGGTTGACCCATCCAGAGTTCCGCGTATAAATCGTATCTCCGTCCAGCGTTCGGGGTTCCGTCCGGGTCGTTATCTCGTCTTTTGCGATGTATTCCAGCCTGTCGTGGTCAAGTGAGAACTCATCCGACGACAACGCGGCAGTTTCTCGGAGTTGCCACGTCCTCGGTTTGTCGACCACCCCTTTCGGAACGTATCCTTCAATTAATAGCGGGTCAACGTACGCTCTGGGAATTCCATCAGCAGTGACGTGGACCGTCAAGAGATACGACGGAAACGTCGACCAGAACTCTTGATCGAACACGAGGTTTCCAAGCGTCCACGCGATCAGTGTCTCATCCTGCAGTTCTACTCCACCGGCTACGTGTGGATGGTGATTGACGACAACGTCTGCACCGGCTGTCTTTGCCGTTTCGGTCAGGCGTCTGATTCTGTCGGTCGGCTCCTGTTGATACTCGGAGCCGCCGTGAATCTGGACGACGGTTACGTCCGCGTTCGCATCGACTTCTGATACCGTCCGAGATATTCGGTCGCGAGTCGCCGCTGCTACTCCGACCCTCCCGGAGAACGTCAGTTGCTCAGTGTCGGGTATCCCGGTCACGTCGTCTCCCGATACTGAGTATGTCTCGGACTGGTTGTCGTCGGCTGCCCAGTCGATATCGTACTGGTCGCCCGTAACGGTAGTACAGGAGACCAAGCCGATGGTAAGTCCCCGCCGTTCGAAGTACGTCGGTTCCCACGCCTCTGTGTTGGACTTGCCAGCACCAGACCGTTCGATCCCGGCAGCAGAGAGTGCCTGTAAGGTCTCATCCAATCCCGGTGTCAATGCGTCCAGCGTGTGGTTGTTCCCGAGTGCGACGTAGTCGACCCCAGCCTCGGCTAACGCGGGTGCGGCGTCCGGGTGCGAGACGAAGTGGTACCGTTTCGAGGGGTGTCTCCATGCCGTCGTCGTCAGCGGTGTTTCGAGATTCACTGACGTGATATCGGCGTCCTGTAACAGGGGAGAGATGTACTGTAGTATCGTCTGGTGTGATTCCATCCGGTCATCAGGTCGAATCTGGAAGTGCGGCTCGAGAGGGTGGTCGTCCTCGTAGAACCGACGGCCAAACATTACGTCGCCGCCGAAACTGAGCGCGACTGTTCCCTCACGAGGAGAGAGTCTGATTCGAGAACTTGTTCCCGGGGCCACAGCGACTGTCCGTCCGATAAAATTCGTTTTCGTTGCGCGAAGCCAGATAGGCCCGTCGACCTCCACTACTTCAAATCGTCCTCGCTCATCAGTGGTTGTCTCGGCTACGAATCCTCTCTCTGGGACGATCGCTTTCAGCGTCGCACCAGTGATCTCCTCACCCTCTATATCGAGAACTCGCCCCGATATGGGCTCGGAGCTACGTGCGGGCTTTTGACTGGTCCGTCCCGTCTCCGAATCGGTTTTGATCGACCCGGACGGCGAAAGAGCGTTACACCCGGCAATTCCCGCTCCTGCTCCGACCGTTGCAATCCGAACGAATTCACGGCGGGACCAGTTATTCATCGATCTGATGAAAGACTCCTTGATATAAAAAACGGATTGGCTTTGTTGAAATACTTTGCAGTTGACACAAACGGCTTGCTGAATACAGAGGTTTCAGCACACTATTGTGATTGCCACAACCAATCCAGTCATTCGACGGTAACAGAGTACTGCTTGGGTCTGATGGATTCTTTGGTTTCTTTGGTTTCTTATGCCTGGGTGCTTACTGCCTGCTCGAAGTCACGAATGAACTTACCGAGAGAATAATCCTCGCCCCGGAAGCAACCGACAAGGTCCGGTCACAGGTCGAATCTGATTTGGACGATGCTGGCGTTGATATTCCAATAGTCGAATCACGATTGTATTCGACTGACCCGCCCAGTAGAGGGTATGTGGCCAGGCTGGCAGGTGCCGATAATTACGGAGGGCGAGAAGATTACCTCGAAGAGATACTCGAACATTTTGTGGAGGAGACAAGAGAACAGTGAGAGGAAGAACCGAGCGACTAGATTCTATAGATTACGGAACGAACGAGCTCTATAGATTCGCTAAACACATTTACTATGGATAGATTGTGAGTCGTGAGTGCTGAAGCCAACCTTCTGTCCATACATTTTGGCGGAGAGGTGAATGAACGTCATAGAATCGCGCCTGCTACCTTCTGAGAGAACAGTTGGGAGTGAATAATCAAACAGAGATTACTCCGGCTGACCTGGCAACCGAACGAAATCGTGCTGACTATTGCTTCTGACGGAGAACATTCTCAAATGGGACAGTCGTCGCATACACATCTACAGTTAAATTGTTCCGATTGACTCCTTCATGAGTCAAGTAATGGTAAGAAAGTTAGGAAGTCACGGACTCATCTGACTCTCTAAACGCGATAAACGCATTTGCATTTGCATTCAAATATTATATACACAATTATGTAACATAGTCCATCATAAATCCACACACAATACTGCCCGTATGGTTAGTCTCATAATGCTTCAAATGTACATTGTTAATTGTGAGTAAACAGGATTCTGCGGACGTCCATGGTGAGCAGTTTGGAGTCAAGCATATTCGTCGCGTTTATCGTGAGGGAATGTTTGAGGATAAGACACCAGATTTCCCCGTTTCTTTCAGCGATCTTCGTGAAGAAGCATTTGAAGAGATGTCATGGAAGGCAAAGGCATACGTTCACGGTGGGGCTGGAACGGAGGAGACATTTGAACGGAATAAAGACTTCTCGCGGTGGCGGATTATTCCGCGAATGCTTCGAGGTGTTGCTGACCGCGACCTCTCGACGACCGTGCTCGGTAATGAGCATTCATATCCACTGATGATTACTCCACTTGGCGTCCAAAGTCTACTACATGATGATGGTGAAATCGCAACAGCGCGTGCCTGTGCAGAGATGGACGTCCCGTTTGTGCTTTCATCACTCTCCTCTGCGACAATGGAGGATGTCGCTGAGGCACTTGGTGACACACCAAAGTGGTTCCAGTATTATTGGGCATCCGACCGTGATGTTGCAACGTCATTCCTCGACCGAGCAGAAACAGCAGGATATGATGCAATCGTTGTTACAGTCGACGCACCAACGCTTGGCTGGCGAGATCGTCTTCTTGAGAAAGGATACTATCCATTCTTAGAGGGAGAAGGGATTGGAAATTACTTCTCGGATCCAGCATTTCGTGATTCACTGGCTCGTCCTCCAGAGGAAGATCCTGAGGCAGCTGTTGACCGTTTCCTCTCAATCTTTGGAGATGCATCACTTACTTGGGATGACCTCGCATTTGTGCGTGAACAGACTGACCTCCCAATCATCATCAAAGGTGTCCTCCACCCTGATGATGCTCGCCGTGCTGTTGAGGCAGGCGCTGATGCTGTGCAGGTATCGACTCATGGTGGTCGACAAGTTGATGGATCAATCGCCGCGATAGAGGCACTTCCTGAGATTGCTGAGGCTGTCGGTGACGAAACAACGGTTCTGTTTGACTCTGGAATCAGACGAGGTGCTCAGGCATTCAAGGCTCTCGCTCTTGGAGCTGATACGGTTCTACTCGGACGCCCATTTGCATATGGACTTGCACATTCCGGACAGGAAGGCGTTGAGCAAGTGCTTGAAAACACACTTTCACAAATCGACCTTACAATGGGACTGGCAGGAATTGATGATGTTGATGATATTGATCGATCAGCCGTACGAGACGAAGCGTCGCTATAGCACTCGCTGAACACATACAGGACTACAGAAACGATATTGAATGTATATCCTGTAATTGATCTTAGAGATATCACTACGTGCTCAAGACTGAAGATACAGTTTGATTACACATGTGATTTTTCTTAATTTCCTCTTTTGATATTATCTATACGTCGCCAATGTCATCTCATTTTCATTAGATATACCGATATATCCTTTGTCTGAATAGTTAAATAAAAATGAGAATAAAGCCTCGTATGTCAGTGCGGCGATGAATCCAACAAACTCTTTAACAACCGACATTATCAAGAATCCCGTCGTTATGTTATTTCATAAGACAACTTGTGTGAATCTTCAATCGGAAGATTCAGAATCGCTTCCCGCTGATATAGACGGTCCAACGCCCCACGAAGGAATCCTCGCGCTTCAACGCCAGGAGGATGTCAATAATGAACAAAGATATGATTGTACCGTACAGGTTAGTATATGGAGGAGTTCGAATAAGTGAAAGCATCATTTGCGACGACAGATGAACTGATTGATCTACTCACATACGTTGTTGAAGATGTTAGCCGACGATTTGATAACTGGGACAGTCAGTATGTCCGCGGACCAAGTTTATACTTCGTCGTTGCAGCCGGTGCTCGTTTTGGTGGGTATGCTGATCCGCTTGGAGTAAATCGATGGCCAATCGACACAGCTCATGTTGTGAGTCGCGATCTTGATCCTGTTATTGCAGCCGCTGAGGAGATCGCATTTGATTGCGATGGAGCAGTCATTGTCACCACCGATGGAACATTTCAGGAGCGAATGGTCAGAATCCGTCCTGCAGATGGACTTGACATTGGAGACATTGAGTATCCCGATTGGATGAGCGCCAAACATCTCAGCGCACTCGAGGTATCTTCACTTGACGCGATTCTTGCTGCTGTCACTCTTAGCGAGGAGAATGGCCGGGTGAGTGTGTTTAAAGACGGTGAATTCAAAGACTACAAACGAGAAGAACTTGGCGGGCGATGGCGAGTGAAATAAGATATGTCAAGCGATGATCCACTACAGGCGACGCACGCGACTGTTGATGAGATTCGGCATCGAGTGATGGCTGTTGCTGAGAGTTTAAGCCTCTCTTTTGACCGATGGGATGAGCAATATGTTAGCGGTCCAAGTCTTTATTTCATCGTCCTTGCTGATGTTAATTTTGGGGCGTACGCTGACCCACTTGGAGCGAATGTCTGGCCGGTTGAGACGTGTCGAGTGGCAACGAACTCGATTGAGTCATTCGTCACAGCCGCTCGTAATGTTGCTTTTAAGCGCGACGGTGCGATTGTCATCACCGCTGATGGGACAATTCAAGAGCAGATGGTTCGCATCCGAAGCCCAAGTGCTGCAGAAGTCGAGCGTCGTGATGAGATTGCATATGCAGATTGGATGGGGACAAAACATCTTAGCGCTGTTGAGGTATCAACCCGTACTGGTGTCTTATTTGCGGTGACTGTGAGCGAGGAAAATGGTCGTGTGAGCATCTTCAAGAATGGGCAATTCAACGATTATCAGCGCAACGAAATCGGAAGTCCATGGCGACCCACATCTTGATACCGCAGACATCAATTCAGATATTAATTATGCGTTGTTTTATATACAGATTCGATGGCTGGGTTTGTGATATTCACTATCGACGCTCAGTCGGGCTGTCACATCGAAGGCACAACACAGTATCAGCTACGTAATTTACATCATGCGACCCACAGTCTGGACAGTGGAACTCATCATTTCCATACTCTGTTGACCCTCGAGGTGCATGGAGGGTTTGCTCTTCGATACGTGATTGAATCGCTGTTGGGACACGGGATCGGAAAAACTGAACTCGATGAGAGAGTGCTTGCTCTGGCGCTGACCCATGGATATTGTCCCATTTAACATTCTCATCGTTCGGACGTGTTAGCTGTCTCACTCCACTTTCAGCCGCCTGTAAGAGTGGTTCAGTTGTTGTACTGACAGGATCATCAGGATCTGCATTTTTATATCCTTTTCTTGCTCGATCATATGCTGCTGCTGCTCGATCATCATCACCGGCGATTGCTCGAAACGTTCCAATCCATTCATCACATGCAGCCGCAAGGACAGGTGATTCAAGAATGTTATCGCGAAGATCACTCGCAATCAAGATTCCTTGTCCAACGCGATTACGAGCTCGTGGCTTCCCATCACTCAAACGATAGCAGATAGCAGCGAGGAAAAACGACTCAAGTGCGTATCCAGCCCATGGAGCATCGTCAGAGTCAAATAACTCACGCCCACGGTTACTCAACCCTGATAATCGTCCGTAGCTAGCAAGCGTATATGCATCACCAGCATCACGATATTCATTCTGTGAAAGTGCAATAATCGCGTCATGTCGATGGTTACGATCACCCATACACACTACTCAGGGACCAACAGTCAGGACAGTTTCGACTTCAAACCTCGAAATGATACTATATAAAATACCTCGTGCACTGTGGCGCAGGGAACTTGAGCTGTTTCCGTTTAGATGTCTGCGAGTATCGTCCTAGAAACAAGAAGCAGCATCAACCACTGGGTAGCAGGGGTAGTTCACCATGGCAAAATAACTGATAGTCACCTGTTACTGCTCCCACTACTCGCTCACCATTGAGATGATTTACCTGAGTGAAGCAGTTCCAGTGTGTGCAGTGTGAGTGTAAAAATTATAGATGAGTTATTATTGTCACCATGTCATCAAATAAAAGCACAGAGATGCGCTGGCCGGGATTTGAACCCGGGTTGTGACCATGGCAAGGTCACGTGATACCACTACACTACCAGCGCGCATATGCAACCAATACATTTCTCAGAATGAGAGATTCATACATAACATTTGCGGATTTATGAAAGATGCAAGGGTGAAACGCTGTCTTCAGGGTGGGGAGAATATCAAGAATTACCGGACAGAACTGGGTAGTATAAGAGCATACCAACAGCATTTGCAACTACCGAATGAGACAGACTCACACTGCTCGTAAGCTTTCGCTAGCCTTTTACCGAGGGCTCCAATATCAGAAATACAGTCTAGATGTGACGCTGAAGGGACCGGAATGACGCTGTCAGTACTTATTCCGTCTTCTGTCGTTCGTGAGGCTGAGGATAAACGCGAGGCGACTCGCAAACTCGGATACATCGCCCGTTCGGCAACAGTATTTCGAGTAGACCACCTCATTGTCTTTCCCGACCGGGGAGGCGAGCGACGACTTGGAGGCGAGTTTGTTGAAACGGTGCTTCGATACGCTGCCACGCCACCGCATCTCCGAAAGAAGATATGGGGGCGACGCGACGAACTTGAGTACGTCGGTGTCCTTCCGCCCCTCCGCGTGTCATCTACGACCGGCTCTGAGTCAACTGATTCAGGGTCGTTAACACAGGGAATCGTGACCGAGGTCGGACCTGATGACCGCGTTCGGGTCAATTGTGAATTGCAACACCCGGTCTCTCTCCATGTGCCAGAATCGGTATCTGTACGAGAGGGGACACGCGTTGCTATCAGGATCTCTTCGCGAGAACCGGTCCGGGCACGGATCGTCGATACTCCACTTTCGGGGTTTGATGTCTCCTGCCTGGACCTTGTGGATGCACTTGAGCACGCTGCTGCAGGTATCACCGTTGCGACGTCCAGACACGGTGACACAGTAACCACAGGGCGATTGCCAGAACTTGCCGCACGCGTCAATCGCGCGGGAGCGACAATCGCTTTTGGTGCGCCTGGTCGTGGGCTTCCAGTCATCCTTGGCGATGATAATGCGCCGGATAGCCAAACACAAACGGATGAGAAAACGGTCTCACCCGCAAATGTTGATACTACCGGTGACAATACTGCCAGCGAAGTGGTTGAACCCAATGTCGATCCAGGGTTTGACCTCTGGCTCAATACGATTCCGCAACAAGGAAGCGAGGTTGTGCGAACTGAGGAAGCGATGTTCGCATCTCTCGCATTATTGACAATTACGGAGTGATTACATGCCACAACCAAGTAGACCACGAAAAGGCTCGATGGGTTTCAGCCCACGCAAGCGTGCGGAGTCAGAAGTCCCGCGTATCCGGTCATGGGCCAGTAATGATGGCGCCCCCGGAGTGCAGGGATTTGCCGGTTATAAAGCCGGGATGACACAGGTGTTGATGGTCAACGACGAAGCCAACTCCCCCCGTGAGGGAATGGAAGAGGCAGTACCGGTGACCGTTGTTGAGACACCGCCGATGCGCGCTGTTGCTCTTCGAGCGTACGAAGATACGCCGTATGGTTCCAAACCCTTGACAGAAGTGTGGGGACGTGAATTTGACACGTCACTTGAGCGAACACTTGATCTCCCCAATGAAGACACATTTGAGGATGATGCAGCTGCTCTCCGCGACGACGCAGAGACGGGTGACATCGATGATGTTCGTCTCATTACTCACACGCTGCCTGCAGGGATGCGAAATATTCCGAAGAAAACTCCAGATGTCATGGAGACACGCGTTGGTGGCGGCACACTGACTGACCGTGTTGAGTTTGGGCTTGATCTCATCTCAGACGGTGGCGAACATGAAATTTCAGATATTTTCCGTGCTGGAGAATATCTTGATGCTGCTGGTGTCACAAAAGGAAAGGGAACGCAGGGACCGGTCAAACGTTTCGGCGTTCAAAAGCGAAAAGGAAAACATGCACGCCAGGGATACCGTCGACGAATTGGGAATCTTGGTCCATGGAACCCATCTCGTGTTCGATCGACTGTTCCACAACAGGGGCAGACAGGATATCATCAGCGTACAGAATTAAACAAACGGCTTATCGAGATTGGGAACGGTGACGAACCGACGGTCGATGGTGGATTCGTTGGATATGGAGAAGTTGATGGTCCATACGCACTTATTAAGGGATCACTACCAGGACCGGACCAGCGGCTTCTACGGTTTCGAACTGCCGTCCGTCCAAGTGACCAACCGCGTCTCGACCCAGAAGTACGCTACGTGTCGACCGCATCAAACCAGGGGTAATAACGAATGGAGACAACAATCCACAATCTGAATGGCGATAAAGCAGACACGCTTGAGCTTCCGGCGGTGTTTGAAACACCGTACCGCCCGGATGTGATTGAGCGTGCTGTTGTTGCTGCACAGGCAAATCGAAAACAACCGTATGGTGCTGACCCGTATGCAGGGATGCGAACACCAGCCGAGTCTTTCGGCAGTGGACGGGGTATGGCCCACGTCCCGCGTGAGAATGGACAAGCTCGTCGAGTTCCACAAGCAGTCTCTGGACGGAAGGCACACCCACCAAAAGCAGAGAAAGATCAGAGTAAGTCGGTCAATACGAAAGAACGAAAGCTTGCGTTCCAGTCGGCAGTTGCGGCGACGGCTGACCCAAGCCAGGTTGAAGAACGTGGGCATCAATTTGAGAATGATGTCGAACTTCCGCTGGTTGTTTCCGACGAGTTCGAGGAATTAATAAAAACACAGGAAGTTGTTGACGTGCTCGAATCACTCGGTGTTCATGCTGATATCGTTCGCTCAGATGAAAACAAATCAATTCGTGCCGGTCGCGGGAAGACCCGTGGTCGAAAGTATCGACGACCGAAGTCGATCTTATTCATTACGAGCGATGAGCCATCGAAAGCGGCGCGAAACCTTGCTGGTGCTGACGTTGTAACAGCCGCGAATGTAAGTGCTGAGGACCTTGCCCCAGGCACACAACCAGGTCGATTAACAGTGTATACAGAAAGTGCAATCAAAGAGGTAGCAGATCGATGAGTTCACTTATTGAGTATCCACTTGTCACCGAGAAAGCAATGGATGAGATGGATTTCGATAATAAATTACAGTTCATCGTCGATACTGATGCGACGAAAGACGAAATTGAAAATGAAATTGAATCACGATACGAAATCACAATTATTGATACAAAAACACAGATAACACCGCGTGCAAAAAAGAAGGCTACTGTCCGTCTCTCTGATGATGATGATGCACAAGACATCGCATCACGGATTGGGGTGTTCTAATCCATGGGACGTCGAATCCAAGGACAGCGGCGTGGACGTGGAACGTCCACATTCCGAGCACCATCGCATCGATATAAGGCTGAATTATCTCACAAGCAATCCGAATCAGACGATACAATTACAGGAACAATCGTTGATATTGAACACGATCCTGCGCGAAGTGCGCCGGTTGCAGCCGTTGAGTTTGATGATGGCGACCGCCGACTCGTTCTTGCTCCTGAAGGGATTCGTGTCGGTGAAACGATGCAAATTGGTGTAAGTGCTGAGATTAAGCCAGGAAATACACTTCCACTTAGAGAGATTCCAGAAGGAGTCCCCGTTTGTAATGTTGAAAGCCAGGTTGGCGATGGTGGGAAATTCGCTCGAGCATCTGGAACAAGTGCGCAACTGATGACACATGACCGCGACGTAGTTGTCATCGAACTTCCGTCTGGTGAGACAAAGCGACTCAGTCCAGCATGTCAGGCGACGATCGGTGTTGTTGCTGGAGGTGGGCGGACAGAGAAACCGTTCGTAAAAGCTGGAAAGAAGCATCATAAAATGAAAGCTCGAGGAATCAAGTGGCCTCGTGTCCGTGGGGTTGCGATGAACGCTGTTGATCATCCATTCGGTGGTGGTGGTCGACAGCATCCCGGACAACCAAAATCTGTCTCACGAGATGCTCCACCAGGACGGAAAGTGGGCGATATTGCATCGAAGCGAACCGGACGTGGTGGTAATGGGAGCAGTGAGTGATGCGTTTTTGTGATTACAATTATCAGTACAATGACAACTATTCACCATTGAGCATCCATGTTCAATCCAGTATCATTCACACCAAGACAATAGACAGATGTACAGCAGTATAACAAACGACTACAACAATCATATCATAATCACATGAGTTCTGAATACCGTACTGGCCGTGAGGGTGAGTTCACTTATCGCGGTCACACACTTGATGAACTGCAGGCAATGTCACTCGAAGACATCACAGCATTGCTCCCCGCTCGACAGCGGCGAACTATTGAACGCGGTTTGACAACGGAGCAGCAAAAGTTACGCGAGACTGTTCGTGATGCAGACCCTCAGAAGACAGCAAATGATCCGATTCGGACACATCTTCGTGATATGCCAATCCTCCCGTCATTCGTTGAGAAGACAATAGCTGTATATAATGGTCAGTCATTTGAACGGGTTCGAATTGAACCTGAAATGATCGGTCATTATCTTGGCGAATTCCAACTGACACGAACGTCTGTCGAGCATGGACAAGCCGGCATTGGTGCAACACGGTCTTCGAAGTTTGTGCCGCTCAAGTAACGTTAACAAATCATACTACACCACATATGGGTATCAATTACAGTGTCAAGGCCGACCCGGAGACAACCGCCAGAGGAATGCTTCGCGACCGGCCAATCAGTTTGAAGCATAGCAAAGCCATTGCCCGCGAAATAAAGGGAATGACAATCGCAGACGCAGAATCATATCTCGATGATGTGATTGCACAGCGACAGTCAGTTCCATTCCGTCAACATAACTCCGGTGTTGGTCACCGTTCAGACATTGATGGATGGGATGCTGGACGCTATCCAGAGAAGGCATCAAAAGCGTTTCTTGAGTTAATTGAGAATGTCGCTTCAAATGCAAATGAACAGGGATTTGATGGGAATGCAATGGCGATCAGACATGTTGCTGCACACAAAGTAGGCGAGCGACAAGGTCGAAAGCCACGCGCATTTGGTAGTGCTGACCCATGGAATACGACCATTTGCGATGTTGAATTAATTATTGAACAACCTGGAACAGATGGGGTAGATATCTAATGGCAGACGAACATCAATTCATAGAAAATGGGTTGCAACGCTCGCAGATTGATGAGTTCTTTGCAGATGAACTTGGTCGTGCCGGTTATGGTGGTATGGATGTTGCAAAGACTCCGATGGGTACGCAGATTGTCCTCAAGGCAGAAAAACCGGGGATGGTCATCGGAAAGGGTGGAAAAAATATCCGAAAGGTCACTCGCGAGCTTGAAGATCGATTTAATCTCGATGACCCACAGATCGATGTTCAGGAAGTCGATGAGCCCGATCTGAACGCACGGATTGTTGCAGATCGTCTTGCAAACGCGCTTGAGCGCGGATGGTACTTCCGGAAAGCCGGTCATACCACGATTGATCGAATCATTGAATCTGGTGCGCTTGGAGCCGAAATTGTCCTGAGTGGAAAGGTAACTGGTGCGCGATCACGCGTTGAGAAGTTTAACCGTGGATACATCAAGCATAACGGCGAGCCAGCTCAGGAAATTGTCGATGAGGGACAGGGAGTTGCCGTGATGAAACTCGGAACAATCGGCGTGACGGTGAAAATCATCCCACCGGGAGCAGAGCTTCCTGATGACTTCGAGATTCACGATGATGTCGATGTTGAACCCGTTGAGCAGGTTGCAGAAAGTGATGGGGTTGACTCGCTTCTTGCGGAGGATCCCGCAGACATTCCTGATGTTGGTGCTGATGATGATGTGACCGTTCCACAAGAGACTCCTGAAGAAATCATCGATGAGGAGGTTGTTGAAGCTGATCCTGGAGTGTCATCTGAGGATGAGGAGGTTGTCACTGAACCTGTCGACATTGGCGGCGATGATGAGGACGTTGAGGATATTGAAGTTGTCTCAGATGACTCAGGCAACGACACTGAAACGGTTGCAGAAGAAGTCGAAGAACTTGATGCTGAGGTTGAAGCTGAGGCTGAAGACCTCGTTGCAGAAATGGAAGATATCGATGAGGAGGATGTATAGATGGCAATTGTCTACGCTGATGAACTCCGCGACATGACGCCTGCAGAACGACAGGCTGAGCTTGAAGCACTCGAAACAGAGTTGCTCAACTCGAAAGCGGAGCAGGCTGCCGGAGGGGCTCCAGAAAATCCGGGACGTGTTGGCGAACTCAAACGGACAATCGCTCGCATCAAAACAATCCAACATGAAGAAGGAGATCATGAAACCGAACCGGACTCCGAAAGCTAGCGACTCACCGCTATATTAACCCAAATGGCACTGACACCTGAGACACTCACACGACACGAACTTATTGGGCTTTATGTAGCCGTTGCTGATGCCGCAAATCCAGATCTCATTGGAATCAGCGGACGTGTGGTTGATGAAACAATGCAGACACTCCACATTGAATCGATATCTACAGTGGCAATGGAATCGCCGTCGCCACCGGCTCATCATTGTGTCAGCACTCAGGAGCCAGTACATATGCATACTCACAGTCAGCCACAGGGGCAGGAGCAATGTGATACACAGATCAAACAGGTGCCGAAACGTGATTCGGTATTCGAATTTTGTCTTGAATCAGCAATCGAGATTGATAGTGTATCTACATTAACACATAGTCACGGGCAGAACCCGACGAGTGATAAAGCTGAATCGGTCTCAGGATCAGCTCAACACTCATCAACGGCACACGAATCGAATATGAATATCACAGATGAAGCCGCCGGCGTTGTGAAGACGTCGGGGACCACATCCAACCACCGATTGGATACTACTGGTGAGGCACGACACAATTCAGACTTGCCTCCTTGTCAGTCCAATCGCCCAATATCGGGATCAACAGCACAGAATGCTGAGATGTGCGAGGATGCGGCCTACGTTACGGTGGATGGAACACGATTGCTCTCACGACCCGCGTTACGAACTGAAAAAGCAGGAGACTCATTATGGCGATAGGACTGAATGTAACCGAACCAGAGGTATCCTGTGCTGACACGAACTGTCCGTTCCACGGATCGCTTTCCGTGCGCGGGCAGACACTCGAAGGCACAGTTGCCTCAACAGATATGGACAAGACCGTTATTGTCGAACGTGAATACGATGTTCGCGTTCCCAAGTACGACCGCCTTATGAAGCGGCGTAGTCGCATCCCCGCACACGCACCACCGTGCGTTGACCTTGCGGAGGGCGATACGGTTCGCATCGCAGAGACCCGACCGCTGTCGAAGACGAAATCCCACGTTGTTGTCGAACAGATCGACACTGGAGGTGCTGAGTGATGGAGGCACTGAAAGCCGATGTCACAAAGGGCCTCGAACGTGGGTCCCTTGTCACATGTGCTGATAATACCGGCGCACGTGAACTGAAAGTTATCAGCGTGATGGGCAGCTCAGGAACAAAGAATCGACACCCCAAAGCAGGCATTGGCGATCAAGTCACTGTTTCAGTGACAAAGGGAACGCCCGAAATGCGACGCCAGGTGCTGGAAGCCGTCATCGTTCGGCAGCGAAAATCGATCCGCCGTCCAGATGGAACGCGCGTCAAATTCGAAGATAATGCTGCTGTTATTATCGACGAGATGGAAGAACCGCGTGGGACCGAGATTAAAGGTCCAATTGCGCGTGAAGTAGCTGAGCGCTTTGGGAGCATTGCATCAACAGCAACAATGATTGTGTAAGTATGGATTATGAGTAAACAACCACGCAAACAGCGAACGCGAACGGAAACTGCCCCATTACATGAACGGCAGCGAGCAGTTCGTGCAACGCTTTCTGATGAACTTCGTGAAGAGTATGGACAGCGGAACGTCCGCGTCAATGCAGGTGATACTGTTGAAGTGCTTCGAGGTGACGATGCCGGTCATGAAGCTGAAGTCGTTACTGTTGATCTCACTGAGACAGTTATTCATGTTGAAGACGTGACAATTGAGAAGGCTGATGGCGAGGAGGTCCCGCGACCGCTCGATTCATCAAATCTTCGTGTAACAGAATTGAACCTCGAGGATAGCAAACGTGAAGCACGTCTTGAAGAAGGAGATGAGCAATGACACAGCATCAAAAACGGCTNTCTGCACCGGATTCATGGCCGATTGAACGGAAGACAGAGACATTCACGGTCAAGGCTGGGGCAGGTCCACATGGTGAATCGGGTGTGCCATTGGTGATTCTTTTACGAGATGTGCTGGGATATGCAGACTCGAAAAAAGAAGCGCGGTATGCATTGAATCAGCGATCTGTCTTGGTCAATGGTGATGTTGTAAGTGATGAACAGCGACCGGTTGGACTGTTTGATATTCTCGCGTTTACTGAACGTGAAGAATATTATCGAGTCTTCCCGGAAGCAGGCGGTCGACTTGCACTCACACCAATCGATATATCGGATGCAAACAGCCGACTCGGAAAGATAATTAATAAACAGCAGGTTAGCGGTGGGGCGATTCAACTCACGCTACACGACGGCGCAAATATCCGTGTCAATGCTGATGAGATTGATACGTACAATCCACGGGATTCGCTTGTCATCGATAATGAGACGAAAGAAATTGTCGCGCACTTCCCATATGAGGAAGGTGCACTCGTGACTGCTGTTAGTGGAAAGCATTCAGGCGAGATTGGCGAGATCGAGACAATCACCGTCACTGCTGGAAGCAGTGAAAATACTGTATCGGTATCGACAGGTGACGGACAATTTGAAACAATTGAGCCGTATGTTGTTGTCATCGATGAGAATTTCACCGATGATGAGGACACTGCTGACCCGGATGTTACCGGTGATGATGTCGACAACAATGCAGATAACGACGCAGATGACGACACTAACACACAGGAGGGTAATGAATGAGCGAAACTGACAGTACTTTCCATGAGATGCGTGAACCACAACTTGAGAAGGTTGTTGTTCATATGGCAGTTGGCGAGGGTGGACGTGAACTCGCCAATGCAGAGGAGATTCTTCAAGAGATTGCTGGTCAGACCGCTGTCCGAACGACTGCAACGCGTGCAGCATCACAGTTTGGCGCACGTGAAGGTGATCCAATCGGTGCGAAGGTCACATTGCGGGGGGCAGACGCCCAATCATTCCTTGAAAAGGCACTGCCGCTTGTCACCATCTCAGAGCGGCAATTCGATGAGACTGGTAATTTCAGCTTTGGAGTCGAAGAACATACCACATTCCCGTCTCAAGAATATGATCCACAGATCGGTATTTATGGACTCGATGTGACGGTTAATCTCACACGACCTGGATATCGAGTGACAAAACGGGATAAGGCATCACAGCCGATTCCGTCTCGCCATCGACTGACACCTTCAGATGCAGTACAGTTTATCGAATCAGAATTCACTGTAGATATTACACGTGTCAGCGCAGACACGCGCGATGGCGGAGACAACTAATCGTACATGAGCGAATCAGAAACTGAACAGACGGGTGAACACGCAAGCCATCGGACAGGACAGACTCATGAGTGCCGACGATGTGGTCGCAATCAAGGTCTTGTCGGAAAGTATGATATCTATCTGTGTCGACAATGCTTTCGTGAAGTCGCCCGCGACATGGGATTCAAGAAGTATCGATAATTATGACAGGAAATGATCCACTTGCGAACGCACTTTCAGGTGTTGATAATGCAGAGAGTGTTGGACACCTCTCTCATGAGATACAGCCCGCCTCAAATGTAATTGGCTCTGTGCTCGAGGTATTTTATGACCGCGGGTATATCAACGGATTTGAATTCGTTGATGATGGTAAAGCCGGTCGATTTGAGGTTGAATTGAGCGGTGGCATTAATGAGTGCGGTGCAGTAAAGCCCCGATACTCAGCTGGTGCCGATGAGTTCGAACGATGGGAAAAAAGATACCTCCCAGCTCGTGATTATGGCGCACTTATCGTCACTACAAGCCACGGCGTAATGAGCCACTATGAAGCCCGTGAAACGGGTATTGGTGGTCAAGTAATCGCTTACGTATACTGAAATAATGACCCGAACAGCAATTGAAATTCCAGAGAATGTTAGCGCTGAGGTATCAAACCTCGCGTTGACGGTTGAGGGACCAAACGGTAGTGTGACACGAACGCTTTGGTACCCGTCTGTGACAGTCAGTGTCGATGAGGATGCGGATGCGGATGCGGTCGTTATCGAAACTGATGAGACAGACGCAAAGACAAGTGCCACTGTTGGCACCTTTGAGAGTCATGTATCGAATATGATCCATGGAGTAACCGACGGTTGGTCATATGAAATGGAAGTCTACTATGCTCACTTCCCGATGCAGGTATCTGTCGAGGGTGATGAGGTGATCATCGAGAATTTCCTTGGTGAAAAAGCCTCTCGTCGTACCCCAATCCGTGGTGACACAAATGTACAGATTGATGGCGAGATGGTCACACTGACAGGTCCATCGAAAGAAGATGTCGGACAGACTGCGGCTGACATCGAACAACTCACGCGCGTGACTGATAAAGACACCCGAATTTTCCAAGATGGGGTCTACATCACGCAGAAGCCACAACAAGGAGGTGCCTGAAATGGCTGACGAACACGACGAGGATACAAACGACCAAACAGACGAGACAGAGATTAATTCAGGCTCAGAAGAAGTCGATCATGTGGACGCATCGGAGACAGATGCAGACGCTGATACTGATACTGACACTGACACTGACACTGACACTGACGCCAGTGCAGTCGACTCAGAGCCTGATCAAGGAACCGACACTGACGCTGATACTGATAGCGAATCTGAAGTCACAGATGACGCTGAGTCATTTGAGGATATCAGCGGTGTTGGTAGCGATCGAGCTGAATCACTCCGTGAGGCAGGCTATGACTCATTTGAGGACATCCGTGCAGCGAGCCAATCAGCCTTAGCAGATGTCGATGACATTGGAAACGCGCTTGCAGCTCGAATTAAGGCTGATGTCGGTGAACTCGAAGTCTCAACGGAAACTGATGCAGCTGTCGAAGTTGAGTCTGACGAGGAAGTCGAGGAAACAGACACAGTCGAAACCGAACTTCGTCCGCGCGGACATGCGAATAAAACACCTGATCTTGATCCCGAAACGGCTCGTGCACTCGGACAAAAACACCGTGAAGGGAAACCGGCATTCCGCCGACAAGATCATCATATGAAAAAACGAACGCCAGAGTCATGGCGGAAGCCTCGCGGAGCCCTTTCGAAACAACGCCGCGGTATCAAAGGCAAAGGCGATCTTGTTGAAGCAGGGTACCGTTCACCAACAGCAGCCCGTGGTCTTCACCCATCTGGCTTTGAAGAAGTGCGTGTGCACAATGTCGATGATCTTGAGGGTGTCGACGGTGACACGGAGGCTGTTCGTATTGCCTCGAAGGTTGGCGGGCGAAAGCGGGAACGAATTGAAGATGTCGCCGCGGAGCGAGAGATTCGTGTCCTAAATCCAACATATGTTGAGGTTGAGGTTGGAGATGACGCAGATGCAGATACAGTCATAGCTACGGAGGCTACAGACGAATGACAGACCTGAAAGCACAACGTCGAATGGCTGCAGATGTCCTTTCAGTTGGAAAGAGTCGTATCTGGTTTGACCCTGATGAACAGGGTGAAATTGCAGAAGCAATTACCCGTGAGGACATCCGCGAATTAGTTGACCAAGGGATCATCCGCGCAGAGGATGCAAAGAGCAACTCGAAGGGTCGCGCTCGAAGCCGAGCGGAAAAACGGGCATATGGACACCGCAAAGGTCCAGGGTCCCGGAAAGGACGCTCTGGCGGTCGAAAAAACGAAAAAGACGAATGGGTGAGCCGAATTCGAGCACAACGCCGTCGACTTCGTGAACTTCGCGACGACGGTCCACTGACGCCGACACAGTATCGCGAGGTATATAATAAGGCGTCCGGTGGGGAATTCGAAGATGTCGCCCGACTTGAAGCGTATATTGACAGCAACTATGATGTGGAGATAGTGATTGAATAATGGCAACAGGACCACGATACAAAGTACCGATGCGACGTCGTCGCGAGGTCCGGACTGATTACCACCAGAGGTTGCGCCTGCTAAAATCTGGTAAGCCACGCCTTGTTGCTCGTGTGAGCAACCGGCATGTTAGGGCGCAGCTGATAACACCTGGTCCGGATGGCGATGAAACACACGTAGCCGCTTCCTCAGAGCATCTGAGTGAGTACGGTTGGGAGGCACCAACAGGGAACCTTCCAAGTGCGTATCTCACCGGATACCTTGCAGGAATGCGTGCTATTGAAGCAGGTCTCGATGAGGCTGTCCTCGATATTGGATTGAACACAGCAACACCCGGTAACAAGGTGTTTGTTGTCCAGGAAGGAGCAATTGATGCGGGTGTCTCAATCCCACATAATGAGTCAGTGCTTGCAGACTGGTCGCGTAACCGTGGCGAGCATATCGCCGCCTATGCCGAGCAGCGCGATGAGCCGCTGTATAACAGCGACTTTGATGCAACGACACTTCCAGAGCATTTCGATACGGTGCTTGAGACCATACAGGACGCAGATATAACTATGAACACCGACGCGGATACAGATAATAATAATTCCCAATCAGTGGGTGATAACGAATGAGCCAGAGTCAACGAAACAGCGACGGCTGGACACCGCGCACACGACTTGGTCGTATGGTACAAGATGGCGATGTAACGTCAATGGAACAAGCCCTTAATTCCGGACTTCCACTTAAGGAACCAGAACTCGTTGATCAGTTGCTCCCTGGATTGGACGACGAGGTGCTCGATATTAATATGGTTCAACGGATGACTGATTCTGGTCGACGCGTGAAATTCCGTTGTGTTGTCGCAATCGGAAATCGCAATGGATTCCTTGGTTATGCCGAGGGACGTGATGATCAAGTTGGTTCCGCAATTCAAAAAGCGATTGACGTTGCAAAATTAAATCTTATTTCCGTTGATCGTGGCTCTGGGTCATGGGAAGATTCTGCTGGCGGCGTCAATTCGTTGACCCGAAACGCCGAGGGTAAGGCTGGGTCAGTGACAGTTGAAGTGATGCCCGCCCCGCAAGGACTTGGGTTGGCGGCTGCTGAGACTGTGAGTAATATTCTTGAACTTGCAGGTGTTGAGGATGCGTGGACGCGTTCGAATGGAAACACTCGAACGACAGTTAATCTTGCAAAAGCAACATATAACGCACTTCGAAATGCTTCGCAGTCGCGGACGCCTCGTCGTGCGGCAGCTAAACAACGCGAGCAAGAGGTGTCTGAGTGATGCAAGCGATCATCCAACTGCGTGGTCCTGTCAATATGAGTGGCGCTGTTGAAGATACGCTTGCTATGCTTAATCTTCACCGAGTGAATCATTGCGCGCTCGTTCCTGAAACAGAGACGTATCGCGGCATGATCACAAAGGTGAATGAGTACGTCGCACATGGGGAGCCAAGTGTTGAGGTGCTTTCGACAGTACTCGAACGACGCGTTGAATCTGAGAATAGTGATGAAACAGTTGATGAGACGTGGCTCGAAGCGCATACCGAGTATGATGACTTCGATGCACTTGCAACTGCACTTATCGAAGAGGAAACGACTCTTCGCGATCAAGGATTATCACCTGTTCTTCGGTTACATCCGCCGCGTGGCGGTCATCGGGGGCAGAAACACCCGACTGCTGAGGGCGGACAGATTGGTGTTCACGACACCGATCAAATTAATGAACTTCTGGAGGCAATGCGATGACATCAAAGAAAAGACGACAGCGTGGGTCACGAACGCATGGTGGTGGAACGCACAAGAATCGCCGCGGTGCTGGTCACCGTGGTGGTCGAGGTCGTGCTGGTCGTGATAAACATGAACAGCATAATTATGAGCCGATTGGGAAACACGGATTCAAACGACCACCAGGTGCTGAGCGGACTGTTGCAGAAATATCCGTTCAGGAACTCGATGAGGGTGCAGCATTGTTCGTTGCAGAGGAGACTGCTGAATTTGATGATGGTGCCTATCATATCGATGCACGAGATATTGCTGATGATGCTGACAGTGCAGATATAACGAAAGTACTTGGTGACGGTCAAGTTCGACAGGAGTTACACGTTATTGCTGATGCATTCTCCGATACTGCACGAACGCTGATTGAGGATGCCGGTGGCAGTGCAACGCTCACTGAACAAGGAAAGTCAATTGCTGTTGGTGAAGACGAAGAACCTAACAGTAACGACGAAAATTAATTATAAGAGTAAGCTATGGGATGGAAGGAGACCGCTGAACCGGTATTGACGCGAATGCCCTCTGTTGCGCGTCCAGAGGGGCACGTGCCGTTTCGTCAAAAATTAGGATGGACGGCTGGCATCCTCGTCATGTACTTTTTCTTGACGAACGTCACAATGTTTGGATTACAGACAGGCGGTGCTGGGGGAGATTTCTATGGTCAATTCCGCAGCATCCTTGCTGGGTCACAAGGGTCGATTCTACAGTTAGGGATTGGACCAATCGTGACAGCAAGTATTGTGCTTCAGTTGCTTGGTGGTGCGAATCTCCTTGGTCTTGACACTGATGACCCGCGTGATCAGATTCTCTATCAGGGACTTCAAAAACTACTTGTTGTTGTGATGATCTGCCTGACTGGATTGCCAATGGTATTTGCGGGGAATTTCCTCCCAGCAAGTCAGGCAGTTGCAGACTCACTTGCTGTTGGGGTAGGTGGAGTGAAGACAATCATCTTCGCGCAGATGTTTGTTGGCGGCATTCTCATCTTGTTTATGGATGAAATTGTGAGCAAGTGGGGGGTTGGGTCCGGCGTTGGATTGTTTATTATCGCCGGCGTAAGTCAGCAACTTGTTGCTGGATTATTTAGTTGGCAGAGTCTTGGTGGACAAAGTGGCTTTATTCCAACATGGGTTGGTATCGTGACTGGCGCTGTTGATATCGGGTCACCGCTGACACCAGGGGGGCTTTCGGATGTCTTCCTTGGACAAGGTCAGATTTTGGCGCTGATTACGACAGTGTTTATCTTCGGGATTGTTGTCTATGCTGAGAGTGTCCGCGTTGAAATTCCACTTGCGCATGCAAATGTGAAAGGGGCGCGTGGACGATTCCCGGTGAAGCTCATCTATGCAAGTGTCCTACCAATGATTCTTGTACGAGCATTGCAGGCGAACATCCAGTTCCTTGGACAAATTCTTAATAACTGGTGGAGCGGAATGCCGCTATGGCTTGGCGAATACACTCAGGGGCAGGTTACCGGTGGATTGTTTTGGTATCTTGCGCCGATTCAGTCTCGACAGGATTGGATGTGGTTCCTTGGGTTTACTTCACAAGAGCCGCTTGCTATCATCGCTCGGGTGTTAATCGATCTTACATTCATGATTGCTGGGGGTGCGGTATTCGCCATTTTCTGGGTCGAAACAACCGGTATGGGTCCAGAAGCAACCGCTCGCCAAATCCAGAATTCAGGAATGCAAATCCCTGGATTCCGACGGAATCCACAGGTGATTGAGAAAGTGATGGAGCGATATATTCCACAAGTGACTGTTATCGGTGGTGGACTTGTTGGATTGCTTGCTGTTCTTGCAAATATGCTCGGAACAATTGGTGGCGTCTCCGGGACGGGACTCTTACTCACAGTCTCGATTACATACAAACTGTATGAGGAAATTGCCGAAGAACAATTAATGGAGATGCACCCGATGATGCGTCAAATGTTCGGCGATTAACCCAAATATCTCCGTCATTTTTTGAGCGGTTTGAGAATCTCTATTCGTTACTGTGAAGACAGGATACTATATCGGTATACCAATGAGATTACTGCTGAGATTAACTGATGCCGACGAATCCTAAAAGGAGTCAAATCAACGTATATCGAGTATCTTGAACTGCCGACAGAAATCGGAATCCATGCAAACAGGAAAAACCAGTACGAGGACTGGCACGATCAAAATAATCAGTAAGTAAATAGACGCGAAGATACCCAGATAATATTTGAGACACTATTCATTTCTGGAAGTTCCCTGTCTCTAAATCTTCAAGATCACGTTCATATCGCTGGATTATCTTGTCAACTTCATCCTCCGATACTCCCTCCATGTCGTGGTATTTATGGGGAATAATATATTGTTTGTATCCCTGCAAAAAAGAGTTTGAATAGAGTCGCTCCTTATCTTCTTTAAGCCTTTTCACCTCCTTGAGCCACCTGAGAGCCTCCTCAAGCCGTTCTTTGTCTGATACCATTATACAACTTTATAGCCGAATGAGACAAAAATAAGCTCCGAATCCCACCCAGTACGCGAGGAGTCAGTATTGGGTTTCGAACAGCACTACCGCGATAATCAAAGTGAGTTACTGAGTGAGAGAGTTGCAACAGACGTTTTTATTCGACCAGTCCAACTCAACAATTGATGTCCTCAGCATGCGGATATCTGTTCACCGACAGAACTCTCCTTTCAGCACTCTCAACGGCAGGCGTGAGTGCGGTCTTCTATGGTGGGTTAGTGTACCTCTGGAATGTATACTGAGCCTGTAAGTTGTGAAGGGGAGTCTGAACTGAATATAGTGTAGAGGACTACTCATATTCAGACAGGAACGGTTCAATACAGAGCATGCGCGTGTCGTTCTACGTGAAACAGAGCACTAAGTTATTTATCGCCCACTCTCGTCGCCGAGTATATGGAAAAGGTGGGACTCAGAGCGATACTCATACCGCTCGGACTGTTCGTTCTCTCAGCTGGAGCGTACTGGGCAGTCCTAATGGGTGTCGCCCCGCTCGGTCTTTACGCGCCCCTCATCTTCACAGTTATTGCGGGGGTGACTGCTCTCGGTGCTGTGAAGATTGGAGCATGGGCACCAGCCCTCACTGCGGGGATTGGAGCTCTCGGATTTGCTCTTGCTGGCGTAAGTCTGGGTGGAATTCTCAGCTTGGGTGGCTCAGCGGTCTTCATCGGAGCAGTACTCGCAACGATCGGTGTATTGGGCTATACAGTCAGTATGGTCTATCATATTGGGACACGAGTCTACAGCGTTACCCCAGCCTAGTCCACGCCACGGACTCGAATACTACCAACCTCATAAACGCGCATGCTCGTTCTGACGGGTAATTCATTAAGCTGTGTGTGAACTCAACTCCTTGCGAATCGCTCTATGCAATTCTCCCTAGTTCCTCAGTAGCGACCTAACCTCACTAAAATCTGCGTCAGTCAGTACCTGCTCCTTGCCCTCATGGACGCGGTACTTCCCTTCCCCATCTGTGTCGATAGTGTATGTCCTATCGAGAAGAAGAAATACACCACCCTCGAAGTAGTCCTCTCGGAGTGTATCCATATCCATCGGGTCTGCAAGCGTCTGGAACTCCTCATCATCAACTTCNNATGTCATATGTATCTCGCTCATCGCTATTGTCAATAATCTCTGTGAGGAGTCGGANATCTCCGTATTCAGTTTTTTCCATACCTGTCTCAACAAACATACCCAGAGGGCAATATCTATCCTCACACCGATAGATGCTGGATATACTGACAGTGCCTGTGGAATTTCTGTTCGAGTTTAAGATTGATGAAACAGGGGAATGACAGTACGGACACAGTGGTCTGAGCTGGTCGTAGTAGTGTCCTCAGTATGTGTGCGTGTCAAGAGGATTTGTTATGTTGCTTGTCGTAATTCAACAGATGTACATCGGACGAGCATCCGCCTCAGCAGACTATCGAGGCTTGCGTTCTCACTTTCTGCAATTTAATTTAGTATGTCGGCTGTGTCAGGCTTAATTTGCGTATCTGAATGAGTCATATATAATACAGATCATACATATCCTAAATGTCCTGTCCCATATAGTCAAACTCCGATTGTCGTGTCTCTCGAGCACTTTATTATGGGATATCTGTTCACCGATGGAACCCTCCCATCAGTACTCTCAACGGCAGGTGTTGGTGTAACTCTGAAATCTATATTGAGTCTCCAGAATGTGAGTTTATTTCAATCTTAGATAGGAGAAGCCAAACATGGAACTACTGGGGCGGAGTAGCTCAGCAAATAAATCGAATAGCAAGCGTTCCATAGATCATACAATCTGTGGTCGGAAATAAGTCACAAACAGAGCTATACGACAGAACGACGACGTACACAGGATATTGAAAGCGTATAGTCCCCTGTATCATTTTAGGATGTAACTCTACAATCAACGTATGAACGTTGAAGAAGCAGGTCTTGAGGTTATATCTGCTCTTGAAGATTTAGACAAATCTCCAATTGATGTTACGAAGGTATCAGACGATGACCCGCTGTTGGAGATTTATTATGGGGATAATACTCAAGATGAATATGAGGTTGAATTTGCGAAGATTCGTGTGGAGGAGTACGTACAACCAGGTGAAAAACGGCAATTAAGAAAGCGGGTGAACCCTCATGTTTCACTTCTTGGTGTCAAACAGACACAGCCAGGTACCCCGCCATATGAATTTTTAATATCTTTTTAGTTTTTGATCATCACATTATATAATATGCCATTCTCAAAAATTAACGCTTATGTGTAGCAGTCAGTATCTGCGGAAGATTGGGTGTAGAGTCGGCAGAGTAACGAACTGACACCTGTGATCAGAGAGGATCGAAACGACGGGTATTCGCTTCTACAGATGAGCAAAAATTAATTTAATAGTTTGAGTATCGTCTCAAGAGATNCATTTATTCACTGTGCNGGAAGCGGACTATGNGTGATTGATACTCTTCACTCAATAATTGTACATGGAAAATGCAGCCGTTTGACATCCTCTCTGCCCTGAAGCGCAGAATTTTATCAAATACCCGAAATATCAATATATTTATTTTTTGATCTCTTCTTTCAAGTAATGGTATCATATTATCCCCATGACATATTATATTTTGATATTTTATTGAATAAATGTAGCAGGCTATCTGATCGTGAGGGACTATATGCAGAGTGAGTAATGATTAAGATATTATACGATCAGAATTAAATGGAATCCACGCTAATGGCTTCTGATAGTTCAATTGATTTAACACCAGAATTCCTCGCTGAAATGATCAAATCAGTTGGTGTCGGTGTTGGGATTTATACCAAAGATGGTCAATATGTTTATGTAAATGAGTCATATGCCGAATTATTTAATGTTACATCATCAGCGTTAGTTGGAGAGCCGTTATGGGAAATTGTCTCAGAGATTGATGCTGATAAGTTTAAAACGTACTGGATGTCGTTTCAGGATAATGAAACGCGAAAAGCCGAGACGGTACATAGATACAACGGTCAGGAAGTCCCTGTTGCAACAGTCACAACACAGCGCTCAATCAACGGTACAACATATCATTTTGGAACGATTAAAGATATTTCAGAGCGGAAAGCACATGAACGCGAACTCAAGCGTCAAAACGAACGGCTTGAGAGCTTTGCAGGCGTCATCTCACATGACCTACGAAATCCATTGAACGTTGCGCAAGGATATATTGATTTGTTACAGACCGATATCGATCGCGATGAATTACATCTTGTGGATACTGCGCTTGATCGAATGAACGTATTGATTACTGAATTATTAGAGCTTGCACAAAGTCGTAATATCGGCGAGATGCGTTCAGTTTCGATCAAAATAGTAGCAAAACAAGCATGGCAAAGTGTAGACACCCAACAGGCGAGTTTGAGTCTCCCTGAGACAAATCCACAGATACTAGCCAATAACTCCCGACTTCAGCAACTCTTTGAGAATCTCTTACGAAACGCAATTGAGCACGGTGGACCGGGGGTCAACGTAGTTATTGAGACCACCTCAGATGGATTCTACATTGCAGATGATGGGTCCGGTATCCCCGAGAGTGAGCATGATCGGATTTTTGAAACGGGGTACACAACTAACGATAGCGGAACTGGATTCGGGTTAAGTATTGTTCAACAGATTACTTCTGGACATGACTGGAGTCTACAGGTCAGAAAAAGCTCTGAGGGAGGGGCACGGTTTGAAATCACAGATGTCGAGTTTGCCACACAGTAGTTATCAAAATTAACTGCAATTAATGATCTACTCCTCACAGGATCCAAGTGAGCACTTACGCTGAATGACCTTGATATGTGGTCGAGCATTTTCATTGATAGGAAATGTTCCATCAATATCTGCTGGTGCCTGCCCATGGACAATCCGACCAAATTGGTCACCAATGACTTGATATATTCCTTCAATCGTAGTTGCAACAGAACGTGGAGCTCCTCTATCTTGCAGCAGACGCCGTACTGTTTTTCCGCCAGCGTGGACGCGATTCGTCTCTGGATTAATTAATACAAACGCAAACAGATGATCGCCAAATTGCGCTTGAAAGAACTCTCGAGTAATCTTTGCCTGCCATGGAACAAATCGTATTCCATTAGACACGCGGGCAACCTGACGGGCTCCACCCCGAAACAAGCTATTTCGATCATCATATATGAGGAGTAAATCTGACATGATTATTATTTATCAAAGACTGCGTTTAAATTGAAGGGTGTTGTGCGGCAGCGATTCAAATGCATCAGATCGAACCCGATAAGATACCAGTTGGAACGATCATTCAGCACTTCTCTTTGCGAATCTGTGCTCGCGAACGAGTGGGGATTTTCACCGATAATAAAGTGTTAAACTATCCAGGAATACCTTCAGGTGGAATTGACAACTCATTGGATACGTGACAGACTTAGATCCGCCTAGTGTTCGACGACGACTGGGTGACAAAGTCAATCAATATAATCGATACTATCTGTCTGCACCATGTTCGGGTTCTTTTCGCTCACATTATGGTGAATTATTCACCCTGGGGATGTGTATTGCACTATTGTTTGTATTCGTCGGGTGGGGTATTGCTGAGTTGCTCATTGCACCACTGTTCACACACACATTACTAGTGACAATTGCTGGTGTGGTAATCAGCGGGATTGCCGGAGTAATACTGACCGGCTATCTTGTATCAATCACACAGTTTGTTGATGCCAGGTAAATTGATAATTCAATGATTTCTGAGGGAGATACTTGCCTCGAAGGAGCCCCTCAGAGACTTCAGACGATAATGATTTATTCCAGTTGAGATAGTGTGGTCCAAATATGAATACGCGAATCCTCAAAGCGTATATTAATCATTTCATACCACGAGAGGTAATTGGTCCTGTCATAATCGTCTTTTCACTAGAAGGTGTGATTGATGGTATTTTCACTCTGTACGTGCCTGCTGAATTTGCGACACTTGGCTGGGGTATTATATTCCTTTTTGCTATCGGTATCGTCACTGTTTGGGGAACAACTGATGAACAGGACATCGAAGAGTTACAGGAGCAGATCGAGGAGATTGAGGATACCTAATGTTGATTATGGGATGTGAAATTAGCCGTACGCACTCTGATGAATGAAACAAAAGATTTGCTAGTGAATCTCCTCAATGTACTCAACTATCTGTAAATCATAAATCGCTTCTGCGAATTTATTATCTTTATATTCACTCATCCGGTCTGGAGCACTGATGTTGGGAACAATTCTCGTTGTGCGCTATTTGTCTCTGGAATCGAGGAAGGACCATCAAGATGACTCTCAACACATGATTCAGCCATCGACGTCTTATTTGCAACCCAAATAAGCGTTGTATCCGGGCGATATTCCTCGTGATACAGTGTTGGGGTTACATTTGTTACCCGCTCAACCGACAGTGTCCGATCAGCAACTGAAAGTCGCTCTGGTGGAATAAAGCCACCAGGCTCATCTCCAGGATGTACCGCCAGTGATGATGGGGCGATCAGCACAAGATGCATACCATTGCCAACTGGCTCATTCCGTACGCCAAGTGCGCAGACTCCACTCGCTTGAGCCCGATCACTGACTGTCTGAAGCGTCTCATCTGCCGCGTCAATCGCTCGGGTCAATCGGACAATACCGTCTGCGACAGAGACAGACTCATGATGAGCTCCGTCAGCGTAGATGACAAGCATTGAGTCTGTTCCAGTGGTTGCGGGGCGGTTTTCAACGCTAAATGGAAGCACTTGATTGTTGAATGAGAGCATATCTGCCGTTGAGACTACTTCTGGAATCAACTGCGATGTCGTGATATCATTGGGCTCATCAACCGATGTCTCATCTTCAGAGTTGATATGCACTGAGAGCGGAATTTCGCGGTCCCATGCTGGTCGCACGGTCTGGACAGCAACCGTCGCGAGTGAATTAAACTGGTTCTGATACGTCTTAACAAGCTCTTCAAGTGAAATTGTGTGAGCGGTTTCATCAAGCAATCGCTCAAGCACGTCGCTATAACTTTCATCTGTCAATCGCCGATTGGCGATTCGCCGTCGTGCAGTGGCGTCAACCCATAGCGCGACTGGGTCATCAAGCACATCATCCGGATATGGCGGTGCACCGGCATGCATCATCGTTGCTGTTGCATCATCAATTTTTGACACCGCATGGTCGTGATACTCAGCAATGATTGTTCGTGAAAGTGGATCACCGCTTGTCTCTCGTCCAATTGCCCATATATATAGTCCAACTGCATCAAAAGTAAGTCGATCAGCTCCCTCATGGACAAGATTCCGAAGAACCCATGTCTGTGCCTCTCGCTGTGAAAGAATTGTTTTATTCCTAATTGTTTCGATATATGCTCCATACAACTGTTCAACAGTATAACAGTATTCCTCAATTTGATCGCGTTCGACCCCTGATGGAAGTGGATCGATGCGACTAAAATCAAGCTCATTCCCAATGGCATTTAATTTAGTCGTTGGATGCCAGTGTGTTTCAATATTCACAGACATTGTATTAGTTATAGCGGAACTCAATAGCACCGTGAGTATGTCTCTTGGTATTACACATATTCCCTCATCATATTAACAATGTATCAATATGAGCATTTGGCGACGTCACAAGCCGACTATGCCACATTGTGTACTGTACTGTACCGGTCAATCACTGCATTGGGATATTCAGTGTAAGCGAATGCTCAGAGTTATTATGTTGAGCAAGATGTCTCAGCCACGCCTTTGCACGCGTGCAACCGAAAAATAGAGATATAAAGTCAACGATTGTGTGAGGATTCACATATGAATCATCTCATATGCAGTGCGCAATCCTAAATCAGAACTTGAGAGTGATGAATATAATATTCTCGCAGTACGCAGTAACTAGATCTTCCCCTCAAAGTATGATAGTGGCACTTCTTCAGACAGTTGTGCTTCACCACTTGAAACTTCCATAATCCGATATGGAACAACTGGTTCAAGATCCTCATTAAGATCGACTGAACCGGAAGCACCTTCATAATTCACGTCTCCACTACTGAGCGCCTCTTTCCCAGCATCAAATTCTGCAACCGATACTGTCGTATCACCATCATTAGGTCGTGACACACTTCGGACATTCTCAGCGATTGCTGTTCCACTTGCCTCACCAGCTTTCTCCATGGCAAGACCCATGAGATACGCGCCATCATACGCGTGTGGAGCGAATTGTGTAATCTGATCGGTTCCGCCCATGTTCTCTTGGAATGTTTCGCTGTTTGCTGTTTGTGGGGAGGTAATATACATGCCCTCAACAATATCCGAAAGGTCAGAGAGCATTTGTGGTGACCAAATTGCCTCTGCACCAACCCATTGTCCGCCGTATCCACCTTGATTCCACTGTCTGAGGATTGTTCGACCGTTTCCGGGATACATTACCGCACCAACAGCGTCTGGATCGCCATCAAACACAGCATCAAGTGTTGAGGTATAGTCATTTGTCGCCTTTGTATATGCGACCATATTCAATGTTTCACCACTGAATGCTTCACTTGCTGCTTCAGCAAGTCCTTGTCCATATGGATTATCAACATACAGGAAAGAAGCCGTATCCGCACCAACAATTTGATTCAACACTCGTGCAACAACAAGGGCTTGTTGAACATCATTCGGTGCTGTTCGCCCATAGTATTTAGCGCCGTTATCCTCATTAACACCTGCTGTTGCGAGTGCAGGTGAGGTATTTCCATTTGAAATCTCCATGACTCGGTTATCACGAGCAATCGGTGCGAGGGTCGTTCCAATTCCACTCGAATATGGACCAACGAGTCCGGCGATACCTTCCTGATTGATCATTGTCCGGAACTTCTGTGCAGATCGCGATGGACTCCCCTCAGTATCGTTATTGACTGCCGTAATTTCACGACCACCGAGAAGGCCTCCACTGTTGTTAATCTCCTCAATAGCGAGGTTAAATGCCTGCTGGTGACCACCGCCATATGCACTATTCGTTCCAGTGACTGGGAATATTGAGCCAAGAGCGATTGGCTCACCATCTTCAGCTTCATCCATTGATTCTTCGGTGGCTGTCGACTCGCCATCGCTGGCTTCGGTCTCTGGTTCCTCTGTCGACCCACCACCTGACTGGCGTGAACATCCAGCAAGAGAGACAACACCGGCAGTTCCGGCCGCACCAAGTCCTTTGAGAATATCACGTCGACTACGTTCAGACATTACGTATCGATTGTTGCTATCAAACATATAAATAACTACTGACGAGTATGTTCAAACAATATTCATCTATCGGACATATATTGATTTCAGATGCTGAGGTATTAACGATTATACAGTTTGTGGCATCGAAATGATTTTACCCTTTACACTGACAATCTGCGACATGGCACCAGAGACGGGATTGTTGAATGCAGTTGTGACAGGTGTCGTGACGGGCAGTATCGTTGCGCTCGGTGCGACGGGATTAGCTCTTGTGTACGACATTGCTGAGGTGCCGAACTTTGCACATGGTGACCTTCTGACGCTTGGTGCGTATGCCGCACTACTGGTGAACAAACCAGATACTGTCCCAGTTTTTGAGTTACTTGCTCCAAGTGCTCAGCAAGTTAGTCTTCCAGGATTAGGTGTTTTGTTTGTTCTGTCAGCCATCGGTGTCTTAGGAACAGTCTATCACCTTGGGGGACGAGATGCGCTTTATGGGCAATGGTGGGGAATTGATGTCCCAGGACGTCTGGGGCTTACTGTACATATTGTCGTCGCTGGCGCTATTGGTGCATTAGTCGTCCTTGGAACTCCATCCTTCGGTGCTGCACTACTGTTTTCAGTTGTATTATTGGGCGCAACTGTCCCATTATTAGAGTCAGTTATCTTCAGAAAGTTTCGTGAAAAAAACATCGAACTTGCATTGATGCTTGTTGTTTCACTTGCTGTTGCTTTCATTGTCCGATTTGGCATTCAGACCATCTTCGGTGGGTCGATACGATTTTACTCAGTCGAGACATCTATTCCATTTCTTGGTGGGGCGCTTGATGTGACCCTTGCCAAATTTTTTGACTTTTTCATTGCTTCCGATGGGCTATTTATTAGTCTTCAAGAGACGCGTGGTGGTGCATCAAAACAGCTTCTTGTCGCAAGTTATGGATGGATTGAATTCGCGGTTATTCTGTTGGCTATCATTGCTGTGACATATGTTGCTCTTGATCGACGGAGCCCAGCAGCTATTATTGGTCCTCGACTCACAGCTGCTCTTGGCTCAATTGTTATACTGGCTATCGGAGCAACCGCATTCTGGGGGGGCGCAAATGGAACAGTCCCGGACACTACGCTCGTAGCGACACGGATCCGAACCTCCCCCCTTCGAATCGGAATAATTGTCCTTGCGATTGTAATGATGGGTGCATTGCATTATGTGCTTCAGGCAACAACCCTTGGAAAGACAATGCGAGCAACGAGTGATAATAGAGAGTTGGCGTTAGTTCGAGGGATCAATACTCGGCGAGTGATGATGTCCGTCTGGATTATCGCTGGGCTTTTTGCTGCCGTTGGCGGGATTATGCTTGGATTCCTCTTTAGCTCAATTACAATCAATCTTGGATTTAATCTCTTACTTCCAATGTTCGCAGGCGTTATTCTTGGTGGAATTTCTGTGTATGGTGCCATTCTTGGAAGTTATGTTGTTGGACTTGCGATGGAAATTGGAATCTTCGCAATCCCAGGGCTAAGCGCGACATACCGCATCCCGGTTGCGTTCGTTGTCCTTCTTGCTGTCCTACTATTGAAGCCTGAGGGCATCATAGGGGGGAGATAAATATGGCTGTTGCAGATGTTGTCGTTTCGTTTATGCTTCTTGTCTCAATTTATGGTATTCTCGCCCTCGGATTAAATGTCAAATATGGTCATACAGGACTTCTTGATTTCGGTCATGTTGGATTCTATCTTATCGGCGCATACACTGCGGCATTGTTTGTGCTTGGACCTGATGATCCAACAGATTTCACGGTCTATTTGATCGGACTCGGTGATATTCCAATTCTTGGTAGCTGGGTAACAGCTATTCTTGCAGGAACCATTCTTGCGGGTATTGTCGGTGGATTAGTCACGCTTCCGACAATTCGATTACGTGAGGATTATCTTGCAATCACAGTGCTCGGTATCTCCGTTATCTTCCAGCGTGTGATTCAATCAGAAACATGGCTTGCAAATGGACCTGATGCCCTCCGTGGATATAGCCCGCCGCTTCAGGGACCGTTCCCAGTTACCGGTGAGACGATTATCGGTGCAGTGCTGCTCGGATTGATTGTGTTTGTGGCTTGGGGGCTGACGACAGGCGTTCTTGGCATGGTTTCCCAGGCTCCATCAGCGACAGCAACAGCAGCGTCACCATCATCAATACAACGTGGACGTGACGACTCAACGCGCCCTCGTGATCGAGTATATACCCTTGCTACATTCGGGTTCACACATGTCGATGCGATCGCCAAACAGGTGTCACGAACTGCTGCAGTCGCTGGAGGACTCGCAGGTATTCTTGCCGCTGCTGCAGTGTTCATGATAGGTATTACGCTCACAGTTGGTGTGATTGTCTCAGTATACACCTGGATTGTCGCTGCAATCGCTCTCCGTGAGCACTATGCGGATCTCTCCTGGAGTGCGATTACAACAGGCATTGGTCTTGGAACAGGGCTCTTAGTTGCACTAATCCCACTCCCAGTTTTGGAGGCAGTCGGAATTAAAATTATCATCACTGTTAGCGCACTTGCTACTCTTGTTGGCGTGTATTATTATATCACAACCCAGATTGATGCATTATCAAACAATCGACTTGCTATTGTCGGGGTTGGGTCGATATGGTTTATATCGTTATGGTATTTTGTGTTGCCAATACTTGGTCCGCTTGGTAGTGGCGATATCGCTGGGGTTGCGCAGACGCTGTTTCAGAATATTGTCTGGCTGCTTCGATTTGGGGGCGATGTTGGTATTGGGTATGCTATTGCTGGCATCGGTGAGTTAACTGTCAAAGTTGATTATCCTCGGTTCCAGTTAGCCGGGTTTGTATTATTCTTTGTTGGACTGTACGCGATTGTTGAACGAACCGTTGAATCGCCGTTTGGTCGAGTGCTTCGAGCAATACGGAATGATGAAACAGTTGTTGAATCACTTGGAAAAAACCCGTTCACATATAAACTTCAGAGTATGGTCATAGGGTCTGCGCTCGGTGGATTTGCTGGTGCTTTGTGGGCAATGTATGCACAGGGGCTGACATTTACGACATTCGCACCTCGCGTGACATTTATTACTCTACTCATCATGTTCGTTGGCGGTGCAGGGAATAATAAAGGAATGATCATTGGCGCTGCTCTTTTCTGGGCGTTCCAGCAGGCAACAACACAACTTGCAGCCTTTTTCCCACCGGCAATTCGCGTTAATATTCAGGCGTTCCGACTTGTTGTTGTTGGCATTTTGTTTCTCATCGTGTTGTACTATCTTCCTGAGGGACTTTTAGGGAGCCGAACAAGCGCTGCTACAACAACGACAACCGATGGAGATTCATCAGGTCCTCAACGAGCACAACGCACTGAAATGAACTCATCAGGCGAGCATAGTGACAGCACAACAAATACCAGTGTAGATAACGACCGAATTCCTGATATGGGGACACAAAGAGAACTGGAAGGTGAAGAATGAGCACAGATCATACTGAATTATCGATGAATATGTCTGATGATGAATCACCACCGTCTGATACGAACCCGCTGTTGACAGTCCGAAACTTGCGAAAAACGTTTGGCGGTATTGTGGCTGTCGATGGTGCCTCATTTGATATCAACTCAGAATCAATAACAGGGCTTATTGGACCGAATGGTGCCGGAAAGACGACGACATTTAATCTTATTAGTGGGTTCTATATCCCAGACGGTGGAACAGTTCACTATCGCGGGACTGATCTTCAAACGCTTATGACACCAACGCAGACAGAATCACAAATCTGGAGTGCTGCTAGTGCATTCACAACAGGCGTTATTGGAGGAGCAATTGGGCTTGGCACACTCAATCTCGGAGCACTTCCAGCAATCGGGATGACTGCTGGCGCAGCAGCTCTTGGTGCAGGTGGGTATCTCACTCAAGAACGATTCAAACAACGTGGGTCAGAAACTGCAAATAGTCGTCCATATATGCTCGCACGATCTGGACTTGTTCGCACCTTTCAATTAACCCGAGAACTCGGTGAAATGACCGCTCTTGAAAATTTGATGCTTGCTCCACAGGATCAGGCTGGCGAACGTGTATTGAATACATGGCTTCGACAATCAACTGTTGCAGCTGAGGAAGATACTGTCCGAAATCGTGCGATTGAGATGCTTGAACTGCTTGAAATTGATCATCTTCAGAATGAACCCGCAGGGAATCTTTCTGGGGGACAGCGAAAACTGCTTGAACTTGGACGCGTTCTGATGCTTGACCCAGAGCTTATTCTTCTTGATGAGCCGGTCGCAGGCGTCAATCCGGCACTCACTCAAAAGCTAATGAATCGCGTAAAGGCGCTTCGCGATGATGGATACACATTTTGTATCGTTGAGCATGATATGGATGTTATCATGGAACTCTCGGATCGTATTATCGTGATGAATGAAGGGAAACGACTTGTCGAGGGGTCGCCTGAGGAGATTCGTTCAGATCAAGCAGTTATTGATGCATATCTGGGGGCTGAGTAAGATGCCGCTCCTTGAGGCACGTAATATCGTTTCTGGATACGGAGATGCCGAGATACTTCATGGGGTTGATCTCGATGTGAAGCGTGATGAAATTGTCACAATCATCGGTCCGAATGGAGCGGGGAAATCAACAATGATGAAAGCAACATATGGCTTAATTGATTGTTGGGAAGGAACTGTGAGATTCAATGGGAATGATATTACATCGTTACGCCCTAATCAAGTGACTCAACAGGGATTATGTTATGTTCCACAAAAAGAAAATGTATTTCCAACCCTTAGCGTTCGTGAAAACCTCGAAATGGGGGCCTATATCGATGGAACACCAACTCAATCTGATCTTCAAAGCGTTTGGGATCGATTTCCAATACTCTCTGAACGTCGGAATCAGCGGGCTGGCTCAATGTCCGGTGGGCAACAACAGATGCTTGCTCTCTCCTCAGCACTGATGATAGACCCTGACTTGTTACTTGTTGATGAACCCTCTGCAGGCCTTGCTCCGGATCTTGTTGATAATATGTTTGATCGACTTGTTGAGATTCGTGATGAAACAAATACCGCGATTTTAATGGTTGAACAAAATGCTCGTCAGGCACTCAGCGTGTCTGACCGCGGATATGTTCTTGATATGGGAGAAAACGAGTTTGAGGGTGACGGGACGGAGTTACTCGAAAGTGATGAAGTAGCAGCATTGTACCTTGGCGAGTGAAGACATAATTGAGTGACTTTTCAGTCTCTCAACACTTAATCCGAGTCAACTGAGACTCCACCTGCTGTATTGATATCATCAATTTCTATAAATTCATATCCACACCCATCACACGCCCACTTAATTTTCGTCCCCAAATGGACTTCCATTGATGCTGTTTTCCAAAAATGCATCCCTCCACAGTCTGGACATTCATACTCACGTTCAAGGCTCATACAACAAGCTGTGCGCGACGGATTATTGAACATACTGGTTTGATACCCTGTTGACATCCGCCCCCCTCTTGACGAGGATCCCGAGTTTGGGTTGTCTGTCTACAGGAAAAAGGGGAGAGTGCCCCAGGGCTTTGATATTGATGCTGATCTGATATGATCCTGAAACGATTCACGAGTATTCTGTGTTCTTCAGACGTATATTCGAGCAATGTGGCGAGCTGGCCGGACTCCCATCTGTGAAGTTTCTTGTTCCCACATTTATTCCAATTTCGTGAGTCGCTGCTCTCGTCCCGATAAATCTCGCTTAACTCACCGTCACCGATGGCAATACGACCAACCTCGTAGTCGATGCGCCGCTCTACGACATGTTTGACAAGACCTGCAGGAGCAAGAAATGGTCTTGACCACGCGAACCAGCTGTATCAAGAGATTAAATCTCCCCGAGCGATTCAAAATGATAGTCTCACACCTGATCTCGATTGTCAGACACACACAACTGGTCGTCACATCGTGCTAGATCTGTTTGCATAACTGCCGGTCCTTCTGGCGTGTCTGGCGATACTCACTCGGCAGGTGGTCGAATCGGGACCGATCTGTGCGTGCTCGCCCTATTGCTGCAACTCCGCCAGCAGGTCGGTAACCCTTTCGGAAGCAGTTTTCACTCGGAATAATTTGCCCTTTGCTTGATAACTGAGGAACCGGGCGGCGCTAGTTGTTTGTGTGTCCCGTCGCCGCTGTCAAGGACAATCGCCACGACCTGTTTTTTACACTGAGATCGACCACCAATATACGGTCTATAACTGTCTCAGCTTTTTCGCCGGTCATAAAAGTGGGCACGTTGAGCGTGTACCCATGCTCAGGCATGTGGAGTACCGGTGTTTTCATGTTACTAGTTTCAGGTAGCTAATAAAATCGAGAATGTGTTTGGGAACTGGGGTTCTTGTTTCGTCCAACCGTAGTAACTCTCTGGTGGGAGCGAGTCCGGCGTGTTCAATACAAAGCAAGGCTCTCCGCCTTTGATATATCGCTCGTGGATGTGAGAGTCGCCTTGTCCGATACGGCAGTGTGCCGTTAGGTTCGGACTTCTTGACAACCTCTGTGTCCGTCTCATAGTGATTAGTGCAAGTATTTACCGCCGTGATTATCCNTGTCAGTGATAGGAGCTGCTGAACCCGCGTCACTCGACACCGCCGGTGAAACTATTCGAAGTAATCACCATCAGAGAACTGTCCATGTGTGTCGTCGTAGTCGCTGGATTGCTTGACGATGGGCTTCAACACTCGCCACTCGATATACGCCGACTCCTCATCGCACAGTCGTTTTGGAGCTGCTGCCAGCCAACGCGTCGACTCTCGCGCCCGGCAATGGTTTCGATCACAGACTGAAACGTCGTATTTGTTCGGACACATGCGTAGGACTGCCCTCTGTGATTGCTGATGGTGTCGAGATGAGTATCACTCCAGTATTCGTTCAGGGAGTTGGTGGGTATGTTTCTGAGCGAACGTGGGCAGACAATTAAATGAGTTGGAGGACTCGTTGGGGACGTAGAACCACTCGGTCAGACTCATGAGTCATCATCATCAATTCTGAATATCGTTGAGATTCGGTACCCAAATGTGTAGTCCTCGACAACTTCGGTCTGGAGATGATCATTGGCGTCGATTCCATGGCTAGAAAGAACGCCCAGTGCCTCTGACAGAGACAACTGGAGATTACTCACGTCTGTAGATGGTTGGAAGTCGATTTCCCGTGCTTCTTCATTATATATGTTCCACCCGACAGCATCCAGCAACTCGTCATCAACGGCGTCCCTCGGTTGATGGAAGGAATAGTCGGTGGAGAACCGGAAGCAGTACATCTCAACGTCCTCATACAGTCCGTGGAGACGGAGGTCGACAGCATCAGGAGCGGACTTCGTGAGACGGTGGACGGCAATGGTCTTAGCATCGTACAGTGCCTTCTTCTGAGTGGATTTCACTTTTGCTTCAGCCCCTTCACCAATTTTGTATGCCCGGTCTGCCTCCTCATTAAGACGCTTGGCGTGGCGATTGATGGCGTGGACAGCGGCGAGAATATTCCTGTCAATCGGAAGTGGGTCAACCCCGTCGAAGTCAACTTGCGGGTGTTTTGATGGTATCTTGTATCTCCCATTCGGCGGACTGACATCTCGTTTCTCCGGCCATTCGTCGATGCTGTCCAGCAGTTCAACCGTTTTGACAGAACCGAGAGTGTGGCAGGTGCGGGCGTTATGATAATTAGAGACACTCTCCGCCGTCGCAACGTCGAACTCAAGATCTGGTCGGTCAAATGGTGCTGGTGGTGAGTTAATTTCGAAGTCGTGTTCTTCGTAGATTGTGACAGTTGGAGAGTCGGACGGCACGGGGGAGCTGTACCTGTCAGAGTCGTACTCGCCGGATGAAGCGTTTTTGAATCGGCTCAGCCACACCTCGATAATCCGCTCACATCTCCAGTCCTCGGCGTTGTCTTCCTCCCAATGTTTATGAAGACCAAGACGACACCACTCACTCTCTGGGAGGTGGAATCTCGCGTAGATGGTTTCTCCAGCGTCAGCGATATCAACCATATCAACTATTGCGTCAAAGCACGCGCACGGCACGGTCACTGTTTCCGGTCCTCTGCGCTCTTTGACCGGCTTGATAGGGAAAGTAATCTCGCCGTCTTCAAGATACACTCGGACTGGTTTCTTTTCACCCGCCGAAAGGATGTGCCCGACTCTGTCAGGGTGCATCTGCTCAATGGTATCCGTTTCGTCACCGTCTTGTTCTATCCCAGTCATATTCTAGTTAGCCAGTTAGTCAGGTTTGTTCATGCGGCTGATTTCGACCGTGAGGTCACGCCAGCCTTTGAGAACGGAGATATGTGCTGTCTTTCCGGTGGTCTCTCTTGGTCATCTCTTCAGTGTTAAATGTGGACTCTGATGCATTCAACATATGCACATGATATAAATCTCATCGTCCGGGTAAATGGGTGAAATGCACTCGAATTCTACCGACCATACAAGATTGTTTCACAATCACACATCCCTCGCCGATCCGCGTCAATGGACGACATAATATAACAATTATTATACTTCACTGAGACCGCCGGGACGTTTACGTTCGTTGGCATCTAGCTACTGGTGTGGACGCAGATCGCCTCGTTGTCGGAATCGCAGCTGTCTTTGCAGGTATTACGACCCTATTAACCATCCTTTCATTCGTTTATCAAATATTCTTACTTATTGTTGCTGTTCCCTTTGCAGCAGCAACATACCTCCTGTGGTATCATGCGAGCGGACGCATCGAGAAAACACTCCGCGCAGGTGCAACCCAGCAGCGAAGGAGTCGTCGCGGCGTCGATCGGTCTGGAAATGCCACCCGTGGACCAGGTAGTTTTGAGGGATCTGGACCAGGACGACGTGCAACAAATCACCGACAGACTCGATACACTCGTGGGCGAAGTAATCGAACACCACGACACTCGAATGGATTGAGCACTCAAGAGGCATATCAAACGCTCGGGGTTGACTCAGATGCTGATCAAACAACGATCAAGCGTGCATATCGCGAGCGGGTCAAAGAGACTCATCCTGATACCGAAACGGGTGATGAGGAGAGATTTAAACGCGTCAATCAGGCATATGAACATCTCTCTGAGTGATAGTGATCTCCCAATACTACGCCCAGTTATAGAGTACAAGGAGAAAACCCGCGTCTTCAACCCTGTCTCTTACCCACAAATCGAGTCAGGATTTTAGCGGAACGGGATCGGGATCGGCGAGCACAACTGAAATCCTCGGTATCTACAGTTCCAACACCTCTTTGGAACAATTGTAGTGGCGTTGATTACCGGCGCTCTATAACCCCCACAGCCAATATCACTGTTTGAATCGCCTCTCTCCTCGATTTTCTGCGTTCAAAATACCTCTGAAAGCGTCTGAAACGTCCGGTTACGACTCTACGAACTTATGGGTAAGAGACAGGTCTTCAACCGCGGGAGAGTCTCACTTTTTGGAGCTCAGGACAACAATCGTGACTCCCGTTCAGCGGTGATTCGCGTGCTTCCCATAGGTTACTCCAATTAACCGGCTCTCATCGTACAGCCAATCTGTCGGTGCTGTGTCTGTGTCTGTGGCTATGTCGTGTTGTTGTTGCCCGCAGGCGAGTTCCCCCATTATCAAAGCCGTGTGGGCTTTCACCTTGCATTACTGTCACAGTCACAGTCACAGTCACAGTCACAGTCACAGTCACGGCACATCTGCATCCACATACTCAATACACCTCGATACCAATATTGTGAGAAGAGAAGCCACACCACGAAAAGGGTTTTAATAAATCATTGCCTACCTATCGATATGAGCGCGGATCGGGCCGCTCTTGAGGCGGCCCTCGATCGCGGCGAGGAGGAGGGAGGAAACGTTGAGTTCAAAGAACGACTCTCTCGTGAGGTACACCTCGCAGATGGACGACTTGAGAGTCTCGCAGCACAGCTGCGCCATCGAATACTCTCAGGCGATGGCACCGCGATGTACGTTATCGGTGTGACCGACGATGGCGGTATTGCCGGCATTTCTGCGGATGCGTTCTCAGAGTCAATGGATGTTCTTTCTGTGCTTGCCGAAGAGGCTGGAGCACATATTGAGGATGTTGAAACCTGGGGAGTTGGTACTGAAACAGAGCGTGGGCGTGTTGGGGTTGCAACTCTCAACGAGGGGTCAATGCTCAATGTCGACGATGATCATATTGTCGTTGGGACAGCCGGTCACGTTGATCATGGAAAGTCGACGCTTGTCGGCTCACTCGTGACTGGGACTGCTGATGATGGGCAGGGGCAGACCCGTGGTTTTCTTGATGTACAACCACATGAGGTTGAGCGCGGTCTCTCAGCTGACCTCTCATATGCTGTGTATGGATTTACTGACACTGACACCGTCCATATGGATAATCCACATCGGAAATCAGACCGAGCCCGGGTTGTCGAAGAGTCAGACCGTCTCGTCTCGTTTGTTGACACAGTAGGACATGAACCGTGGCTTCGGACAACTATCCGTGGACTTGTTGGGCAGCGACTTGATTATGGACTTCTTGTCGTCGCTGCTGATGATGGTCCGACAAAGACCACACGTGAACATCTTGGCATTCTACTTGCAATGGAACTTCCGACGGTTGTTGCAATCACAAAGGTTGATATGGTTGATACCGACCGCGTTGCTGAAGTTGAGCGTGCTGTTGAGCGATTACTCCGCGATGTCGGTCGAACGCCGTTTTTGATCGAGCGACATGGGGTTGCGGCGGCTGTTGATGAACTAAGTGACTCAGTTGTCCCGATCCTCCGAACGAGTGCAGTGACGATGACTGGGCTTGATGAGCTTGACTCAATGTTTGAGTCTCTCCCGAAAACAACCAATCATGATCGAGATGATTTTCGGATGTACATTGACCGCACATACTCCGTGACTGGTGTTGGTGCTGTTGCCTCAGGAACTGTTGGATCTGGTAGTGTTGAGGCTGGTGATGAACTACAAATTGGTCCAATGCCGGATGGCTCATTCCGTGATGTCGAAGTGCGTTCAATTGAAATGCATTATCATCGTGTCGACCGCGCGGAAGCAGGAAGAATCGTTGGCATTGCACTGAAAGGTGTCGATGAGGAAGATATTGAACGCGGGATGGCACTGCTTCCAGCGGAAAATGATCCAACCGCTGTTCGCTCATTTGAGGCTGAAATAATGGTACTCAATCACCCGACACGAATTCGTGATGGCTATGAACCCGTTGTTCATCTTCAAACAGCAAGTGAAGCTGTTATTTTTCATCCAGACGAGGGGCAACTCCTTCCTGGCGATACCGGTACTGCAACTGTCGAGTTCAAATTTCGCCAATATCTTGTAGAAGAGGGACAACGCTTTGTATTCCGTGAGGGACAATCAAAGGGTGTTGGAACGGTCACTGATGTTACCACACATATTGACCTCTCAGATTGATATCCTCCCGGCGTTGAAGAGCGATTATTCTCGACCGCAGTTGTGATAGTAGGGTTTGCATTCTACCACTTATTTTCTCGATGAAAATCTATCTGATAAACCACGAAGGATGACCCTGGACTGCGCCAACCAGTCGACACTCACATCCCCGTCCAAGTTGGACGCAAACTGGGAGTTACCTTCTGTGTTGTTGATGTCGAAACGGATGTTCTCCGTCCTATTCATATCAGCGTTGCACATATCGCCGTGTTCCTCACGCACGTACAAACCGCATTGAACAATTCAGACCAAATCATAGATATTGATCTCTATCCCTCCCGAGGGGTTGAAAACGTCGGCTCCACATCTTCTATATATGCTCTCGCTCTCAACGCCAGTCATTGGACTAGCTGTTTTGCTTGTTGGTGTTCAGGTGGTGTATTCAGCACTTGATATGCTTAATATCAGTTACGGGGCTGCAGCTGTCCGCGATGCAGATACATGGATTCGTGATGGACTCAATATTTCAGATCCTGAGCGAATCCTTGCATACCAGCGTTCAACAACAATCCTCTCACGGATTCAATCATGGGTCGGACTTGCTATTCTCTTAGCTATTGTAGTGACCGGGATCTACACTGATTTGACGCGAGCGCTCACACAAACTGGATTGACTCCATCCATACAAGGTGTACTACTCATCGCTGGTGCTGTTGCTGGTTCGCGGTTCCTCAGTGCACCATTTGATCTATACAAGACATTTGTTATTGAGGATCGATTCGGATTCAACAATCAAACGGTTATGCTATGGCTTCGTGACTGGATAATTGGTCTTGTGATTGGACTCATTGCAGCTACGCTGATTGGTGGAACCGTCCTTTGGGTCATCGAAGCCGTCCCATCGTTATGGCCTGTTCTCGGATGGCTCATTGTCATTGGTGTTTCACTCGCGACGATGGTGATATATCCACGGGTAATTGCACCGCTGTTCAACGATTTCGAGCCAATTGAGTCCGGAGCGCTTCGTGATGCGGTTGAAGATGTGTTCAGTCGGGCTGGATTCGATTGTGAGCAAATATATGAAATGGATGCAAGCCGTCGGTCGTCGCACTCAAATGCATATTTCATTGGATTTGGTCGCGCTAAACGAGTTGTTTTGTTTGACACTCTTATCGAGCAAATGAGCACCAATTCAATTCAGGCGGTTCTCGCACACGAGCTTGCACACTGGAAGAAAGCACATATTTGGAAGCAACTTGTTGCGTCCACAATCCAGATGGGAGCAGTTTTTGCCTTCCTATGGTGGATTACCAATTCTGAGTGGGTGTATACCGCATTTGATCTTCCATCGGTGACATACGCTGCATTAGGGATTGGACTGTTGTATGCTGGACCAGTTCTTGGACTTCTGTCACCCGTGACGAACCGCCTTTCATTATCGCATGAGCGTGAGGCTGATGACTTCGCAGCCGAAACCATGGGCGGACCAGCGGCTATGACACAGGCACTTCAAACACTCGCTGGGGAAAATCTGCAGAATCCGTTCCCACATCCAGCATACGCTGCATTCCATATGACTCACCCGCCGATTCCAACACGTATCCGTCGACTTCGTGAGCAATACGGTGATGACAATATCAATGATGGGCTTCTTGATGGAGACGACTCATCCGCTGAGACTGATGGAGACGCCGATGATGATCCAGCAACGCCAGCAGCTTGATACTGAATTCAGGGTAATCACCATCTCTTTTGATTCATATTGCTTGTTGTGCACGCCATGTCAGTCGAAGGATCACTAATTCACCGCTGTCCGGAGGCAATTTATGAAAATATACACTATGTAACATTTCACCATACTGACGTGCTCAAACAAAATATAATTAATATTCAAATGACTCAGCTACAAGCTCCTCATTCGTCTCGCCAAGAACGTGGGTTGGACCATCAATCACATCGACAGTCACCTGTGCGGGCGCAAACACACTTTCTGGAACATCATAGAAATCCCAATCTGCCTCAGCAAATATCTCCTCGAATGGTGTTCCATATTTATCACGAGCAGTCGAGGGGAGTTCTTTGAGTACAGGGTCATCCGCCGTGACGGTGAGATGCACAGTGCCCCCGTATGCTAATGCATCATTCGTTCGCCCCATTGCGATACTTTCATCATAACTAATTGGTGCAATCGGTGCTGACCCAAATGCTGAATGAACGTTTCGAACATCATATCCAAGTTCAAATAATCGGAATAATGCAAGTTCCGCAGCTCGCGCTGCGGCTGTGACGCTTCCAACAACCGATCCAGTGGCATATGTTGGGAGCATAACCCCGCTCAGATTGACATCTGTTTTATTCGCGACATGTTCAATAACAGTCTCAGATGGAAGTGAAATGCTCTCAACGCTAAGCACAGCCAAGTCAAACTCATCAAAATATTCGAGTGCCTGGAATTCATCCTCTTCAGCAACAAGCGCACGGGCTGGTCCTGCCCCAAGTCCTTCGAACGTTGGGTCATCAAACTCAAGCTCCCATCCTGCCTTTTGCGAACACAGTAATGCTACTGCAGGGTGGTCTGTCTGAACTTCGACGTGTGGTGTTTGCACGCCTGCAATCTCATCCATCCGGGTTTGCACAGTTGCTAATCCAGCAGTCTGGATTTCAGCAAGTAATAATCCAGCTTCAACACCACCCTCTGCATTTACACCAAAATCAAGCACTCTCGCACCCGAATCCAATTCCTGTGGAACGATTCGAAGTTCTTCAGCAAAATCAATCGCCTCATCAACAAGCTCAACCGCCATCCGGTTGATTGAGTCCATACTTATTATTGACTGGCGCTCAATAAAGGGGTTCGCTCAGAAATTTAAACATGTTATCGCTTAATTCTCCATGGTTGAATAGATATTTTACTGGATAAGATATCCCACAGGCGAGGGAGAGCGAGTATCTCAATTGATTAGATGTAATCCAAAGCCGGCTGAGATAGTTGGAATACGCTGTTTGAACTCAAATAAAGAATTTTTTATTTGAACCTAGATCTAGGGTTTTTCGAATTGAATGCAGTAGTGTCACTCACTCATCGTTTTTGACTGTTTTTGTCTTCGACTCTTCAATCGACGACAGACTGTCACCTCGAGCAGGTCGACCAAGAGTCTCCTCAACAGCATTGACCTTCTCTTGCGCGGTTGTGTCACGCGCCCGTTTATCATCAATCTTCAAGACGGTGCTCACACGATCTGCATCGACAGCATCATGTGCAGCTTGCGCAGCAGTAAATAACGTTTCTGTGTCATCTGCTTCGATGACTGTCCCCATTGGATTCGTCTCATAACTAACCGGGAACTCATCAAGCGCTTCCACGGCGTCCGCAACATCACTTGCCATACTCTCTTCAATCACTGGTGCAACACTCAATAATGCAATTACACTCATCACTATTTGTCGATCATCCAGTAAAAAAACAATTCGCCCATAGTAATCACCTGACATCGGTAATAAACTACCATTAATATATTACGGAATAAGAAAGGAGGATATAGAACTACGCAGATATAGTTGACATATGAGGTTATATGTTCAATCGAATATTATTACCGACAGACGGGACCGATGCGATGCAGACTGTCATTGATCATGCGATTGATATTGCGTCTCGACGTGACGCGGTGATACACATTCTATATGTTGTTGATGATCGGGCATTCCTCACACTTCAGGATGGAATGAAAGCCGACGTAATCGCCGAACTTGAAGCTGAAGGCGAAACTGCCCTCGAAGCAACTGCTCGTCTCTTCGATGATTCTGATATCAAAACAACAACAGCACTTCGTAAAGGCGATCCAGCCGATGAGATTATTTCATACGCCACTGAGACAGATGTCGATCTCATCACAATGGGGACACGCCGAGCTGATTATACCGAAAATCTAGTCGGTAGCGTTTCACAGTCAATTGTTGCGCGTGCAGATATCCCCGTCCTAACGACGAATCTTACACGTGATGACGACATCTGAGCGTATCAGCGTCGCACGTGATGCCGCGCGTGCCGGTGCACATGTCGCTGTTGATAGTTTTCGAACAAAACTCGCAATTGAACAAAAAGATGCGAAAACAGATGTTGTGACGCAAGCCGACCGTGATGCTCAAACAGCAGTCATTGAATCGATTCGTGAGACCTTTCCTGAAGACGCTATTGTTGGTGAAGAAGAGGATGCACTGAAAGTCGTCCCTGAAGATGACACGGTATGGGTTATTGACCCAATTGACGGCACAAATAACTATGTTCGTGGCACACGGACTTGGGCAACAGTTGTTGGCGTTGTGCGTGATGGTGTTGTCACTGCTGGAGTCATAACTCTGCCAGCACTCAATGATAATTACTGGACTGATGGCGAGTCAGCATACCGGAACGGCACCCCTGTGTCGGTCTCAGAGACAACAGACCCAGAAGCAGGCGTTGTTACTCCAACAATGTGGTGGGATTTCGATTCACGTAATCAATATGGCAACGCATGTCAGGCTATTGTTGATCGTTTTGGTGATCTTCGCCGAATAGGCTCTGCGCAGGCTGCTCTTGCCAGTGTTGCTGATGGGTCGCTTGATGCCGTTATTACAAATCTTCGGACAAAACCATGGGATACACTTGCGGGTGTGGCAATGGTTCGTGCTGCTGGTGGTACTGTGACGGACCTCCACGGTGACACATTTCGACACGACTCTATTGGGCTTATCGCCTCAAATGGATTGATACACTCGAACGCTCTCTCAGCAGCACAGTCAATCGATCACCCAGACGCGGACCAAAGATGAATTAACCCGATATCACTGGCGTACTGTGCTAGTCGTTCCAGCTATTCATCTGTGACTCAGGATCAATGGTCAATAATTATCAATCAGATTAATTCCTCTTCGCATTGTTGAGCGAGGCTTCAGCCTCTGATTTTCAGTAAATAACTATAATTAACTGAGTCATAGAGTTGTCAGTGTATTCGTTAGAGTGGACCGGAATTCTCAACAGTGATGCCACCGGCAATATGCATATGTCTACTGTCGCTGCTCGTCTTGATACTTCCCCAGAGCGTCTGTGGGTTAGCACTGTATCGACGACAGTCGCTGTGCTTGTTATTGGATCACTTGTCGCACCAGAGACGATTTATGATAGCTTTCTCTGGCATTATTTCTGGGGACCGGTTCAGGCGGATGCAAACTCTGCGGTATGTGCAGTTAGACCTGGCTCAACGGTACAATACCTCACGAGTACAACGGCGTGTGCCAACGCCACTGAACCTGTTGCATATCCTGGCTATACACTCGTTTCTGAAGTTGGATACATGATTACCTTGCTTGTTGCATTAATTGGGGTGGTGTTTCTTCTTCGCCAACTTAAGATTGGATCCGATCGACAACTATTCTATGCACTTACCCCATTCATCTTCTTTGGTGGGGCACTCAGAGTCATTGAAGACGCAAATGACGCTGTCCCGTCTGCTGACGCACTCATCAGTTATCCACTCAATACACTTGTCATCAGCCCAATCATCTACTTCACTGTCTTTGCAGTCACACTTGTTGCTGTTGGATTCACTGTCTGGGCAGAACGCCGTGGTCTCGTTGAACGATATGATCGGCTTTTATTCATCACTGGAACAGGAGTACTCGCGCTTGCTCTTGGCTATCTTATTTCACTTGTAATCAATTCAGCTCCTGGTGTTGAATTTTATCCGCAGGTGCTTCTCACCGTAGTCATTGGGGCAACTGCTGTAACTGGAATCACATGGTGGGTCATCAAAACGTTCATGCCGTCAATTAATCGTGGCACAGAGTTCGTTGGACTCGTTATTCTTTGGGGACATGCTGTCGATGGGGTCGCAAATGTGATTGGGCTTGATTGGATGCGCGCAATTGGTGCTGGACCAAATCTCGTGCCGAAACATCCTGTCAATCAGTTTGTTGTTGACGTTACTGGATCGGTGCTTCCGACATCAGTTCTGGCTATTACCGGTGATACATGGCCGTTTCTCCTGATAAAACTCCTTGCAGCAACATTTGTCATCTGGGTATTCGAACCAGAAATATTTGAGGAGAGTCCTCGCTACACAATGTTACTTCTCATTGCGGTTTTGGCAGTTGGATTGGGACCAGGCACGCGTGACATGCTTCGAGCGACATTCGGGGTCTGACATATTTTTGATCTATACTTGTGTGGTATAGGAATAGGAATAGATCTCATAACCCTGTGATTATGATTGTAATATAAAAAACTGAGACATTCAGTTGTTACGGAGAATCGAGGAGAAAGCCTCGCGCTTCAGCGCGGGGAGGATGTCAAGGGAATGGGTGGAACGGTCGATCAAGTTTGGCGTCAAATCCAAACTCGCGCGGGACACGTTTTGCTCGCTCACCGAAGAAACTGTGTTGTTGGAATAGCGGTTGTGCGCCCGGAATAAGGACTCTCACAGCTTCAAACCCAAGCGTTGATACATCGGGTGTTGTTATGCGCGTCGCATATACATCAAGATCAGCTTCAGTTACATGCTTAATAAGTGAATCAAGCGCATCCGCCCCAGTTGGGATAGGTGAGGGTGCGATATCCTTGGCTGCAACCGTAGTTTCAGTCATAATAAATTTCTGTACGCGACCTGGGAACGTTGCATACTCGTCAATTGCCCCATCAGTATCCGCCACACCATCCTTCCCCATTGCTCGCAACTCCATCCAGTTTTGCAATGCCTCTGCAAGCGAACCCTGTGCGGTTGCAACCGGGTCAAGACCTGCATCTGATCCGATAGCGAACTGTGGCCACTCAGCACCATCACGGTACACCGCAGTTGCAATCACAGGAACATCGATATCTTGTGTAAGTAAAAATGTCTGTACAGTAAGTCCAACTCCGCGAGCACGCTGACAGAGCGTCCGGTAGCTCTCATCATCGACTGTCAACTTCACCGGTTCAAAGGTTGAATACCAAGCAAGCATTGCTGCGTCGCGCTCAATCACTTCAGAGATTCCAGCGCACAAAGCCTCAACGCCTCCGTTCCCAAGCCCAAGCCCCGTTGTAATTGCTGGGCGATATCGTTCCTGTGGTGGCGGATGATAGACGAACGTCGCCGGAAGTGCAACGTGTTCATCAGTTGCGAGGTTAATTCCGTGGACCCACGGTATTGGATTGCTTGGGTCGTATGTCGGCGTCCTCTCCGGTTGTACAAATCGGCGCGGAGAGACTGCTGCACTCTGTGTATTTTCAGATGCTTTGATAAACTTCTCAGTTCGATACACTCCCGCACAGTATCGCTCAAGTGCCTCTCCAAGTGCCTTCATATATGCAATATTCCAATCAGCGTCAACACCAGCCGCAAACTCTACAGCACGAGTATCACTAAATGACTCCGTTGATGCTATTTGTGCAATGTAATATGGGGCAGGAAATGACTCACGCTCACCGACTTGTGTGATAATTCCCAATCGATCATCAACAGCTCGTTCAGCATGAGAGAGAGATGTATCAAGATTCACATCGCGCGCTGTTTGCTCAGGGATGAACCGCTCACTCATATCGCCATCGTGACCGTACATGTCCGGAGTTCCTATGAGATCCCGCTCAGGTCCGATTTTTGTCCCCGAAATTTCAAGCACAGTTCCGGAGATATCAACAGTAGATGCAGTACACATCCCGACGGCTCGTTGCCCAGCGAGTACACCTGCTGTGATGGTGGTCCGGTCTGCAAATCCTGCATCACCTGGTGATGTTGTTGTCATAACACGCGTCTGCAGTGTTTCAAACGTGGGACCCTTTGCAGGAAGCGTGGTGATCGCCGCATCAATGTCGTCGATAGGACATCCGCCCATCCCACCAAATTCGATAAAAACCATGGCTGAGTCGGCACTGAGCGCTCCTGGAATTACCGTGGTTCCATCCTCACCTGTCTGCTCAACTGTTGTTACCACGACAGTCACATCCGCATCTGCCGGGGATTCGGTATGAATGAATGTAGGCTCCGATTTCGAGCTCGAATAACATGGATTGGAGTCTAAACCCGTGTTAGTGGATGTCATTACCTGTTTTGCAGCATCAATAGCAGCAGACGGTCCTGGTCCAGTGATCGCGAGTGCATAGCTCACGGCTTTGATTCATCAGTCACTCATAAAAACATACACGAATATATAATTCAAGCAAGTAGACTTTCTGCGACGCCAGCGAGCTGATCGGAACTGGCACGCACGAGTTGATTATGACCAAGTTTCAAACGAAGCCGCGGTCGACCAACGTCAATTGGGACTTTTTCGGTATCAATCAGACCTGATTCCTCAAGTTCGGTTTTTGTTCGCGAGAATGTTGCCTTACTCGCAATTCCGACATCTTCGCCCCATTTTGAGATGTCATAGAGAAGGACGTTATTCTTTGCAGCGACTAGCAGGCTGATTATCACCTCATTGAGTGCACTCCTATCATCACGAGCGGTCTGTAGTGTTGTTAGTACCGAGTCAAAGTCTGAGCGTGTTTCATCACCAATTTCACTTGCAAGTGTCGACCGGACAGATGAAATTGCTGGCGTCTGGAGCGGATATGATGTTGCTGATTCAAATGCCTGCTCATATGAATCTCGCACGCTTGTGACAAATTCAATCTCATCAGCAATCAGCCCAGCAACTTGATTATTCGTCTGAATCATCGCGACTGTTGCACTCGTTGTAACAATTAATGAATTCGGCTCTGAAACGTCATCTACCCGGAGTGTAAGTACATTTGAGTCAACAAGCTCGGCTGCGTTGCTTGCAACAATAAAATTATCCATCACCTCCTTTAACCGCTGTTCATCAGATAATAATCGGACACTCGTATCATTGGTGAGTATATCTGAGCAATCTGTGACAAGTGCCTTAGTGAGGTCTTGAGTTGGATTGACTACATATACTGCGCCAGTCACTTCTGAAAGCACAGATGAAAGAACATGCCCCATATCTGTGCCAAGCACATTCGCATCAAGACTCATAGCCAATGTAGCGTACTACAGCGTCTTGAAATTTATTACAAGCTAAATTATGCAGAATACTTCTATGATATTCACTTACTACGGTCAAAAAACCCGCTAAAGCGTTTTCATATTTTTGAATATTGAGCCGTGTCCAAGCCTCAAAGCACTCATCCTAGTTAATTTGTTGATGACTCCTCCAATGAGGTGATTGCTGCTCGATGTGACATGGATTGAGATGTATATATCACAAAATAGATATTATCAACACATGAATTTTTTTGTGTATATTCATAACGCATCATTCTATCAAATTTATATGTTGAATAACCGATACAATGAGCCAGGACAAATAGGTAAAATCAGGGGGAGTGGACACACTTATTTGAGTAACGTCCCCGATATTGTGTATGGAACGTAGTCACATCCGCGACGTCGACCCGGACGCTGCTGATGCGCTTTCGAGTGAACGCCAGCGTCAAGAGGATACACTTGCGATGATTGCAAGTGAAAATCACGTCAGTGAAGCCGTACTTGAAGCACAAGGAAGCGCACTGACAAATAAGTACGCTGAGGGATATCCCGGTGAGCGATATTACGCTGGCTGTGAGTATGCTGATGAGATTGAGTCACTCGCTATTGAGCGTGCAGAAGAACTGTGGGGTGCTGAGCATGTTAACGTCCAACCACACTCTGGAACCCAGGCCAACATGGCTGTATATCTCACTGCACTTGACCCAGGCGATAAGATACTTTCATTAGATCTCACCCACGGCGGACATCTAAGCCACGGTCATCCAGCGAATTTCACCGGACAAACATATACCGTTGAGCAGTATGAGGTTGACCCCGAGACGGGATATATCGACTATGAGGGACTCAAAACAAAAGCTGATGAGTTTAATCCTGATATTATTGTCTCTGGATACTCCGCGTACCCGCGAGAAGTCGAATTTGAGCGAATTCAAGAGGCTGCAGACTTGGCTGACGCATACCATCTTGCTGACATTGCTCATATCACTGGATTAGTTGCGGCTGGCGTTCACACCTCTCCTGTCGGCGTTGCAGACTTCGTGACTGGATCAACACATAAAACAATTCGCGCAGGACGCGGGGGTATCATTATGTGCAATGAGGAGCATGCAGATGATATCGATAATTCGGTATTCCCGGGCGCACAAGGCGGACCGCTTATGCATAATGTCGCTGGCAAGGCAGTTGGTTTCAAAGAGGCACTTTCTGATGAGTTTGAGGCGTATGCTGAACAGACCGTAAAGAACGCAGAAGAACTTGCAAATACACTCACCGATGCTGGGCTCTCTGTTGTTTCTGGCGGTACTGATAATCATCTTGTTCTTGTCGACCTTCGACCATCACATCCTGAAACAACTGGCAAGGAAGTCGAAGCAGCACTTGAATCAGCCGGTATTATTATGAATGCGAATACAGTCCCTGGTGAGACACGATCGGCGTTTAATCCAAGTGGAATCCGTGTTGGAACCCCGGCGCTTACCACAAGAGGATTCACCGAATCGACAGTTCGTGAAGTTGGTGAGTTGATGATTGAACTTATCGATGACCCGACCGACGATGAAGCGATTGCTGCTGTCAGCGACCGCGTCGATACGTTGACCGACGAGTATCCACTATACAGATAATCAAACGGCTCCGTGTCACTTGAGCGCTGCTGTAGCTTATGAACGGAACAAGCAGAGTTCCACGGGTTACCTGACTTGTGATCGTTTACTTACATATTGAGTTTTCAGTAACTAAATGGAACACTTTTCATAACGGTAAGCGACGAAATTGATGCGTTTCAAGTATGTTGCTAGCAAGTATTCCTGTGTGACACAGACACAGACGCAACTAATTGACGGCACAGAGGTTGCCGCATCAATCAGATCTGATCTTATTAGCAGTGTTACTCGTATTGTGAACACCGGGACGACTCCACAGTTGGCGACGGTGTTGATGAATGATGACCCAGCGAGTCAGACGTATGTTTCAATGAAACATGATGATTGTGAGGAAGTTGGAATCGCAACACGAGATATTACGATTGATCCAGAGGCGCCAGCTGCCGAGTTGTTTGATACTGTTGATGAACTAAACGCTGATTCATCAGTACACGGGATTCTTGTACAGATGCCTCTCCCTGATCATGTTGATGAGCGTGAGGTTCTTCGCCGAATCGACCCGAAAAAAGATGTCGATGGGTTTCACCCTGAAAATGTTGGACGGCTCGTTGCTGGACAGCCACGATATAAACCATGTACACCACATGGAATTCAAAAGCTACTGATTGCGGCTGACATTGAAACAGAAGGAGCGAATGCAGTCGTCATCGGTCGATCAAATATTGTCGGCAAGCCAATGGCAAATCTGCTCATTCAAAAAGCGGACGCAGGAAATGCAACGGTGACCATATGTCATTCCCGAACTAATGACCTTGCCTCGAAGACTCGCGACGCTGATATCATTATCGCCGCTGCTGGTGTTCCTGAGATGATTGATGGAGATATGATCTCAACAGGAACTGTCGTTATTGATGTCGGAATTAATCGTGTTGAGACCGAGAATGGAAGTGAACTTGTTGGTGACGTTGAATTTGAGTCTGCAGCGAAAAAAGCGGATGCAATCACACCTGTCCCTGGAGGCGTCGGACCGATGACGCGAGCAATGTTACTCTGGAATACAGTGAAGGCAACCGCAATAGCCACAGATACGTCGATTGAACTTCCTTAGACGAGTAGAGTATACACACATATATCCTTAATCAGCGAGAGAATCCCGGCGTTCACGCCGGGCGAGGATATCACGTCCGCTCATATCTTTATATTCGTATACACGCGTACACTCCCCGTAATTCACTAACATGGAAAATATCAATAATCGTTGGTAATTCTGTCTTGATGTCACCGTCGGAATCCCCCCGGACCGTCTGGGCTAGTTGGACCGTCTGGCTGTGATGGTCCTGCTGTATCAGAGGCGATCCGAACCCGGTCAGTGTCAGGTCGGGGTTCAATTTCAGTACCATCCTCAAATCGAACAAATGAGAGATAAAATGGGCGACCGCAAGGGCTAGTTATATCTGGATTTTCTACATCATCTGCAGGGCTTCGATCGCCTGTCCATCGGATTCCGGATGTCGCCTGATCTGTATCCGATTCTGATGGTATTTCCCCACAAACAAATCGAATCCCATCAGCAGACTCATACGATACATTTGTTGAGTCATGTGGGTCGGTGTATATCCATCCCTCAAGCGGATATGGTGTAACTGACTTATCAGCGAGGTAGCCCTCGCGCTCAACTTCTACGACAGCTCCACAGTGTGGGCAATAATACGTCACAGGATAGCTCATTGAGTGAATGTATGTTCTGGACCCGATTGACCATATCGGTCTTCACAGAGTTACAAGATGGATGCCATGGGGCTTGTCCCCAAGCAATTTACACTGTCCATCTAGACTCAAGCCTGTATGTGCTTATTTTGATACCGCTGTCATCTCTCAAAACACAAGCTGAAAACCCCGACTGCACTCATACTCATCCTTGCTTGATTTGAGAAAGACAGTATGTCACCGTGTGACTGTCTCTGCATATCGGAAAGCAACATCAGCTCGTTTTGCCGTCGTCTCATCCCGCGGTGAGTCACCAATAAATACTGCTGTGTCTGGGTCTACAGACAGTTGATCAAGCGTATGTAGTAGTGGACTCGGATCAGGTTTTTGCGTTTCAACAGTGTCTCGACCGGTAACTGCGGTCACGTGTACATCAATTTCTTGTGTTTGAAGCGCAATCTCACAAGCAGCCTCACAATTGAGTGAGCAAACGCCCTCTTGAGGGGCAATATTTCCTACATCATCTGCATGTGTTAATCGGTCAGCTGCTCGGGCTCCGCGTCGCTCGTGTCCGGAAATAACAGTCTCAACCTCATCGCGAATTCCTCGTTTTGACGCGAGATTAAGCATTTCCCATAGGTCAATGTCGCTGACATCGATGCCTGCTGTCTGAAAAACCTCTGTGACATCACTAGCAACAGTGTCCCAATCAACAGATAGCCGGACCAGAGTCCCATCAAGATCCCATACGACAGCCTCAAACTCTGATAGTGAATCGTAATCCATCACCAGATATCTCATATATGCAAAAAAGAGAGTTATGAATATCGAGGCTATGCTGTGTGAGATCAAGTAAAATCAAATAACAGAAGCCACACAGACCACTCGAAAATGATTAGAACTCGATTGACCCGACTGTCAAGATTTATTCGTCTGCCCTCCCTCACGTCTGTATGTCAGCTGATGGTAACCGAACAACAACTGTCGCAGCGTATGTCGTTATTATTACTGCTGCTGTCGTAACCGCATCAGTTGTTGCTCCGGTCGTTTTTGATACTGTCTCCGGCTCTGGACCTGATGAAGGCGGTGAGTCAAGCGTCGCTGTCATTACATTCCGTGGTGGAACAACAAGCGGGAACGTTGCCGCCGTCACAGAATCACTTCGTGAAGCACGAACAAACGGATCTGTCGATGCAATTGTGCTTCGTATTGACAGCCCTGGTGGTCCCGTCGATGCAAGTGAGGAATTCTATCTTGCGGTCAATCGCACAGCAAGTCAGATGCCCGTTGTCGCATATGTTGAGGGAACGGCTGCCTCGGGAGGGTACTTTGGAATTGCCCCTGTAGATGAAATCGTTGTTAAACCCAGCTCAACTGTCGGGAGTATTGGTGTTATTGTCCAAGCACCGTTGAGTGCAGTTGAGAATATTGAAAATCAACGACAAGTGTTCATCCGGTCGGGTCCAGATAAAGCACAGATCACTCGTGATGGACTTCGAGAAAATCTTGAGTTACTTCAAAAAGCGTTCGTTGATACAATCATAAAACATCGGGGTGATGAGCTTTCACTCAGTCGAACAGAGGTTGCAACTGGACAGACATTCTTGGGTCCTCGAGCTGTCGACAATGGGTTTGCTGACCAGATTGGCGATCTCAATGTCGCTATTGAGGAGGCTGCTGGGCGTGCTGACGGAATCTCCGGTGATGAATATAATGTGTATTATAAATCGTCACGTGCACAACAGCTGAATGTCGTTGTTCTTGGTGAAGATGAATCCACTTCTCTTGGCGAGAACACCGCTGATACTGTCTATGTTGATGCGCGTCCAAACGCAGATGCAAGTACCGATGATCAATTTGTCCAACCAGTGAAATACTACGCTGTTTGGGGCGTTCCACAAACAACAAATCAGACCGTGGAGGTGAGCGCTGATGAGTGATCGAATAATCAAACCACTTGCGGTATTCATTCTGGTTATTGCTGTCATCCTTGCTGGCACAGCGGTGATTGGTCTTCTCTCAGGTGCCAGCGGAACGCCTGATGGACAGCGAATTGATGGACAGTCGCCATCACAGTTCCAGCCTTCAAATCTTAACCAAGGTGTCGACCCAGAATCAGGGTCTCTCACGATTGAATCCGGAGCGACTACCACCGGTGGCGATAGTAGCAATAGTGGTGGATCCGTGCTTGTTGACTTACGCCACAGCAATGCTGTTACACAGGCTGAACTTGAACCAATTGAAACTGCAATGTTCTCTGCTGGTCACTCATTTGAGTATGATACCGGTCAGGATCCACTTAATGAGACACTTAATGAGCATGACGGGTATCTTGTTATTCAACCAACAGAAGGATTCTCTGAATCAGAACGTGAGGCAGTTGATGAGTTTACCGCAAACGGAGGACGCGTCGTTATTCTTGGTGAGCCGACGCAACCCCGTGTTACCTCATCCGGGCTCTTCGGGACGTCGACTGCAATTGTCTCATTCGGTGCTGACGAGTTACTTGATGAATATGGAATCAGTATTGGACCGGAATTACTGTACAACACTGCAGACGAATCAAATGACAACGGATTCAAAAGTATATATACATCACCAGTCCGTGGAAATCAGCTAACCGAAGGCGTTGAAACGGTTAGCTTCGACCGTGGTGGATATGTAATTGCGCGCGATGATAGCGGTGCGACGACAGTTTTCACTGCGACTGAAGACACGAAGACACTTGACACACGCCGAGCAGATACATATCCGACCGTCGTGCGTAATGATGATATTGTCTTTGTTGCAGATTCAACATTTATCAAGCCAATTGAACTATATGACACTGATAATGAAGTCTTTGTCAGTAATCTAATGCAGTTCCTCCTCGGTAGTGAGGACCCGAGAAATACTGGTGGACCAGCAGCCTCTGAAACTCAATCAACACAGAACGAATCGACAGCTCAAAACTGAGTGTCACCAACGGACAATTTACTGATTTATCGGTCGGATCTCAGATATAATTACAATAATCGACGTTTATTTTGAAAAGAATGCATGCCCGGGGTGGGCTCCGAACCCACGATCTCCGCATGTCCCAGGTCCGAGGCTCGGCGGGCCCCGTAGGGCAACGGAGGCTTCCAAGGCAATCCGCACCGAATCTCAGGAAACCCTATGAGTGCGGCGCTATGTCCAACTAAGCCACCCGGGCGCAAATAGAATTAGTCTAATGGACTTCTTAAACCTTCGCAAGTGAGTCGCCAGACGACGAGGTATTTTTCCAGATACTTATTATATGTCGTAATCATGGACCAATATCAAATATATAGGATAATTAATGTAAATAATAAATAACTAATAAACTATTAAGAGCCAACCCCTGGAGAGTAAGAGAACATAGGGATGAGGGATGCATCAAGACGTTTTAGATAGTATCAGCAACTCATGTCACATCGAGAAAGCCGGTGAGTATACTGGTCTTTAGCTCATCGGGTGCGTCTGATATCGTGGATGGAAAGCACATCGTCAAAACAGCAAACCCCACCCTCACCGGAACCACGCCAGTGGCTGAGTAAGGTGGGGTGGTTCACGAAGTCAACCCTACATTTATTCTAAGTGAGAGGATGCGTCGTGATATGAGCTCTGATAACTCCGACAGCGTACCAGAGTCGGTTGGTAAGATAATCGATAGCGAGCAAGTCATCGCAGATATTGATCTTGGTGGTGGTAATGCAATATTTGTGACACCAGCGCAGACAATACGGTATTAATCGAAAGGATTGCTTAGTGATGAGCTAACAGAGACATATCAACATGACGTTGAGCGGATTGCTGTCTCAAAAAAGAGACATAAAGCAAACGTGACTCTAATATATGGCGGCGCAGAGACCGCCGGATTTTCCATTCCAATTGATCTGACTGAGGAGGTGCTCTCATCGATACTCACTGGCGTGCTCCACGCGATGCACGCAATTGAATCTAATGAGACAGTTCACCGTGTCTTCCGATTCAGCGAACTGACTGTTGTGATTACCGAGACAAGATTACTCAAACATGTCGGTGAGGGCGTTTGGAGCACAGAGTTTGAATCGTATCACTACGATACTGTGGATGATCTCACATTTGAAGAGGGATCGCATGCGATGACCGTTGTCCTCGCTGTTGATACTAGGACAGAACGATTCAAAACACCACAACAGCAGGCTGATGCGGTTCGTGATACACTTTCGTCAGCACTCACGGCACACTGGGGTGTTGAATCAATTACACAATATCGGACAGATGATCAAATGATAGCGACTACTCAAGAAAAAATAACACTGAATCAACGACATCTTCATGACAAAGCAAAATTGATCTCTCCGTTGATGGGATTGACCCACTTGGCGCCACTACAAACAGTGATACCACCACAGAGACGGTCATGAGTACTGATGTTGATGGAATTGATTCTGAATCGACTGTTGACGATTTTAGCATGATTTCGGATTCTGATTCGAGTCCAGACGAAAATTCAGATCGAGATTCAACAACGATATCATCACAATCACACCCCATTCGTGATGAGGATGAGGCAGTTTCGCAGTCTCAACAGGATAGCCAAGCGAGTCAGCTTCAAACGGAGCACATTAGCAAAATATCTGACATTCACGCAGAGATAACACAACTCAATCAATTGATCGAAGCGCAGCAACGAACACTTGAGATGCATAGTGAGATACTCAATCAGCTTGTTGAGGATCTTCGTCGATATACCGATGAGGATTCATGACTCTCGACCCAGCACGATCCGGACACATGAGGGTCCGAACGGTCCAAGTTCACCTGCTGGCACCTGTAGAAAATGTCCTGTTGACAGGTCTGAACCACAGCGACGACATTTATAATCACCATCACGCTTGATTATTTGTTTATCGAATCGAACTGCTGTTGCGCCATCTTGAGTTCGTAACCGACCATCCTCACGGTCAATTACATCGTGCATTACTGCTGTGTCAAGAATCTCACGGGTCAATGACGGGTCTGTGGTCACTGTTTCAATCCGATCCACTGCATCTGATAATGAGAGTTCCTCATCCTCAATACATGCGAGTAGGTTGACACCGAGTTCAACACGCGTTGCGCGATTGGTTGTTGCTGATGTATCAACGTCTTCACCAGTGCTTGAGCGTGTATTGTGTTTATCACCATCATCATTCCCAGACACAATAGTACAGATATATACAGGCGGTTAACAAAAGTATATGTCCCTGTGGCAGACAACGCCGATATATCATGAGGCGATGGATTTGTTCTTTAGCTGAGCAGCGATATCGATTTATGATTGGTCTTATTGGTGTGATCGTCGCTGCTGCGATAGTAACACTGTCGCCAACGGTCGTATTTGACCACATAACATGGATTATTGCTGACCCGGTTCGCGTTGTTCTTGTGACAACTGGACTTGCGATCGTCCGTCCGTTACTTGCTTGGCCAACAACATTTCTCGCGGTTCTGATTGGATATGGTATTGGACTGGGTGGATTACCACTTGCACTTGGATTGATTACATTCACCAGCATTCCACCATATCTCCTCGGTCGACAATATGATAGAGCGACCGATCACTCAAAGGTTGGAGCAGAATTTATTGAACGAACTGGTGACACCCGAAGTGTCGTTGCGACCCGACTCATCCCAGCCCCCTCTGATGTCGTTTCAGTCGGGGCTGGAATTGCTGGTGTCTCTCTGATTCCATTTATTCTTGGTACGATCATTGGTGAACTCCCATGGGCAATCGCAGGCGTTCTTGCTGGCGCATCTGCAGAAACGCTCACTACTCTGTCGTTACGTACGCTGATTCAGCCTCAGTTGATTGCTGCTGGAAGTATTATTGCAGTAATACTGATTGGTCCTCCAGTTTGGGCGTGGATTCGTGAGCGGAGGTGGGAACTCAACTACTGATGAGCCCTTTATGAGTATTATTCAATCAGTGAAGACCCCGTCATTGCCGCTGGCTGTTCAACTGAAAGTAGTTCAAGAACAGTCGGGGCAATATCACATAATGACCCTCCATCACGAATCGTGTCGCCGTCGCCATTACCATCTGGTCCAGTATATACGATGGGCACAGGATTTGTTGTATGAGCAGTATGTGGATTTGCTGCGGTTCCCATGTCATCAGCATTCCCATGATCAGCGGTGACAATTACATGACCACCAGCAGCATAGATTGTCTCAAGAAGTCGGTCTAGTTGTGTATCGACGGCTTCGATTGCTTCGATAGCGGCAGTGAAATCACCCGTATGACCAACCATATCTGGGTTTGCATAGTTAAGTATGAGCACATCAGGGTCAGTAGTGTTAATCTGTTCAATCGCGGTATCGGTTACTTCATTGCTACTCATCGATGGCTGTTGGTCGTATGTCGAGACATCTGGACTCTTAATAATCTCGCGGCGTTCATCCTCAAAGGCTATTTCACGACCACCATTCAGAAAGTACGTGACATGTGCGTATTTTTCGGATTCAGCAATCCGTAGCTGTGTCAACCCTGCAGTGGCAATTACTTCACCAAGTGTATCATGTTGCTCATTCGGTGGAAACGCAACAGGCAATGAAAACGTCTCATCATATTGTGTCATCGTTGCAAGTTCAGTCGTTGGTGGGTCGGTCTCAAATGACCAGGCTGGATCAATATCAGCAAGCATCCGAACAAGTTGCCTGACGCGATCTGGTCGGAAATTAAATACAAATATAGCATCGCCATCCTCAATTGCGGGGGTGTTATCAATCAGCGTCGGCTCGATGAATTCATCGGCGTCCCCGCGGTCATATGACTCACTAACAGCTTCAAGAGCTGTAGATGTAGTATGTTCGGCTGTTCGATTCACAATCGCATCATAACTCATCCGTGTTCGCGTCCAGTTTTTATCCCGGTCCATCGCATAATATCGCCCAGAAACAGTCGCAATATCCCCTGTTCCGTGCGTATGAATAACCTCTTCGAGCGTCGTGAGATACTGTTCACTACTGTGTGGGTTAGTATCACGACCGTCTGTGAATACATGCGTAATAGCGTCAATATTGCGGTCGCCCGCTAACTCGATGAGTCCATGAAGATGTTCCTGTTCAGAATGGACACCACCATCGCTAAGCAGCCCCATGAAATGCACCCGACCATTTGTTGCTACAGCGTGATTGAATGCTGCATTGATCGCTGCATTCGTTTGGAAACTTCCATTATCAATCGCATCCTCAACCCGCGTATACGCCTGCTTCACTACCTGTCCAGCACCAATATTTAGATGCCCAACCTCGCTATTGCCCATCTGACCTGCTGGAAGCCCAACTTGACGACCAGACACATCGAGTGTTCCGTTTGCGCCTTTCTCGATGAGACGATCAAATGTTGGCGTTGAGGCTGTCTGTACCGCATTACGTCTATCGTGATCTCCAAGCCCCCAACCGTCGAGAATGACCAGCGCGGTTTGCATGTCTGTGTCGTGACCCCGATTGTGTGAATAGGCTTCGTTTCATCGATATCTGACATGCTGTGAAATTTTATATCACTGTCACTATGTCCATTGCTTTTCTACGGAGTTTGGATCATCAGTCGTGGAACACCAGTTGACACGTCTTGTTTCACAGATCTAAAAAAGAAATCCACAGTATCAACAGCTGATATCAATACAGGGAGTATCTCATATTCCAAACCGAATGTAGTGACTATCTCATTCACAGTTTATACAGATGAAATAGAACGTACACCTCATTTAATCCGACACGATAGTTTCTTTCCGGTGCTTGCCATCTCCCGATATGATGAGTGCCTCTGAGGACGACGGAGTTGCCCAGTCTCGTGGGTGGCATGGACGACTTCCTCAACCGTTTCCAACACGCTGGGTTCGTTATTATCTCACGAGACCCGCCAGCCTTGGATGGCTTCTTATTGCTGATGGCGTTGCATTTCTTGTTGGCGTGAATTTCTATGTCCATAGTGACCCCTCTCTTCAGGCTGTAAGCCCTCTTTTATATCCGCTATTTGGCGATTCGCCGACAGCACTTGCCTTAGCATCCCTTTCAGTTGCGACCATACTCCCATTTGTCAGATGCACACAGTTCCAACCGCTTGCCAATATACCATCAAATCATCTCGTCTCAATTCTCCATACACTTGCATTCGTGTGGCTTATCAAATACGGGCTCTGGACNGGTATTGCACTTAATCTACGTCCAGATCTTTATATTGGCTTTACCCCAGCACTTCTCTGGGAATATTGGGGAATCCTACTCACGCATGCATTCTTTATTCTTCAAGCGATGGCAATCCCATATTATGGCGAAACATCACGTACAGCGCTTTTTATTGCGTTTACACTCTTGCTCATCAATGATGCGTTTGATTATGGACTTGGACTCTACCCACCGCTTCGATATGAAGCTGGTATGATGCTTGCGGTGATTACTGTTGGGCTCTCTATTGTTGTTGTGTTACTTGCAGCTGACGCGTTCGATCATCATACCACCGTGCAGTCTAGCGATTAATTAGGATTCATTGACGCCACCCTCTTATACGTCTGGAGGCTAATCCCAGTATGGATTCTGCGGTGCTCCTCGATCTCTTGGGAAATGAGAACCGGCGTCGCATTCTCCGACTTCTCTCACATAAGCCATGTTATGTCACGGAGATCAGCGAGTACCTTGGTGTAAGCCCGAAAGCGGTTATTGATCATCTTCAAAAGCTCGAAGACGCCGATCTTGTTGAAAGTCGAACCGATGAACGACGACGAAAGTATTTCCATATCGCGCGAAATCTCCGACTTGAGGTATCTGTATCACCACATGGTTTTGGTGCAAAGAGCGCTTACCCCGCAAGTCGAAGTCTCGATATGCGTGGTCGATGTCAATATCTGACGATCGATGTACTAGATGCAATAACAGACGGCGATAGTGAGGACACAACCGACTCAAACTCCAAGTCACGACGCTCCTCAGCACAGAATCGTAAGCGCACTCAGGTGCATGAGGAAAGTGAATCTCGGACGGTTGAAACCACTGAGAGAGTGTCTTCGCCATCACAATCTACGGATATTTCCACACTCATGCAACAATACCGTCGGCTTAATGATCTTGAGAGTGAGCTTTCATTAGCACAACGGTGGGTTCACGGTCGCCTCACAGATATTCTTGATACGCTTGATACCCAACTCGATGCTGAGGCAGATATCCGATTTTATGCTGATGTGCTTGCAACAATCACAACCGAAGCGAAATCAACATCAGCAATTGCAAGCCATATAAATGCAGACGGCGACCGCGTTGAAACAGCACTTGAACATCTCGCACACCACGAGTTTGTTACCCGTGGTCCTGACCGGCAATGGCGAATTGATAAATGATCTCATCGAGATATAATAAATCTTCAATCTGATGAGTGAGGAGACTTATTCAGAGACGTATCCCGTGTCCTTTGTTATTATACCTGTGTGTGGAGTGTATAGCCCTTAGATATCTTTTGTGAGACCACTACGTAAATCACGTCCAAAGTAGTGACCAATGACGGCGATGATGCTCCCAAGCCCTACGCCGGCACCAGCAATTGCGATCCCATAATCAGCTAAAAACTCCACTGCAAACGGCGTGAATACACTTGTGAGAGTTCCAAGTAATAACAGCGTCCCTGTCACTAACCCACCACCAATCGCACTTTCAGCATATCGACCCCGTGATCCAATCGCACCGATCAAGAAACTCGAAATAAATAGCCCAAGAAACTGCCCGATTGTCCCAATGATTGGAACCGACCCACCGCCGAGAAATCCAATAGCTGAGGCTACAATAACAAAGACAAGTGAGCGAATCGTCGGCAAGCGTCGGTTATCCTCACTTGTCTTACTGGCAACTTCTGATCCAAAATCGGTCTCGACATCACTCCCAATATCTGATTCAACATCAAAATCGAGATTCTGATCACTCCCTGTCAACGATTTATCGGAGCCAGTCGNTGTCTCTGCTTCTCGCTCATCTGAACGTTGCATATGTATGTTAAT